>Ga0302320_10005517_pt1 | contig 28321 bp, 25 predicted proteins | sample Bog_T0_3_FD_202130 | JGI IMG/M metagenome (GOLD analysis project Ga0302320, IMG submission 202130) | Peat permafrost microbial communities from Stordalen Mire near Abisko, Sweden - Bog_T0_3 | ecosystem: Environmental > Terrestrial > Soil > Wetlands > Peat | place: Sweden: Abisko, Stordalen Mire...
TCAGTGTCTCGGCGCTGAACGCGTTTCAAGCCGCGATCAACGTCACCAGCAACAATGTCGCCAACGCGAACACGCCGGGCTATGACCGCGAAAGCGTGAACCTCAACGAGGCGCTGCCGCAATCGAATGGCACGCTCACCGTCGGCAGCGGCGTGGTCGTGAGCGGCGTGAGCCGCGCTTACAGCCAGGCCGCCACCAATCAGCTCAACAGTTCGCAGAGCAGCCTGGGACAACTCACGGCGCTGCAAAACTACAGCACCCAGATCGATAATTTATTCGGCACGACCGCGGGCGGCTTGAGCACGGCGCTGCAGGGCTTCTACAGTGCGTGGTCGAGCGTCGCGGATGACCCGACCTCCACCGCCGCACGCCAGTCGCTGCTCGGACAGGCGCAGAGTGTGGCGAGCGCCTTTCAAACCACCAGTTCCCAGCTGAACGGGCTCAATACGGATGTGAACACGCGGATCACGGCGGATGTGACGCAGATCAATTCCATCGCCGCCTCGATCGCGACGCTCAACAAGCAAATCGTCGTCGGCACCGCCCAGAACAGCGGGCAGCCGCCGCCGGATCTGCTCGATCAGCGCGATCAACTGGTATCCAACCTGTCGCAATTGGTGGGTGTCCAGACGACCACCAACAGCGACGGCTCTTTGAACGTGCTCATCGGCAACGGACAGCCCTTGGTCGTGGGTGCTCTGACCACGCAATTGACGACGACGCCGAATCAATTCAATGCCTCGCAATTGGAGATCTCGACGTCGGCCTTGAACGGCAGCCCCATCTCGAATGACATCACCACGGGTGATTTGGGCGGCTTGCTGGCGGCGCGCTCGCAAGTCATCAATCCAGCACTGAATCAATTGGGCCAGGTGGCGACGGCCTTGAGCCAGACCGTGAACTCGCAGCAAGCGAAGGGCTTGGACCTGAGCGGCAATTTCGGCGCCGCGATTTTCTCGACCCCGAGCACCCAGGCCGAAGCGTCGGCGCACAACACCGACGCGGTGACCGCGAGCGTCACCGTCAGTCCGACGGGCTTGGGTGCACTCAGCGCGAATGACTATCTCTTGTCCTATAACGGCACCGCCTACTCGCTGACCGATGCCAGCACCGGCACCGCCGTGCCGTTCAGCGTCGCCGGTACGACGCTCACCGCCGATGGTTTGTCGATCGCACTGTCCGGCACACCGGCGGCGGGCGATAAATTCCTGATTCAACCCACCGTCGCCGCCGCCGGATCGCTCAAGGTCGTATTGACCGATCCCTCGAAGATTGCGGCGGCGGGTGCGGTGCAAACCGCGGCATCCTCGAGCAACGCGGGAACGGCCACCATCAGCGGCGCCACGGTGTTGAACGCCGCCAATCCGGCCCTGCTGACGCCCGCGTCGATTGCGTTCACGAGCCCGCCGCCGGCGTATTCGATCAACGGCGGCGCCAGCACCGCGTACACCTCCGGCGGCAACATTGCATTCGACGGCTGGCAGGTGCAGATCAGCGGCACGCCCGCCAACGGCGATACCTTCACGGTCTCGAGCAATGTCGGCGGCACGGGCGACAATAGCAACGCCCTGGCGAGCGCCAATCAACAATCGAGCGGCGTGCTGGCGAACGGCACGACCTCGATCACCAGCGCCGTCAGCGGGCTGATCACCGGGCTCGGCAGCCAGGCGCAGCAGATCAATACGGCGCAGTCGGCCCAGGCGGCCGTCAACACGCAGGCCCAGGCCAACGTGCAATCCGTCTCCGGCGTGAATCTCGATGAAGAAGCCGCGAGTCTGCTGCAGTGGCAGCAAGCCTACCAGGCCGCGGCGCAGGCCCTGACCATCGGCAACAGCCTGTTTACCACCTTGATCGACTCAGTGAACGGCACGTTCACCTAGGAGAACCAGCATGCGCGTCACACAAGCGCTCGAACAGTCGCAATTCTTGTCGTCGATCGGGACGCTGGAATCGAACCTCACTCAGACTCAGAACGAGATATCGAGCAACCAGTCCTTTACCACGGCATCGCAGAACCCCATCGCCGCCGGCGCGGTCAACAGCTACAACCAGGCGCTCGCTCAAAGTCAGCAATACGTCACCAACTCGAACGGCGCGCAGACCAACTTGAATATCGAGGATAACTCGCTGTCGCAGGTGCAGAGCCAGCTGCAGAGCCTGCGAGATCTCGCCCTCGAGGCCAACAACGGCACGCTGACGAATTCGGATCGCGCCTCGATCGCGGCGCAGGCGGTGCAGATTCAGAACAGCCTGTTGTCCTTGGCCAACACCCAGAACGGCAACGGCGAATATATTTTCGGCGGCTTCGACACGCAGAGTCAGCCGTTCACGCTGAGCGCGACCGGCGCCGTGTACAACGGCGACCAGGGCCAGCGTCAGGTGCAGATCGCCGCCGGCCAATCGGTGCCCGATGGCGACAATGGCGACGCGGTGTTCAACGAAATCAAGACCGGCAACGGCACTTTCAGCGTCGCGGCGAACCCCGCCAACACGGGATCGAGTCTGATCGGGGCAACCTCCGTGAGCAACCCGGCGGCGTTCGTCGGCGGTCCGTTCACGATCACCTTCAGCAGCGCCACGAATTACACCGTCACGAACGCCGCCAACACCCAGGTGGCGGCGGGCACGTACACGGACGGGCAAGCGATCGCGTTCGCCGGCGCGCAGGTGACATTGAGCGGAACTCCCGCGGCCAACGACGCTTTCTCGGTCACCCCGAGCACCAATCAGAGCGTGTTCACCACGGTGCAGAACCTCATCACCGCGCTGCAGGCACCGATCTCGACGCCGGCCGAGTCGACCGCGTTGAACAACACGATCAGCGGCCAGATCAACAACATCGATCAGGCGCTGTCGCAGACGTCGGACGTGCGCGTGTCGCTCGGCGGGCGATTGAATGCGATCACGACCCAGCAGTCCGTTGCGACCGCCCAGCAAACCCAGTTGAAAACCACGATTTCATCGCTGCAGGGCTTGGATTACGCGAGCGCGATTACGACTCTCGATCAGCAGAACACCACCCTGAGCGCCGCGCTGCAGGCGTACACCATCACTCAAGGCCTGTCGCTGTTCAAGTACCTCTAGTGATGGTGGTGGCCGCCGGCGCCGTGCACGTGACCGTGCTCGAGCTCCTCGCTGGTCGCCTCGCGCACAGTCACGACATCGACATCGAAATTCAAGGTCTTGTCGGCGAGCGGATGGTTGCCGTCGAGCGTCACCATATCGCCCACCAGCGCGGTCACCGTAAAGAGACGCATGCCGTCGGGCGTCTGCCCCTGAAATTGCATGCCCTTCTTGATTTGGCCGGCGCCCTGCAGCGAGCGCTTCGGAACGCGCTGAATCAGCGCGGCATCGTGAACGCCGTAGCCGTCGGCAGGCGTCACCGAGACCACGATTTTATCGCCATCGCGTTTGCCATCGAGCGCCTTCTCCAACCCGGCCACCAGATTGCCGTGGCCATGGATGTAAGCCAGCGGCTCGCCGCCGGCGGAACTGTCGATGACGGCGCCATCGTCGCCCTTCAGGGTGTAATGAATGAGTACGACTCGGTCGGCGGTGATTTCCACGGTGGTCTCTCCAACTGGCGCTCGCTCGGCGCCAAAAAGGCGTCAGATTACACGACTAACGGGCGAGCCGCGCCTCGAGATCATAGGCGCCGGCGGCGGTGATGCGCACCTCGGCGAGCGAGCCCACGGGCAGAGCCTTGGCGCCATGAATTCTGACCGTGCCGTCGATTTCCGGAGCGTCGCTTGCCGAGCGCGCGACGGCAATATCGCCCTCGATTCGATCGACCAGCACCGTCAGGGTGCGGCCGACTTTTTGCTCGAGGCGTGCCGCGCTGATCTCGGCGGAGAGCTCCATGAAGCGGGCGCGCCGTTCGGCCTTCACTTCCGGAGGCACGGCCGGCTCCCGCAACGCGTTCGCCGCCGCCCCCTCGACCGGCGAATATTCGAAGCAGCCCACCCGGTCCAATTGCGCCGCGCGCAGCCAATCGAGCAATTCTTGAAAGTCTTGCTCGGTCTCTCCCGGAAATCCGACGATGAAAGTGCTGCGAATGGTGATGTCCGGCACCACGCGGCGCCAGGCGGCAATGCGCTGCAAGGTGTTGGTGGCGGCGGCGGGGCGCTTCATGAGCTTCAAAATTCGGGCACTGGCGTGCTGGAAGGGGATGTCGAGATAGGGCAGCACGCGCCCATCGGCCATCAAATCCACCACCTTGTCGACGTGCGGATAAGGATAGACGTAGTGCAGACGGATCCACACCCCGAGTTCACCAAGCGCCGCGCACAGATCATAGAAACGCGCGCTGCGCAGGGTACTGCGCCACGGCTGCGCCGCGTACTTCAAGTCCACCCCGTAGGCGCTGGTGTCTTGCGAGATGACCAGGATTTCCTTGACGCCGGCGCGCGCCAGCTGCTCCGCCTCGCGCAGCACCTCGCCGATGGGGCGGCTCACGAGATCGCCGCGCATCGAGGGAATGATGCAGAAACTGCAGCGGTGATTGCAGCCCTCGGAAATCTTCAGGTAGGCGTAGTGGCGCGGCGTGAGCCGAACTCCCTGCGGCGGGACTAAATCGACGAACGGCTCGTGTTGCGGCGGCAGGTATTCGTGAACCGAGGCCACCACTTCCTCGTAGCGCTGCGGCCCGGTGATTTTGAGGACCTCCGGATGCCGCTCGAGGATTTTCTGCGGTTGGGCGCCGAGGCACCCGGTGACGATCACCTTGCCGTTCTCGGCCAGCGCCTCGCCGATAGCCTCCAGCGACTCGTCCACCGCGGCATCGATGAAGCCGCAGGTGTTGACGATGACGAGGTCAGCTGCGCCGTAGCTTGCCGCGACTTCGTAGCCTTCGGCGCGCAGGCGCGTCAGGATGCGTTCGGAATCGACCAGCGCTTTGGGACAACCCAGACTGACAAAGCCCACTTTCGGGGTTTTGCGATTGACGGTTTTCAAGGCGCGCGATTCTACTCCAATAGTGACCCGATCAGCCGATAAGCAGCGTGCCCGTCACCGCCGGGGCGGCAGTGCGGCCGCAACAACAACTGTCAAATTCCTCTTTGGGAATCTGAGACTTAGAGCAGGAAAGGCGCCGCAACAGCCCCTCAAGAACGGCGCTGCCAGTCCGATAAAGACTTTGAATGTGTCACCGGTCCGCCCGAGGGGGTGAAGTGAGCACAAACAGTAGTAGGGCCTAAGACGGGCCGGTGGTTCAACCTTTAGGAGTTCATCAATGTCACTCGTATTAGATTCAAATATTGCCTCGTTGAACGCGCAGAACAATCTGACGGGTTCGCAGGCATTGCTGTCGCAGTCGCTGCAGCGCTTGTCGTCTGGTTTGCGCATCAACAGCGCCGCCGACGATGCCGCCGGTCTTGCGATCAGCCAACAGTTCACGACTCAGATCAACGGCACGAATCAGGCCATCAGCAACGCGAACGACGCGGTGTCTGAGGCGCAGACCACGGCCGGTGCGCTGACCACGATCGTCAACAACCTGCAGAGCATCCGTACCCTGGCGGTCGAATCGGCCAACGGTTCGAACAGTGCCTCGGATCGCTCGGCGCTCAACAACCAGGTGCAACAGCAGATCGCTGAAATCACCCAGATTGCGCAGCAGACCACGTTCAACGGCTTGAACGTGCTCAACGGCTCAAGCGGCACGACCGTCTATCAGGTCGGCGCGAACGTCGGCGATACCATTGCCGTCAGCCTGCAGCAGGGTGTGGCCGCCAATCAGATCGGCCAGTTCTCGACGGCCGCTGGCACGGCGCTTGGCACCGCCGGCAGCGCCGCGTTGACCGGCCTCTCCACGGTGACCATCAGCGATGGCACGTCGAAAGTGACAGTCGGCCCGACCGCGAGCTACGTCGGCTCCACGACCTACCAGGGTGCGACTTCGGCCTATGCGAAGGCGCAGGCCATCAACGGCGCCGGCTTGCAGGGACTCACAGCGAGCGCAGCCACGACTGCGAGCGACACCGCAGCGTTCGGCACCATCACGGGCGGCGCCACCACGGCCAGCACTTATAACCTGACCATCGACGGAACCGCCATTTACTCGGGTACGGGCAATGTGACCGCCGCTTCGGGTGGACTGACCGGCAGCGCGGTCGCCGCGCAGATCAACCTGTTCTCCGGCACCACGGGCGTGACGGCATCGGTGAGCGCCGGCGGAACCGGGCAACCGCCGGTTGGCGCAGTCGTACTCAAGAACACGGATGGCAGCGACATCTCGGTCGCGCAGACCGTCACCTTGGGCACGGGCGCAGGCGCGGGTGGTACGGGCTTGACCGCCGCAGTCGCGGGTTCAGTCGCGACGCCGCTCGTCACGCAGGGAACGGTGACTTTGACCGACTCGAAGCCGGTGACCCTCACCGACATAGGTACAGCGGGCGGTTCAGCGGCGTTGGGCTTCGTCAGCGGCGCGGCGACCCCGTTGAGCACCACGGCATCGGGTGCGACGGCGACCCTGGCCAACCAGGACGTGCTGACGGTGGCGGACGCCAACAGCACTATCTCCTCGGTGGACGCGGCGCTGACCACGGTCAGCGCTTTCCAGAGTCAGTTGGGTGCGATTCAGAATCGGTTCACGGCGGCGGTCGGCAATTTGTCGTCCACAGCCCAGAACTTGACTCAGTCGCGCAGCACCATTCAGGACGCGGACTTCGCCTCTGAAACGGCGAACTTGACCCAGGCCCAGGTGTTGGAACAGGCGGGTATCTCGGTGTTGGCGCAGGCCAACCAGCAGCCCCAGCTGATCCTCAAGCTTTTGCAATAACGGCCGATCTCTCAAGTAGGTAATGAGAGCCACGGCTCGGATGATGAATCCGGGCCGTGGTATTCGAATCGGAGTCGACGGAGCGAAGTTCAACGAAATCAGGTGGTTAGAGTAACTTAGCAGGTATCAGCATGGCGAACGATGGTCAGTCGGTACAGATACCGGCGGCGAGCCTCGTGCACGGAAGTCAGGCGCCAACAGCGATCAAGAGTCAACCGGTCAGCGTCGCTTTGCCGCAACGCAGCACGGTGGTGTCCGCTCAATCGGCGGCGACGAAGGCGACAGTGCCGGCAATACCCTCCGTGCCCACGCAAGTGGCGCTCATCAACAAGTATCTGAATGATTCGGGAAGGCCCGATCAATTCCGGGTGGATCCAGGCTCCAACGACAAGCTGATCCAGGAGCTCAATCCCGCGAACGGCGAAGTCATCGCCGAATATTCCGCGACCGAATTCGCGGCACTTGCGCGCAGTTTGGGAATTTCCGGCGTACTGGTTGACGGTCACGCCTGAGCGCTGAAAGCGGCGCCTCGAGTCTTAAGGTTCGGCGCGCACTGCCGATAAAGATTTTATGAGTTCAGTCATATCCCCCACGAGCAGTACCACCGGCAGCACTGCCGCGAATACGGCGTCGAGCGCGTCGTCGACATCCACACCCGCGAGCGCCAGCGCGCTGATCACCTCGACCGGCATCGGATCCGGGCTCGACATCAGCGCCATCGTCTCGTCGCTGACCTCGGCATATGGGGCGGCGCAGACCAATCAATTAACGACTCAGCAGAATAACCTCGACGCGCAAGTGTCGGCGTACGGCTCGTTCACCAGCGCGCTCGACACCTTGCAGTCGACGCTCGCGAGTCTCGAGGATCCGAGCTCGCTGGCAGGATTCGACGCCACGGTCGCCGATAAGACCATCGCCTCGGCGACCACGACGTCCGATGCGGTCGCGGGCACTTATTCGCTCGAAGTGGGCAATCTCGCGACGGCGGATACGCAGACTTCCGCGCACGTGGCAAGTTCGTCCACGGCAATCGGCACCGGCACCTTGACCATTGCGGTGGGCAGCGCGTCGACGTCGATCAACATCGATTCGACCGACAACACGCTCGCCGGCATCGCCGCGGCGATCAATTCGGCGCCGAACAATCCCGGAGTGACGGCGAGCATCATCACCGCCACGGATGGTGCGCGCTTGGTCATCGCCGGAACCGCGACGGGCGCGGCGAACGCGATCACGATCAGTCAATCGGGCGGCGACGGCGGTTTGGCGACGCTCACCTCGGGGCTGACGGACGTGCCCGCGACGGATGCGCATTTCTCGCTCAATGGCTTTGCCGCCACCAGCGCCAGCAACCAGGTGAGCACGGCCTTGACCGGCGTGACCATCAATTTGCTGGGCGCGTCGGCCGCCAATACGCCCACCACGTTGACCATCAGTCCCGACACGACCGCGGCTCAGACCTCGATCGGCAATTTCGTGACCGCGCTCAACGGCGTGCTGACCAGCATTCAGACGCTGACCGGCTACAACGCGACCACGCAGGTCGCGGGGCCGCTCAACGGCAACGCGACCCTCGAGGCGTTCCAGGGTCAGTTGGAAAACGTACTCGACACCGTCACTCAGGGCAATTCGAGCGGCGGCGTGAAATCGCTAGCCGATCTCGGCATTACGGCAGACGCCAACGGCAACTACGATTCGAACACGACGACCTTGAGCAACGCGCTCACTTCGAGCTTGTCGTCGATCGGCGCGCTGTTGGGCGGCAGCAACGGCATTGCGACGCAGCTCAACACCCTCATCAACGGCTACACGCAGCCCGGCGGGCTGCTCGACACCATCAACCAGGGATTGCAATCGAGCTTGAGCAGCGTCGCCCAGCAGCAGACCGAGCTCAATGCGCAGCTCGCGACCTACTCGGCGACGCTCACGACGGAATACAACGCCATGGACACCGCGGTCGCGCAGCTCAAGGAAACACAGACGTACTTGAACGCGGAGTTCAATCCGACCTCGTCGAGTTCGAGTTCCAGCTCGAGTTCCAATAGCAGTTTGAGCAGCGGCACCCTCGGCACGTAGCCGCCAATACACATGCACAAGGGGGCGGCTCAGTATCGCGCGGTGCGCAGTCACGGATTGGTTGCCGATGCCAGCCCGCCGCGGCTGGTGCAAATCATGTTCGAACAGACTCTGTCGCACCTCGCGACCGCCCAAGGCTGCATCGAGCGCATCCGCAATAACCTGCCGTTGAACGATGTCATCGCCAAGGGCAAGGCGCTCGGCAAAGCCATTCGCCTGATCAATCAGCTGAACGAGACGCTCGACATGGAGCGCGGCGCGCAGATTGCGCAGAACTTACGGGCCCTGTATCTCTACATGCTCAATCGGTTGACGGTGGCGAACGTCACCAACGATGCCGCGGCGGTGGCCGAAGTCGCGCGGCTTCTGAGCACGGTCAAAATCGGATGGGATCAAATCGTGCCGGGGGCCCGATGAGCAGCACGAACGGCAACGCGGTGCTCGCCCGGGCCTTGGTCCTGTCTCATGAATGCCTGGCCGCCGCCGAGAAGGCGGACACCCGCTCGCTTGCGCTGCTCGACGCGGAACGCTTGCGGCTGTTAAAGTCGCTGCGATTCGAACGCGCAAGTTTGAGCGCCGACGATCGGCTGGTGCTCAAACAAGTGGTCGAATTGAACGATCGGGCCATTGGCCTGATGGAACACCATAAGCGACGCAAAGAGCGGGCAATGGATACGGCCGTCGTTGGCCGGCGCGCGGTAGCTGCCTATTCGAGCGTCCGGCTGCAGCGCTAGCCGCCCGCATTTTCACGGAGAGCCATGCCTGAGGCATTTCTCGGCGATGGTCTGGTATTCGAAGAACTACTGCCCCTGGTGTGGACGGAAGGCCCGCTCGCAGAAGGGCTGGCGCTCGCGCGCCTGAACGCCGACAACCACCAACTGCTCGGGGCCGAGTCATCGCTCGACGAAGTGCGGGTGCACGAAGCCCTCAAGGACGAATCTGCCGCCTTGATCCAGGAATTGCAGCGCCTTGAGTACAAGGTGAACATCTTGCTGCGGCTTATGGCGGAACTCGCCATGCGCAACAGCGCAGTGCCGCCCCCGCAACGCGTCAAGCTCACCTCGCGTGCCTTGGAGTGGTACGGCGAGTCGGCGCCGGCGTTGGGCAGCACGGGTCTCTTGTCCGTGTTCATCAATCCGGCGTTGCCGCAGCCGCTGAAGATTCCCTGCGCGGTCGACGGCGAGCGCACGCAAGACGACATGCGTGTCGCGCAAATGCGTTACGTCGGCGTGAGCGACGCGGTCATCGAGCAGCTCGACAAGCTGATTTTTAGGCATCATCGGCGGCTGGTCGCGGGTGCTCGAGTCTCGACCCACTAACGCATAGCTCGCGAACCATTAGCGCTTCGCAGGCAATTTACTGCACCTGTTTTTGCGAGATCCCCTTACACATGTTACGGGGGTTTGCCAAGTTCTTTTCTCACAACCTCATCAGTTAGTATGAAGCGAGACCCGACATTGATTGAGCTATGTCAAAGGGTTAGGCGCAAAGGTTAAGACGGAACCCGAGATATGTGGACTCCGTCACACTTTTTAACGGGAAGGAGCCCCGAATAGTGACTGATGCCAAAGTAATTGTGATTGAACCCGCAGATTCAGAAGCGGCCGCGCTTTTGACGTTGTTGCGGTTTCTCGATTTGGACCCCCTCCATGTTCACGATCTCGATGAATTACGCCGCTCGCGGCACACAGAATCGAAAGACTGTCTCGCCGTCATTGTCGGCAAGGAGACGGTTGCCGAGGTCGGCGCCGCGCTGGTCGCACTGCTTCGCACCATGCCGCAACCGCTGCCGATCATTTATCTCAGCAGCGAGGGATTGCCGAAGATTGCCGAGACTTGCGCCGACCTGCCCTGGTTTCACTTGGAGGTGCCGGTGAAGCAGCGGCGCCTGTCGGCCGTATTGACGCAAGCCGAGAACGTGCGCACCGGTCACCCGATTCAACCCGGCAGCCATCGATTCCGTCCCAGCGGCACGTCCCGCGCGATGCGCGATGTGCACCGGTTGATCGAGCAAGTCGCGCCGTTCGACACCAATGTGCTGATTCTCGGCGAATCGGGCACCGGCAAGGAAATGGTCGCGCGCCACATCCACGAGCTCTCGGGCCGCGCGGGGCACCCCTTCGTGCCGGTGAATTGCGGCGCGATTCCGGCCGATCTCTTGGAAAGCGAATTATTCGGTCATGAGAAGGGCGCCTTTACCGGCGCGCTGTCGACGCGTCTCGGGCGCTTCGAATTCGCTGAAGGCGGCACCTTGTTCCTGGACGAAATCGGCGACATGTCGCTGCAAATGCAGGTCAAGCTGCTGCGGGTATTGCAGGAGCGCAGTTTCGAGCGCGTCGGCAGCAATCGCACCATCGTCTGCAACGTGCGGATCATTGCCGCCACGCATCGCGACTTGGAGGTGGCCATCGCCAGCGGGCGTTTTCGCGAAGACCTCTACTATCGTTTGAACGTGTTTCCCGTGCAGATGCCGCCGCTGCGCGAGCGGCTCGAGGATTTGCCGGTGCTGATCGAGCACTTGGTGGAGCGCCATGCTCGCATAACCGGCCGCAACATCCGCTTGGACAAGGACGCGATGAACTGTCTGACGCGCAATCCCTGGCCGGGCAACGTGCGCGAACTCGCCAATCTTCTGGAACGCTTGGCCATTCTGTTTCCGGATCAGAGCATCACGGCCGCCGATCTGCCTGAGCGCTACCGCAATCAAGGGGCGAGTGCCTGGTTCGGCAACGGCGTCGTGATGATGCCGCCGCGCGACGGGGACAAATTCGCGGCCGCCTCGCCGGCGCTGATGGAGGAATTGCTCGGCAACCCCGAGGAAGAAATCGTCGCGACCGCCGAACTCGCGGGCTTCGAATTGCCGCGCGGCGGGATGGACCTTAAGGACCATTTGTCGGCGATCGAGATCGGATTGATCCGTAAAGCGCTCGCAGAAGCCGACGGAACCGTGGCGGAGGCCGCACGCCTGCTGCGCATGCGCCGCACCACGCTGGTCGAGAAGCTTCGCAAGTACCGCTTGAGTGCCTGACAAATTATTGACGCCGCTCGCTGCGGCCGCGTCAGCCGCCTCGTAACTGATTGATAGGCTGAGCAAATACCGCCAAGGCACAGAAGTTGCTTTCTTCTTCCGGCATGGCAGCCACAAAACTCGAGCTGATCGAAAACCGGCGCTCCGAATTGCAGGCGGCGTTCGTCGCCTTTGGATCGGTATCGGAGCAGCTCTCGAGCGCCTTCGATTCGCTCAAAACCGAGGTGGCGGAGTTGCGGGCCGAGCTCGGCGAAGCGCATGCCGGCAAGCAACATCTGGCGGCCCGGCTGGCGGCGCTGATTACGGGTCTGCCGGGCGGCGTATTGGTGCTCGACTCGGCGTACGTCATCCAGGAGTGCAATCCCGCGGCGCGCGACCTGCTGGGTGAGCCGCTGCTCGCGCAATCCTTTGCCTCGGTGCTGGCGCGCGCCGCGCTGAACACCTTCGGGGGCGAGCATACCGAGCTTGCGAGCGGCCGTTTCGTCAATATCTCGCGGCGCGAACTGCCGAGCGGCGGCGAAGTGGTGCTGCTGACCGACGTCACCGAAGCGCATCTCATGCAAGTGATGTTGGCGCGTCAGCAACGCTTGCTCACCTTAGGCGAACTCGCGGCCGGTCTGGCGCATCAAATCCGCACGCCGCTCGCCGCGGCGCTGCTGTACGCCTCGCAGATGACGCTGCCGGAGCGCAGCCCCGAGGATCTGGCGCGCTGCGCCGACAAAGCGGTCGGGAGCCTCAAGCAGCTGGATAAGTTGGTGAACGACATGTTGGCGTTCGCGCACGGCGGCGCGGCCCGCGAGGCCGTGAGCGTGAGTGCGCTGCTCGAGCAAGTGGCCCAGTGGCTGCGGCCGGCTCTGCGCGGCGGCATTCGCCTGACCATCCGCACCCAGGCGCCGGACCTCATGGTGCGCGCCAACGCGCCCTCGCTCGTGTCCGCGGTTCTGAATCTTGCGACCAACGCGCTGCAGGCGGCGAGTGCGGATGTCGATTTGGAACTGCTGGCGCGGCGCGGCGCTCCCGGCCGGGCAGAAATCGTGGTCAGCGACAACGGCCCCGGTGTGCCGGCGCCGATTCGCGAACGCATCTTCGAACCTTTTTTCACGACGCGCGCACGCGGCAACGGCATCGGTCTCACCATCGTGAGATCCGTGGTCGAGGCGCACCGCGGCAGCATTTCGCTCGCCGACACGCCGAGCGGCGCCACTTTCATCATCGATTTACCGGCTGAGGAAAATGCATGAGTGTCAATGAAGCGGTGCTGGTGGTTGAGGATGACGCGAGCCTGCGCGAAGCGCTGCTCGATACTTTGCGCGCGGCGGGTCTCGCCGCATTGGCGGCCGCCGATGCGGGTGCCGCGCTGCAATTGCTGCAGTCCGAAGAGATCGCGCTGGTGATTTCCGATGTGCAGATGCCCGGCGGCGACGGTTATGCGCTGCTGTCGTCGATCAAGCGGATGCGGCCCGACCTGCCGGTGATTTTGATGACCGCATATGGCACCGTCGCACAGGCGGTGGCGGCGATCCGCGAAGGAGCGACCGATTACATCGTCAAGCCGTTCGATGCCCAGGCGCTGATCGAGATGGCACGCCGCCAGTTGGCGCAGCGCGTGCTGCCGAACGAGGTGGTCGCGGTCGATCCGGAGTCGAAGCGCATGATTTCGCTGGCGCGACGCGTGGCGGAGAACGACGCGACCGTGCTCATCACCGGAGAAAGCGGCACCGGCAAGGAAGTCTACGCGCGCTTCATTCGCGATCATTCGGCGCGCGCCAGCGCCGCTTATGTCACGATCAATTGCGCCGCCATCCCCGAGAACATGCTCGAGGCCACGCTGTTCGGCTACGAGAAGGGCGCCTTCACCGGCGCACTCGGCGCGCACGCCGGCAAATTCGAGCAGGCACAGCACGGCACCTTGCTGCTCGACGAGATTTCCGAGATGGATTTGGGGCTGCAGGCAAAAATCTTGCGCGTGCTGCAGGAGCGCGAGGTGGAACGCCTGGGCAGCAGCCGCACCATCAATCTCGACGTGCGCCTGATCGCGACCTCGAACCGCGACTTGCCCGAGGAAGTGCGCGCCGGGCGGTTTCGCGCCGATCTTTACTACCGGCTGAATGTGATGACGTTGCGGCTGCCGGCGCTGCGCGAGCGCCGCGGCGACATCTTGCCGCTGGCGCGCCGCGCCATCCAGGGATGCGCGCGCAGCGGCCAGGCGGCCCTGACGCTGTCGGCCGAGGCGGAACGCAAGCTCATGCAGTATGACTGGCCGGGCAACGCGCGCGAGCTCACCAACATCGTGCAGCGCGCCGCGTGGCTCGCGACCGGCGGCATCATTCATGCGGCCGACCTCGACATCGGCGTGGCGGACGCTGCCGTGGCGCCCGCGCTTGTGGCGCAGGAGGCGAACTTGGGTCACGACCTCAAAGAACGCGAACGCGAGTTGATATTGGCGACCCTGCGCGTCACCGGCGGCAGCCGCAAACTCACCGCCGAACGCTTAGGTATCAGTCCGCGCACGCTGCGTCACAAGCTGCAGCAACTGAAGGCCGCGGGCGTCAGCGTGCCGCGCGTCCACGATCAACAATTCATCGCGGTGTAACGAACATGAGCAGCATGCAAATTCAACAAGTGCTGGCCGAAATGCGCGCACTGCAGTCGCGCGCATCGGGCGTGGCCGAACCTCAGGTGGTGGGCGCCGAGCCCTCGGAGTTCGCCAATCTGATGAAGAATTCCGTGGATCACATCGCCATCATGCAAAACCAAGCGACTGCGCTCGCGGATTCCTACGAAGCCGGCGACAAAAGCGTCGACCTCACCAAGGTGATGCTGGAAGTGCAAAAGGCGGGCCTCGCGTTTCGCGCCATGACCGAGGTGCGCAACAAGCTTCTCGATGCCTACACCCAAGTAATGAACATGTCGGTTTGATCGACCGCGAGGCTTAATCCATGGCTGACATCGTACCCACTCCTGCGCCGCCGCTGCGCAGCATCGCCGACATCCCGGGACTGAAACAAGTCGGGCTGCTCGCCGGGGTGACCGCCGCGGTCGCCGCCGCGATCTGGCTGGTGCTGTGGTCGCAGGGCCAAAATTATACGGTGCTGTACGGCCAACTCTCGGAGCGCGAGAGCGGCCAGGTCATGGACGCACTGACCGCCGCCGGCATCGAGTTCAAACTGAACCCGTCGGGCGCCGTGTCGGTGCCCGAGTCGAAAGTTCAGGAAGCGCGAATTCGACTGGCGAGCCAGGGTCTGCCGCAAAGCGACTCGATGGGCATCGAGATGATTCAGAAAGAATCCGCGCTCGGCTCGAGTTCCATGATGGAAAACGCCCGCTACCAATCGGTGCTCGAGACTGAACTCGCGCGCACCATCATCAAGGTGCAAGGCGTGCAGAGCGCGCGCGTGCATCTGGCGTTGCCCAAACCGACCGTGTTCCTGCGCGATGCGCGCAAAGCTACCGCCTCGGTGATGCTGCAGTTGTATCCGGGCCGGCGCCTCGAGCCCGGACAGGTCGCGGCGATCGTGCACTTGGTGGCGTCGAGCGTACCGGAACTCGCGGCGAGCGATGTCACCTTGGTGGATCAGGCCGGCAGCTTGCTGAATTCGCCGGACGAGAATGCCGAGCAGGCGGCGAGCACACGGCAATTCGCCTATACGCGCCGGCTCGAACAAAGTTTTCAACAGCGCATTCTCGACCTGCTCGAGCCCATTGTCGGGTCGGGGCGGGTGCGCGCCACGGTCACGGCCGACATGGACTTCACCGTCACGGAAGAGACGCACGAGAATTACGATCCGCAAAAGACCGCAGTACGCAGCGAACAGACCAGCAACGAGCAACGCAAGGGCGGCGATGGCGCGGAGGGCATTCCTGGTGCGCTCAGCAATCAACCGCCCGGTACCTCCGGCGCGCCCACCATTCCCGGCGGCGCCACCCCGGGCAACCCGGCGGCCCCCGGCGCGGCGAGCGCCGCGAGCGCCGGCCCGAGTTCGAGCGCGCAGCGCAGCACCCGCAATTTCGAGGTCGATCGCACGCTCGCCTACGTGAAGCAGCCGGTCGGGGTGTTGAAGCGCCTCAACGTGGGGGTGGTGCTCGATGATTGGCAGAAGACCGACGCCGACGGCAAAGTCACGACGACGGCGATGAGCGACGCCGACATCAAGCGCTTCTCGCAGCTGGTGCGCGAGTCCATCGGACTCAAGGAAGACCGCGGCGATCAGCTCAACGTGCTCAATCAGGGGTTCAAGAACGCCGGGCCGATCGGCCCGGTCGAGGGCGTGCCGCTGTGGGAAGCGCCGTGGGTCATCCAGCTCGCCAAGCAAATCGTCGGCGCCGGCCTGGTGTTGCTGGTGGCGTTTCTGGTGTTGCGGCCGTTGATGAAATCCCTGACGAGAAGCGCACCCCGCATCGGCGCCGCCGGCGGCGCCGAGAGCGGCGGCGATCTCGACGGAGACCGCGTCAGCATTTCCGGCAAAGGGGGCGCCCCGGCCATCAAGCTCGCACCCAGTTTTGAGCAGCAGATCGCGGCGGCGCGAACGCTGGTAGGGCAGGATCCGCGTCGCGCAGCACAAGTGGTGAAGGAGTGGGTCGCCGCGGATGGCTAACAAGCCCGATGATCTCGCCGGGATACAAAGCGCCGCCATCTTGCTGATGAGCTTAGGGGAGCAGGACGCGGCCAACTTGCTGAAACAGCTCGATGCGCGCGAAGTGCAAAAGCTCGGCATCGCGATGGCCGAAATCAAAGAAGTGTCGCGCGAGCAGATGACCGCGGTGCTCGACAAGTTCATCGGGCTCGCCGACGCGCGGGCGAACGTGGCCGGCGGTTCGCAAGACTTCGTGCGCCGCGTGCTGACCCAGGCGGTCGGTAAGCAGAAAACGGACATGCTGCTGAACCGCGTGATCACCGGCCAGACCGGGCAGGGCATCGAATCTCTCAAGTGGATGGAGGCGAAGGCGGTCGCGCAAATCATCAGCGGCGAACATCCGCAGATCGCCGCCATCGTGCTGTCGCATCTCGAGCCCGAGCAGTCGGCGGCCATATTGCCGCTGCTCACCGAGGAGATGCGCACCGAAGTGTTGATGCGCATCGCGAGCTTGAACGAGGTGCCGCAAACCGCGCTAACGGAACTCGACCAGTTGGTCGAAAAACAGGCGAACGCCACGCCGCCCTCGACGCTGCGCCGCATCGGCGGCGCGCGCACGGTCGCCAATATCTTGAACGCCATGGAGCGCGACAAGAGCGGCGATGAGCTCGGCAAGATCGAGAAAACCGATGTCGACATGCATCAAAAGATCAAGGATTTGCTGTTCATTTTCGACAACTTGTTGGACGTCGACGATCGCGGCATTCAGGCGCTGCTGCGCGAGGTTGGATCGGACACGCTGGCGGTGGCGCTGCGCGGCGCGGAGCCGGAAGTCCAAGAAAGAATTCTCAAGAACATGTCAAAGCGGGCCGCGGAAATTCTCAAGGACGACATGGAGGCGCGCGGTCCGGTGAAGCTCACCGATGTCGAAGCCGCACAGAAGGAAATCGTCGTGATTGCACAGCGTCTGGCCGAGGAAGGCACCATCAGTCTCGGCGGCAAAGGCGGAGGCGAATTTGTCTGACACCAAGCCCAAGTCCGGAGACGGCGCGCGGCTCTGGACTGCGCCCGACATGGGCGCCCCGGCCGCCGCGCAGAAAATGGCGACCGTCGGCGGTTTGGCCGACTTGCAGGCCGAGGCGCATCGCGAAGCGTTCGAGCAGGGGCTCGCCGAGGGACGCGAGGCCGGCCGGGCACAGGTGCGCGCGCAGGTGGAGCGGCTCGCCGGAATGTTCTACGACCTGGCAAAGCCCTTCGAGGTGTTGGACGCCGACGTGGAGCGCGAGCTCCTGACTCTGGCGATGGCGCTGGCGCGGCAAATCGTGCGCCGCGAACTCAAGACCGATCCGACGCAGATCATCGGCATCATCCGCGAGGCAATCGCCGCATTGCCGGTGGCGGCGCGCGAAGTGCGCGTGCACCTGCATCCGGAAGATGCGGCGGTGGTGCGCGAAAATCTCGCGCCGACGGAAAACGAACGCGCCTGGGTGATCGTCGAGGATCCGGTGATGGCCCGCGGCGGCTGTCAAATCACCACCACGACCTCGCGCATCGACGGCCGCCTGGAAACTCGACTGGGCGCGATCTTGAGCGAGTTGTTGGGCACTGAACGGCACATCACCGGAGCACGCTGATGACCACAGCATCGCGCGAACGGCCGCGGCCGAAGCAATGGGCGGCGGCGCTGGTGCGGGCCCGCGAGCGCATGGCGAATGCCGCCGAGATCGTAGTCGAGGGTACGCTCAACCGCATGGTCGGCATGACGCTCGAGGCCGTGGGCTGCGAGGCGGCGGTCGGTGGACGCTGCCTGGTCGATACCGCCGAAGGCAAGCAGATCGAGGCGGAGGTCGTGGGATTCTCCGGCGATAAGCTGTTCTTGATGCCGACCGGCGACATCCGCGGCGTGATGCCCGGCGCGCGCGTCATTCCGACGCACAGCGTATCGTCGGCGGCGGTGGGCGATGAATTGCTGGGACGAGTGCTTGACGGCGCCGGGCGTCCGCTCGACGGCTTCGGCGAACTCAAATGCACGGATCGCGTCTCGCTCACCGGCGAGCCCTTGAATCCCTTGATGCGGCGTGCAATTCGCGACCCGCTCGATGTGGGGGTGCGCTCGATCAACGCGTTGCTCGCGGTCGGCGGCGGCCAGCGCATCGGCTTGTTCGCAGGCTCGGGCGTCGGCAAATCGGTGCTGCTCGGCATGATGACGCGCTTCACCAAAGCCGACGTCACCGTGGTCGGCCTGATCGGCGAGCGCGGCCGCGAAGTTCAGGATTTCGTCAGCAACACATTGGGCCCGGATGGCATGCGGCGCGCGGTGGTGGTCGCGACGCCGGCCGACAATCCGCCGCTGATGCGTTTGCATGGCGCGTGGCTCGCCACCGCGATCGCGGAATATTTTCGCGATCGCGGACTCAAGGTGTTGCTGCTGCTCGACTCGTTGACCCGATTCGCCCAAGCACAGCGCGAGATCGCACTCGCCATCGGCGAGCCGCCCGCGACCAAGGGCTATCCGCCGTCGGTATTCGCGCGCCTGCCGCAACTGGTGGAACGCGCCGGCAACAGCGACCGCGGCGTGGGTTCGATCACGGCGTTCTATACCGTGCTGGTGGAGGGCGACGATCAGAACGATCCCATCGCCGATGCCGCGCGCGCCATCTTGGACGGCCACATCGTGCTGTCGCGGCGGCTCGCGGAATCGGGCCTGTATCCAGCCATCGATGTCGAGGCGTCCATCAGCCGCGCCATGCATCAGATCGCGACTCGCGAGCAGCTCGATCTCGCGAATCGCTTCAAGCAGGTGTATTCCACGTATCAGCAAAACCGCGATCTCATCACGGTCGGCGCGTACCGGCGCGGCGCCGATGCGCGAGTGGATATGGCGGTGGAACAATGGCCAAAAATGCTCGAATTTCTGCGTCAAGATATGTATGAGCCGGTGACAATCGAGCGCAGTTATGCAGACCTTCGGCAACTCGTGACGCAGTTCTCGGCGCCGACTCCGTCAATAGGCAGATAGTCCCATGTTCATGCTGAAATCGAAACGATTCGCACCGATTCAGGAAATCGCCTCGACCTCGGCCAAGGATTTGAGCCGTGCGATGGGCGAGGCGGGCCGCAAAGTGGCGGACCTCGAACGGCAGCTCGAACAGCTGCAAGCCTACCGCGACGAGTACGTGCGCAATTCGACGCAAGGCAACGGCACGATCGATGCCGTCAAATTACAAAACTACCGGTCTTTTCTCGAGCGTTTGGGCGAGGCGCTGCGCCTGCATTTGAAATCGCTGGAAGCGGCGCGCGCCGAGTACGAAGTGCGCCGCAAAGCGTGGAGCGAAAAGCGCATCGAAGCCGAAAGCTTGAGCCGCGTGGTCGATCGCTTCCGCAAGGAAGAGCGACAAGTGGCGGAACGGCGCGAGCAGCGGGAAGGCGATGACGCAGCGCTGCGCGTATCGTTCGCGGCCAAGGACGAGGCGGGGAACTGACAAAATTTCGCAAGCCGTTGCGCCAAATGAGCGGCCCGCGCATCCTGGTTTTGCATTTTTCAAGGCCAAGCGCGTCAACACCGCGGAACCAGCGCCGTGAGATTCAGAACTTGGCCGTGAATGCCAGGAACAGCTGGCGGCCGAACATATCGTAGGTGCTGTAGGTGTTGGCAGCGCCGCCGGCGACGATGAATGAATCGACGATCGGCGGATCCTTGTCGAGCACGTTGTTGGCACCGGCGCGGATCTGCAGGATCTTGTTCACGTTCCAGGTCGCCTCGAGATCGATGTAATTGTAGGCGCCGATCTTGGCGTTGAAATAGTCGTACGCCCCCCAGGTCGCGAAATGCAGCGTGGGATCGCTGCTGTTGTTGTCCTGCGAAACCGAGCCGATGTAGCGCCAGGTGAGCGACGTCGAGACGTTCCACGGCGTATCCCAGGTCGTGCGCAACAGGTGGTGCCAGTGCGGGTCCACCGTCTGGCAGGTTTCGCCGAACAAGCCGGCGCAGTCATAGGTATGGGCGTCGGGCAGCGGCTGGGTTTCGTTGTGCAAGAGATATGCGCCGTTGAGTGCGAACGACAGATCGCCGAACCCCGGCGGCAGGTCGAGGCGGTAGTTTATCTGCACGTCGATGCCGCTCACCACCGCGGTACCAAGATTGTAATTTTTCTGAATCACGTAGCCGCCGGACGCGACGCTGTTGCCGGTCAGGCTGCCGGTGCTCGGTGAGCGCACGATCTGGCTGCAGTACACGGGGTTGCCGGTATTGGCGCAATCGGAGATCACCACGAGATACGGAATCACGCCGATCTCGTCTTTTACTTGAATGTGGTAATAGTCGATGCTGCCGGTGAGATGTGGAATCTGGCTCGGCGCGAAATTCACACCCAAGGTGTAGGTGTCGGCCTGTTCGGGCTTCAACGCGGAATTGCCGCTGGTCTCTTGCGACAGCTGATCGGCCGTGCCTTGCGGTATCGACGCATTGTTGAACTGCGCCGCCGTGACACCCGTGCGTTCGCACTGGGCGATTGAAAAGCTGATGGGCGGAGCGCATGGGTCGTTGCCGACGGCGGCCAGGCCTACGACCGGCGGCGTGAACGCCTCGGCGACGCTTGGTGCGCGAATCGCACGATCGAACGAGGCGCGGATGCGATAGTCGTTGATGGGCGCATATTGCACTTCGAACTTGTAGGTGTTGGTGACTCCGGCCGTCGAGTAATCCGAACGGCGATAACCGGTATCGAACAGCAATTCCTTGGCGCCGGCTTTGTCTTGGATCAGCGGCGCGCGCACTTCCAAGAACTCCTCCTTGACCGAGATGCCGGCGTCTATCGGCGCGACCGCGCTGCCGAATCCCGACAACAGGCCGCTTTCCTCGGCCGAATCCGGCTGCAGCATTTCGTGATCGTTGCGGTGCTCGAAGCCCACATTGACGCCGACTCCCTCGCCCGCCAGCGGCGATTGGATGCCGTAGTCGGCGAGCTTGCCGGTGACGTCGGCGTGCAGAGTGCGAAGCTGCGAGGCGCCCTGCGCGGTGCCGAGCTGGTACAGGTAATTGAGCGCCGCCTGGGTGACGCCGCCATCCCGGAAGATGTCGTAGGGCACACAGCCGACGGCGCCGCTGATGCACTTCGGATTGGCGGCGGTGCCGGTCACCAGCAGTGCATTGGTGATCCCTGCGTAGCTTAAGTATTTTTGGTTGGAATCGGAGAATGCGGTGTAGAAGTACTGTCCGTAGACGTCGTAGCTCCAGGCATTGGCGAAGTCGCCTTTGGCGCCGAACACGGCGCGGTAGTTGGTGTGTTCGAAATCGATGTAACGGTCGCCGCCCTCGATGTTGCGCCGGCCGATTCTGACCTGCACCGTGGTCGAGCCCGGGTTGGCCTTATCGGCCGCGATTTGCGCCGGGGTGCAGAGGATCCCGGCCTGTTGCGCGCTCAACAAGGGATTGCTGCAGTTGATGTAGTAGTCGCCGGCACCGGTGGCATCGAGCGGATTGCTGTCTTTGAACAGCGCCGCCGGCGCAACCTGCTGATGCGTCTTGTCATCCATGAAAAAGAATTCGGCGTACGGCTTAAAATACTGGTTGATGTCATCGTGCGCCATGAACGCGGCGTTATAGCGATCGTCTTCGCGAGTCATGAAAATATATTGCTGCGAGTTGTACACCGCGGGCGGCGTGGTCGCGACCGAGCCGTTCGGCACGAAGCTATTTCCGTACACGCTGTACGCCGTGCCGGCATTCGCGCCCTTGGTCGGTTCGAACCAGTTGGAGTTCGATGAACCGTCGCAGGTGAGGCCGATGACATCGTGCGCCTTATCCGTTACCGGATATAACTGACAGGCACCGAAATCGCGTTGACTGGCAACCACCGGATCGGCGTGGCGGTAGCTCAGATATCCGGTGACGTTGCCGTTGCCGTCGGCAAAATTCGTCCCCATCAGCACATCGAAGGTCTTGTTGCGCCCGTCTACTTCCGTACCGGTGGGCGGCGTGTAGCCGAATTGCCGCACCAGGTTTTGCATGTACGCATCGTCGTTGTCGTGATAGTTTTCGCCCACCTGGCCATCGACTTGGAAGCCCTCGAAGTTGCGCTTCATGATGAAGTTCACGACGCCGGCAATGGCGTCCGAACCGTAGGCAGCGGAGGCGCCGCCGGTGACCACTTCGACGCGCTCAACGAGACCCGCAGGGATTTGATCGAGATCGGGGGCGGGCTGCGAAATCGCGGTGTTCGGCGAACCGACGCCGAGGCGGCGGCCATCGACCAGCACCAGCGTGCGGCCGGGCCCAAGTCCGCGAAGGTCCGCGGTGGCGACCCCGCCTGCGGTGGTGAGACCCGAGGTGCCGTTGCCGAGGTCCTGGCCGAGGTCGTTGGTAAAGATTTGCGGCAGCTGGCTGATGATGTCGGTGATGTCGGTCTTGCCGGACACCTGAATGGACTTCGAAGAGATCACCTCGATCGGACTCGTGCTCACTTCGTTCGGCGAGGCGATGCGCGATCCCGTGACGATGATTTCTTGAAGCGCCGTCGACTCGGCGTCCGCCGTCGCGGCCAGTTGCGGGGATGCCGGGACGTTTTGCGCCAACAAGATCTTATCGGCGGAAATGTTCGTGAGCCCGGGCGGCGTAGCTGCCGTCAATATGTTGTCGCGGCCCGGCGGCTGCAACAGCACGCCGGCCCCGTCAGGAAGTTGGGCGGTGCTCAGAGGCACCACGGTCACGGTGTTTTCGTCGAGATACCGGTAGGTGAGGCCGGTGCCGCCGAGCAGCTGATCGAACGCCTCCTCGGCGGTGATATCGCCGCTCGCGCCTTGGGTGTGCAGATCGCGAACTGTGCTCGACAAGTACAGCACCTGCAAGCCGCGGCTTTGCGCGAGTTGCTTCAATGCCGGCCCGAGGTCTTGCGCCGCGATGTGGGTGGGTTTTCGAATGGCGGCGTTCGCACTGTCGGCCATGGATAGGCCGATGAGGGACAGACAAACCGCCGTCGTGGCAACTGCAATGCGCATAAACGCTCCCGCGCCTCTTGAGAGGTTCTTTATGCTGGCCGGCGCAAGCCGCCAGGTCTTATGGGAGTAGAGCGTTGTCACATAAAAAGTGGGTATGGTTAGTGCACGCCGCGGCGAACGACGCGCACCTGATTCTCCGTTTCGATAACTTGAATCGAGCCCTGGCTGCGCAGAAAATTGATGAGCGATGCCGGATCGGTCGATGAGTACACGCCGCTGATCTTAACTTTCTTCAGTTCGCGATCATCGATGCTGAGCGGTCGACGATTGTAGCGATTGAATTCTTCCGCGACGTCGCTCAGAGGCGTCTCTTCGAACATGAGGCGTCGCTGCACCCATGCGGTGGCGACCAAGGTATCCGTCTTGGTCGGCTTGGCGGTGGTGTGCGGAATCACGGTGAGCTGCTCGCCGGCGGACAGAACGATGGGCGCGACACCGGCACTGGCGGAGGGGTCGGTGGTCTCGACCCGGCCCTCGACCACCGTCACGACGGTCGAGACTTGCTTGCGATATACGTCGAACTCGGTGCCGACCGCGCGGACCTGCGCATCGCCGGCACTCACGACGAACGGCCGCTGCTTGTCCTTGGCGACGCGAAACAACGCCTGGCCTTCGAGCAGTGTCACGTCGCGCTGGCTTTTCGTGAGATGCACGGATACGCGGGAGCGCGCGTTCAATTCCACGGTCGAGCCGTCGGTGAGTTGGATGGTGCGCTGCTCACCGATGCCGGTGGCGTAAGAGTCGGTGAAATTGCCGCCCAAGTAGCGCAGCGTCACTGCCGCCAAGAGTCCGAGCGCGGCCATCGCGAACAGCGCACGGCGCGGCCGCTGCCAGAAGCTGGGCGAATCTTCAGGCGGCACGCTCAGCGGAAGGGAACGCGTCGGCGGCAGCGTGATGACGTCCGCTTCGCCGCGCGCCCGGGCGATCAGCGCGGCAACGTCGATCTTGCCTTCGGGATCCGAGGTCGGCAGTTCCGCCCACACGCCGGATATTTCGAGGTAGGCCTGAATGTGCTCGGGCGATCGCCGCAACCAGTCGATGAAGCGCATGCGCGCCTCGCCGTTGACATCGCCGGCGCGAAACTCGATGAACCACGCCGATGCTTCGGACACGATCACCGGATGGGTCTTGCTCGCAGTTCCAACTCTCATAGTCTGCTGGCCCCTTCGGAGGCTCGAAGATTCCTACAGTGCTCGACTGCTCGCGCCAGATACTTCTTGGCTGTTTCTCGCGATACACCGAGCTCGTCACCCACTTCTTGGACGGAATAGCCGGCGACTCGGTGAAGAACGAGTGCAGTCGCGACGCGCGCGGGCAGATAGGCCAGCACGCGTTCCAGTTCGGCCAGCCGTTGGGCGTGGGCGACCTGGTCGGGCGGATCGTCGCTCGAGGGGGTCTTAAGTTCGGAGAAGACTTCGGAAATATCCACCGACACGGGCTCGCTGGAGCGGCGCACTGCATGTTGGTGAATCACATGACTGGCGATCGTGAACAGGTAAGCCTCCGGACTCCGGATGCTCTCCGATCCCTCGACCCGCAACAGGCGCAGGAACACCTCTTGGGCCAAGTCCGGCACGTCCGCCGCATTGCGCAACCGCACCGATAAGAAGCGGCGCAGCCGAGGCCCATAGCGGGCGGCAATGTTGGCGACGAAGCTGCGATTGTCAGACATGCGCGCGCAGATCCATGCAAAGGTTGAAATCTTCCCCTTGGGACATTAGAGCGCTTTCGCTCGGAAAGTGGGTATGGCTTTTGGAAGGATTCCGATAAGTCTCGTAACATCAATGGCTTGAGATCTGATCGGCGATCCTCAAGGCCTCGATGCCGATCTCGCGCAGCACGCCGGTCGGGGTGACGCGGAAGCCACAAAAGTGCAGACCCGGCGCGGTGCCGCTCTCGGGACCCAAGAACCGCTCGAATCCGGGGCTGTAGCCGGTCGCGAGGATGACGCCATCGAAGCGATGGGTCGCGCCGTCATCGAAAGTCACCGCCTGTTCTTCGATGGAACATACGCCGCCGAGGATTTGGATTCTGCCCTCACGAAGCAGCTTGACCGTGCCGATATCGATCAGCGGGACACGCGAGCTCGACCGGATCCGGGACAGGGCCCCGACGGGCGACTTTCGAAGACCGAGCGTCGCGAAATCCCCGAGCGTCAGTCGAACCAGCGGCGCGGCCAACGCGTCGGCGAGCCCCGGCGGCAGCACGTTGAACGCAATGGCGACGGTCAGGACGGGCACGCCCAAAATCTCGCGAGGCACGATGTTCACCGCGGAGCGCACGGCCATCGCAACGGTTGCGCCATGCTCCACGAGATCGATCGCGATCTCGCCGGCACTATTGCCGAAGCCGACGATCAGAACGTTCTGACCGCCAAAAGGCTCGGCGTTGCGGTATTCGCTGCTGTGCAAGATGCGGCCTGAGAATTTTTCTTGGCCCGGCCAGTTCGGCCGATGCGGAATTGCGCTACGGCCCGAGGCCACGATGACGTGCTGCGAACGATACGTGCCGGCCGTCGTCCTCGTGACCCAACCCGCCGCTTCGCGCCGCACGCTCTGTACCTGCTCACCCAGGCGCGGGGCGAGTCCGAAATGCCGCGCATATTCTTCCAAGTAAGCGATCAGCTGATCGCGCGACGGATAGCGCGGCGTTCCGGGTGGAAAGCGCAGATGCGGCAGATAAGAGTGATCGCGGTCCGAGTGCAGGTGCAGTCGATCGTAGTGACGCCGCCAGCTCGATCCGACCGCGGTCGCCTGCTCGAGGATCACGACTGGCGTGCCGCGCCTTTGCAGGCAGGCTGCCACAGCGAGGCCGGCCGGCCCGGCGCCGATGACCAGCGCTTCTGGTTCGCTTCCCATAGCGACATGTTATCGGCCGAAGTCGGCAGGATCCCGGGAAATTGTCGGCGCAGGGTCGAGCGAACCCTGCCAGCCGCGATCCGGGCATTTGCCGGGGCCGAGGCGCCCACCGGTACCGTCGATGCAGCAGGCGACGTGTATATTGCGTTCACTGTAGGCGGGCTATGCAAGGGTGATCGGTGGCGGCAAGTATCTGGGTTGATGCGGATGCCTGTCCCAATGTCATCAAGGAAATCTTGTTCCGCGCGGCCGAGCGCACTCACGTTCAGGTCACCTTGGTCGCCAACCAGCCGCTGCAGATCCCTCGTATTGCGAGCCTGCGCGCCGTTCAGGTGAGCGCGGGCTTCGATGTCGCCGATAACGAAATCGTCAAACGGGTGGCGGCCGGGGATCTGGTGATCACCGCCGATATTCCGTTGGCCGCGGAAGTCATCGCCAAGGGCGGTGAAGCGCTCAACCCGCGGGGCGAGCGCTACTCACCCGACACCATTCGCGGCGTGCTCGCGATGCGCGATTTCATGGACACGATGCGTGCCAGCGGCAATGTCGGCGGCGGACCGCCGCCGCTGACTCAGGCGAACCGCAACGCATTCGCAGGACATCTCGATACCTGGCTGGCACGCCGCAAGGATTCTTAAGTGGACGAGAAACCGCCTGATTCAGTCGATGTTCCGTACACCGAGCTTGCGCCCGAGCTGCTGCAGGCGGTGGTCCAATCCTACGTTCTGCGGGAAGGTACCGATTACGGAGAAAAGGAATTTTCACTCGAAGCCAAAGTGTCGCAAGTCATCGGCCAACTGAAACGCGGCGACGCGAAAATCGTATTCGATCCCGACACCGACAGCGTGAGCATCGTGCGAACTGAAGCTTAACCGCTCATCCGCCGTGCAGCCGGCGGATCATGGCTCCAAGATCCGTGAAGTGTAGGAGATAGGCGAGAGCCAGCAGGGCGATCACAAGTGCTAAGGCGAGTTTGAGGGTTTTTTGCATCGCTTGAGGATTCCTAGTAGTGGATCAGGGCCTCGCGAACCGTGAGCTTGTTCGCCTGCCACGCGGGGTACGCGCTCGCGGCGGCGGCGCCCGTCAAGCTAAGGGCGAGCCATAGCGGCAACGCGGACCAAGACACGGCCCCGAGCGCGGAACCGAGCGTGCCGGTTCCGACCACCGTCGCAACGACCACGGTCAGTGGTGCGGAGATCAGCCATGCCGCCGCGACACTCAACACGCCGACGAACAGGCCCTCCGCGACGACGCTGCGAAGTACCGCCGCATCGGGCGCGCCGATCGCGCGCAGCACGGCGAACTCGCGGCTGCGTTCGAGAACGCCGGTCGCCATGGCGGCACCGAGACCGAGCAGTCCTACCAGCGCCATCAAGATCGACATCACGAGCAAGACGAAGATCAATATGAACAAATGTCCGGCCAATCCGCGCCCCAATTGGAATCGCGTGATCGAGCGGGCCACGGTCACGCCGCCACTCGCAAGGGTCTTCTCGATCGCGGCCGCTGCCTGGATGGTCGCAACCTCATCCTCAGCGTCGAGCGCAATGCGGATCCCACTGGTCGATTCGTCGGCGGAGGTATAAACCGACGCACCGCTCAGATGCTCGCGCACGATGCCGACGACGTGCAGGGTGACCGGGCGCCCCTGCACCATGAGATGAATCGGGTCACCGAGTGCTAAACCTGGAAACAGCGCTCGTGCCTGCAGATTGAGCACCGCGGCATCCGCAGTGCTCGCCTCCAACCAATGACCCTCGACCACACCCGGAGTGATGAAGCCGCCGCTTCTCGGCACAGACTCGAGTCTGAGGCTGCCGTGATCGCCGTCGGGATAGCTCCTCACGAGACTGAAGCCGTCCGAGCGTGCAACGGCCGCCGGTTCGTCGCTGAACGGTTCGATGCGTACCACGCGCGGTCCTGAAACCGCCGCCACTACCGCGGCCGCGGAGGCCGGGCGCAGGAAATGCATTTCCAGATCGAAATGCCGTTCGGCATTGGCATCGGTCAA
>Ga0302320_10005519_pt1 | contig 28317 bp, 23 predicted proteins | sample Bog_T0_3_FD_202130 | JGI IMG/M metagenome (GOLD analysis project Ga0302320, IMG submission 202130) | Peat permafrost microbial communities from Stordalen Mire near Abisko, Sweden - Bog_T0_3 | ecosystem: Environmental > Terrestrial > Soil > Wetlands > Peat | place: Sweden: Abisko, Stordalen Mire...
TGCCGGTCGTCCGCTTGAATTCCAGTTGGTTGACCCGCGCCACCATGTAATTGTCGCGCACCGGCTTTTCATTTTCCAGCCGGAGATCGTACAGGTCGATCGTTACGGGACTCAGATGCCCGTTACGATTAAAATGCATGCGCAAGCTGTTCACTTGGTACTGGCCATTGGTAATGATGCCTTGGATTTCAGCGCTGCCGATGCCAGCGCCTTCCACGTTGATTGATCCCAGCTGGTGCTTGAGCGTGTTGCCGGCTTTCAATTCTGCGGCGTGTTTAACCAGGGTGTTGGCGTCGTCAAAAACATTCTGTTGCGATCCGGCGCCCGTGAAGTCGAAAGAGCAATTGACGGTGAACGATGTGCCGGAAATCTTTTTGGCATAGGAGGACACCCGGGCACTTTGCGAATTGCCCGCATTGGTGAAGACAGTGACGATCACCGGCGAAACCAGCGGCACAAAATACATGAATTGATTCACGGCATTTGCCTGGGACCGGCCCTCGCCATAATCAAAATGCAAAGTTGGTCCTAGTGGAGCTGCCGTCAATCGAGCGGCCAGCACCAACCAAAGTGTCAGCGCTCCTGTTATTCTTAGAATCATTTTCGAATTCACGTAGCTTTTATGTTCCACCGTGAAGCCGCCAATTTCAAGTAACGAGCGCGGAATATTGCTGGCCGCCAAAGTATTGTGTAAATTGAACCACTAATTTCATGCAGCTATATTTCAAAGAATCTGGGCAGGGCGAACCATTGATATTGTTGCACGGGCTGTTTGGCTCGTCGGACAACTGGTATTATATCGCCCAAAAACTGGCGGCCAAATTTCACGTGTTCGCAGTGGATCAGCGCAATCACGGACAATCTCCGCACAGCTCGGAGATGGACTATCCCAGCATGGCCGCCGATGTGGCGGAACTATTGGCGGCGCAGCGCCTCCCCTCGGCTGTAGTGCTGGGCCATTCGATGGGGGGCAAAACGGCGATGCAATTTGCACTGCAATTTCCCGACCTGGTGGGAAAACTGATCGTGGCGGACATGGCGCCGCGCGGATATGAGATGATGCACGATAAAATCTTCGCTGCGTTGCTGGACTTGAATCTGCCGGCGTTCGGCGCCCGCCAGCAAATGGAGGAGGTTTTGGCTCCGGCGATTCCCAGCCTGACCTTGCGCCGGTTCTTGCTGAAGAATCTCGGACGCGATGCGCACGGAAATTTCTTTTGGAAAATCAATTTGCGCGGTTTGGCCGACAATTACGCGCGGCTGCGCGCCCCGCTGGCGGCAACTCTTCCGTTCACGAAACCGACTTTGTTTATCCGGGGCGGAAAATCTGAGTTCATCACAATGGCCGACGAAACGCGCATTCGTGAATTATTTCCCGCTGCCCAAATCGTGACGATACCGGAGGCCGGGCATTGGTTGCATGCGGATCAGCCGGAAGAATTCGGACAGCTCGTTTTGGATTTTTTGATGACCGCTGTGTCGTAGTTTCTTGGGGAAAAAAGGTGTCGGGGCTTTTCCCGGGCTTGCCAGCGGGAAAAAGCCTGCGACACTGTGGTTAAGAACGTGCCGTGCGTCATCCCTCGGTCAACAGTAGTAATCAGAAACTGGCGGAGGATTTTCCACTTGGAGTGGATTGTTCCGCCATCTGTTGTCCGGTGCTCGGTAAGTGTCTGCTCAGCGCCACCTTCCCCAACCCTAACTCCCATGAAAAACATCAAGGCATTCATTCCCCAAATAGTTTTGGCGCTGGCAGTCCTGGCCGGCAATCTGCATGTAGATGCGCAAAACTCTACCTTAACCTATCAAGGTCGGGTGCTGGACCACGGAACGGGTTTTACCGGTTCCGGCCAGTTTAAGTTCGCGTTGGTTACCAGCACCAATACGGCGGCTCAAGCCACCGCCAGCGCGAGCATCAGCGGCGCCTTTCTTACCATCATTACGGTGACAGCCGGTGGTCAGGGCTACACCGCGGCCCCAACGATTACCATTACCGGCGGAGGGGGTTCGGGCGCGCATGCCACGGCCACGGTGAGCGGGGGAGCCGTAACCGTGATTACCGTTAATATTCCGGGGTCGGGCTATACCAGTGTTCCTTCCATCACTGTCGCCGCGCCTCCAGCGCAACTCTCCTATACCACTTATTGGAGCAATGACGGAACGAGCTTGAACGGTAGTGAGCCCGGCACCGCCGTGGCGGCAGGGGTGTCGAACGGACTATTCACGATTCCGTTGGGCGATAACACCATTTCGAATATGGCGGCAATACCCTCGGCTCTTTTTGCCACCCAGCCGGGATTGCAGCTCCGCATTTGGTTTAGCGATGGCGTCAACGGTTCGGTGGCCCTCAATCCGGCTCAGAATTTGACGCCGGCACCGTATGCAGCTTTCGCGGCCAATGCCACCGCCCTTGCCAATGGCGTTAGCTTGGGCACCGCCCTGGGCAATTCGATCTTGAGCGCTACCAATGCATTCATCGGTGGCGGTCAGGGAAACACCATTCCGGGCTACTCGGGCTGGTCCTTCATTGGGGGCGGACAAAATAACGTGGCGAGCAGTTATTATGCGGTGATCGCGGGCGGCGACTTCAATAACGCCGGCTATTATGGAACTGTCGGGGGCGGCAGTGGCAACACCGCTTCATCCGATGGCATGGTTGGCGGCGGTGAACAAAATGTCGCGGGTTCCGCATTTGCCACGGTTGCCGGCGGGCAGCAGAATCTGGCAACCAATTATTATGCCACCATCAGCGGCGGTGGGGACAATAATGCCTTTGGTTTGGGGGCCACCGTGGGCGGGGGTGGTCAAAATTCCGCCAAAGGCGATTATGCCGCCGTGGGCGGAGGTGATTTAAACTCCGCCGGTTTCTGTGGGACGGTCGGCGGCGGATCGAACAATATTGCCAGTGGCGTTAGTGCGACCGTGGCGGGTGGGCGCCAAAATGCTTCGAGCGGTGATTATGCGACAGTCAGCGGTGGCTACGGCAATAACGCTGGAGGCTACGCGTCATCACTGGGTGGCGGCTCGCACAACACGGCGAGCGGATATGCTTCCTCGGTGAGTGGCGGCGAAGTGAATAGCGCCGGAGGCAATTGGGCAGCGGTGGGGGGCGGCGGATTTAACACGACGAGCAACGATTATGCGACGGTGCCTGGCGGTGCCGGGAACTTGGCATCTGGATTTTGCAGTTTTGCCGCAGGTTATTACGCCCAGGCCACCAACGACGGCTCTTTTGTTTGGTCCGACAACTCAGCCAGTGCTCCCTTCGCTTCCACCGCTGCCCATCGATTCCTCATTCAGGCCGCCGCCGGCGTGGGCATCGGCACCAACAACCCGCAAGGCACCTTGCACGTGGCGAGCGGCAGTGGCTATCTGGCGCCCCAGGTCGCCATCTCGCAATTGAACACCAGCGACCATGCCCGCCTGCAAATCGGCGTCAGCACTTTTCCTCAATGGACCTTGGTCGTTCAGCCTTCCGCCACGCCCGAGATGCTCTTCTGGAACGGTTCTGCCAATGTCGCCTATTTGACGTACAGTGGCGCGCTCTTTGCCCAGAGCTTTAATCCCACCAGCGATCGGAACGCCAAGGAAAATTTTCAGCCGGTTTCACCGCGCGCGGTCCTGGCCAAACTCGCCGCCCTGCCCATCAGCCGCTGGAATTTCAAAACCGCACCGGGCGAGGAACACATCGGCCCGATGGCCCAGGATTTTCACGCCGCCTTTGATACTGGATCAGATGACAAGCATATCGCCACCGTGGACGCGGACGGGGTGGCCCTGGCCGCCATTCAGGGCCTGAATCAAAAGGTTGAGGCGCAGGCGGTCGAGAACGCGGCTCTTCAAGCGCGTTTGGAAAAGCTCGAGCAGCTGTTGGAACAAAAATTGAAATAGCAGGCGCAAAAAGCCAGCCAACGCAGATCTGGAACCTCATTTTGGCGACGCCTCCAGCGCAACTCAGCTTAGTGAATTTTTAAGGGATATCAATGCCAGGCCGCTTTGCTTGGTCTGCTTGCTTGGTCTTGCCGCCGGAAAAAATTATGCGATACTGGGGCCTAAAGGTGCCGTGCGTCATTCCCCTGCGAAAACTTGAGACGTGCAGCTCAAAAATATTTGCCTGCTGGGCCACGCGCGCCTCCCCGGTAAAAGATCAAATATATATTATGAAAAAAGTCAAAAGATTCAGTCAGAATATATTATTTCTGGTGCTGACATTTCTGGTTGGCGTTTATCCCGTCTGTGCCCAAAGCACGGCGTTCACATATCAAGGGCGGCTGAATGCGGCCGGAGCTGCGGCTTCCGGCAATTACGATCTGGCCTTTGCCCTTTATAACGATCCTCTGCTTGGCATTTTACCGGGAAGCGTCGTGACCAATAGCGCGGTCCCCGTGACCAACGGACTTTTCACCGTCACGCTGGATTTTGGCAGCACCCAGTTGAACGGCCAGGCGCTCTGGTTGCAAATCCTGGTGCGCACGAATGGCTCTGGGGCATTCTCAGAGCTGACGCCCCGCCAGCCCCTGACCTCCGTGCCCTACGCCATGAGGTCGCTCACCGCCAATTCCGTTGCCGCGACCAACCTCAGCGGCACGATTCCGCTGGCGCAGTTGCCTGCGGCGGTGGTGACGACCAATCAAACGAGTGTGACTTTGGATAATGTGACACTCGGCGGCTATTTAAATCTACCCATGCCGGCCAGAGTTTATTCCGGCGGCAGCCAGCTTCTGTCTGCGGATGGAAACGACAATTTTTATGCCGGCATCAATGCGGGTATAGGCGTTCCCCTGACGGGTGAACTCAACACCGGCGTTGGTTTTTATGCGCTTTTCCGCAATTCCAGCGGCCTCGCCAATACGGCCAGCGGGAGTTACGCCCTTTTTGGCAATACGAGCGGCAAGAACAACGTTGCCATCGGTTTTGAGTCGGTGCTCGCCAGCACCAATGACAACGGGGTGGTGGCGGTGGGCTATCAAGCGCTTGAGAATGATAATGCACACAATGTCGGCTTCACGTCCGATGGCAATGGTCAGAACACGGCCGTTGGGTATCAAGCCTTGCAGCAAAACACCTCCGGAACAGCGGATACCGCCATGGGCTACCAAGCGCTTAACAGCAACACGACCGGCTTTGCCAACACGGCCGATGGTGCCGGGGCGCTTTTCACCAACACAACGGGCGCTTTCAACACAGCCTGTGGCTTTGATGCGTTATATGCCAGACTGAATGGCGATCAGAACACGGCCGATGGCGCCCAGGCGCTATATAGCAACTCCAGCGGCGATGGTAACATCGCTCTCGGTGCTTTTGCTGGTTATAACCTTACCAGTGGCAACAACAATATCTATATCGGCAATCAAGGGAATTCTAATGAAAACAACAACATCTATATCGGCACACCGTCAATCCACGCCAACACGTTTATTGCCGGCAATGTGGTGGTGGGACTCAGCGGTAGTTTCGGACCGGGTGGCAGCTTGCGTTTGAATGATCGGCCGGTCTATTTGCGCGGCGGCGCGGATGTCAACCACGGCCTGGCCTATTGCGGGACGGGCGTGGCGAATTTTGGCTCCGTTTCACCCGATGGCCCGGTGTTGTGGGGATACTCCGGCGGTGTGCTGGGGGTGATGAACGGTGGTCCGACTGCCGTGCTGACCTGGACCCCCGGCGGCGTCAGTGTGAATGGCGGTTTCACCTACAGCAGTGACCGGAATCTGAAGACGGGTTTCCAGCCATTGAACGCCCGGGAAATATTGGATCGCGTCACCGGTTTGCCCATCAGCAGTTGGATTTACAAAACGGATACGGGCGCCCGGCATGTCGGCCCGATGGCGCAGGATTTTCATGCGGCCTTTCAAGTCAACGGCGCGGATGATACTCACATCAACATCGGCGACGAAGCCGGCGTAGCTCTGGCGGCCATTCAAGGATTGAATCAGAAACTGGAGGAAACGCGCGCCGAAAACGCGGAATTGAAACAGGAATTGGCCCAGATCAAACAACTCCTCACCAAACTATCAGAAAAAAACCGGTGAGCCGTTGTGTGCGAGGTGGACATAACGCAAAGATTTGGCCTGAGCGTGAAAGTGCGAATGCCAACAGGAACCGGGATAAGCAATAAGGCGGTGATGCGATAGTTGCCGAATCCGCTGGATATATTCTAAACTTGGTGCATCTCTATTAACATGTTGGCCACACCTGAATTGATCGCCGAAGCCGCCCAGCGTTCCGCTCTGAAGACGTTGCTGGCGCGTTGGCAGCGGGTGCCTCTCTATCGCGATACTCTGCGGGGCGCGTTTGAACAATTTCCCATCATCGGCAAAGCGGAATTGCGCCGGAATTTTCCGGCTAATTTTCTGCGACCGGATCAAAATCTGGATGCCATGGTCGCCGATTCGACGGTGGAATTGGAGCATACTTCGGGAAGTTCAGAGGAGCGGGTGGCGGTTCTTTTTGCCCGTGGCTGGTGGAATGAACAGGAAGCGCGGGTTTTGCGTTTGAATGCCGAGGTTGGTTGGGTGCTGAATGAATTTCCCCACGCCCGCCGCGCCACCCTGGTGCCCCCGGTTTGCAATGGTCTGGTTTGTTTTTCCAATTTTACTTCCAAGACCTCGCGGACGGTCGGTTCGACGCTTTATGTGAATCAAGCCCGGATCCCGTTTCTGTTGGATGAGGCTGAGTTGGAGCGCATGGCGGAGGAAATTACGGGCTGGTCGCCGCAATTTCTGGATTTGGATCCGGTCCATGGCGCCTGGTTCGCCCTCTACTGCGAGCGGAAGGGCATCCGGTTTCCGTCGGTAAAATTTGTCCTGTGCAGTTACGAATTTGAGAGTCTGGTGCATCGGCGCATTCTTGAGCGCGTCTTCCAGGTGCCCGTTTACAATCTTTACGGATCGACGGAAGCTGGCCATCTGCTTATGGAAAATGAACATGGATTGACCAAGCCCTGCCTCGAGAACGTGTATCTGGAGACGGTGGAAAGCGACCCGGCCGGTATCGGCAGTTTGTTGGTGACCACCCTGACCAATGAAATTATGCCGTTGGTGCGCTACCGGACCGGCGATCTGGCCCAGCGGCTGGATCAGCCGGGCGGCACGCATTATATCGTGCATGGCCGGGCGCGTGATGTGCTCCAACGTGCGGATGGACAGCGGATCACCACCTGGCAGGTGGACCAATGTTTTGCCGGTTCCACCGGATTTGCCCACTACGTTTTGCGGCAGAGCGAGGCCGGTCAGTGCCATTTGCAATTTATTCCGGATGCCGCCGGGCCCGATGAGTCGGTCCTATTTCAAGTGACGGAAAAAGTCCGCGAATTGCTGCGGAGCCGCGAACCAGTGGCGGCAGAAAGGGTTAATATTTTGCCGCCCTTGCCTTCGGGTAAATTTCGTTTGACCCACCGCGCTTAGATGTCCGATTCCACTCCGGAAAAAGAGTCCCCGGCGATTAGCGATTCCTGGGTGAAAAAATTTCTGGTTCATCTGGCCACCGATCGCGGAGTGTCGGTCTATACCCAGCGCAATTACCGGCAGGCGCTGGTCGAATTTTCGCGGTGGCACCACGATGAGCGGCATGCCGCTCCCGCTTGGGAAGAGTTATCGCGGGATGATTTTCGCAGCTACTTGCGTTTTTTGGGGCGCAAGCAGCTGAGTCGCGCGGCCATCCAATTGCGGTTTTCCGCCCTCCGGACGTTTTACCGGTTCCTGATCCGGCACGGTGCGGTGGAGACCTCGCCCATCAAAAATGTCCAACTTCCCAAACTGGAAAAGCGTCTGCCTCGGTTTCTGACGATTGAGCAGATGAAGAATTTGCTGGAAGCGCCCAATAAATTATTGCTGCTGGCGAAAAAGAAAGGTCCGGGCCGGCCGGTTTCCGGCGAGGTTTGCCTGCGGGACATGGCCGTCTTGGAAACCATCTATTCCTGCGGCCTCCGGATTAGCGAACTGTGTGGCTTGTGCGTGGACGACATTGATTGGAGCGGTCAACTGGTTCGAGTGCGGGGCAAAGGCAAAAAAGAGCGGCTAGTACCGATTGGTCAGCCAGCTTTGGCGGCCATTCAGAATTATTGGAACTCCTTAAGTTCCCCGCCGGCTACCGCCCAGCCCGTATTTCGAAGCGATACCAAAAAAGCGGACCCGTTGCGACCACTTCAGTTGTCTCGTCGATTGAAGCAATACCTTGTGATTGCGGGGCTTGACCCACATCTGACGCCGCACAAATTGCGGCATAGCTATGCGACGCATCTGCTGGATGCCGGGGCGGATCTCCGTAGTGTCCAGGAACTTTTAGGCCATGCCCATCTCATTACCACGCAAGTGTATACGCATGTAACGACCGAACGTTTGAAGCGGGCTTACGACGAGGCACATCCCCGCGCCTGAACACCATCAGGGGAATTTTTAAATATTTTCACAAAAGTCTTGTTTAATCTTGGGGATGGATTAATATAAAAAACACGTTTTTTACTAGATTGGCGAGTTGAGGGCGGGTAAAACCCGAAGAATCAGGCGGTTAATTGGGAAAACTCACGCTAAACAAAAAATTAGAAACGAGTTGACAGTAATTCGTTGGTTGCCTAATTTGTTTAGGTCAGAGCCGTAAAAAACATCACCGAGCACCCTCGGATTTGAGAAAATAAGCGAGGGCATCGGTTTTTTGTCGTTTTGAAGAATCGGGCTTGAACGCAATATTTTGTGGATGCCCAAGTAGCTCAGTTGGTAGAGCACGTCCTTGGTAAGGACGAGGTCATCAGTTCAATCCTGATCTTGGGCTCCATTTTTGAGAGCATTGAACAGAGTTGGTAGAATATTAAAGAACAACGAAGTCGTAAACTTAACGAGACAAGCAACACCCAGGAGATAGCATGGCAAAAGAGCAATTTCAAAGAACCAAACCGCACGTCAACGTTGGTACCATCGGCCACGTCGACCACGGCAAATCCACCCTGACCGCCGCCATCGTTGCGGTGCAGAACCGCAAGGGTCTCGCTCCGTTGATCGATTACGCCAGCATCACTAAAGGTGGTACTGTTCGTGACGAAACGAAGACGGTTACGATCGCTGTTTCGCATGTCGAATATGAGAGCCCGAAGCGCCATTATGCGCACGTTGACTGCCCCGGCCACGCTGACTATGTGAAAAACATGATCACCGGTGCCGCGCAGATGGACGGCGCCATTCTTGTGGTGAGCGCTGCCGATGGCCCTATGCCCCAGACCCGTGAGCACATCCTGCTCGCCCGTCAGGTCGGTGTGCCTAGCATTGTAGTTTGCCTGAACAAGGTTGACTTGGCTGACGCTGATTTGCTCGAGCTGATCGAAATGGAAATTCGCGAATTGCTGACCAAATACGGTTTCCCTGGTGAAACCACGCCGATCATCCGTGCTTCCGCTACGGCCGCACTCGCCGGCAAGCCTGAAGGTGAGAAGGCCATTGCCGACTTGCTCGAAGCTTTGGATACCTTTGTTCCCGACCCGCTCCGCGAGATCGACAAGCCCTTCCTGATGTGCATCGAAGACGTCTTCACCATTGAAGGTCGCGGTACGGTCGTGACCGGTCGTGTGGAACGTGGCGTCCTCAAGAAGATGGAAGAAGTGGAAATCGTCGGTCTGCGCGACACCAAGAAGACGGTCGCGACGGATATCGAAATGTTCCGCAAATTGCTGGATTCTGCGAGTGCTGGTGATAACGTTGGTGTGCTGCTCCGCGGTACAACCAAGGACGAAGTGGAACGCGGCATGGTTCTCGCCAAGCCCGGTACCATCAAACCGCACACGAAGTTCAAGGCCGAAGTTTATGTCCTTACGAAGGATGAAGGTGGCCGTCATACGCCGTTCTTCACGAACTATCGTCCCCAGTTCTATTTCCGTACCTCCGACGTCACCGGCACATTGACCTTGCCGGAAGGCATCGAAATGGTAATGCCGGGGGACAATGTTTCGGTTAACGTTGAACTGCAAAAATCCGTCGCCATGGAAAAAGGGCTCAAATTTGCGATTCGCGAAGGCGGCCGCACCATCGGTTCCGGTATTGTGGTTGAAGTCGTCGCCTAAGGCAGACCGGTTTCGGGAGCGCGAGGTTGAAAGCTTCGTGCTCCCTTTTTGTCCGTAAAACACGGATTTGAATTGACGGCTACGGCGTTAGCTCAATTGGTAGAGTAGCGGTCTCCAAAACCGTTGGTTGGGGGTTCAAGTCCCTCACGCCGTGCCAGTCTGCGAACTTTGGAGAGGTGGCAGAGTGGTCTATCGCGGCGGTCTTGAAAACCGCTTCGGGTTAATACCCGACGGGGGTTCGAATCCCTCCCTCTCCGCCAGAAAGATTTGTGAATCATTGGACTAAAATATTGATCGGGGTGATCGTCGTTGGGAGTGCGTTCGGCTACTTATGGTGGCAAGGGCAAATCCAGCGCCTGTCCGTGTACGTCGGAGAAACCCGCGAGGAATTGCGGAAATGCTCGTGGCCGACATGGGATGAACTAAAAGGTTCGACCGTTTTAATCGCCATTTGTGTGGGTTTGCTGGGTCTGTTCACTTATGTGACCGACCAGATCCTGACGGTAATCGTCCATCATCTTTACCATCTTTAACGAGCATCATGTCCAGTCAATGGTTCATTATCCAGACCCTTTCCGGTCAGGAACATAAGGTCAAAGAAAGCATCGAAAAGCGCATTAAAGCGGACGAGATGCAGGACTACATCAAGGAAGTCCTGGTGCCGATGGAGAAGGTTGTCGAGGTTCGCAACCAGAAAAAGACCGTTTCTAATCGGAAACTCTGGCCGGGCTACGTTTTTGTCGATATGACGCTGCTGGATGGCGGCAAGATTATCGAAAAGCCTTGGTATTTCATCAAGGAAACCCAGGGCGTGATCGGATTTGTCGGCGGTGAGCCGCCGGTGCCGACTCCCGCTGACGAAGTGGAGCAGATTAAGGCCCAGATTTCGCAATCGGAAGAGACGGAAAAACCGAAGGTTAATTTTGCGGTCGGTGAAACCATCAAGATTAATAACGGTCCGTTCTTAAATTTCAGCGGCGTGATTGAGGAAATTGATCCGGAACGCGGCAAACTCAAGGTGACCGTGAATATTTTCGGCCGTAACACGCCGGTGGAACTCGAATACTGGCAGGTCGAAAAAGCTTAAGAATTTTTATGGCAAAGAAAGTTACAGGACAGATCAAATTGCAGATTGCCGCTGGTCAGGCGAATCCCGCACCTCCCGTGGGGCCCGCGCTCGGTCAGCATGGCGTTAACATCATGGCGTTCTGCAAAGAATTTAACGCTGTTACCAAGAATGATGCCGGCTTGGTTATTCCCGTTGTCATAACGGTTTATCAAGATAAGTCGTTCACGTTCATCACCAAGTCCCCGCCCGCGTCCATTCTTCTGAAGAAGGCCGCCGGAATCACGGCTGGCTCCAAGACGCCGAATAAGGAAAAAGTCGGCAAAGTGACGCGCAAACAGGTCCTGGATATTGTCAAGATGAAGTCCAAGGACATGAATGCCACCTCGGAAGAGGCTGCTTTCCGGATTGTCTCGGGCACCGCCCGCAGCATGGGGATTGAAGTCGTCGGTTGAGGTCGGTTTAAGTCTTTTTAAGCGAATTTAAGTCAGTTTAACCATACAAAAAAAAACGCGGGAGAATCCTTAAGATTCGCATGCACCGCACCCATTGAAAATGCCCAGTAAACGATTCAAGAAGGCTCTTGAAGTGGTGGATGCCAATAAAACGTATCCCCTGAAAGAAGCCATTGGCGTCCTCGCCAAATTCCCCAAAGCCAAATTTAACGAAACCATTGATTTGGCATTTCGCCTGGGAGTCGATCCCAAGCAATCCGATCAAATGGTCCGTGGTACGGTTCCGTTGCCCCATGGCAGTGGCAAGACCGTCCGCGTCCTCGTGTTTGCCAAGAGCGGCAATGGAGCGGATGCCGCCCGCGCCGCTGGCGCCGAATATGTCGGCTACGAAGACATGATCGCCAAATGCACCGCCGGTTGGTCTGATTTCGATGTTGCGATCGCCACGCCCGAAGCGATGGCGGAAGTTCGTAAACTCGGTAAGGTGCTCGGACCGCGTGGTCTGATGCCCAACCCGAAAACCGGTACCGTCACCGAAGACACCGCCAAAGCGGTCAAAGAAGTGAAAGCTGGCCGTGTTGAATTTAAGATCGACAAAGCCGGTAACGTTCACGTCGTTGTCGGTAAGGCTTCATTCAAGCCCGAGCAGATCGAAGAAAATGCGCGGGCCGTAATCGAGGCCGTTTCCAAGGCCCGTCCCAACAGCGTCAAAGGTACCTTTATCAATTCCTGCACCCTTTCGGCCACTATGAGTCCGCCCGTGCGTGTGGATATCCGCGAATTTTCAACCAATTAACGATTTTTAGCCATGCGTGCAGAGAAACAATTTTTAACCAAAGAGTATGTTGCCCGGTTGAACGGTTCGCCGTTCTTCATTGTGGTGGGCTATCAAGGCCTGAAGGTGTCGCACCTGACCGAATTGCGCAAACGTCTGCAGGTCGCCGGCGCGGAAGCGCATGTAATCAAGAATTCGGTTTTCCGCGTTGCTGCCAAAGAGGCGGGAGTCGCGGATTTGACCGACGCCTTGACCGGCCAGGTTGCCGTGATTACCGGCCAGAAGGACGTTTCGGCGGCCGCAAAGGCGCTGAAGAATTTTGCCGCTGAATTCGACAAGCTGAAGCTCAAGTTCGGCTATCTCGACAATCAACGGTTGGAAGAGGCCTCGATCCTGGCTTTGGCGGATCTGCCCAGTTTGGACGTGTTGCGCGGGAAGTTGCTCGGATTATTGAACGCACCGGCCACAAAACTGGTCACATTGATTAACACGCCGGCGAGTCAGCTCGCCCAAGTCATCAAAGCCAAATCCGAGAAGCCGGAGTAATGATTTCCCTCTGCCGGCCAGGCAGGATGGAAGCAACAAAACAAACCAAAACGTAAATCGTCGGTTTACAGGCCGTAAACTCAAAATCGTTGTGGCCGCGACGAACGACGAGACGAAAGAAAGACAAATACCATGGCTGACATTGCCAACATCGTAGAAGAACTCAGCAAGCTGACCGTTATTGAAGCGGCTGACCTCGTAAAACAACTGGAAACCAAGTGGGGCGTCTCCGCCGCCGCTCCGGTTGCCGCCGCTGCCGCCGCCCCGGCTGGTGGAGCTGCTGCTCCAGCCGCCGCTGCTGCCAAAGACACTTTTGACGTGATCATCGCTTCTGTCCCCGCGGACAAGAAGATCGCGGTCATCAAAGCGGTCCGCGAAGTCAAAGCCGGCCTCGGTTTGGCGGAAGCCAAAGCGTTGGTCGAAGGTGCTCCGAAGCCTTTGCTCGAGGGAGCCAACAAGGCTGATTCGGATGCCGCCAAGAAGCGCCTCGAAGAAGCCGGCGCCAAAGTCGAAGTCAAGTAATTGGTGTATTATACAGGGGCGATGGCGTCTTGCCATCGCCCCGTTCCCGCCTTTGCGGGAAAACAGAATTTATTGAAGTCCAAAACGGAAACGTCAGTAACAGGTTTAGGCAGGCAGCCGTTGAACGCGGCGCGCTTGCCTTGTGTCGTTGAGTGAGAAAACAGTGGTGCGGCAATATTGCCCCACCCGAAAGGAAAGTCCAAATGCCATCCAGAGCCACAGAACGAATCAACTTCGGCAAAATCAAAGAGATTGTTGTTCCCCCGAACATGATCGAGTTGCAGACTAACTCCTACCAGGAGTTTCTGCAAGCCGAGTTGTCGCCCTCCAAGCGCCAAAAACATATCGGCTTGGAAGCCGTCTTCCGGGAAGTCTTTCCCATTGAAAGCTATGACGGGAAAGTCATTCTCGACTATTCGTCCTATGAAATCGGTGAGCCGAAGGTTGACTGGCTGGAATGCCTGCGGGAAGGCCTGACTTATGGGGCCCCGTTGTATGTGACCTTTTTCCTCAAGGAAGAAACCAAGAGCACCAAGGAAGAGAAAGTGTTCATGGGCGAACTGCCCCTCATGACTCCGCAAGGCACCTTCGTGATTAACGGCGCTGAACGCGTGGTTGTTTCTCAGTTGCATCGTTCGCCGGGCATCGCTTTCGAGGCGACCCAGCATCCAAATGGCAAAATGTTGAACAGTTTCCGGGTGATTCCGGATCGCGGCTCCTGGTACGAGGCCCAGTTTGACACCAGCGATCTGCTCTATGTCTATCTGGACCGCAAAAAGCGCCGCCGGAAATTCTTGACCACGACGTTCTTCCGGGCGCTTTCATTCCTGGATGTCGATCCGGCCGTAGCGAGCAAGAAGGATAATAATGAGAAGACCCGTGGCACGGACGAAGAAATTTTAAAGTTGTTCTACACCGTGGAAGAATTGCCGGTCAAAGAGGCTGAAAAGCTGGATGACCTGCAGAACCGCGTCTTGGTGCAGGACGCGGTGGACGAGGAAAAGGGACTCGTTGTGGCGCGCGCTTTCGAGCCGCTGTCTAAAGCCGTGGTCAAGCAGATCGCCGAACTGGGCGTTACCAAGATCAAGGTTGTCGATACCTCCGTGGACGAGGGCATCATGATCAAGTGCTTGAAGAAGGATCCCGCCAAGAACGAAGAAGAAGCGCTGAAGGACATTTACCGCCGCTTGCGCCCTGGCGATCCGCCTACGGCCGCCAACGCTCGGGCTTTGCTCAAGCGCCTGTTCTTTGATCCGAAACGGTATGATCTCGGCCGCGTCGGCCGTTATAAAATCAACCAGAAGCTTGGCCTCAAGGATAAGGAAGAATCCCGCATTCTGACCAAGAACGATCTCGTCGCGGCTACCAAATACCTTTTGAAGTTGAAAAAGGGTGAAGGTTCGCTGGATGACATCGACCATTTGGGCAGCCGCCGTATCCGTACGGTCGGCGAATTGCTGGCCAACCAATGCCGCGTGGGTCTGTCCCGCACGGAAAGGCTGGTCAAGGAACGCATGACCTTGTTCGATCAAAGCATCGAGCAGATGACTCCGCAAAAGCTGATCAATCCGAAAGCGCTTTCGGCCGTCATTCGTGATTTCTTTGGTCGTTCGCAATTAAGCCAGTTCATGGATCAAATCAATCCGCTTGCGGAACTGACGCATAAGCGCCGGTTGTCCGCCCTCGGACCCGGTGGTTTGAGCCGTGACCGCGCCGGTTTCGAAGTCCGCGACGTTCATCCGTCGCATTATGGCCGTATCTGCCCGATTGAAACGCCTGAAGGTCCAAACATTGGTTTGATCGCCTCACTGGCCACGTTCGCCCGGATCAATGAATTCGGTTTCCTGGAAACTCCTTACCGCAAGGTCAAGGAAGGCCGGGTAACCAATGAAATTGAGTATCTGACGGCGGATCGGGAAGAGCAGTTCATTGTGGCGCAGGCCAATTCGCCCATGGATGAAAAAGGCTTTTTCTCCACGGACCGTGTCGTTTGCCGCCAACGGGGTGACTTTATTGACGTGGAACCGACCAAGGTCGATTTCATGGATGTTTCGCCCAAGCAGTTGGTGTCCATCGCCGCTTCCTTGATCCCCTTCCTGGAACACGATGACGCCAACCGCGCCTTGATGGGTTCCAACATGCAACGCCAGGCGGTGCCGTTGCTGGTTACCGAAGCGCCGTTGGTGGCCACCGGCATGGAAGACCGGGTCGCCCGCGATTCCCGCGCCGTCGCCGTCGCCGAAGAGGCGGGTAAAGTGGCCTCCGTTACCGGCAGCCAGATTATCATCACGGAAGATGGCAAGCTCCCGGAAGGCAAAAAGAAGATTAAGAACGATCCGGCTGGCAAGGTCTGGGTTTATCCCATCCGCAAGTTCATGCGGTCGAACGCCGCCACCTGCATTAACCAGAAGATTCTGGTGAGCAAGGGTGACACGATCAAAAAAGGCCAGGTCTTGGCTGACGGTCCGTGCACGCAGGGCGGAGAACTCGCCTTGGGTCGCAACGTCCTGGTCGCATTCATGCCCTGGAACGGTTACAACTTCGAGGACGCCATTCTGATCAGTGAGCGCATTGTTAAGGAAGACATCTTCACCTCGATTCACATTGACGAGTTTGAAGTGGCGGCCCGCGATACCAAGCTGGGACCGGAAGAAATCACCCGCGACATCCCGAATCTCGGCGATGAAGCGTTGAAAAATCTCGGGCCCGACGGTGTCATCCGGATCGGCGCGGAAGTCAAACCCGGCGACATTTTGGTGGGTAAGATCACTCCGAAATCCGAAACCGAACTCGCTCCGGAAGAACGTCTGTTGCGCGCCATTTTCGGCGAAAAAGCGGCGGATGTGAAGGACACGTCGCTGAAGGTTCCCTCCGGTACCTACGGCATCGTCATGGATGTCAAGGTCTCGGCCAAGAAGGATGCCGACCGCATTGTCCGCTCCGTCACGAGCGAGGAGAAACGCCACGCCAAGCAGATTGACGAAGACAATCGGAAGAAAACCGAAGAGCTGCGCGACCAATTGACGGAAGCGCTCAGCAATATTTTGCTGGGTGAAAAGATTCCGTTGGACGTCGTGAACAGCGAAACCGGTGAAATCATCATTCCGGCGAATCGCAAGATTACCAAGACCCTGTTGCGCAAGCTGGCGACGGTTTATGACCGCATCGAAATTGATCCGTCTCCGATTCGGAACAAGATCAACGAAATCATCGGCAGCTTCAAAAAGAAGTTTGATGATCTCCAGATGCAATACGACGAAGAGATGGAACGCGCGGAAGCCGGTGAAGGCGTCGAGGCGGGCATCGTCAAGTCGGTCAAAGTCTATATTGCCTCGAAGCGCAAACTGTCCGTCGGTGACAAAATGGCTGGCCGTCACGGTAACAAGGGCGTGGTTGCCCGGATCGTGAAGGAAGAAGACATGCCGTTCCTGGCGGACGGAACCCCGGTGGAAATCGTATTGAATCCGCTGGGCGTGCCGAGCCGTATGAACGTCGGACAGGTTTTGGAAACCCACTTGGGCTGGGCGGCCAAATTCCTCGGCTTGAAATTTGCCACGCCGGTGTTTGACGGCATGAAAGAAAAGGACATTCGCGGTTATTTGAAGCAGGCGAACCTGCCGGAACATGCGAAGACGCTGTTGATCGACGGCCGAACCGGGGAGACGTTTGATCAGGAAATCGTTGTGGGCTATATTTACATGATGAAGCTCGGCCATTTGGTGGCTGACAAGATCCATGCCCGTGCGGTCGGACCCTATTCCCTGGTTACGCAGCAGCCATTGGGCGGCAAAGCCCAGTACGGCGGCCAGCGCTTCGGCGAAATGGAAGTTTGGGCGATGGAGGCCTACGGTGCGGCTTATACGCTCCAGGAATTGCTCACGGTCAAGTCGGACGATGTCCAGGGCCGTACACGCATCTATGAAAGCATCGTCAAGGGTGACAACGCTCTGGAAGCGGGCATCCCGGAATCATTCAACGTGCTCGTCAAGGAAATGCAATCGCTGGGCCTTGACGTCAAGGTGGGCTATTCAAACCCGGTGGAGAATGCTTCTACCGAGACCGCTGCTACGCTGGCGTCGGTTCAATAAATAACAGGCGCAAAAATAATTATTCTATGAACAGTTCAAAAGAAGGAGCACGGGAATTGCTCGGCCTGGAAAAGGTGAACCAGGTTGAATACGTGGCGATCACCGTCGCGTCACCGGATGCCATCCGCTCTTGGAGCAAGGGCGAAGTCAAGAATCCGGAAACCATCAATTACCGCACGTTCAAGCCCGAAAAAGGCGGCTTGTTCTGCGAGCGTATCTTCGGTCCCGTCAAGGACTGGGAATGCTCTTGCGGAAAGTATAAACGGATCAAGCATCGCGGAATCGTGTGCGATCGTTGCGGCGTCGAAGTCACCCTGGCCCGGGTGCGCCGTGAGCGCATGGGGCACATCGAACTTGCCGTCCCCACCTGCCATATCTGGTTCTTCAAGTGCATGCCCTCGCGCATTGGTCTGGCGCTGGATATGACCGCCCGCCATTTGGAGCGCGTCATTTACTATGAAGATTACATGGTGATCGATGCCGGCAATACTCCGCTCAAGCAGAATCAGCTCCTCACCGAGCATGAATTCCGCGAAGCGCGCGAAACCTACGGCGCCGAGGCATTCGTGGCCAAGATGGGCGCGGAAGCGGTCCGCGAAGGTCTGGCCCGGGTTGACCTGATCAAGCAGGCTGAGGAGCTGCAAGTGGCCATGACGGAAACCAAAAGCAAACAGATCCGCAAGAAACTGGCGAAGCGGATCAAGCTGCTGCAGGGTTTGCAAGTTTCCAAGAGCCGTCCGGAATGGATGATTCTCACCGTTTTGCCCGTGATTCCTCCGGATTTGCGTCCGTTGGTTCCGCTGGAAGGCGGCCGCTTTGCGACCTCCGATTTGAACGATCTCTATCGCCGGGTTATCAACCGGAACAACCGTCTTAAGACGTTGCTCCAATTGAAGACGCCGGAAGTGATTATTCGCAACGAAAAACGCATGCTGCAGGAAGCCGTGGACGCCTTGTTCGACAACGGTCGTCATGGACGCCCGGTGACCGGCGCCGGCAATCGTTCGTTGAAGTCTTTGAGCGACATGTTGAAGGGCAAGGGCGGGCGTTTCCGTCAGAACTTGCTCGGTAAGCGCGTTGATTACTCCGGCCGTTCTGTCATCGTCATCGGGCCCGAACTGAAATTGAATCAGTGCGGTTTGCCGAAGAAGATGGCCCTCGTGCTGTTCGAGCCGTTTATCATCCGCCGTCTGAAAGAGCTGGGCTATGTGCATACTGTGCGCTCGGCCAAGAAGATGATCGAACGCCAGACAAAGGAAGTTTGGGACGTGCTGGAAGAAGTGACCAAGGGTCACCCGGTACTGCTCAACCGCGCTCCCACGTTGCACCGTTTGTCGGTTCAGGCTTTTGAGCCGCAGTTGATCGAAGGTGAAGCCATTCGCATTCATCCGCTCGTTTGTACCGCCTACAACGCCGACTTCGACGGTGACCAGATGGCCGTACACGTGCCGCTCTCGGTGGAAGCGCAGTTGGAGGCCCGTCTCTTGATGATGGCGACCAACAACATCTTCTCGCCTTCATCCGGCAAGCCAATTATTACGCCCACGCAGGACATTACGCTGGGTTGCTATTACCTGACCGCCGAACCGCGGAAGGCGATGCCTGCAGATGTGAAAACGCTGCCGCTCTTCGCTTCCAAGGAAGAAGTCATCTACGCTCACAGCGATGGTGGCATGAAGACGCACGATCGTATTCGCGTCGCAAATCCCGACCTCGGACGCCAGTCCGTTTTCGGTGATCCGAATCGCCGGGTCATTGAAACCACGGTTGGCCGTGTTTTGTTCAGCGAGATCTGGCCAACGGAGCTTGGTTTCTACAACAAGTCCGCCGGCAAGAGCCAGCTCGGTGACTTGATCTGGAAGTGCTACAAGTTTGCCGGCCACGAAAAGACCGTCATCATGCTGGACAAGCTCAAAGAGCTCGGCTTCCGGGAAGCCACCAAGTCCGGTGTCTCCATTGGTATCGACGACATGATCGTGCCCAAGGAACGCGACGAGCAGATCGAAGCCGCCCAGAAGCAGATCCGTGAAGTTGAAAAACAATATCGCAAGGGTGTTATCACCTTCGGCGAACGTTACAACAAGATCGTTGACGTCTGGACCCATTGTACGGACCAGATTTCGAGCGTGATGTTCCGCACCTTGGAACAGAACCAGAACAAGAAGGAATACAACCCGGTTTACTTGATGGTGGATTCCGGCGCCCGCGGTAACAAGCAACAGGTCCGGCAGTTGGCTGGTCTCCGTGGTTTGATGGCCAAGCCCTCTGGTGAAATCATTGAAAAGCCGATTTTGGCGAACTTCCGCGAAGGTCTGTCCGTGTTGGAATACTTTATTTCCACGCACGGTGCGCGCAAAGGTTTGGCGGATACGGCCCTCAAGACGGCGGACTCCGGTTACATGACCCGCAAACTGGTGGATGTCTCCCAAGATGTGATCATTCAGCAGCAGGATTGCGGTTCCACCAACGGCATCTGGGTATCCGCGGTTTTCGAAGGCGAAGACGAGATTGTCAAGCTGGCTGACCGGTTGGTCGGTCGTTTTGCTTGCGATGACATCGTGAATCCGACGAACCCGAAGGAATTCCTGATCCGCGCCAACGAAGAGATCGATGAGGTCAAGGCCAAGGGGATTGACGTTTCCGGCATTGACCGCATCCGCATCCGTTCGGTGCTGACCTGCGAAAGCAAGCACGGCATTTGTATCAATTGCTATGGCCGCAATCTGGCGACCGGTGCTGCGGTGAAACTTGGTGAGGCGGTCGGCATTGTTGCCGCCCAATCCATCGGCGAACCTGGCACCCAGTTGACCATGCGTACCTTCCATACCGGCGGTGTCGCGGCAGGCGTGTTCAAGCAACCGATCATCAAGCCTAAACACGATGGTCTGGTCCGCTACAACGAATTGCGCGTCGTGGAACTGGAAGACGGCAATAACATCGTTCTCAATAAGAACGGTTCCATCACCATCGTCGGCGACGACGGTCGTGAACTCGAAAGCCATAACATCGTCATCGGCGCCATCATCTCCGTCAAAGACGGCGATCAGGTGAAGAAGGGCGACACACTGGTCCAATGGGATCCGCACAATATGCCGATTCTCTCTGAGAAGGCCGGCAAAGTGAAATTCCATGACATCATTGAAGGTGTCACGATGAAGCAGGAAGTGGATGAGGCCACGGGTGAAGAAGCCATGGTCGTCATTGATCACAAGGAAGATTTGCATCCGCAGGTCATTATTTCCGACGAGACGGGTGAGGTGGTGGCGAATTATCCGATTCCTTCCGGCGCACATATCGTTGTTTCCGAGACTGACACCATTGTTCCCGGTACCTTGCTCGCCAAGACGCCGCGCAAACAGGCGAAAACCCGTGACATCACCGGCGGTCTTCCGCGCGTGGCTGAATTGTTCGAAGCCCGCCGTCCGAAGGACGCCGCGGAAATCTCTAAAATCGACGGTTTGGCGGACTTCGGTCCGAGCGTGCGCGGCAAGCGTTGCATCCTCATCAAGGACATCCTGTCCGGCGTGGAGGAGGAACATTTGATCCCCATCGGCAAGCACGTCATCGTGTTCAAAGGTGACATGGTCAAGAAAGGCCAGCAATTGACCGAAGGACCGATGGATCCGCACGAAATTCTCGAGGTCTGCGGACCCCAGGAGTTGCAGGAACATTTGGTCAGCGAAGTGCAGGAAGTCTATCGTCTGCAAGGTGTGACGATTAACGACAAGCACATCGAAATCATTGTTCGCCAGATGTTGCGCAAGGTTCGCATCACGGAGCCGGGTGATACCAGCTTCCTTTGGGGCGAGCAGATTGAGAAACTGGACTTCGAAGCCGAAAACGAACGCGTGGAAAAGATGGGCGGCAAGCCCGCCGAAGCCTCGCCCGTGTTGCTCGGCATTACGAAGGCCTCGTTGGAAACGGACAGCTTCCTGAGCGCCGCTTCCTTCCAGGACACGACCCGCGTGCTCACGGAAGCCGCAACCCGCTCCAAAGTGGATTACTTGCGCGGATTCAAGGAAAACGTGATCATGGGTCACATTATCCCGGCTGGCACAGGTTTTGACCTGCATCGTAAAATCAAAGTGCACCCGCTGGTGGACATCCCCGACGAGCCTGAAATCGTTGAGCAGCCGCCGACGGTGGAAGCGGAAAACCCGCTCTTGGCCTGATCGGCGATTGAAGAAACAATATCCGGGGCGTCCGGGAGGACCGGACGCCCTTTTTTCTTCAGTTAAAATTGAATAATCCGAAAAAAACAAAACTTGCAAATACTCGCGGGCAACGATAGAATCCGCGCTCTTTTTAAAAATTTATGTCAGTAAAAATTCGCATGAAACGTGTCGGCACCAAGAACACCCCGGTGTTCCGCATTGTAGTGGCCGACAGCCGCAGTCCGCGCGACGGCAAATTTATCGAGGAAATCGGCACGTATCATCCGCTGAAGCAGGGCGATAACTTCACGATCAAGCTCGACCGCGCCCAATATTGGATCAGCAAGGGCGCCCAGCCGAGCGATACCGTGGCCAGCTTCATCAAGAAGTCGACCAAGGCCGCCGCGGTTAATTAAGGCGGTGCGATGCAGGAGTTTTTGGAATACGTCGTCAAGGAACTGGTCCAGCACCGGGAGGCGGTAAGCGTAACGCCGGTGCAGCGGGACAGTTCGACCATTTATGAGTTGCGCCTGGACTCCTCCGACGTGGGCAAGATCATTGGGCGTCAAGGGGTGACTATTAACGCCATCCGTTCCTTGCTGCTGGCGGGTAGTGCCAAGAAGGGATTGCGTTGCTCTTTGGAGATCATCGAGGAAAAGCCGGCGAGCTAAAGGAATATTTTGGGCACGTATGAAGATTGACGTGCTGACGTTGTTTCCGGCGATGTTCGCCGGCCCGCTGGACGAAAGCATTATCAAGCGGGCGCGCAAAGCCGGATTGCTGGAACTGGCCATTCACGATTTGCGCGACTGGACTCATGACCGGCACCGGAAGGTGGATGACCGCCCGTTTGGCGGCGGGCCGGGGATGTTGCTGAAGCCGGAGCCGCTCTTCGAGGCGGTGGAGAATTTGCAGCGCGAAGAAACCCGGGTGGTGTTATTCTCGCCTGACGGAAAGAAGTTTAACCAGGGTGTGGCGCAGGAATTATCGGGACAAAAGCATTTGTTGCTGATAACCGGCCACTATGAGGGTGTTGACGAGCGGGTACGCGAAGCGTTGGTGGACGAGGAATTGTCCATTGGCGATTACGTGCTCACCAACGGGGCTCTGCCCGCGATGGTGGTGATCGACGCAGTGACCCGGCTGTTACCGGGTGTGCTGGGGGATGACGAAAGCTCGCAGGACGAATCTTTCAGTCACGGACTGTTGGAGTATCCGCATTATACTCGTCCGGCGGAATTTCGGGGGATGAAAGTCCCGGAGATATTGTTGTCCGGCAATCACGCCGAAATCGAAAAATGGCGGCGGGAGCAGGCGAAGCAACGAACAGAAAAACGCAGACCAGATTTATTGTAGAATTTATGAACCAGGCATTGTTGAGAAAAATTGAATCGGAACAGTTTCGCAAGGATAGTCCCCAATTTGCGGTGGGGGACAGCGTTCGCGTGCACACGAAGGTTGTGGAAGGCGACAAGGAACGCATTCAGATTTTTGCGGGCGTTGTGATTGGCAAGCGTGGCACCGGCCTGAACGAGACCTTTACGGTTCGCCGGATCAGTCATGGCGAAGGTGTGGAGCGGGTATTTCCGCTGCATTCGCCCCGCGTAGACAAGGTGGAAGTGGAACGTCACGGCGCCGTACGCCGCGCGAAGCTGACCTATTTGCGCCATCGCATCGGCAAAGGTGCCACTTTGGTGCCCGAGCGGGCCACCGTGAAGACGGCGCCGGCCGCCAAGACGGAAGCCCCGGCGAAGGCCGAGCCCGCGGTGAATGTAGAAGCAAAATAATTTCGCAGCGAACGTTATTTAAGGCGAGGCCGTTTGGTCTCGCCTTTTTTATTGGGCGTGCCAACCGGATCATCTCGGCCGAGTTTCGTGAAATAGTTGCAATACTTGCGTGTTTGTGAAAGTATGCCTCAGCCGAAGAATGCCGCCTAAACTAACCCTAAACAAATAGTTACCGGGATTGTTCGGAGGTTCGATGACGGAGCATTTGGCTGCTGAAACTCGGATAACAGCTTTTTAGGAATTGAAAAGACAGTTTAGTCTATTGATTTTAGAAGATGATCTGGTGACATCCATCACCTTGAGCAAGATGCTGCGCAACGAGCTCCCGGATGTCCTCACCCTCACTGCCTATTCGATCGCCGAGGCTCGTTTGTTACTCCAGGAGTATTTCATCAATTGCTTCATTTTGGACGTAAATCTCCCCGACGGTTCCGGCATCGACTTCATTTTCGACATCATGTCGATTAATCCGAGCGCGACGGTGATGATCATCACGGCCACCCCGCTGCCCGAGTACCATGACCAGGCCAAGGCGTATGATGTCGTAAAATTCATGACTAAGCCGCTGAATAACAAGGTTGTGCTGTCGCTGGTCCGGGATTGTCGGGATGCCAATGCGGTCAAAACCAAGGGGGATACCAATTTCTTCGCCGCTTCCCTGAGCCGTTTGACCGTATTGGACATCATCCAATTGAAATGCCTCGGCCGGACTACCCAGGTGGTGGATTTTTCGACGACCCTTCATGGACGGGGTCGGGTTCATTTCCAAAATGGAGAAATCATTCATGCCGAAACGTCCACCAGGAGAGGTGAGATGGCCCTGAGCGAGATTATCGGTTGGCGCGGCGGCCGGGCGGAAGAAGTTTTGGATCCGCCGCCGTCCGAGCGAACGATTTTCACTGGTTGGCAAACCGTGCTTCTCAATGCGGCGCAAGCTGCCGACGAAAAGCGATCGGCGTAAGAGTTTATTGCAGTTATAGTTTTGGCGCTGCTGGTTTGATTGGTGCTTGCCAGGAATAAACTCCGTGAGCCTTTATTTTTCGGACGAATTCATTGCCGCCGTACGTCGCAAATAGTTCATCGTGGTTCGCCCCTCCCAGAGTCACGCTGCCCGGTAGTCCCGCCTGAGGTGATGATATTATTCCAATCACACGCCCCGCTTGGTCACAAATCTGGATCCCCATGCTCGTTGCCACATATAACCGGCCCTCCGTATCCAAGCTCATGCCAGCGGCCCCGCTTCCGTCGCTGTCATCGTTTACGTGCAAATGGTAATACGCTTGTTTATTGGTCAGGGAATCGTCCGGTTGAATTCCGTAGGAATAAATGAACCGGTCACGAGAGTCGTCGACAATTAAAAAGGTTTGATCCGGAGTGGTGAGGATGTTGCCGGGCTCAATTGACCCTTGGTCCACCACGCATTTTACCCCATTTGGGAGAACCAGCCAGATTTGCCGATGCCGCGGATCGGTCACGTAGATTCTCCCGTCATGCAACACGCATAGGTGACTGCTGTCGATGTCCTTGGCCACTACGATTTCCTTTCCCTCCGGGGAGTATTTAACGATGCGCCGGGATCGGCTTTGGCAGGCATAGAGGCAGCCGTCGGGGCCAAACATCTCGCCTTGGGCGCCCGGGTCATTGGTGACGAAAAGACCCGTCTGGCCGGATGAATCGACTTTGTAAATCCGGTGGCTGTCAGAAAAATATAACTCGCCCTGGTCGTTAACGGCGACACTATCGACTGAACTAAGACTGCTGGCAACAGGTTGCCAGCCATCGCCGGTTGAAATCATGTCCATAACCGGTTGCCGTGAGTGGACGCCGGCCTGGATGGGGGCGGGATAATCCTTCCATAGCCAGCGCAAGGCATCCGGCAAGACGGCGCCTCCTTGGTGGCCGCTGTGCCCTTCTTCGCCCCAGACGTGGTTCACTTCATAGCCGGAGAATTCCAAGGCAGAGAACATTTCTTGATTGGCCAGCCACCAACTGCCGCCGTAAATATTCAGGTCGTTGGTGCCGTCTTGCAGGAAAACGCGCAAAGGCTTGGGTTCCGTTTTGCGAATCAAGGTCGGGAACTCGTTGGCGCCGCGCAATCCGACATATGTTCCAATGGCGCTCAAAACGCGCGAGAAGGCTTCCGGTCTTTCCCAGGCGGCATTAAAGGCGCAAATCGCTCCGCTGCTGAGACCGGCGATGGCCCGGCTGTTTCCATCCGTTGCGAGATTATATTTTTTACCTACTTCCGGCAGGATTTCCTCTAATAAGAATCGGGCATAATGATCGCCCAAGCCGTCGTACTCCAAGCTGCGGTTGAAGCGGGGCAGGGCGTTGGTATTGGCAGCGGGCACCACACCGGGATTGACGAAAATACCGATGGTCACCGGCATTTCCCTTTTGGCGATCAGATTGTCGAAGACGATCGGCACCCGCCAATCGCCATTCGTATTTTCGTAGCCCTGCCCATCCTGGAAAATCATGACGCATGCCGGATGTGCCGGATCATATTGGGCGGGAACGTAAACCCAATAATCGCGAACGGTTCCGGGAAAAATGCGGCTGGTGGTGAATCGATATTTTTCGACTTTCCCGATGGGGACGCCGATTTGCTGCTGTGAGTCCGAGCCCAGCGGATAGTTGGCTGCGTTTGTCGCGAGGAGAGATTGAAAGAAGAAGATCGCTGACAAGGCGACGCAGAACCGGTGGCTCATTTTACGGCGGTGATTCATGACTCAGGTTCCGCCATTCGCATCTGCATTTCAAGTTTTCCGCTTTAAACGAGTTCGAGGGGCCACCTTCGGGGTTCCTTCGGGTTTCTTGCGAGCAGCTGATAGTTTTATGGATTGCTGCGCCCAGATTACGAGTTCGGCGGGATTCTCCAAAATTTCCGGAGGGACCTCGTGGAATCCCAAGGTGACTTGGCGACCGCGTGAAGTGTAGGTGGAGGGGCCCATGCCGCGGGCGACGTAGTGCGCTTTGGACTTCTCATCGGTCTTAAAAAACACGCGGCCTTCGTCCAAAATGCCGAAGAATTGGTCGCCACAATACAAACCTTGGGCACCAAACATGGCCCGGGCGCAGATTTCCGGCAGGCCAGAAAGCTGGTCCAAAACGAATTCTTTGAATGAATCGTCGGGCATAATTCAGAGATTCAAATACCGGGCGTAACCGGATTGTTTTTTTCTACCAGAGTCCGGAAAGACTTCAATGGGGCAAAATTGCTTCTCGAAACATGCGTCAATTTTCCGACTCCTCTTCGGAAACGGGTTGGGCGAAGCGAAAGCAGATCAATGAGGTGACAATTGATATTGCCAGAATGATTCCTGCCTGGGTGCCCGGCTGCTTCAAACCATTGGAAAAATCCGCCATCAACTCGCCCGATTTGCCGTACATCCGCTCGATCTGTGCGTTTTGCTGCTTATCATAGCCGATCATGGACGGGTCCAGGTCGGTGTCCGCTGCTCGCCGGCCGATTTCATAAACGATGCCTGCGGCGATAACGCCGATAATCAAAACCATGATCCCGGCCAGCCTCAGTTTTGAAGGTTTAGGCTGGGGAATCCGAGCATTCACAGATTTCTCATTTATTTGGCCGAGCTGGTTGGGAATCGGTGCCGATTAGTAATTGGATTTTTCTATGACCGGTAGTTGCGGCCGAAAACTACTGGCTACCCAAAGCTTTAGTCACAGCGTCACCTAAATCGTCTCCCCGTAATTCCTTGCCGATAATGATCCCATTGGCGTCGAGCAAATAATCCATGGGGATGCCTTTGACCTTATATCTTAGGGCCAGCGCATTTTGCCATTCGAGCCCGTCAAAATATTCCTGCCACGTCATTCCCTGTGCGGCGATAAACCGCGTCAGCTCGCCTTGATCCTCATCCAAACTGACGCCGATGATATCAAAACCTTGCGGATGGTACCTTTTATAGGTGGCGATGACGTTTGGCAGTTCCTCCCGGCAGGGCGGACACCAAGTCGCCCAGAAATCCACCAGCAAGACTTTGCCGCGGTGGGCATTGATCGAAAGGAGATTGCCGGATACATCCGAAAGGGTGAAGCCGGGAAAGCGCTGGCCAATTTCCAAGCCTTGCTTCACCTTGGAATCAGGCTGGGCGTCGGCAATAGCCACGGCCTTGTCGAGTGACATGCTGGCCCCTTGGGCGGCGATGGTTTTGGGAAAGTCGCGGAGGATTTGACCCAAAATCGCCTGGGCTTTGGCTGAATTCGCCAAACCATCGGAATAAATATGGGCGTCCAGCAGGTACAACCGCGCCACTTGCTCGCGATTGCCTGAATCCGAATATTTCGTGATCAGTTGTTCGATTTCCTGCTGATTTTCCGCCAGGTCGATGGCGTTGGTTTTGCCCTGGCTGAACTTTTGTTTGAGATGGGTCGTCGCGGCTGACAGTTCGGAGCCCAAGTCCAAACCCCGGGATGATTTCGGCGACACATTCGAATCCGTGGGTGCAGCTTGAGCGCGCCCGGATTGTGACGTGATGATTAAGGCGACAACGGCAACCGCAATGCAGGCAAGCTTGTTCATAGAGTGCTACTTTCGGAAAAATCAGCCTTTATGCGCGGCCTTGGCCCAGGTGTCTTTCAAGGTGATGGTCCGGTTGAAGATGAGGCGCGGGGGCGTGGCGGTCAAATCGGAATCCTTGTCCAAGGCGAAATAGGCCAGCCGTTCGAATTGATAGCGATCGTCGAACGAGGCCGCTTTCAGTCCGGGTTCGCATTTGGCGGTGATGACTTCCAAAGAATGTGGATTCAGGCTGGTTTTGAAATCGTCATCGGCGTCGGGCTCAGCCGACGTGAACAGCCGGTCATAAAGCCGGACTTCGGCGTCGATGGCGTGATGGGCGCTCACCCAGTGGATGGT
>Ga0302320_10005520_pt1 | contig 28316 bp, 18 predicted proteins | sample Bog_T0_3_FD_202130 | JGI IMG/M metagenome (GOLD analysis project Ga0302320, IMG submission 202130) | Peat permafrost microbial communities from Stordalen Mire near Abisko, Sweden - Bog_T0_3 | ecosystem: Environmental > Terrestrial > Soil > Wetlands > Peat | place: Sweden: Abisko, Stordalen Mire...
CGAGGCCGCCAAGACGCCCGAGGTCGCCGAAATGGAGGACTACCTCCGCGAACTGATCCGAGGCGTGGATTCGAGCCTCCTGGAGGAGTGGGAACGCCTGCGCAATCCCGAGTTCGTCGCGACCGAGGGGGCGGAAAAGCCGGACAGGCCGGCCACATTCGACGTGACCCGGGATGCACCCGCATTCAAGCGGCTCGTGCGGACGGCGATTTTTTCCTTTCTCCAGGATATCGCAGCCCGCGACTGGGAGAGCGCCGATTCGCGGCTTCGCACAGGCGAGGCGAAAGTTCTCGGCGAGGGCGAGAGCGCCTCGGAGGAGGCCCGCCGGCTCGCCGGGGCGTTCTCCGCCTATTTCGATGCCAGGGGACGCTTCCGCCTGGATCCCGAGGGACGATCCTCCACCCGCACGTTCTGGGGCGACGAACGGGATGCCGCAGGCTGGAGCGTCTCCCAGGTCCTGGTCGACCCCGAGGACAGGAACGACTGGGAGGCGCATTTCCTGGTCCTCCTCCCCGAGTCGAGGGCGGCCAACCGGCCCGTCCTTCGCTTCGAATCCGTCATGCCGATTGGAAGCACCTGACTTGCAGCGGGCCCTCAAGCCTGCTTTCCTTCCGGGTCTATCTTGTTATCAGTGACAGGGTGAACCTGCGCCGCACCGCGCTATGTCTGCTGATTGCAAGCCTTGCCCTCGTTCGCGGCCAGGATGCCGGCCCGGCCGTCGCTCCTGCTGAAGCGATCCCGGCGGATGCGTCCGCACCCGGGCGCCCCATATCCTCGACCCTCGAACTGCAGGTCGAGCTCCACCGGCGCGGCTTCTCCTGCGGGTCAATCGATGGAATTGGCGGATCGCAGACCGAAGCCGCCCTGCGCGCCTTTCAGCGGGGATCCGGCATAGCGGATACGGGGGCGCTCGATCCGCCGACGAGGGGATACCTGAGCCTCACGTCGCCTGCCCTCGGCGAATACACCTTCAACGTGATCGAGCTGGCCGGCCTGCATCCGGTGCCGGACACCTGGCTTGGGAAGTCGCAATTGCAGACCCTCGGATACGCATCGGCCCTGGAACTTGCGGCCGAGCGGTTCCACGCCCATCCAGACCTGGTCCGCCGGCTCAATCCCGGGTTCAACTGGTCTGGCGTGCTGCCCGGGATGAAGGTCGTTGTGCCGGCTGCGGACCACGTGGTCGTGAGCGGCAAGGCGGCGCAGATCGAGATCACCCTGGGTGCGCGCGAACTCGAGGTGATCGATTCCCTGAGCCGGGTGATCGCGCATTTTCCGGTGAGCATCGCGCGCATGGTCGAGAAGCGGCCGATCGGCGACTTGCACGTGACCGTCGTCATTCCCAATCCGGATTACACCTTCGATCCGGATGTGTTTCCCGAGTCCGCCGAGGGCCGGGAACTCGGCCGCAAGCTCGTCATCCCGCCGGGACCCAACAATCCCGTCGGACTCGTGTGGATCGGCCTCGACCGGCCGGGCTATGGGATCCACGGGACACCAGAGCCGGAGAAGATCGGACGCACGGAGTCCCACGGCTGTTTCCGGCTGGCGAATTGGGACGCCCTCACGCTGGCCGGCTTGGTCCAGGTGGGAATGCCGGTGAACGTCGAGCCTTAGGGGTCCTGTTGGGGGTTCTTCGCCCGCAGGGCCTGGAGCTTGTCGAAGAGATCCTGAGTCCCCTGCGGATCCGGAAGAAAATGCCCGCCTTTCATCAGCTCGAACGAATCGAACGAGAGGTTCCTCGATTCGATGACGAGCATGGCGGAGGGCCCGAGGCGGGCGACGCTGATCCTGGCGGCCTTCAGGAAGTCGACGGTCGTGTACACGTCGTAATGGTGCTCCGGGGCATTCCACCACATGAAATAGAGCTTGTCGCCCGCCAGGGCTAGGACGCCCATCACGTGCCCCAGGGGCGTCGCGTCGGTCGATCCAAAGCCGCTCGCCTTGGGATACCAGATCGCCCGCGCGATGAGCGACGGCGCCGGCGCGTCGGTCGGCAGGCATTCGACAACCTCGCTGGTGGTATTGGTTTCCTTCGACAGGTCGGAGGATGCGCACCCGGCAAGGAAAAGCGCCGCAGCCGCCACGCCGGTGGCACCGTACCTCCAAGGAATTGACCCGATGCTTTTCATGAGGCTTCAAACCTGCATCCATCACAAAACCGATGAAGATTGCCCAAGATCGTCGGAATTTGTGATGGATGCAGGTTAATGCCGATTCAGGTTCCTGGCCGGGCCGGTGGCCAGCCCAATCCCCCGTCTGGCGGATTGGCTCGCCCTCCGCGAAATTGTTCGCATGGTTTTCGCAGGAACCCTGAACCCGCCATGATCCATCCCCAATTCCGCGCTCAACTCTGTCTGGCCATCCTCGCCATCGCTGCAACGACGCTCCGGGCGGCCGCGCCCGCCGGATCGACCGAACTTTTCAACGGGAAGGACCTCTCCGGTTGGTCCCTTGTCACCAGTCCCGCGGCGGACATCGCCGCCGTCTGCCACGTGACCGCGGACGGCGTCATGGCCGTTGCGGGAAAGCCCATCGGCTACCTCCTTGCGGACGGAACCTACAAGAACTACAAGCTCCATGCCGAGTGGCGCTGGCCGGCGGATGCGGCCAAGTCGAGCAACAGCGGCTTCCTTGTCTACATCGGTTCGGGTCCGATCGGGGGCAAGGCCTGGCCGATGTGCATCCAGGTCCAGACCAAGCTCACCCGGGCCGGAGACCTGCTCCCGATGGCCGGGGCCACCTTCGCCGAGCCGCTTTCGACGCCTCCGGGCGCCATGACTCCCCAGCTCAACCGCCGCGAGGCCTCGAGCGAAAAGCCCCTCGGCCAGTGGAACGAGTGCGACATCATCTGCCGCGACGGCGGGATCGAATGCACGGTGAACGGAGTCTTTCAGAACAAGGTCACCGGCTGCCATCCCGGCGTCGGCCAGATCGGCATCCAGCTTGAGGGGACGCCGTACGAACTGCGCAATATCGTCCTGACGCCGCTCGACTGACCGGATTGCCTACCTTCCCCACTGGACGGCGCCCTGCATCGTGACGCCCATCTCGTCGATGATCTCGTGGATGCTCTCCTTGCCGGTGAGCTGGTAGAGTTTCTGCTTCGCCGTGATCGGGCCGATACGGTTGCTGCCGAAGTCCTCCATCACCTCCTGCACCTGCTTCCAGTAGGCGCGGGCCTGGCGCAGGGCCTCTTCGTCGGCGGGACTTGAGGTCTTTGCCACGGCGAGGACGGGGTCCAGCTTTGTCTTCATATCCTTGGCCGTGCCGCGGCAGATCTCCTGCATCTTGGAGAACTCGTCCATCGACTTGTTGTTCTGGAATTCCCAGGCCTTCACGCGCGTCACATCCGTCGCCTGCTGGGCCAGCTTCGATTTGAGCTTGGCCACATTGGCCGGATTGCGCAGGTCGGTGAGCCAGCCCTCGAAGACGCCCGGAGTGTTGCCGATGTCCTTGTAGCTTTCGGCGTGCACGCTCGTCGTGACGTTTTCCCAGGCCTCCTCGGCGCTATGGCCCGTCACCTGCTGGAAGGCCTTGTCGTACGCCTGCTTTGCCGACCGCTGCCATTCGGAGACCGACGAAGGCTTTCCGTTTCGGGTGATGGGATTGCCCTCCTTCAGGGCGAGATCGTAGTCCATCCCGGCGGAGCCCGTGCTGGTGGCGTTGCGCACCGGTGCGACCTCCTGGTGGTTGAATCCCATTTCCTTCTCCATGACTTCATGAAACTGGGCCTCCACCTCGGCGTGGATCGCCCGGTGGTAGCTTTCATAGGCGCGGATGCTGGCGGGGCTGCTTTGCCCCGACTTGAGGAGGAACATTTTCGCGTGCTGGTCGGCGTTGATGTCATTGGCCCGGGCCTTGACGGCATCCTGCAACGCCTTGATACGCTCGGGGTCGGCGCCGCTCTGTCCCGCCGCCTGCAGCTGCGCCTGCGCATCCTCGAAGGCCTTCACCTTCGCCTTCCCCGCAGCCTGGGCCTGGCGGAACTCCGCAGAACTGAGGAAATCCCCGACACTCGGCGGCCGTTCGCGCACCGGCGGCCTCACGAATGAGGGGCCTGTCCCCCATTTTGCGACGATCAGCTCCGAGGTCTTGCCCGTGAGCCAGCCGATGGCGAGCCCGGTGCCCGCCCCGGTCAGCGCCCCGCTCCACCCTCCGCCATCCTGGTAGCCGTCGTACATGGAGGTCGCGACCTGGCCGACAGTGCATGACCAGGCGATGCTCTGCTTGAGCGCCTCCGCCGGGCTGCCGGAGGCGATGTAGCCGGTGACCCCCGCGTAGGTCATCGTGCCGACCGTGCCCGCCCACGACGGAGCGGCGCAGACGGCCCCGAGCTGGCTCATGCCGCCTGAAACGAGCATCGTACTCGCCATGACAAAGGTGTTGCAGATGAAGATGTTTTCATCGGCATCGACCGCAGCCTCCTCGCTTTTGGCCTTCTGGCCCTCCCAGTAGCCGACGACCCGGTTGTTCATTGCATTCGCCATCGTCCGTATCGCCGTGATGTCCCCGCGCGCGACGGCGCCTCCGGCGATAAGGTCACGCTGGATCTGGTCGCGCATCCCATCCCTGTCATCCCCGAGTTCCGCAAACTTGAAAAGCGCGGCCGTCTCCCGCTGGGCCTCCTCCATCCTGAGCTGCTGCTCCCGGATGTTGGCGACGAAGGTCTGGTGGGCGTAGTCGTCGAAGGGGCTGCGCGTGTGCACGTCCTGCCCGGTCTTCAGCGAGGCGATCAGGTCCGTTTCCGCGAGCCGGTCGGTCTGGGCCTGAATGATCTGGTAATCGAGCGACTGCATTGACGCCAGGTCCCTGGCTGCGCCGCGCTGGGCCTGCAGCTTGGAAATGCTCTCGTCGATGAAGTTCACCTCGTTCTCAAGCTCCGAAATGCGCTGCTGGTTGGCCGTCTCCTCCTGGGCCTGCTCGTTCACCACCACCTCGGCGGGCGCCGTGCCCTCCGGCTGAAACGCGTAATAGTAGGTCTCGCGCACCATCAAGACCGCCGAATCGGGCGTGCCCATGCCGTCACCGCCAATCCGCACCCGCACCCGCCAGCCCTGGCCCAGCCTTCCTGGAGGCGCCACGATCTTTACGTGCTTCAGCTCGACGGGTTTGTCGGTGTCCATGGCGATCAGGGAGTCCGTCTCCACGGTCTGGGTGCCTTCCGGGTTCGGATCGTAAGGAGCCGACACGTTTTCAACGGAATGCGGCATCCCCCGCGCCGAAAGGAACCCTACCGATTTCAGCTTCTCATCGAAATGCTGGGGATCGGGAATATCAAAGTCCGTCTCACCGGGAACGAGCGCCGGATCGGACCACACCCAGATTCGCATTGGAGAGGTGTCCAGGCGGGGATAGTTGTATATCTCCGCGCCTGCGGGGCTGACGGTCTTCTGCGATCCCGAAATCGTGCGCGTGAAGCTGCCCTGGATCTTCAGCGGATCGCCGGGCGCATAGGTTCGGGGAAGCGGCTCGTACTGCAAATCCATCGTCGTGGTCAATCCCCTCCCCTGCATCGCCATCCCGTCGTATGTCTCCGCCTCGGCCTTGTTGTCATAAAAATGGTAATGGAGCGAATTCGTGCCGCTCGATGCGTCGAATTCATACATGTCCGGCGCCCCAGGCGAGGGAGCCTTGAGCGACTTTGGCGTCCCGGAGACAGCCCGGTCGATCTTCTGAAGGATCCAAGCGCCCTTCACTTCCCTAGTCGTGATATTCGCCGTCGCGGCTGCCGTGGCGATGACGGCTTGCGTCTGGCCGTCGAGGAGCTGGGCGGTGACGGTGAATTCACCCTCCTTGGCAAAGGTGTGCCCAGTCGCCTGAACCGGGCCGTCGGCCTTCTTTCCGTCTCCAAAGCTCCACCGCACCACCGCGCCGGACGGCAGATTGTTTGCCTGTGGAGTGAAGCTGCAGGCTGTCCCCGGAGCGCCCGCTTGCGACGCCGGGTTGAGCGTGAAGGTCGGCAGCACCTTCTTCACAAGCGCCACGGCATCGTCGTGGTGCTTGCGCACCCGCGCCTTGGCCTGCTTCGCGTCGGGAGGATCGCCCAGGGCCTGCACCTGCCGCATGATCTCGGCCATCCGGCCGTTCACGCCCTGCAGCAGCTGCTCCTGCACGCGCGCTTCGCCGAGGGCCTCGCGGACCGCCGCCTCATTATTGTAGCCAGCCAGCATGGCCGCTTCCCGCCAGGCCGCGGACATCTCGGTGGCGATCCCGGGCACCGAAGCCCGCAGGTGAAGGTACTCCTGCAGGAGCGGATTGAGCTTCTTGAAATAGCCGGCGGTCTCCGTGGCCGGAAAATTGAAAAACGGCGCCCACTTTGCCTCAAATGCCTTCTGGTCCGCGTCGGAGAGGGGCCCCTGGATGGCGCTCATCGCCTCTTTTGCCGCCGCCACCTCGCCGGCGTACTGGGTTCCGGAGACCAGGTCGATGTCCAGGGAGGCCGGCATCGCCAGCGACGGGGATCCCGGAGGCGGAGGAGGCGCAAGGGCGACAACTTCGCCAGCAGTGACGGGCGATGCCTTCGCTGCCTTGGTCTGCTTGGCCGGCCCGGCAGGGGACCCGCCCGCGAACACGGGCGGCGTTGTCTGCTTCTTTGCGGACTGGGCGGACGACGTCGCCCCTGATCCGTTCGGGGCCGGATGCCGCACGCTCGCGGCCGCAGCGCCGACCGAGGCCTGCAGGGCCTGCATGTGCGCCTTGATCGAGGTCAAGGACGCGTTCAGCGCGAGGGCGTGTTGGTAATCCGAAATGGCGCCGGCCCGGTCGCCCAGCTTCTCAAGCGCCTGGCCGCGGCTTGTGTAGGCACCCGCGACCTTCGGATTCACATCGATGGCAACGTCCAGGTCCGCCCTCGCACCCGCCGCGTCTCCCGCGGCGAGTTCGAGGCTCGCCCGCTGCTCCCGCGCGCGCAGGTTTCTCGGCGCCATCTGGAGCGCCCGGTCGTACTCCTGCATGGCCGCCCGGTTGTTGCCCTGGCTGCGAAACAGGTCGCCCCTGTTGGTGTGCACGGGCTCGTATTCTGGATCCAGCGCGATGCATCGGTCATAGTCCGGGAGCGCCCCGTTCAGATCTCCCATTCGCATCTTCGCGTATCCGCGCTCGTTGTACCCAACGGCGTCCTTTGGATCCAGGGCGAGCGCCCGGTCAAAGTCCAGGACGGCCCCCGCGTAATCGTTCATGTCGATGCGGGCCATTCCCCGGCCGTGGAAGGCTTGGCTGCTGCCCGGCGCGGCGCCGATCACCTGGGTGAACGCCGCGGCCGCCTCGCTGTACTTGCCCGCGGCCAGGAGCGCCTGGGCGCGATTCAGATCGGCATTGGTCCCCTGCGCACGGGCCGCAGGAAGAAGCGCGAACAACACCATGGCCGGATACAGCATTCTCATGGTAGCCTTTCAAGGACAGCAGCTTGGAAGCTTCAGTCTGCCCCGAACCGCGAGCTCTATCCAGACAATTGTTGTCGGAGGTGCGTTTTGGCCAAAACGCGCCCGCCCCCAGCAGGACTAACAGCGGCTCACGCCACGATCCGCGTCCCCGAACGCCCCTCGAAGACATCCGCCATCGCCTCGGGGCTGGTGATATAGGCCTCGCGCCCGCCGCTCTCGATGAACCCGATGCAGGCCTGCACCTTGGGGAGCATCGAACCCGGCTGAAAATGACCCTCGGCGATGTACCGCCTTGCATCGGCCACGCTCATGGTGGCGATCGCGCGTTGGTCAGCCTTGCCAAAGTTCAGGCAGACGCGCTCGACGGCGGTCGAAACGATGAAGTGGTCGGCCCCAATCCCTTGGGCCAGGACCGCGGCGGCCAGGTCCTTGTCGATCACGGCGGCGACGCCGCGCAGGCCGTCCTTCCCCTCGACGACGGGTATGCCGCCGCCGCCCGCGGCGATCACGACATAGCCGTCGCGGACCAAATGGCGGATGAACTCCGACTCGATGATCCGGACGGGCTTCGGCGAGGCGACCACCCGCCGCCATCCCCGGCCGGAGTCTTCCACCATTGACCAACGCTCAACCCTCATGCGCTCCTCGGCCTGCTCCCGAGTGTAGAATTCGCCGATCGGCTTGCTGGGATGGGTGAAGGCGGAGTCATCCTTGTCCACCAGGGTCTGCGTCACGACTGTTGCCACGGATTTCTTCAGGTTGCGCCGCCGAAACTCGTTCCCGAGCGCCTGCTGGATCTGGTAGCCCAGGGCCCCCTGCGTGTCGGCGACGATCGAATCGAGCGGAACCTCGTGCAGGATTCCGCGCGAATGCTCGCTTCTCAGGAGGATGAATCCCACCTGGGGCCCGTTTCCGTGCGTGATGACAATCCGGTTTCCGCGCTCGATCAGGTCCGCAATCTGGCCCGCGGTCTTCACAACCGCGGCATACTGATCCGGAACACTCATGTGCCGCGAGTCGGTGATGAGCGAGTTTCCTCCGATTGCGATGACGATGGTTCTCAATTGCTTTCGCCAGGCATCCTTCCCGATCGGCCCGTAAATGGCAAACTCACACCGCGAACACTCAAAGATCATAGGACGATTCGAACTGAATGATCCCGTAGCGGCTCTGGTTGGCCTCATCACCGCCTCTGAGGCCTGGAGGCATCTCATGGCAAAACCATGAGATGCCCCGGCCTGATTGGCGGTGAGGTTGGGCCTTGGCCAACTCGAGCCGCGAAGCGGGTCATTCCGTTCGAATCGTCCTATGATCGAATCAACCGCGCGCCATTAATACGTGCGCACCCTTGAGCAAGAAATGCGCAGAGGGGAGAGCCCTGATAAACTACCCTTGGTCCCTACCTCGCAAACTCTGGAAAGGGACCATGAAAAGGCACGACCAACCGCTCACAGATGCCAGGCTAAAGGCGGAACTGGAACGGTGCGAATACTGCGAGGAGAAGCCGTGCAAGACGGCATGCCCCGTCCACTGCTCCCCGGCGGATTTCATCATGGCCGCGCGTGTGGGCGAAGCGTCCGATTTTCGCCGGGCCGCCGCGCTCATTCTCGGGGCCAACCCGCTCGGCGGTGTCTGCGGGGCAGTCTGCCCGGACAGCTTCTGCATGAAGGCTTGCTCGCGCCGAAAATTCGACCGCCCGATCGAGATACCGGCGGTGCAGGCGGTAATCATACAAAAGGCGCGCGCTACGGGCCTTAAGCCCTTCTCCGCCTTGCGTTTGAACGGGAGGAAAGTGGCCGTCATCGGAGCCGGGCCGGCTGGCTTGGCCGCGGCCTCGGTCCTCGCCCAACGGGGCTACCGGGTGACCGTTTTTGAAAAGAGTGGGCGCCTGGGAGGAATGCTGAACTTCATCCCCGAATTCCGGCTCAGCCGCGCCGTCACGCGTTCAGACATCGATTTCATCCGCAAACTCGGGGACATGGAGATTCGGTTGCGGCGCGGCATCGGGGAACCCGCCAAACTGCGCCAAAGCGGTGGCTACGGCGCCGTCATTGTGACCGCGGGCCTTGATGAACCGGCGCGCATCGGAATCCCGGGCGAAGGCCACGCTGTCACCTGGCAGCAGTATCTCTCAAGCCCTGCCGGAATTCCGGTGAAAGGCAGGAAGGTCGCGGTCCTGGGCGGGGGCGCCGTCGCCGTGGACTGCGCGGTCACGGCCAAGCGGCGCGGGGCCCTTTCAGTCGAAATCGTCTACCGCCGCCGCCAAGAGGACATGCCGCTGGCAGCCGGCGAGCGGAGCATGCTTCTCGAGTACGGGATAGAGACAACCACCTGCGCCAAGCCCCTTTCGATCGTCAGGCGTGGCGGAAAGGTCCGCGGGCTCCGCCTGGCCCGGATGGAGCTTCCCAGAGGACAGCCTCCCATGCGCGAGAACTTCCGGGAGAATGCAACGGAGGGCCCCGTCTTCCGTCACTTCGACATTGTGATCTCGGCGATCGGCGGCCGTTCGAGCCTGCCGGTCCGGAAGAGCGAGCCGGGAATCTTCTACGCCGGCGACATGTCCGCAGAGGAAGGCTCCTGCCCGGAGCTCAATCTCTCGAAGGGCACCGTTGTGGGGGCGGTGGCAAGTGGGAAGAACGCGGCCCTTGAGGCGGACCGGTTCATGACTGACTCCCCATTGCGCGCGTCGGCAACTCTCGCCGGGCTCCGCAGGCACCCGGTTCCGATCGAGGCCGAATTCTTCGGCAGAAAGATACTCTCGCCCTTCCTCCTCTCGGCAGCCCCGCACACCGACGGCTACGCCCAGATGCGGCTGGCCTACGAACGCGGTTGGTCGGGCGGAGTCATGAAGACGGCCTTCGACAACCAGCCGATCCACATCCCGGGCGGGTACATGTTCGTCGTGGGAGGTTCGACTTACGGCAATTGCGACAACGTCTCAGGCCATCCGCTGGACCGCGTCTGTGGCGAAGTCGGTCTGCTGATCCGGCATTTTCCCGACCGGCTGACGCTGGCATCGACCGGAGGGCCTGTCACGGGACGCGAGGAGGAGGACCGGGCGGCGTGGCAATCGAACACGCGCAAGCTTGAGGAAGCCGGCGCCATGGGAATCGAGTACAGCCTCTCCTGCCCGCAGGGAGGCGACGGCACCGCGGGCGACGTCGTCTCGCAGAATGCCGAACTCACTGCCCGGGTCATTGACTGGGTGATGGAAAGGGGCGACGGGAAGGTGCCCAAGCTCTTCAAGCTGACAGGGGCCGTCACGGCGATCCGGCCGATCCTCGGGCGCGTGGCCGAAGTCTTTGCCAGATACCCGGGAAAGAAAGCCGGAGTGACCCTGGCCAACAGCTTTCCCTCGCTCGCCTTCCGGCCGGCCGGAACCCCGCGCCGGGAGGAGGGCGTCATCATCGGCCTCTCCGGCGAGGGCATTCTTCCCATCAGCAACCTGACCCTCGCGCGCGCCTCGGAGATGGGGATCGCAATCTCAGGAAACGGCGGCGCAATGGACTACAGGGCCGCGGCCCGCTTCCTCTCGCTCGGGGCGGGAACCGTGCAGTTTTGCACGATCGTGATGAAGCAAGGCCTGGGAATCGTGGATGAGCTCCATTCGGGCCTAAGCCACCTGATGGCCGATCGCGGGCTGGGTTCCGTGGCGGAATTGATCGGATCCGCCCTCCCCGACCCGATCACCGGGTTCGATTCCCTTTCGCGCGCAAAGATGCTCCCCGGGGTCGTCGCCGAGCTCTGCCAAAGCTGCGGGAACTGTGCCCGCTGCCCGTACCAGGCGATCACCCTTGGCAGGACGGGAATCCCCGCATTCGACGCCTCCCGCTGCATCGGGTGCTCGCTCTGCGCACAGAAGTGCTTTGCCGGGGCTATCTTCATGCGGGCGCGGTCCCGGTCCGAAACCGAAATGCTCCAGGAATCCTGAGGGCCCCGCCCATGATCCCCACCCTCTTGATCGAAAACGGGACCGTCCTCACCGGGGATTCGGCCGCGGTGCCTGTCCCCAAACATTCGGTCCTGATTGAGGGCGACCGGATCTCGAGGATTGGTCCCGCAAGGACCTTCCGCTGTTACAAGGGCCGGCGGATCGACGCCTCGCGCAAGGTGGTCATGCCGGGCCTGATAAACGCCCACACGCACTGCTACAGCGCCTTCGCGCGCGGCATGACCCGTGCAAAGCCTTCCGTCTCATTTGACGAGGTGCTCAGGAACCTCTGGTGGCGGCTGGACTCCGCACTCACGGCTGAGGACTGCCACGTCAGCGCGCTGCTGGCGATGATTGAATCGATCCGGCACGGCACGACGACGATCATCGACCACCATGCGAGCCCGAACGCCGTGGAGGGTTCCCTGAATGCGATCGCCCGCGCCGCCAGAAAGACGGGCGTGCGCGCCTGCCTTTGCTACGAATTGTCGGACCGCGACGGCCCGAGGATCGCCGAGGCCGGATTGAAGGAGAACGCCGACTTCATTCGCCGCTGCGTGCGGGAAAACGATTCTGGATTGCAGGCGCTTCTCGGCCTGCACGCCTCATTTACCATTTCCGATGGCACACTTGCCGCAGCAGCGCTCGCCGGCAGCGAGCTCGGCGCCGGCTGCCACATCCATGTCGCCGAAGCCCAAAGCGACCAGGACGAGTGCAGGCGCAGGCACGGCCTCCGGGTGGTCGAACGCCTGGAGAAATTCGGCATTCTCGGCGGGCAAACCCTGGCCGCCCACTGCGTGCACGTGAGCCGCCGGGAAATGGACATCCTCGCGAGGACGCAGACCACGGTCATCCACAATCCCCAGTCCAATTTGAATAACGCCGTCGGCATCGCCGACGTCGGGGAAATGACCCGGCGCGGCGTGCTCGTCGGCCTGGGCACGGACGCGATGACGACCAACATGCTCGAGGAGCTGAGGGTCTCCCTCTGGGCCCGGCATCTGCGGACAGGCGATCCGTCCGAGGGATTCTCCGAGTTGGGCGCCCTCCTTTTCTCAAACAATCCGCGGATCGCCTCCCGGATCTTTGGCCGCCCCCTGGGCATCCTCCATGAGGGCGCCATGGCCGATATCGCGGTATTCGACTACGACCCGACGACGCCCCTGAAGCGGGGGAACGCCCTCGGTCACCTTGTCTACGGCCTGTCCCAGGCGCCCGTAGATACGACGATCATCGGCGGCCGGGTCCTGATGCAGGGCCGGAAGCTGGCACTCGACATCGACGAGGAACGGTTGAACGCGCGCGCGCGCGAACGGGCCAAAAATCTATGGAAAAGACTATGACGACGAAGAAATCCGCGAATTCAAAAAAGAGCCGGGCCGAGGCAGCGAACATCGCTGCCCAATACTCCAAGATCAGGAAGAGGGCCAGGGCGCTCGAAGGCGAAACGGTCCGGTTCCTTTCGGATCTCGTCCGGACGCCTTCGTTCTCCGGCAAGGAGGAGAAAGTCGCATCCGTGATCGCAAAGGAAATGCGCCGGTGCGGCTTCGATTCGGTGCGCCTCGACGGCCTGGGGAGCGTGATCGGACGGATCGGCAGGGGCCCCCGTGTGATCGCGTTCGACGGGCACATCGACACCGTTTATCCGGGCGACCTCGCCCAGTGGAAAATCGACCCGTTCAAACCCGTGGTGAAGGGCGGCAAGATCTGGGGCCGCGGGACTGTGGATCAGAAGGGCGGCGTCGCCACGATGATCCACGCCGGCCGGATCATGAAGGAGCTCGGGCTCGGTCGGGGCTTCACGATCTATTTCACGGCAACCGTCATGGAGGAGGACTGCGACGGGCTCTGCTGGCAGTACCTCATCAACGAGGAGAAGCTCCGCCCGGAGTTTGTCGTCATCACCGAGCCGACGAACTTGAACATCTACCGCGGGCACCGGGGCCGAATGGAGATCCAGGTCGAGGTCAAGGGCCGCAGCTGCCACGCCTCCGCCCCCGAGCGGGGGGACAATGCGATCTACAAGATCGCCCGGATAGCCCTCGAAATCGAGAAGCTGAACAAGCGCCTGCGCAGCGACCCGTTCCTCGGCAAGGGCACGATCGCGGTCACCGAGGCGCGCTCCTCCTCGCCGTCCCAGTGCGCCGTCGCCGACGGGGCCAGCCTCCACCTCGACCGCCGCCTCACGCTGGGCGAGACCAAGGAAAGCGCCGTCGCCGAGGTCCGGGGCGCGGTCAGGAAGGCCGGCTATCCCGACGCGAAGGTCATCGTCCTCAACTACGCGGAAAAGGCCTACACGGGGAAGACCTATTCCACCGAGAAATACTTCCCGACCTGGGCACTGAAGGAGAATTCGCCCTACCTGAAGCACGCCTGCGAAGCGTACCAGGGCGTCCTCGGCAAGGCTCCGTTCGTCGACAAGTGGACCTTCAGCACGAACGGGATCGCGATCGCCGGCATGAACGGCATCCCCTGCCTGGGCCTGGGGCCCGGAAATGAAGTCTACGCGCACGCAGTCAACGAGGCATGCCCCGTCAGGCACCTCAGCGGCGCGGTCGCCTTTTATGCCGCCCTCGTGGCCAGCCTCGGTTCGCCGCCACGCAAATGACCGACTTTCGTTACTTCTGCAGCACCTGCGGCCGCCGGTACAAGCGGGACGAGGTCCGCTATCTCTGTCCGACCTGCGCCATCAAGTATGCGCCGGGAATTCCGCTGGTCGGGGTCCTGACCGCCGAATTCGATTACGCGTCGATTCGCAAGGCGTTCCGGAAAAGCCGGCCCGACTGGGGCCTGTTCTCGGCGGTCGAGAAGGTCTTCTTCCCGAATTATCCCGTCGGCAACACGCCGTTCTTCCGCTCGCCGGGGCTCGCCAAGGCGGCGGGGTTCGAGGATCTCTGGATAAAGAACGACGGCCAGAATCCCAGCGGGTCATTGAAGGACAGGGCCTCATTCCTGGTCGTCGCCGAGGCCAACCGCCTGGGCGAGCCCGTGATTGTCACCGCCTCCACTGGCAATGCCGCCAGCGCCCTCGCCGCGGTTTGCGCCGCGGCGGGGCGGCAGGCGATCATCTTCGTCCCGGCCGCGGCGCCCCGCGCCAAGCTGGTCCAGATGCTGCGCCACGGCGCCCGGGTGATTCCGGTCAACGGCACCTACGATGACGCATTTCTGCTCTCGCTCGACTACACGGCGAAATACGGCGGGTTGAACCGGAACACGGCCTACCATCCCCTGACGATCGAGGGGAAGAAGACGGTCGGCCTCGAAATCTGCCAGCAGAACGGATGGAAGGCGCCGGATGCCGTGATCATCCCCGTTGGGGACGGCGTCATCATCGCAGGCGTCTCCAAGGCCTTCGGCGATCTTCAGGCCGCCGGTGTGATCTCCAGGATCCCGCGGCTGATCGCGGTCCAGGCAGAGCACTCGGACGCGATCCACCGCTACGTCTGCACCGGCCAGTACGCCAACGCCCGGCATCCGGCGACAATCGCCGACTCGATATCGGTTTCGGTCCCGTCCAATGCGAGGCTCGCCCGGATCGCCATCCTGGACAGCGGCGGCTCGTCGCTCACGGTCACGGACAGGGAGATTCTCGAGGGCCAGCGGCTCCTCGCCGAAAAGGCCGGGATATTCGCCGAGCCGGCGGCCGCCGCCACCGCCGCGGCCCTTTCCAAGCTTCGCGACAGCGGGGTGCTCAGTCCGAGGGACCAGGTCGTCCTCCTCGTCACGGGCCACGGGCTCAAGGACATCGACGCCGCGATGAAATGCATCAAGGTGCCAAAGGCCATCGATCCGACGCCGGATGCCCTGGATGCCATCGCCGGGAAGAGCCATCCGTACGGAAAGGGCCCATGCCGAGACTAGAGGCCCAGAACTGGCGCAACGACGCCGTCGCGAAGGTCACCGGCCGCTCGAAATTCGCGGACGATCTCAAGGTCGCGAATCTCCTTCACGCCGTCCCGGCCTATTCGGACTACGTGCATGCAAGGATTGTCCGCATCGACACGACCGAAGCGGAGAAGCTTCCCGGCGTCGTCAGGGTCCTGACCGCCCGCGACATTCCCGGCTCAAACCGCGTGGGCCAGATAGAGAAGGACTTCCGGATATTCGCCGACGACAAGATACGCTACGATGGCGACGTCGTGGCCCTCGTCGTTGCGGAATCGGCCGAGGTTGCGGAAAAGGGGGCCGGCCTCGTTCGGGTCGAAGCTTCCGTCCTGCCCGCTGTTCTCGACCCGGAAGAGGCCCTGAATGACACAATCCTGGTTCACGAGGATCACGGCACCAACATCGTCGCCACCCACCGGGTGCGCCGCGGCGACATCGAGGCGGGATTCAAGTCGGCCGATTTTGTCGTGGAGCAGGAATTCAGGACCCAGTTCGTCGAGCACGCCTATCTCGAGCAGGAGGTCGCCCTCTGCGCACCGCAGCCGGGCGGAATCATGGAGGTGCGGGGCAGCATGCAGCACCCCTACAGCACCCGGAAATTTGTGGCCGCCTGCCTGGGGACACCGCTGGAAAGTGTGGAGATCATCGGAACGCCCCTCGGCGGCGGATTCGGCGGAAAGGACGATACGGCGGCGATCGTCTGCGCGCGGGCCGCCCTGGCGGCGCGGCTCCTGGGGCGGCCGGTGAAGACCGTCTACCGGCGCGAATGGTCCATCAAGGAGAGCTACAAGCGCCACCCCTACCGGATGCGCTATAGGATGGGCGTCGGCAAGGACGGCCGGATCACCGCGGTCCAATGCCGGATTCTCGCCGATGCCGGAGCCTACTGCTCGGTCACCCCCTGGGTCACCTGGCGTTCCACGGTCCAGTGCTGCGGGCCCTACGAGGTGGCGAACGTCCACTGCGACGTCCTCGGCGTCTACACGAACAACGTCGTCACCGGCGCCATGCGCGGCTTCGGCTCGCCGCAGGTCAATTTTGCGATCGAGCAGTTGGTCGAGATGGCCGCCGAACGGGCCGGACTCTCCCCGGTTGAATTCCGCCGCCGCAACTGCGTCCGGCAGGGCAGCGTGACCATCACCGGGCAGAAGCTGGACAACCACAAGGTCGCCATGGGCGAGGTGCTCGACGCCGTCCTTCGCAAGTCCGGCTACGAGAGGAAACTCGCCCGGGCCTCCCGCGGAGTCTCCGACTCGGACGAACTCTACGGGATCGGGCTGGCGATGAGCTACCGCGGCGTGGGGTTGGGTGCGGAGGGCCTCGACCATTGCGCGGCCGAAGTCAACGTGCTGCCCGACGGGTCCGTCCTTCTCGATGTCGGAGTCCACGAGAACGGCCAAGGCCTGGAATCGGCGATGTCCATACTTTGCGCAAAGGAACTCGGCGTGAACCTGCGCCGCATCCGCTACAAGCTTGCCTCGACGTCGGCGATTCCCGACAGCGGCACGACCGTTGCCTCGCGCGGAACGATCGTCGGCGGAGGCGCTGTCATCCTCGCCGCCCGGGACCTGAAGACAAAAATCGCGTCGGCCGTGGCCCCTAAGCTCGGGTGCAGCCCCGCAAGCGTCCGGTTCTCCGAGGACAGGGTCCATGGACGGCGCAAGGACAATGGGATGCCCTTCGACGAGGCGATCCGCGAGATGGCGGGCTCCAATGAGTTGCCCCGCGGGGTCGGCGTCTTCAACGCACCGAATGTTTCCTGGAACGAGGAAACCGGCCAGGGCGACGCCTATTTCACCTGGGTATACGGCTGCCAGGCCGTCGAATTGACCGTCAACAAGAAGAGCGGCCGCGTGAAGCTCCTCCGGGCGTACGCCGCCCACGATCTCGGCAAGGCGGTCAATCCCGGGATGGTGCGCGGCCAGTTCTACGGCGGGATGGCGATGGGGATCGGATACGCCCTGCACGAGGAGGTCCGGGCAAAGGAGGGGAAGATCGTCACCACAAATTTCAACACCTACCGCATCCCCCGCGCACCGGACGTTCCCGAGATGACGGCCGTCATCGTCGAGAACCCCGACCCGTCCTCGCTTTCCGGAGCCAAGAGCATCGGGGAACCCACGACCGAAATCATGGCGCCGGCCATCGCCAACGCGATCTACAGCGCCACCGGCCAGCGCCGCTTCACCCTGCCGATCCGGCTATCCAAGCCATGATACTCCACATCAACGGGTTAGAAATCAAGGCTGCCGACTCCGCGGGGGACAGGCACCTCTTGGATTATATCCGCAACGACCTCGACCTGACCGGCGCCAAGAACGCCTGCGATATCGGCGTTTGCGGAGCATGCACGGTCCTTATGGACGGCGAGCCAGTGAAGGCGTGCCTGAAGAAGGTCCGGGACGCCGTTGGGCACAAGATACTCACAATCGAGGGCGTGGCGGGGGAGGACGGAGCCCTGCACCCTCTTCAGCAGGCGTTTATCGACTCGGGCGCCATCCAATGCGGCTTTTGCATCCCCGGCATGGTCCTCGCGGCCCATGCCTTCCTCTCAAAGAACTCCACCCCGACGCGCGATCAGATTCGGCGCGCCATAGCCCCCAATCTCTGCCGCTGCACCGGCTATCAGCAGATCATCGATGCAATCGAATCCGCGGCGCCCTTTTATTCACGATCCCATTGACGATTTGCGCGGAAGCGTGAGCCACACTCCCCCTGCCGAATGCCAGGCCAATCCATGAAAACTCTGCCAGAACTCATCGAGGAGCTCGAAACCCTCAAGATCGACACATTCGGAAAGGACTTCCTCCTCACCTGGGAGAAAACCGACGACGAGATCGGTGCCCTCGTCCTCGTCGCCGAATGCCTGAAGCGCCTGCACAAGGCGGGCAAGTCGGTCCGGATCTTCGACCACGGCCTCGCGGTCTCGATCTTCAGGGACAATTCGACCCGCACACGCTTCAGCTTTGCCTCGGCCGCGAACGCCCTCGGGCTCGCCGTCTCCGATCTTGACGAGGGGAAATCGCAGATCGCCCACGGCGAGACCGTGCGCGAGACGGCGAACATGATCGCGTTTCTCGCCGAGACAATCGGCATCCGGGACGACATGTACCTCGGCGAGGGAAACCGGTACATGCGCGAAGTCTCGGCCGCGGTCGCCGAGGGCCACCGGGAAGGCGTCCTGCACCAGAGGCCGAGCGTCATCAACCTCCAGTGCGACATCGACCACCCGACGCAGAGCGTCGCCGATCTCGCTCACCTGAAGGCTCACTTCGGTTCGCTCGAGGCTCTGCGCGGGAAGAAGATCGCGATGACCTGGGCCTATTCCCCAAGCTACGGAAAGCCGCTCTCCGTCCCGCAGGGGATCATCGGTCTCATGAGCCGTTTCGGCATGAAGGTAAGCCTCGCCTTCCCACAGGGCTACGGGCTCATCCCCGATGTCGTCGAGATCGCCAGAAACAACAGCCTCAAGCGCGGGGGAACTTTCGAGATCGTCCCCTCGATGGACGAGGCGTTCCGCGATGCGGACATCGTCTATCCCAAGTCATGGGCGCCCTACGACGTCATGCTTCGGCGGACGCCCCTTCTCAAGGGCGGGGACTCGGCCGGCCTGAAGGTCCTCGAAAAGGAATGCCTGGCCAACAACGCAAAGCACCGCGACTGGGAATGCAACGAGGAGAGGATGAAGCTGACGAAAGACGGAAACGCCCTCTACATGCACTGCCTACCCGCCGACATCTCCGGGGTGAGCTGCGAGCGCGGCGAGGTCTCCGAAGGCGTCTTCGACAGGTACCGGATTTCCACCTACCGCGAGGCGAGCCAGAAACCCTTCGTCATCGCCGCAATGATATTCATGTCCCGGATGAAGGACGTCTCGGGCGCAGTCAGGGCCCTTTCCAGGGGGAGGAAGAAACAATGATCTCGAGAATCGTAAGAAAGCCCAACCCCGAGGTCATGCGGCGAACGGCCCGCCGTTGCCGCGAGCGGGGAATCATCATCCCGACCTTTCGGCAGCTGAGGGACCCCTCTTTCGTTCCCGACTCGGTCAAGGCCTGGCTGCCGCAGCTGGCGCCAAATGCAATCGATCCCGCAAACCTATTCCGGATCACCTGGAAAAACGATCCTAAGACCGGGCTCTTCGGTCCGGTCAACTGCCTCGAGATCCCCCGGGGGATCACCGGCGTCAAGGCCCGCATCATCGGCCTCGCCGGCCGGTTCTTCCCTACCGGCGCCCACAAGGTGGGGGCGGCATTCGGCTGCCTCGTACCGCGGCTGGTGAGCGGGGAATTCGACCCGGCCGTCCACCGGGCGGCGTGGCCCTCGACCGGCAACTACTGCCGCGGCGGCGCGTTCGATTGCGCCGTCCTTGGATGCAGGGGGATCGCCATCCTGCCCGAGCAGATGTCGCGCGAGCGCTTCGAATGGCTGAAGAGCATCGGGGCCGAGATCATCGTGACCCCGGGCGGCGAATCGAACGTGAAGGAGATTTACGACAAGTGCTGGGAACTGAAGAAGGACCCGCTCATCTCGATCTTCAACCAGTTCGAGGAGTTCGGAAACCCGATCTTCCATTACAATGTCACCGGGCCGGCCTGCTCGGAAATGTTCGCCGGCCTCGGCAACCCCTCCCTCCGGGCCGCCGCCTACATATCGGCCACGGGCTCGGCGGGCACGATCGCCGCCGGCGACTTCCTCAAGAAGGAGTTCCCGGGCTTGAGGATCATCGCAAGCGAGGCGCTCCAGTGCCCCACCCTGCTTCGCAACGGATTCGGCGAGCACCGCATCGAGGGAATTGGCGACAAGCACGTTCCCTGGGTCCACAATGTCCGCAACACCGACGGGGTCGCCGCGATCGACGACGAGGACTGCCTGCGCATTCTCCGGCTTTTCAACGAACCGGCGGGCCGCATGCACCTGTCGGGCCTGGGCGTGGGTTCGGACACCATCGAAAAGCTCTCCTGGCTCGGCATCTCCGGCATCTGCAACGTCCTCGCCTCGATCAAGACGGCAAAGTACTTCGATCTCGACGAGCGCGACGTCATCCTGACCGTCTTCACCGATTCGATGGATCTTTACCGCTCCCGATTGGAGGAACTGCGGACCGAAAAGGGTCCATACCGCACCGATGACGCCATCGGCGACCACGCGGGCCCGCTCGCCCACCAGGGCAGCGACAATTTCCGCGAGCTGGGCTACCAGGACCGGAAGGCGATCCACAATCTCAAGTACTTCACCTGGGTCGAGCAGCAGGGCAAGACCAGCCGCGAACTGGCGGAACTCTGGGACCCCGAGACCTGGCGTCAGCTCTTCGATGAAGAGCCCGTTCTCATCGACAAGCTGATCGACCAATTCAACGCCGAAGCCGCGCGCTGACTGAGGCGAAGACCGCCTCCGGGGTCGCTGGGGCAGCCAGGGCCACCTCTCCACCATGCGTGCCGCAGGCGGCCACCGCGTCGCGGATGGCCTCGCGGACGGAGAATGCCAGCATGAGGGGCGGCTCACCCACGGCCTTGCTCCCGTAGATCGTATTGTGCTGCGCCGCGTTGCGCAGGAAGGTCACGTTGAACTCGATCGGGGCGTCGCTGATCGCGGGAATCTGGTAAGTGGAGGCGCTGTGGGTGAGGAGCTGTCCCTTTGTGTTCCATTTGAGCTCCTCGCTCGTGAGCCAGCCCATCCCCTGGACGAATCCGCCCTCGATCTGGCCCCGGTCGATGCCCGGATTAAGGGACTCGCCGACATTTTCGACGAGATCGACCCGGATGACACGGCACATGCCGGTGTAGCCGTCCACCTCCACCTCGGCGACCCCGACCCCGCACGCAAAATAGTGGAACGGACGGCCCGACGCCGTTTTCCAGTCCCAGTGGATGTCTGGCGTTCGGTAGTATCCCGTCGCCGAGAGGCTCACGCGATCGAGGTACGCCTGCTTGCAAACCTCCGCGAAGGCGACACGCACCAGCGAATCGCGCACGAAGACGGCCCCTTTCGCAAACTCGACCTCCTCGGCAATCGGCTCCCGGCCGAGCTGGCGCGCGAGCAGCGCCGCCGCGACCGGAGCCAGCCTTCCCCGCAGGGTCCGGCACGCCTCGCGCACGGCGGCCCCGTTCAGATCCGAACCCGCGGAAGCGGCGGTCGCCGAGGTGTTCGGGACCTTGTCTGTCGCCGTCGGCATCACGCGGATCTGTTCCGCGCGCAGCCCCAGCTCCCGCATCGTGACCCCAAGGATCTTGGTGTGAAGCCCCTGGCCCATTTCGGTTCCGCCGTGGTTCACCTGCACAGTCCCGTCCTGGTAGATGAGGACCAGGGCGCCCGCCTGGTTGAAGTGGGCCGTCGTGAATGAGATCCCGAACTTGACCGGGGTTATCGCAAGACCCCGCTTCACTCGGGCGTGGCTTTCATTCCAGGTCGAAACGGCGGCCCGCCGCTCCCTGAACTTCGCCTGCTCAAGCGCAGTCTTCCACATCAATTCGATTCGGCTGTCCCCGATATCCTCCCCGAAATGGGTCGTGTTCGTCTCGCCCGTTCCCCGGTAAAGGTTCCGCTCCCGCACCAGCTCCGGCGCGAGCCCAAGCTTCCGTGCCACCCGGTCGATGATCTCCTCGATGACGAGCATTCCCTGCGGGCCGCCGAAGCCTCGAAACGCCGTATTCGAGGCCGTGTTCGTTTTCGCCACCCTCCCCGAAAACGACACGGCGGGGATGTAATAGGCGTTGTCCAGGTGGAACAGCGCCCGGTCCAGCACGGGCTGGGAAAGGTCGAGGGACCAGCCGCCGTCCGAGACAAGCTGGACATCCACGGCGAGGAGCTTCCCGTCGGAATCGAATCCCGCCTCAAACTTGGATTGGAACGGGTGCCGCTTGCCCGTCATCCGCATGTCGATGTCCCGGTCGAACTGGATCCGGACGGCACGCCCGGTTTTCAGGGCGGCCAGGGCGACAAGGGCCGCCGGGGTGTTCCCCTGCGTCTCCTTGCCTCCGAACCCACCGCCCATCCGCGGGGCCTGGACGACGACGAGATTTCGCGGCATGCCCAGGACTTCGGCGACCTTCGCCTGGATCTCCGAGGGGTGCTGGGTCGACGACGAGACGAAGACATCCCCGCCGTCGCGCACCTCGGCCCATGCCGCCTGGGTCTCGAGATAGAAATGCTCCTGTCCCCCGGATGAGAATTCCCCTGCTATCCGCCCCGGAGCGCGCCTGAGGGCCTCCGCGCAGTCCCCGCGCCGGATGGCGTGGGTTTCCGTGTGGTAGCTGTCCTTCGCCACGGCCGAATCAATCGAGACGATCGGCGGCAAAGACTCGTAGTCGATTTCGACGAGCGCCGCGGCGGCCCGGCAGGCCGCGATCGTTTCGCCGACCACCAGGGCGATGATGTGCCCGTCGTAGCAGGCCTCGCCCACGGCGAACAGGGTCTCGTCGTGTCGGGCCACCCCGATGTCGTTGATTCCCGGGACATCCTCCGCCATCAAGACGGCGAGGATCCCGGGAGCTTTCCGAGCACGGGTCGCATCGCGCCTCAGGATCCTGGCCCTGGCGTGCGGAGAACAGACCGGCCAGGATTCAAGCATCGGCCTCCTGCGGGCGGCATCGTCCACGTACTGCGCGCCTCCGGTCACATGCCCGACGGCGCTCTCGTGGCGCAAATGCCGCGCCGGATCCTCCCCCTCCCACCGCGCACCCGCAGAGAAGGTTGGCTTCGCATCGCAGGCGAGGCTTGTCTCCCCCGAGACGAACTTCTCGAAAAGCGAGACCACCAGCCCGCTCCGGTATGCCGCGCTTCCGCGCACATCGTCGATCGGCTTGAACTCCTCCCTGAGCACGGCGACAGCCTCAGCCGCGCCGTCCGCCAAGCGCTTCCCGACGAGTGCCGCCTCCACGCGGGGCGCCCGCCGCGGCGTCTCCGCGACTCCGCCATAGGCCAGCCGCGCCCGCCGCACAATTCCACCGCCGTCGCAATCGATGCAAAAAGCGCCCGAGACGATGCTGATGTCGAGCTCCCTGCGGTGCGATACCTTGAGGAAATCCTCGCGACGGACGAGGCCCTCGCCCGGAACGGCGCGCGGCAGGATGATCTCCCGGATGATCTCATCGGGCCGCATCGCGGTCTTTCGGTAGCCCGTGAAAAACTCCGACAGGGCAACGGTGCGCCCCCCCCCGGCCGAGGCCAGTACGACGCTCGCGTCAAAAAGGAGAAGGACCGGCGCACTGTCCCCGATGGGGGAGGCCGTCGCCAGGTTGCCGCCCAGGGTCGCCCGGTTGCGGATCTGCCGTCCGGCAAAGACCGAGAGCATCTTCGCAAGCGAGGGATACTCCCCCCCAAGGGCTTCCTCGATCGCCGTCAGGGTCGCCGCAGCGCCTATCTTCCACTCCGAAGGGGTTGAAACTATGCGACCCAGTTCCGGAATCCCCTCTACCGAGATGAGGGCCGGAAAGCGCCTGAACTTCTTGTTCAATTCGACGCCGATCTCCGTCGCCCCGGCCACGAGCCTGGCCTCGGGGTTCGCCCGCTTCAGTTCAAAGAGCCCCGCAAGCGAGACAGGCCTGTTGAAGCTCTCCGCACCCTCCGCGTAGCTCAAGGCGCCCGGAGGCTGGACCGGCGTCGCGAGCCGTTTCGCGAATGCGTCCGGCACCGGATTGTGCGCCAGGGCCGCCATCGCGGCGTCCCGGATCGGCCGATAGCCGGTGCAGCGGCACAGGTTGCCGCACAATTGGTCGTTGATCTTCCATGGCGCGCGGCAGTCCCCGCGGTAATACGCCTCGAACATCGAGACGACAAAGCCGGGCGTGCAGTAGCCGCATTGCGACCCGTAATGGTCCACCATGGCGCTTTGCACCGGATGGAGTTCCGAACCGCGGGCAAGGCCCTCGACCGTGACGATCTCCCTCCCGGCAAACATCGGCAGAAGGGCGATGCAGCTGTTGATCGAGCGGTAGCACGGGCGGCCCGCGGCATCGCGGTCGACAAGCGCCACCGTGCAGGCGCCGCAGTCGCCCTCGTCGCATCCGCGCTTGCTTCCCGTCAATCCCTGTCCGCGAAGGAATTCGAGCAGCGTCGTCGTCGACGGGACGTTGTCCACGCGAACGCTGCGGCCATTGACGGTGAATTCAAATTCCATCTTCGAAAACAATGAAGCGCGTTTCGGGCCGCATTTGGCACGCCCCTGTCAAAGCGGCTGGCGGTTGACGTCCTTGTAATAGAGGTACCGCGCGGGCTCCTTGCCCATTGCGACAAACCACTGCGCGCAAAAAGGCGCCATCCAGATCGCATCGCCCTTTCTCACCGGATACCACGAATCCTCGAGCCGGTAGACCCCCTGGCCATCCAGCATGACGAGGCCGTGCTCCATGACGTGGATCTCGACATAGGGCAGATGCCCTCCCGGGACATAGGAGAACACGTTGACCGCCATGTCGAATGCGGGCTCGTCGGGCAGAAGCACCTGGAGATTCGCCGCCGGATCCCCGAGAAACGGTCCGCCCGCGATCTTTGAGGAATCGCCGAGGACAGCTGCGGGCCTGGTCGCCATGTGGAGCGGCGCATATTTCTTCTGGAAAAGCGTCACCTGGGTGTCTGCAGCCGGCGACTCGAGGCTCCATGCCTGTCCCGCGGGGGAATAAAAGTAGCCTCCCCCGCCCAGTTTCTTTGTCTGGTCGCCCACCCTGGCGCGGGCCGATCCGCTCATCACGAACCCAAAGGTTTCCAGGTCCCCGGCCGGCGCCGATGCGCCCCCGTTCGCCTCGAAAGTCAAAAGCATCTGGGCAAAACCGGCCCCCATGGCGGGACTTACAAGCACGATCACCCTGGCGCGCGAAACCCCCGGGACCGAGCTCGGGACATGGTTGTCGGGCGTGATCAGCGCATGCCTGGCGGCAACGCGGGCTCGGGTGTGGCCAAAGAGTTCGGGCATGGAGAGGATAGTCTAATGCGTCTTTTTTTCGATCGCGGCCGATCGAGACCGTGGACGTACAAATTGGCAGAATCCGGGTCGAGGCGCAACCTGTCCGTCATTGAAAATGCACCTCCCGCGAACGAACGTCCGGACAATATTCACCCGGGACCGCCTTCCCTCGTACGGTCCCTGGCGGTGCCGGTAAAGGAGTTCACCGTTGGAGAGTACCTTCTCCGATCGGGCGTCGATGATCGAAAAATCCGCATCCATCCCTTCCGCGATCCGGCCCTTCCGATCGTCCAGCCGGAATCGTTCCGCCACCCTTGCCGCGGCGGCGGCGGCCAGCCTGGACCAGGCCAGCCTCTCCGGACCGCGACCGAGCGCTTCGGAAAGGAGCAGCGGGATGCCGTGCTGGCAGCCTGAGATTCCTCCCCATGCGGCAAAGAAATCGTCCGTCTGCTTCAGGCCCGGCGGAGCCGGCGAATGGTCCGAACCGATTGTGTCGACCAGGCCCTCCTCAAATCGCCGCCACAGCCCCAGCCTGAGCGCATCCGAGCGCAGGCTCGGGCAGCACTTGGCCTGCGCTCCGAGCCGGACCATGTCCTCGTCGGTCAATAGAAGGTAATGGGGGCAGGTCTCGACCGTGACATCAACTCCCCGTCTTCGCCCCTTGGCGGCAAGGTCCACCCCCTCGGGACTGCTCACATGCACGATGTGGAGGGCGCACCCGGTCTCGCCGGCCAGTTCGAGCGCTGTCTTGATCGCCGCAAGTTCGAGTTCGACGGGCCGCGAGGAGAGCCACGCCCGGACGTCCCGGCCCCGGGCCCTGGCCTCCTCCAGCCTTTTCGCGACCAGAGAATCGTCCTCCGCGTGGACGGCGACCGGAAGCCCGAGCGAGGCCGCCCGCGCCATTCCGCTTTTCAGGGTCGCCGCATCGACCGCGGGAAACTCGCCGACCCCGCTCTCGCACATGAATGCCTTGAATCCGATGACTCCGGCCTCGGCCAGCTCGGGAAGGTTGTCCACGTTCCCCGGCACGAGTCCGCCCCACAGCGCAAAATCGATGCAGGATGCCCGCTCGGCCGCGGCCCTCTTCGCCTCAAATGCCGCGGCATTGATTGTCGGCGGGAGCGAATTGAGCGGCATGTCGAAGAACATCGCCCCTCCTCCCGCGGCAAGGGCCGCCGATCCCGTGGCGATCCCTTCCCAGTCCGTCCGCCCCGGCTCGTTGAAATGAACGTGCGAATCGATGATTCCGGGGAACACGACCCGTTCGGCCGCATCGATTGTCTCCCCGGCGGGCTCGTCGATGCCGGGGCCGATCCGCTCGATCCGCCCTCCGGAAACCCCGATGTCCGCGTGCACGAGGCCTTCCGGAGTCGCGATCCGCCCTCCCCGCACCAAAAGCTCGTAGCGCGCGCTCATTTGGCGCGCCGAACCGCTAGCCGGTTCAGGAAATCCCCGACGATCGCAATCGAGGCCGCCAGATCGCCCTTCGCCACTTGCTCCTCCGGATGATGGCTCACCCCGCCCCGGCAGCGCACGAAAAGCATCGCGACCGGGGCCAGCGAAGAAAGAACTACCCCGTCATGGCCCGCCCCGCTCGGCAGAAGGAGCGACTTCCCCTGCCTCGAATGCACGCATTCGACCAATAGCTCGGTGAGTTCGGGCGAGCATCCCACCGATGGGTTGTCCTGGATCACCTGAAAGGAAACCTTGAGACCGCGTTTATGCGCGACCCGATCCGCCGCCGAGCGCAGCATCCGCAAAGCCTCGCGCCGGTCGCCGTCCCCGGGATGGCGGATGTCGAGCGACAGCTCCGCACCGCCCGCGATCACGTTTGCGGCGCCCGGACGCACCGCAATCCGTCCAACCGTAGCGACAAGCGGCGGGCGCATTTTCGCCAGCATTTCAGAAATTACGATAAATTCGGCCGCGCCCGCCAGGGCGTCGTGGCGGAGCGCCATCGGCGTCGTCCCCGCATGGCCCGCGCGCCCCGCAAATTCGACCTTCGCCCGCGTTTGCCCAGCGATCCCCGAGACGACGCCGCACGCAAGGCGGTGTTCCTCGAGGACCGGACCCTGCTCGATATGAACTTCGAAATAGCCCAGGAGCTGTCGCGGCGAATGGGCCCGTCCGGGCGGTTTCCAGGCGCCCCGCCGCCCGCTCCGTTTGCGCAGGCATTCCCGTATGCTGATCCCATTCTCGTCCCTGAGCGCGAGATCGGCCGCCCGCAACGCTCCGGCGTACCCCTTGCTTCCCAGATAGGCGCTTGAAAAGCGCACCCCCTCCTCCTCCGAAAAGCCGACCACCTCGACCGCAAAGGGCAGGCGCACGCCCTCCCGTCGCAGGCGCCGAAGGACGATGATCGGAAGCAGCACGCCGAGCGCCCCGTCGAATCGACCCGCATCGCGCACCGTGTCGAGATGCGAGCCAAGGATCAGCGTCTTTGCCCCCGGCTGGTCCGCCTCGATCCGCCCGATCAGGTTCCCGAAAGCATCCTCCCTGACGCCGAGACCCGCTTCCTGCATCCAGGCGCCGACCAGCAGGTTCGCCCGTCGCATCGCCGGTGAAAGAAACGTCCGCGTGAGACACGCCCTTTCATCGCTCACGCGCCCAAGCTCCCGAAGAAGCCTGTCCAGGCCCGAGGCGGCCGAGGCAAGGGAATCCCGTTTCATGCGCGAGGGAGCCGGCGGTCAGCTCCCCCTGTACGTGCTGTAGGACCAGGGCGTCACAAGGAGGGGAACATGGTAGGATGCGCCGGTGTCGCCGATGCCGAATCGGACCGGCACCCGGTCCAGGAACCGGGTCTTGGCGGCCGCGCCGGACCTGTCATAGAAATCCCCGACAAGGAAAACGATCTCGTAGGTTCCCTCAATGATTTCACCGGGGCCGAGGAGCGGGGCATCGGTCCGGCCGTCCGAATTGGTGGCGGCCGTCTTCACCAGGGTCGCCGTGCCCTCCGTTCCGTGCCTCCACAGTTCGATCCGCATCCCCGCGGCCGGCCGGCCGGAGGCGATGTCGAGAACGTGTGTGGTCAGTCTTGCGGGCATTGTTTAGCCGGGAGTATGCAGTTCGCGAGTTGAGATTGCCCAAGATGCTGAGACGGATCGGGCTGAGGAGCACCGAGGCATACCCAAAGGTATGTCGAGTGTGCGACGCAAGCCTGAGGCGTCCAGCAGATTGGGCAAGATCGACTCGATGAACTGCATAGTTCCGGCTCACC
>Ga0302320_10005523_pt1 | contig 28312 bp, 27 predicted proteins | sample Bog_T0_3_FD_202130 | JGI IMG/M metagenome (GOLD analysis project Ga0302320, IMG submission 202130) | Peat permafrost microbial communities from Stordalen Mire near Abisko, Sweden - Bog_T0_3 | ecosystem: Environmental > Terrestrial > Soil > Wetlands > Peat | place: Sweden: Abisko, Stordalen Mire...
GCGTGGGGGGCGACTGAGGGCTGTGGCTGTGTCCATCGCTACCTGATAGTTTCAATCCACGCCCCCCGCGTGGGGGGCGACATAGTACACGCACTATTATGGCCTCTAGTTGTAGTGTTTCAATCCACGCCCCCCGCGTGGGGGGCGACAATTTAGGTAAGGGAGTGCAATGAGCGCACCCTACGTTTCAATCCACGCCCCCCGCGTGGGGGGCGACGTGGGCAGATTCTCGGACACCACTGTTGCAAGGGGTTTCAATCCACGCCCCCCGCGTGGGGGGCGACAGTGACGGGAGTATCAGCGGCAGCGCGGCTTATAGTTTCAATCCACGCCCCCCGCGTGGGGGGCGACCCATGGATTCGTGATTTTCAATGCCCACTCGAAAGTTTCAATCCACGCCCCCCGCGTGGGGGGCGACTTCGCTATCGGGTGCATCGCCTGTACGTCTGGTGTTTCAATCCACGCCCCCCGCGTGGGGGGCGACACCTTGGCCGTCTGCGCGATGAGCGGCACAGCCAAGTTTCAATCCACGCCCCCCGCGTGGGGGGCGACTTATCCGACGTGGGTAAGTGGCACTCCGTTTGTGTTTCAATCCACGCCCCCCGCGTGGGGGGCGACCGCCCATTGCATTCGCCCAGGCCAACGTCAAGACGTTTCAATCCACGCCCCCCGCGTGGGGGGCGACTCGCCGCCGCCATTGCAGGCGTTGGCATGGGTCTGTTTCAATCCACGCCCCCCGCGTGGGGGGCGACGGCGCATGAGGCAACGAACTCACTGCGCTAGACATAGCCTGCCACAATTGCGGACTTCTGTGTTGAAATTCTCATGGAGAGTGCTGGCTACGCGGGGCTGATGGTATCTGTTTGAGCAGAAAGAATTTGGAAGATTCGCGGATGTCAGGGTAAATCTGTGCTCGCTTGAGGTCCGCGCGAACGGGCTTTCCTCCGCCATGCGGAGCGGTCACAGGATGAGCGGGCCTTCGGGATCATAGGCGACTTTGGTGCCAACGTGCTCAACGCGCCGCTTCCATTCCGATCCGAGAAAGTAGAATCGGAGGCTGTCCTGCGCGGCATCGGCTTCCGACAGAAGGCTTGCCCGCAGCATCACCCATTGAGCGGCGTCGACCAGACACTCGAAAACCGAGTTCTGCACTCTCTGCCCATGATCTTCGCACAATCGCGCGACACGGCGCAGCCTGCGTCGTCCGGCGTCGTCGCGGGTGCTGACATCGTAGCTGACAAGAACCATCATGATCGGGTCACCTCCAGAAGAACGCGGGATAGGCGTCTAGACCGCCGCGAATGTAGCGAGCCAGCAGCAACGCCTGCACATATGGCACAAGCCCGAGCGGGATGCGCTCCTTCAGGTAGGGGTGCTCGATCTCGTCCTGCTTGCGCAGTTGCCAGGCGGAGACGACCTGCTTGCGCGTCTCTTCGTCCATCATGATGCCGCCGCCATCCTGCTCCAGAAAACCTGTACCCTGCACTTGCCGACGGTTGATCAGGGTGAGAACGAGGCGGTCGGCCAGCACGGAGCGCAGCTCCTCCATCAGGTCTAGAGCAAGGCTGGGACGCCCGGGCCGGTCCGTATGCAGGAAACCCACCGCAGGATCGAGACCGACCGTCTCCAGAGCGGATTCGATGTCATGACGCAACAGCGCGTAGACAAATGACAGCAGCGCATTCACGCGATCAAGCGGAGGCCGCCGTGATCGGCCAGCGAAGTGGAACGACTGCCGGTCGCCCGTGATCATCTGGTCGAAGACAGAGAAGTAGGTCTGCCCTCCTAAACCTTCATGTCCGCGTGCTTCGTCGATCGACTGTGCGCGGGAGCCCTCCAGGCCTGCCCAAGATAGTTGCTTCCCCGAGTCCCGCAAAGCGTTCTGGCGGGTCTCATCTTCGATCTCGCGAGCAGCGCGGAGCAGCACCACCCGGCTGTTGGCGAGCTTGGCGGCGATGATCGTGCGCACAACGGGGAGCGCACCGGACGCTCCATCGGACATTTTGTATTGCTGTCGCCGAAGCAGCACGTTCCCCGAGACCGGGCCAGTGACACGCGCGAGAAAGCGACCCTGCTCGGTAAGGAACGAGATGCCGACACCTCGTTCACAACATAGCCCCAGCACCGGCGGGCTGCACGATACCTGCCCCCAGCAGACCAGCCCTTCTAGGGTATGGATGGGCAGACGTAGCCGAAGTTCCTCGCCTACCTTGACCGCAACCGTCTCGCCATCGCGGTGGAGGTAGGCCCCCTGGGTCATGACGTGGAGTATGTTGAGCAGTTTTCTCATAGCGTCGACCGGGGCTCATCCTCTCGTTGCAGGGACCGAAGCTGCTGCGAGAGCCAGCGAGCCGCTCCGTTCGCGTCGGCAGTGACTTCCGGCAGACAGATATCTACCAACGAGCAACTGCGACAGTGAGGCCCTGGCTGCGCCGCAGGAGTGACGCGGCTGCGATAGAGGCTGTGCATGGTCTCAGTGAGCTGCTCGGCCCGTTCTCGCAGTTCGGGCGTGAAGGCGATCTCCAGCCGCCTGCGCGGATTGCCATAAAAGATGGCACCTTGGGGAATCGATACGCCGAGCATCTCCTCCAGACAGAATGCCTGAGCACACAACTGCACGGCATCGCAGTCGGTCGGCTTGCGTTTGCCGTGTTTGTACTCCAGAGGATATGGCTCCGGGCGGAACTCAACCACGTCGGCGCGTCCAGTAAGGCGTAGCCTCCGGCTCTCCAGCCACATACTCCGCACCGTGCGCACACCATCGCGCCGACTCCGCCCAGGCAGATCGACGCGCTCGTGCAGCAGCCTGCCTTCTGCGGTCAGCCGGTTCTCGACCCATACCTGTTCTAGGTGGATGAGCGCCCACTGCCGAGGGCAGAAGGCAAGATGCTGCAAACCACTGAGTGGGAGCATCTCGTCCTCGGACTCAGAACCCGCACCGGAACTTTCCATTTATGCCCCCGTCAAACGACAGCGGGGGAGGAGGGAACCCACTCCTCAACCGAGATGCCGGAGGGGACGGGACTAGCAAAATTAATGACGTAGTCGGAGCGCGAACGCGCGGGACGATTCTCCGCCTTCAACTCTGGACGGAGCTTCGCTGTAACCTGAGAGAACAACTCGTCCGCCCGCGCGTTGCCGAGCTTCGATTCGTGGCGGAAGGCGATGCACCGCACCGGTGCCATCAGGCCGCGTGCTGCGGAGCGATCCGTCTCGAACATCGAGTTCAGTGCTTGCTTCAGGAGTGTGAGGTCTTCTTCGCTGAAGCCAGTCTTCTCCGCCAGCGTGGCGTTGATGAATCCGTGGCAACGATAGAGCCCATAGGGCACGTTGAACTTGCGACCCATCGTGCGCTCCTTGTCCACGTCCTTCTCATTGGTGACGGCACAGCGAGTGATTGCAAATTCGGCGGAGACGATCGGGTCGATGCTGCGCGAGAAGGTAAGTTGCAAGGGACCACGCACCTGACCGCAGTTCACCTCAGTCGTCATCACAGCGCCGAAGGTACGAATGTCAAAGAAGTTCGCACACATCCAGTCGGTGAGTTCCTTGGCTTTCTGTTCCTCTCTCGGCAGCTTCTTGGATTCCGGCTTAATTCCCTTCGCAAGATACGCCTCATTGTGCAGATTGTTCAGCACAGCTTTTTCTCGGACGTAAATTCGCTGTCCAGGCTCTTCGCTGTGTGTTTCAGAGACAAAGTTGCGAATCTTGCGCTTGAGACAGACGTCGGTGACGAGGCCTTGGTTGGTCTCGGGGTCGATGCGCGGAAGGTTCCCGGCGTCTGGGTCGCCGTTCGGGTTGCCGTCGGTGACGTCGAAGAAGTACACGAAGTCGTAGCGATTCTGGAGAGGCGTGCTCATTGAGTGGCTCCTTCTGCCTTGTCTTTTTTGCTGGTGTAGAGATCCTGACGCTGATGGAAGTATCCGAGAACAAACTTGCCTTGCTCCTCAAGCGATAGCAGACGCGGGAAGACTTTCAGTTTGCTGAGAACTTCGCCGAGCAACTTTTCCAAATAGATTCTGGGGCCGTGTTCCAGCTTCGCCAGATGATGCTGGTTGAGGCGGAAAAGGCGAGGAAAGACTATCGCCGGAGTTGTACTGGCGGAGGAGAAGTAGCGATCCTTGATGGTCGTGTTCAGTTCTCCGTCCGCACTGTCGGTCTGTGTTTTTTCCAGCAGAGCAAAGGCGCGACCGCAGCAATATGCGGCGTCGGTGTTCGTGGTATCGAGCATTATGGAGACCTCCAACGGATTACCGCGCAAGCGGGAGTTGCGAACCAGACAGGCCTTGATGGCAGCAACCCGCGCGTAGGCGACCTCGCCGTCGCTGTGGATGCGGCGCAGCATCGTGGCGAGTAGAGACTGCGGGTAGGCCGCGCCGGTCAACACGGAACGAGCAAGATCCCCAGCGAGCTGCGGCGAGGTAGCTTTCGTGTCGAACTTAAGCCGCTTGCCCTTCTCTTTGGACGCCCGTCCAGTTGCGTCGGCGATGCGACGCAGAGTCAGAAGACGGTCTTCCCAGCGATCAACGAGCGCAATGTCGCGCAGATGCTGGCCCAGCAGGCGTTGAAGCTCCGCCGCATCCGCCTCCACCCAGAGGCGAACAGAGAGGCGCGAGGCGTTGGGCGAGAGCCCGAGCAGGAAGAACTTTGTCGTCCGACCGTCGTTTGTGCTGATCTCCGTTGCGCAAGTGCCATCGCGCAACTGGGTCAGCAACAGCCGCGCCTGTCGCACACGCTCCAGATCCTCTCCGGCATGTGGCGTCCCATCAGCAAATGCTCCGCCGAAGATTTCGTTCAAACTGTCCTCCAGCACTGGAATTGAATGGTCGGCCCAGAAGACAACCGTGCTGTCGCCAAGCGATACGCGGCGGTCTCGGCGATCAAGTAGATGATTTAGTGCATTGGCATACTTGAACGCACTCAACGCGCCAACAGGAGCATTGAAACTTTGCATTTTCCCATAGGATTCATACGCGGAAGCATTGAATGAAACCAGTAGTGCCCCGGCGGATTGTGCTCCGGCAACACCCTTGATCTTGGGCTCATGCAGGCGGGCTATCTCATCCATCTCTCCAGAGACGAGGCACATTCCGCGCACTTCGTTAGCTTCAGAGTCCGTCTCTGACTCATGGGGTTCAGGAGGAGAAGTAATAATGTCGTGAACATACTGCATCTCTCCCGCAATGCGGAAGACGCCGAAGTTTGTAGCAATCTCCGAGAGGATCTCTGCGTGTTCCTGTGCCTGCTCCGGTGACCACGAACGAAGAAACGAGCAGACCGCGCTGAAGGCAGGATTACCAATCTGAGCTTCCGCATCGAGATGCTTCTTGCAAAATGCTTCGAAGGTTAGAGCGGCTCGCTCTGCTTTCTCTAGATCGGAACTCCAACCCAGCATGTACGCGGCGTTGTCCCATAGAAAGCATGGATTGATCCCTTGCCCGGGCGGCTTTCCCTGTCCAGGCACGATCATCGGCGTTGCTACTAGCGCTTTACCCTCTTGCTGCTGCATGGATTGGAACTGACTCAAGTGGCCGTCTGGCTCCAGCACGATGCAGAAGCTTATCTTCTGGCGCGAGAAGCCGGGTGGCGCAAGCTGCGATTCGTCATTGCCAGTGGCGACGATGCGGTCGTAGTGCTCGGCGAGGCGTTGCAGGATCATGCGTACGCCTCCGCAAAGGGCGGCACTTCGATCACGCCATCCTGCATGGTTGCGTGAAAGAACTTTGCCTGCATGTTCTTGGGATCGGTGAAGTCGATGTCATGCAGCATCCAGCCGAGGTCGCGCGGGCCAGCGAGGCTGGCGTCGATGGCGGGCACGGCGCTCTCTGCTTCAAGCATCTCGAAATCTGCGGCAAACTCGCGGCAGCCGAGATAGGGCCGCGTGAAGCAAGCGCCCTTGCGGGCGCGCCGGTTGAACTGGTCGAGATGTTTGGCGATGTTGACCGGGCCGCTGAGGATTTCGATGTGAGCTTCGATGATGTATCCCACATCGCGCAACATCAGCGTGGCGCGTTGCTGCCGATTGTCGCCTTCGTCCACATAGAACGCGAGGTTGCCGACGCTATCCTTCATGGCCTTCGCAACTCCCGCGCCGATCTTATCCTTCACTTCATTGCGGCGAACGGATGTGAATTGGATGGGATTGAGTACCGTGATGCGATCGACGTGCCAGCGAATCTCTGGCTTCCAATAGATGGCCTCTACAACGCCACGCGCGGCGGAGGGCGTCATCACGTCATAGCTGACTCGCTCGACCTTCATCTCGGGGCGGGTAAAGCAGGCCCATTCGCCCCAGCAGTGCAGCTTGATGCCGAATGCCACCGACGCCTCCTAAACACTCCAGAGCGATTCATCCAGTCGCGTTGATTCCGGGTCGAGACCCTTCTCTTTGTTATAGAGCGAAGGATTGAGAAGAAGCCACACGCCGGACTCATGCGCTGAAACGAAGCCGCGACTTACCATTTGCTGTACGGCTTCTTTTCTGGCAGACACCAAGTATGGTTGTAATTCGCGTTGCGGGATGAATGCTACGCTGGCCGCCAACAGCTTGTCCCGTAAAGATTCAGCATCCTTGTTATAGGGAACCAGAATCGGCAACTGGTCGTCTCGAATCATGCGAAATGCGTCGGCTACTTCGCGGAATTGGAGAAGGGCTCGACCACGAGCAGAATCGAAGCTCATCTTCTCCATGACTTTGTGTTTGTCCCAATTCTTCTTCTGGCTCCAGTAGAGAAGTCGAAAGTATGCCTCGATGGCCTCTGGCGCAAGGGGATCGGAGGAATACTTTGGAAAGAGTTCTTTGCCAACATCTGCTGCTGCTCGGAGCAAGCCTGCGGGCGGCTTATCTTCCGCTTCGAAGATATAGGTCAAGCCCTGCGGCAGAAGGCCTTCACGGTTGCAGCGACCGGCAGCTTGCGCGATGGAATCGAATCCAGCCTCGGCGCGATAGACCACGGGAAAGTCCAGATCGACGCCCGCCTCCACCAACTGCGTACTGACTACCCGGCAGGGCAGATTCGCCGCAAGGCGCTCTCGAATTGTCTTCAGCGCCGTTCGCCGATGCGCTCCGCACATCCATGTACTGAGATGAAAGAACTCGCCAGAATTCGACTTCTCGGCGACCAGATCGTAGAGGCGAGATGCGCTCTTGCGCGTGTTCACTATGCAGAGTACGGACTTTTCTAGCACAAGCCGCGCGGCCAGTTCGTCCTCCGTCAGTTTGCCGACTGACTTCACCTCCACACGCTTCAACGCGTGAAAAAGCGGAGTCGCATCGGGGATGATGGGGCGTGCCGCTTCGATGCCAATCTCGAAATCGGAGCGACGTTCGAGAGCTGGTTGCGTAGCCGTGCAGAGGACGATGGAACAGCCATAGTTGAGCACCAGTTCGCGTAACGCAGCGAGCGCAGGCTTGAGCAACTCGACCGGAATCGTCTGCGCCTCATCGAGCACGATCACACTCTGGGCAAGATTATGCAGCTTGCGACAGGGCGTTGTTCGATACGCAAAGAGACTTTCCAATAACTGAACATTCGTGGTGACGATCAGCGGCGCGTCCCAGTTCTCCGTGCCAAGCTGGTTCGAACGAGTGTCCCGAGCTGGCTGAAGATTTGTGTGGTGCTCGACCAAACCGGCGGCGGCGAGCGGTCCGAGTGCCGCGCGATATACATCCGCTGTCTGTTCAATGATGCTGGTGAATGGGATGGCCACAACAACACGCCCGAGTTTGTATTCCACCGCATGTTTGAGCGCAAAGGCCAGCGACGATAAAGTCTTGCCGCCGCCAGTGGGAACGTTGAGCGAAAAGAAGCCCGGTGGCAGATCAGCAGCTTCCCGGCAGTGGTTGAGTATGAACGCACGTTGACGATTGACCTCCGTTGGTTCGGCCTCTTTCTGTTTCTTCTGGAGGCTGGCGTCAAGCTCGTTCATTAGCGCAGCCAGCGAGGGCCTGCAAATCCCTGAACCCAGTCGGCTTCGTTCCGCAGACGCTTCGGGATCGCAGAACTCCTCGGTTCGGGTACGGTCAGCATCGATCAGGCACGAGAACAAGATGCGCGTGAAGAACGCAAGCTGGAAGGACACATCGACTCTTCCCGCTGCTGTGGGCTTGAGTGGCGATGTCAGCGTCGGCAGTGAGATGTTAGGTGCCGCGACCGTAGGGATGCGATATGTCGCTGGGTCAAGCTTGTGCCGAAGCGTACTGCGCTGCGTCGCGTCGTCGGAGGATGTCTCATCTGGCAGGCCGGTATGATGACCTGCGATGCAAAACGCCAGGAGCTGACCGGAGACTTTCCCCGCAGCTTGTGCCACAAAACGAGCACCAAAGGTGGAGTGATCGACGCGCCTGCCCGGGGTGCTCTCGTCCTCTGCCCCAGCATCAACTGATGCTGTCCCGGCATTATGAAGATAAAGCTGAAACTCGTCTGAGAGCTTACCCAAATCATGGCAGCGACCGAGAACCTCTCCCCAGGAACGCGCTCCAAACGCGTCTGCGAAGGTGGATGCAGATTGTGCCACTTTGTCGAGATGAGCGGCAAGAGGCTCCCAAGCGGCGGGAGGGTGGCCGGAAAGCGTGTGAGCAAATCGGTCTTCGAATGATCCATCCGACATCGTGGCTCGAACCTCGGAGAGTAGCGAATCTAAACCGCTAAGTCTCGCGACCCCAGTTTAGTCTCTCCAACATCGGAGATCGGCTCTGACGGCACACACCCAGCGTCTGGATCCAACGTCAGGACCAATCGTGGGACACTTCACCCCTGCGAGCGAGTTCCAGACGCGTCGCCGGTGCGGGGATGGTCAGAGGGCACCGCTGGTTCGCGGCTACTGGAAGGGCAGCACGCGACGTTGGCCTGGGCGGTCGGGTGTGCGGGCCGGGAGAGGTAGTAGAAGGCGTCGGAGCCGCCGGTGGGGGGCCTCCTGTGGGGACCGCAATGGTGGCTGCAAGGTGACGGCTTGGCCAGCCGGTTTCCGGGATGACGGCGAGGAGCGTGCGCACGGTGCCTCGACGGAGATGGCGGTGTCACAGGTGGCGGAGGCAGGGAGGAGCCGTTTGTGGCCTCGTAAGGGTAGGGTGTCGCCAATCGGGGAAGAGGATGCCACTGGCATGAGGCAGGGAGGCTCTTTCAGTCCCCGGCGGTGATGGTGTCGAGCAAGATGAGGGTGCCTGGTTCCGGAGTCGTGGTCGCAAGGATAGCGGGTGGACACCGCTGCCGCGAGCGCCGGGCACACTTCTCCCGGGCGAGTCCCATGCCGTGGTGACGCGAAAATGCGATTCAGCGGAACTGCACCGGCGTAGGTTTCTGTGCGGGAATGCACGGACTTTTCAAGGCAGCGAGCGTCACATCATGTTTCTGTCTATGGTGGTCGATTCGCTGAATTGCAAAGCACTTTCCGGCAATATGTTCGACCAGTATGAGCGCCGGTGCAAAACTAGGCCATGTAGCGCCGCGTGAGCGGCGGTACGTGGCGGTGTAAAAGTAGGCCACCGCCGGGATTGGTTTCCATGGGCTGTTGCGCAAGCAGCGGGGTTCATGGGACACCGGAGGGATGTATAAGGTGGAGCTCTATGGGCGGGTACGGCGAAGGTGCTGCGCCAGTTGACCGCGTCCTTTCAGCGTTCGCAACTCAGACTAAGAGATAGTTCACTTTTTGGCAGGAGGCGGAAGACGGGCATCGGAAAATATCTTTACTATATCCTTCGCAAGGCCACCCGACGCGATTGTTCCGTCAAAGGCAGTCACCTTGCCAGAGCCGAGTACGATGGACGTCTTTTTGTCGGAGATGACGAACGTGTGAACGTATGTGAACAGAGGTCGATCAAGTTCGATGTACAAGTCGGCTACACGCGGGTCATTAACGATGGTGAGGCCCAGCTTGTCCCAGTCCTTCTGCATCAAGAGCGTCCGGTCTAGCGTATCGACAGTCAGGAAGGATGTTTTTGAGCGGAGGTAGATTGTCTTGGCATCCTTGAGAATCTTCTTCGGGTCGGCATTGGCGATTGCTGCGCTGGATTGGGGAATACTCGCGGCGAGTTGGGCGGGCATCTGGAGTAAGGCACCTGAGCCCAGTGCGGTTCGTCGGCTAGTGTCGGGAAGTCCCATCACAGTCTCGATGGGCACTGCAAATGCTGCACCTCCATGTATTCCACCCGTAATGATGCCAAGAAGAGCACCGTCTTTATCCACCAGCGCACCTCCACTGGCACCGGGCGCGATGGGCGCGGTGAACTGGAGAAGGCGAAATCCGGTTCCGGCTCCGGGCACCTCATCGGCTGGCCGAACTGCCGACAGAATTCCCTCCGTCGCACTAAAGGTAAGTCCGTTTGCGTTGGTGACTGCATAGACCGGATCGCCAGTCGCCAAAGAGGCAGTGTTGCCCGGCATAAGGAATGGAAGTGCTCCAGCGGTGATCTTTAATGCTGCGACGTCTCGGCGTTCGTCCATACCGAGAAGCTCGACCCGGTCGAAAACGTCCCCATTGGAGAGACGTACCTGCACCTCAAGAGCACCCTTGATCGCGTGCAGCGCAGTGAGCAGAATTCCATCCTTTGAAACGAGCACGCCCGTGGCAATGCCGTGCATACGGCCTGCTCCTTCGCCTGTAAGGATGATGACGGTGGCTGCTGTAGTCTTATCGAAAATCTGCTTCGAGGTAAGTGCTGGTTGTGCAACGAGCGGAGCTGCAAAAAGCAGCGTGCATAGAGTGCGCAAAATACGTGACATGCTTTCCCCTAACGAAGAACCGCAAGCATAATAGCCGTAATTTTGCTTGCCCGATGACGAGAGAATACACCCCCGAATGCCGGGCTCACCTACTTTTTCGCATTCGCTCCAACGGCAAAGACCCTATCGTGCCCCGCAGGTTCCCTGCACAGGCCAAAAAGTCATGATTTGCCCCATTTCGAAGCGATTTCTCAGACGCCCCTTTCTCAACACCCCTCCGTCGTCCAGATTTGTTTCGCGTGGCTGCCGCGCCTATCCGGTTGGCGGCGGCAAAGCCTCCATCCGCCGCAGCGTGCTTCCGAACAGGCGTCGCGTCAGATGGCTTTCCGCCAACAATAGCCAGTAGTAGCGTGCATGCTTGATCAGCCGTCCGCCCGTCTTCACCAACCGTTGCTGCAGACTGTCAACGACCACGACTCGATTCCCTTCGGCAGCACCAGCCGCCGCCACAGGTTTCCCAGGTTGTAGGCGAGAGTGCTGAGCCACAGCCGAACCTCATTGCCGCGAAACCGGTGGCAGGACAGCCGCGTCATCTTCACCGCCTGCTTGCCCTCCTTGATCCATTGCTCCGCCTTGCCGCGCTGGTTATAGAAATGGATAACCTTGCGGTTCCTGAGCTGCGTGTTGGTGACAATGAAGCCCACCCGAGGGAACAGCTCCCCGGCATGGTGCTCCACCTTCGCCACTAGCCGGTCCGAAAGGGTTGCTCTATCCGCGACGGTAAAGGGCTTGTTTTCATTGTGGCTTACAAGCGACCTGGGCTGGTCAAGAACCTACAGGTTGCGGACTAGGCACCTCGCCGCCGGAGGCGATCACTTTTATGCGGTTCTTTGAGGAAGCTCTTCTGCATTTTCCAGCAGTTTCACGAGGTCCTCGATTCGAGAGAAGACCTCATCGAAAGTCAAGATACGAACTCCCGTGACCCGCTCTCTAAAGCGCTCGAAGGAACGTCTCTTGACGTCATCCGTCAACTCACGAGATGCACTTCCCGCGATGATGACGCAGTATGGTTCCGCGCCAGAGAGTTGTGGCGATTCGTGTTGGAGGCTATGTAGTTCCTGCATTAGAGATTCTTTGTATTGAAGAACCTGAGAAATGGCCCCTATCAGTTCCGACGAGGGCGGGAGGATATTCCGATAAGGAGCTCCCAATAAGGCTGTTTGCGGTGTCTTGATCTCAACCAGCACAGCAGCGCCTGATGAATTTAGCCGACACAGGAAATCGACGAGATTGCCGCCCGAGTTGTTTATGCTCTTACCCCCAACATATGCCTTGTCTTTGATGAGGATAAGAGGATAAGCAAGCAATTGAGAGAGCACATACGTGTGTTGGGACAAAAATTGCTGCCAGAACTCCTCCTTCGCGTTTCCAGAGTTTTCCTTCCAGAGCTTCACAATGGTGCGTAAGCTGGCTAATCCCAGAAGCGCATTGAGGCCTCTAAGTTCTTCCTCGCCACTAACCAGCTCCAACGCCGCCGTTTGATTTGTAAACCACTTCAGAATTGCTCCTAAGGTTTTGAGCGCGTCGGTGGTATTCGCCGACAGGAATGCTTGAAGGTCTTGTTGTGTGAGTTGCAGCAAAGTTGATAACGACTGCTCAACTTTGAGAAACTCCACCTTTCCTTGGGGGACACCTCCTGATCGCCCCAAGCGGTACAGACCGCTCAGTTCTCTCATCAACACCGCGAGTTCACTTGCCTTGAGTTCAAGTTGAAATCCCTCTTCCTTCTTTATGGACGTGAGAGGTGTCCGCTCAAAATTCTCCCATTTGTCCGCTCTTGCTTTCTTTTGATAAATAAATCGTCCATGCACGCAAGCAGATGGATCAGATGAGTTCTTAACGATCTCTGGCCGGAAGATGAGCCTAGTCTGCTCCCCAAGTCTGATAATTACGTCAGGGCAGGTGGCCGTAAAGGGGGAGGTCGAGTTGATTTCGATTTTGTCCATGAAACATCATCCCGTCGTGGAAATGCGTGCACAACACAGAGTACGCTTTCTCTAAGCTCTGACGACCCTTTACTGGTATCGCCCGCGCGATCATACAGGTCGGCAGAGACTCTGCTGCGCTCCTCCTCCGCCTCCGCGCCGAGCTCGTCTCCGACGAGCCTGAACTCCTCGGGTCCTGCTATTCCGGCATACTCGCACTCGAAGGTCCCACCGCCATCCCATGGGCCTCGAAGTTCCTCCTACCAGAAGACGGTGCCGCAACCGAAGCCACCATGGCTATTTCCCAGACCCACACGCCCGAAGCTTTCCAAGTTCTGCGCTCTACCTTCGGCAAGGCACGGGACTCCTGGTTCCGCACAGCCATTCTCTCCGCCATCGCTCTCACCCGCCAGCAGGAAGCCACCGACTGGCTTCTCGACCTCATAGCGCAGGAACATCCACATGCCGCCGACGCCCGCGAGGCTCTCTGCCGGTCCGGCCCGTCCGACGCAACCCAGGACCGGCTTATACAACTCGGGAGACCCTGTGTCGATGATCAAGCCCAACATTGATGCCGCCATAAGCGAAATGGGCTCGACGACAATACCGATTGTCCGAAGCTCCATTATTAAGTCATGCAGAAACCGGAATACCTCACTCCGCAGGAAGTCGCTGCCATCCTCAAAGTATCCCCAAGGCAGGTCATTCGCAATTTTCAATCGCAGCCCGGAGTCATCGACCTGGGCAACCGCGAGACACGCTTCAAACGCAGGTATCGAGTCTTGCGGATCCCGCGCGAGACGCTGGAGCGGTTCATCGTGGGGTGCCGAGTCCGTTGACCTATCCGAATCCGTTGCTATTTGGTCGCTACTATTTTGATCGACGGCATTCTGTCTTCGGGTAGAGTGGCTGCATGACATTGCTCGCATCGATCGCGCTATGGCAAGAGGAGGCCCTGAAGATTGCCCCGCCATCCGGCACCGACCGCCTCCCCGCTGTCGGCGGACTCCTCGGCCCGGCGTTCTTCCCGGAAGGTTTCGGCCTAAGCCAGGCGGCATTGAGTCAGAAAGACCGCCCCACAATCATCGCAATTGGACACAACTTCGGCTGCCAGGAGTATCGCAAAGAGATTCAACCGGCGGGGCGTGAAGACGACAAGGCTACATGGCGCAACTTGGACGCTCTGCTCCTGCAAGCCGGTTCAAAACCTGCTCAGTGCTTTCGCACCAACTGGTTCATCGGCCTTCTCCCCGGCAGCAAGCAGACCGGACGCTTCCTTCTAAAGCCTGACCATGACTACGAGCAGGCGTGCCGTTCGCTCTTGGTGAAGCAGATCCGGGAGATCAAGCCGACGGCGATACTCCTGCTCGGCCCTGAGGTCGCCAGCCGCGCATACAGCATCATCCCTGCACTTGCACCTTGGCGTGGTGCGCACAGATGGGTTGAAATTGACCAGAGCACCATCGGCCATTCCATACGCGACGCCGAGATTCCTGCGGCGGGAGTACGAACCAACGTGGTCGCTCTGTTACATCCGTCGTTCGGAGCGGCAAATCAAAGCCGCCGGATGGGGAACATGCGCGTACCCGTGGCTGAGGCTGACATCGTTCGGGCGGCGCTGGCGTAAGCCAGGGACGCAGCCAACTTGTGCAATGCGATAGCATAGTGCCTTCACCGATTTAAGAGGACGATACGATGAACGTGAAATTGCTTACTGACACTGACGCAAAGCCGGTACTACTCAACCTCATCCAGACCTGTGACGACATCTACATAGCTGTGGCATGGGCAGGAAGGAACTCGGTTGTGGACACACTGATACTGCACAAAGGCAAACTGCGCAATGTGGTGATTGGCACACACATGTACCAGACCAACCCCCTCGTGTTGCGGCAGCTAATGCCCATCTCCGAGGCCAAGTGCATGCCTCCCGACGGGAGGCTCTTCCACCCGAAAGTCTACCTATTCAAGACAGGAGTGCGCGTCTCTGCTTTGGTCGGTAGCCATAACCTGACCGCCAGCGCCTTCGATGGGGATAACATCGAGGCGAGCACGCTAGTGGAAGGGGACGCTAAGGAAAACGTCCTTCGAAACCTCCTTCTCTACGTCAAGAAGGCGTGGGACGGTGCCGAGACAATCGACGAAGACTTCCTCTTCCCTTACGAAAAGCAATACGAGGCAAACAAGGCAAAGCGAAAATTACTGACTACATTCAATCGCATCAAGAAGCCGGGTGCTGGGGCAAAAAACCCTTCACCGTTCGAAATCACATGGGCGGCATTCACTCACAAAGTGGGCCAGGACAGCGCCCTCACGGGCAGGCTCCGTGTACTCGATGGTGCAGCCACTATCTTTCGGAGCAAGCCCAGCTTCGCGCAGATGAGCCGTGAGGAGCGTCAAGCTATCGCCGGGACCTACAGAGTGACGGAGAAAGCACTCGGTAATTTGCCGTGGCGCTACTTCGGTTCCATGCTTGGTCACGGGGACTTCCAGAACTTGGTCAATGAGACTCCGCGATGGTTGTCGAACGCGCTCGACTCCATTCCACTCAGTGGAGAGATCCAGCGGCGTGACTACGATTCATTCGTTCAACTCTTCCAAAGAGCATTCAAGGATAAGGCTCACAAGGGCCAAGTCGCGACAGCATCGCGGCTGTTGGCGATGAAGCGTCCCGATGTCTTCGTCTGTATCAGCAGCGCCAACAGGATTGGGCTGTGCAATGCCTTTGGAGTAGCGCGTACGACATTGAGCCTGACCAACTACTGGGAACAAATTGTCGTCCCGATTCAGCTTAGCCCGTGGTGGCGGCAGGACCGACCTAGCACGCGTCTTGGGAGAAGCATCTGGGACAACAGGGCAGCGTTGCTTGACTGCATCTACTACGACCCCAGTTCAAAGCCGAGCGCAAAGAAGTGAGACCGCTGAAAGATGTTCCCCAGCTATTGAAGTCTGCAGCTCGTGTAAGGCTGGGGTATACCCCAAAGCCACGCTCAAGCCCGACACCTTTTCTGTCCGGCTAGGGTGGGTTCTAGGCGTTCCTTGACGCATCATCGCTAAGGTCGTGAACTCTAACTTGACACGTTGATGCCTCCAGCCCTCTCTCATGTGCCAGCCGGTTCATGCTGCAAGAGCCATTTGCGGAATCTATCTCGCGGCACGGCCTCCGTCTTGTCAGACGTGAATATCGGATTGCCCACCCCGGTAGCGATGCAGCATCTACGAATGCTGTCGTCTAATTGCTTGCCAAGCGACAACATGAACTGGATGCCGGGTATGTAGAACCGATGCACGATTGAAGTCTCTGTCCGTTCAGATATTGGAAAGTGGGTGGCGAAGAGCGGCACATCGGCGGTGGACACCCAAACCGTGAGCGCCACATTTTCAGGGAACGGTGATTGATCGAGCAGGTACAGCCTCAGCGCGTCTTCGTATGGGCCAAGCCTCAAGGCAGGCATCTCCTGACCTCGTAGCTTCCACGACCGTGCTGCCGTGCGCCAGAACACGCTCAAAGGAAAGTACGTCAGAGCAGCCACGTCAACGCCCTCGATCGCCGCGCCGGAATAGACCGATGAACCCTCGTGCGCCATTATCGCGTTCTCAGGCATCAGCTTGTCTCGTAACCAGAACCGGCCCCGGCCTCGGTAGCACTGCTTCATAATCCAGTCCTCCCCGCGCCGGTTGAACTTGTCTTCGCAGGCATCACAGAGAAAATAGTCTTTCATCTCGAACGGACCTTGAACCTTGAACTTTTCGGTGATGACAAGGGGGTGTTGATTCGCGCCTGGCGGACGGCACAGCCGATAGAGAGCCTTGGGGATGGCGTGACTCTCTGCCAGCGGGCCGCAATTCCGGCACAGACCACAGATTCCTACGGGGCGAATTTTTGGGGCCATCGAACGTCTCCGCCACAATGCTACGCCGCCGCACCTGCCCACGATGTCTGCAACGTTTTATGGTAGATTTCCGCCCCCGGCCTGGAAATGACGCCTCTCTCCTCTGCCCCCTGAAGCCCAAGCGCCTGTCCCGGTGTACCAGAAAAGGCCTAATCTTCACCCGGCGATTGGCGTGGGCTTGAGAGGTCAGAATTCGCGTGCCGTTATACGGTCGTTTCGTGGTACAGTCGACAACCATGAGGACAGCGATCTATACCCGAGTGAGCAAGAGTGATGGGAGCCAAGACCCAGAGAACCAGCTCTGGGAGTTGCGAGTGTTCTGTGAGCGGCAGGGTTGGGAAGTCGACGAGATCTATACGGACTTCACATCCGGTAAGCGCAGTGACCGAGCCAGCTTCAAGCGGATGATGACGGACGCATCCAAGCGTAAGTTCTCAATGGTGCTGTTTTGGGCGATGGACAGATTCTCGCGCGAGGGTATCGAAGCGACGCTCATGTATCTGCGTCAGCTTGAGGGGTACAACGTTGGCTTCCGGAGCTATCAGGAGCCCTTCTTCGACTCTGCCGGTCCATTCAAGGACCTCATGATCGCCATGTTCGCGAGCTTCGCCAGTTTGGAGCGAGCCAAGATTAGTGAGCGGACGCTCGCCGGGTTGGCAAAGGCTAAGGCGCAGGGCAGGGTAGGAGGGCGTCCCAAGGCAGAGGATGACCCGGCGAAGATGACGACGTACCGGAAGCTTAAGACGTCGGGACTATCCGTCAGGAAGATCGCGGAGCAGATGGGCGTCTCGCCCACTACCGTGCAGAAGCTTTCGCTGGCGGTGTAGGAAGCCACAGTCCAACCAACGGTCTCCTGCTACGTCAGGATGTTCACACGCTTTTCGACCGAGGATATCTGACGGTCGCGCCCGATTATCGAGTTGAGGTGAGCCGCCGCCTCAAGGACGAGTTTGATAACGGGAAGGAGTACTATGCCCTGCAAGGCAAGACGATTGTGCTGCCCGGTAACCCTGCTTTCAGGCCGTCAACGGAGCAGTTAGGTTGGCACAATGAACATGTTTATCGACCGGCGTAGTCTCGGTAGGGGTTACTGACGTGAAGAATGCGGACTACTACGTATAAGCAACGCATCCGATTGCTTCGTTTAGCTGCTCTTCGTTATATCCCAAAATTGAATTGCCTCCCTGAGCGCCGCTTCGATTCTGGCACCTCTCCTCGTGAATGGGAGAGCAACAAACATTTCATCGGCAATCTCATCGTGAGTGCGTAACTTACCATCAGATTGCACCCAGCGAATCAACGCCTGTAGCTCTCTGTCCGTGTACTCGGTGATTGAGTCCCGCACCGGGATCGGAGCATTCGGTGGAGTCCTGCTGTGCGTCTCAAATACCTTCGAGGCAGGGACTGAATGATCCGTAGCGATAGACTGTAGCGCCTTTGCTGGTTTTGGCCTGTTGCTCGCTGCAACAGCCCTTTGAAATGCCTGAACCGCACGTTCCACTTCCTCATCTCGCCTCATGTACCAGTCCGTGGACCAGATGCGATGGAATGTCCAGCCGAGGTTTTCGAGTTGCTGCTGTCGAAGCCGGTCGCGGTCGCGGGCCGTATAGCTGGAGTGGTACGTCGCTCCATCGCACTCGATGGCCAAGACGAACTTGCCAGGTTTGGTTGGATGACAAGCTGCGAGGTCAATCCTGAACTTGGAGCAGCCGACTTGTGGGACGACCTGTATTCCTTTGGCGCAGAGCGCATCATATACGTCTGCCTCGAAGTCGTTCATGGGTTCGTTGGTCAGCTCTCCGTGAGAGAGCAGTTCGCCACCTGAACTGGCATATTGGAGGTAGTTTTTCAGGAACTCCAATCCTGTACCCGGTTTGACCTGAGTGCTATTGATGTCGCTGGATACGAACGAAGAGACGACGATGACCTGTTCCTTCGCACGAGTGGCGGCAACGTTCAAGCGACGACGGCCTCCGGTGGACATGATCGGCCCAAAGCGCAACGGCAGGTTTCCGGCTCTGTCTTTCCCGTAACCCACGGACAGTATGATGACATCCCGCTCATCTCCCTGTACTCGCTCCAAATTCTTCACAAAGAACCGCTCCGGCCTACCCGTGTCGAAGAATTCCGCCAGTGCCGGATAACGAGCGATCTCGCGATCGAGGAGAGCCTGAATCCGGTTGGAGTGTTTGATGCCCATTGCGATGACGCCTAGCGTCCGACCTGGGGTGCTGCGTGCGTGATGAAGAACCAGCTCAACGACCTTTTGTACCTCTCCACCCGAGCTATCCTCTTGGCCATCCGAATTCGGGATGTAATCCACAAAGACGTGGGATATTGCGGTGGTTCCGCCCGGCCCCGGAAAGGTGACCAGCCGGTCATCGTATATATGGTGATTTGAGAATGAGATGAGAGATTCGTCCCGGCTTCGATAGTGCCAGTTCAGATGAAAGCCCTTGACGAACGGAATCATCATGTCGAGCAAGCTCTCGTAGGCGGTGGCGTCACCATCTGCCTCGTCGTCCTCATCAGCCGCTGCAAAGAATGTGCTGGGTGGTAATTGCTGGTTATCTCCTGCAACGATGACGTGCTTGCCCCGAAGGATTGCTGGCACTGCATCCTCTGGAAGCACCTGCGAGGCTTCGTCGAAGATGACATAGTCAAAGGTGCCGGTCGCAGTGATGAGTTGACAGACCGACAGGGGACTGGCCATCCAACACGGGCATACGGCAGTAAGCACATCGCTGGCCTGGGCAAAAACTTGACGCAGGGGCTTGTGTTTCCGGATCCTGGCCGCCTCACCCCGTATCAGTGTTTCCTGTTCGGGAAATTGGTTCATTGCCGCGATGGTCCGCTCAGCATGAATACGCCGTACCCGCTCCGCTGCAAGTTGCAACCGAGATTTATCTAGCCGCTTGAAGTCGTTAACATACCCGTTGTGGGTAGAGCCAACGAACCCGCGAAGGCTAGGATCATTGATCGCTACCGAATCCAACGTGGACTTGAGCCAGACGAACTTGAATAGCGCGGCCCATTGGGCAGAGTGCCTCCGCGTAGTCCGGATATCATCCACAATGCGTTGAACGCCCAGCGAGTAAAGTTCCTGCTCAATCTCGCACAACCGGCGAATGCGATACGGCGTCGTGTTGTCGGAAGCGAGAGCAGAGACCTTCGCAGTAACGGCGGAAAGTTCTGCGTCATCCCAACTCGCGTTACAGATCGTCCCCAGGGTGCGTAGCTCTGCCCGGGCTGTCTGATAGATTTCGTCACAGGCCGCCGTCTCGGGGACGATTTTTGGCGTCGAACTCGACCCGGACCACTCCTGCCACTTCTCCCGTATCTCTTTCGCCTTGGTCAGTTCCCGGAAGATGACTGTCCCCGACGCCTTCGCACCCCGCTTGAGCCCTATCGCCCTCTTGCAAGCTGCTTTGTACCCTCCGTTGGTGAGTCGAAGCCACACACCCCGAATGCCGCTAACCTGGCTGGGGCTCATTGCGGCCAGCATTTGGTTGGCCTCGGTGAACACCTCAGGTACGTATGCGGCGAGTATGTGATCGGCCTGCTTGAGAACCCTTAGGAACTCATCCGTCTCCACCAATGTCTTAGGGAGCCGGAGCCCTGATGATTCGGATGTTCGATGGAGGCAATCCGTGAGGCTAGGAATGATCTTTGAGTTGAGACGGCCTGCTAGGTCTACCGCATTCTGGACGGCTTCACCGTCCTTGAGTTCGACGCCTGTCCAAGGCGAGGGATCGCTACGGTTGAACAGCGCCTCGAATCCTGCCGCCTCGCCAAGTAGATCGAATGTTCGTTCTGCGCACTTGGACGTGATCTGCATCAAATCCGGCCCTCTCCAGCGCAGTTGGGAACTGATGGTGGAAGGCAGGCGCAGGAGAGCGCCCTGCATTGCATAGACCGTCTGTCCTGTTGGTGCGTGGACCGTATGCATCCTGACATCATGCTGATTCAGTTTGTTCCGTCTGTCGACGAACTGCTCGTGGACGACTTCTGGGACTGGTTTACTCGCCTCTCGAATGCTGGTGAGTGTCCTGGCTACACGCTCCATGACCTTCTTAGGCGTCTGTTCGGCTCCGTGAAGGTCTATAGCCAGATGGTCGAGTCCGACCGCCGTAAGCCGGTTCATAACAACTTCCAGTGCGGCACGTTTCTCCGCAACAAACAGAATCTTCTTACCGTTCGCGGTCAGCGTTGCAATGAGGTTGGTGATCGTTTGGCTCTTACCCGTCCCTGGAGGTCCATGCACGACGGCACTCTGTCCGGCACTGATACCGGCGATTGCACACTGCTGGCTTGAGTCCGCTTCCACAACCGCAAATTCGTTGTCCGGCAGGATCGTGTCAAGGCAGGCTGGGTCCGTCTCGATCTGGGAACCGCCCAATTTCTTTCTGGCCGCGTTATCACCGGCAATGGCAGCGACGACATCATTGGCCAACAGCTCAGCCCGACGATTCTCCAGGTCCCGCACCATTGCGAGTTTCTGGAATGAGAAATTGCCGAGCACCGCGAACGGCTCGGCTTTGAAGCCTGGCAGCTTGTTTGCCAGGGTATTCAGAAAGTCCAACACGGCATGGAGGTTGACTGTTGCTTGTGGCTCATCCGCCTCAGCATCATCCGTCGTCTCTGTGTCGTTCCCATCCGAATACAGACGTAAAAGCACTTCGGCGGTAAGGGGTAGGTTCAGCTCTCTATTGAAGACGTGCAAAAGAACTGGGTTGACCTCTATCTCTCCCGCAAGCTCGACCTCTGTCGCCCGGAGGTCCTGCCCTTTGAGCTTCAGCCCTACGGGGACGAGGAGCACAGGAGCAATGGGATCTCGCCCGCCGTCATCGGCGGTCCATGTACACCTTCCGAGCGCGAGATAGAGCGTTAATAGGCCCTTCTCCTCAAGGTTCTCCAAGCCCTTGCGAGAGATCGCACGGATAGATGAAATCTTGTCCTGGTCACTTGCCACGAGTTCACTGATTGCTACCGATTCCCCGTCCCCCAGGAATTCCATCAGCCTTTGACTGACGGGAAGCTCAAGAGTCCCGCTGGAGGTCTGCTTGTAGAAGAGGAGATTGTTGCGGCGTGAGAGGTCGATGAGACGACTCGTCCAACCAACCCGCGCAGCGTCGATCAGCGTCTCGCGCAAAAGGCTCTCGGGTGTTCGCGTACCGCTGGCGGAATTCTCGACTGTGGGCATATCGATCGGAAGCACCACTATAGCGCATCGGAATGACTCAAGGGTTGATTCTCGGCGCTAGGGAATGACGGTACTGCCTGGCAGCGAGGGGCGTGGTCACGGTGCGCCGGGCGGAGGCGGCGATGTCGTGGAGGGTGGCCGAAGCCGCTGAGGGCAAGATGCGTCAAGCGGAATTAGAAAAGTTAGTGAAACATTGGCTTGGATAAATACTCGCGACCACGTTCCACGGCTAAAGCTAGATTTACCGCGTATGTGCTGTCAGGCTCCTCTAACGCGATTAGTTCGTGGGCCTTCTTGGCATATGTTGCGAAAGATTTTGAATCACCCACTGAACCGTAGAACTCAGCGAGCATGCCAACCAGTCTCGTATTATCGGCATCAGACTTTTCCGCAGCCCTTAGATAGCCAATTGCCCGTTCTATCTGAGACTTGTTGACCGCCCGTCCCCTAGCCACTGTGGCTGCCTCTAACAGAATGTGTCCGCGTTCGTCTGCGGGCAGAAGTTGCTCGTTTTGCAGTACTGCCTGAGCGCATTCAGCGTAAGTGTCGTCGGCAGTTATTATCTGCTGCAAGTGACGGGCGCATTCCGCTTTTCTCCAAAGCAAACGAACGCGGTTCGGCAGATCCGCAGAGGGTAGTGACCTGTCGATGCGCCGGATGATTTCTTCCTTTTCGGTCTTGGAGAGCGATCGTATGTTGACTGGACGCGTTGCAAGCAAGTCGAGCACCAAGGGCGATTCAGCCCTTCCAGCCTGACTGCGTTTAGCAAACTGCCTCAGCCTATAGACATAATCGGCTTCCCAGCCTTTGTCTCTAGCAATATCTCCCGCAAGTCTCTGCGCCATCGGAGCAACTGAATAGGTGGTCACACCGTTCTCATCAGTGGTGACGTTCAGCATGCCTGAGCACTCCAGATCCCACAGGACCCCCTCGATGTCCGTCGGATCCACGTCCGCTACATGTTGAATGCACCCCATCGTAGAATCAGGCGCATTGTTGATCGCCAAAATAGATCCAAGAACGCGTTGCGATTCCTCGCCAAGTGTCTTAAGTGTACTTGAGACGCAGAAGTCCTCAATCTGCTTCAAGTCTCCCAAGACCACCGTCCGCGTCCATTGGGCCATATCTCTACGACAGGCCCAGGCGTACCAACGGATCGCAAGTGGGTGGTTAGCAAGCTCCCGCGCCTTCGTAACGAGTTCTGATATGTCCTTGCCAGAGAGCTCAGGCAGTCCTTGCCGCTTCAGCTCATGGCGCAATAGCCTGCCCGCATCATCTCCCTGGTCCATTGGTCGCAACTCAATGGGAGACAAAAAGCGGCGTAGGCGGTGCACCCGAGAAGTTGCTAGAATCCAGCAGTTTACGGGTAGCTCGTTATCCAAGAAGTCAAACAGGGTTCGATCGATAACGGTCTCCAAATTGTCAACAAATATCAACAGCTTCTTGTCAGCAAGCCCGTTCAATTCTCTGAGACACGCTTCCTTGAGCACCTGTACTGTCGCCGAGGGCGCAACGCTGATACCCAACCAACCCGATAGGTCAAGCAGAAAACTTCTCAAGTCGATAAAGATTGGATCGGCCTGTTGAAGGCCAGTAGCGCCCAGTACTGTTTGCTTCGCCGATGCAGAATATATGAATTTGAAGCGCCCACTCTTATAGAGCTGAGACACGATGTTGATCGCCAATTCTGTTTTTCCAAGACCGCCAAACCCGCCAATAGACACTCCCCGCCCACGCGGATTGTCGAACTCGGCTACGAGGGTGCCAAGCTCTTGCCTGCGACCAAAAAAGCGATCATTGATTTGTGAGTAGAGGCGAAGAAGGGGCCTGTCCTCGATGATCTGGAAGGACGTGGAGGTCCTCGGACTTGCGCCAGTAAAACCAAGGTCGCGAGCCTTTGAATCCACATCGCCAAATGGGCTCTCACTCTGGACCGTATCAGCGACCCGATAGAAAAGAGTTCCCTTTACATATTTCGGTTTTCTTATAAAAGACGATGGCGGCGAGATGTCTTTGCGAAGGAGATGCGGGTAGCTTGTCTCGGTCTTTGGAATCAATGCGTATGCGAGCTGAATCGTCTTTCCGCTGATCGTTACATTGAACACGTCAATTTCATATGCGATTCTGGTTCCAACAAACGGGCCTAGACTATCACGAAGTCTTCGCAAGTCAAGGACACGTACTCCGCATGCAAAGTGGTTATTGTTGACTCCAATAAGAATCACCCCACCACCAGCATTTGAGAACCCGAGAATGTCACGGGAGAGCTCGCCAACAGAAGCTGAGGTGTAGGGGTCGACTGTGAGCTTGTAGTCAACATGATCTCCCTCGTCGAGAGACACCAATCCACTTTGTCTGTCGAACAAGCTCGCGAGGCCGTCCTTAACGGTTATCGAACCCGCCAACACACGTTCAACTACCTCAGATGTGTCGAGAAATGGCATGTCGTTCCTTTTGATCAAATGAGCTGCTTGACCAATATATAGCTCCCACGCGTTGCCGCGTAACTATGAGCTGCCTGCGTCGGCGCGACCTGCGCCTGGAGTGACGGCATGAACACAAAGAGAGCGATCGGCACAGCAGCAGTCCAGAGTCGGGGCATGCGGTGAAATTAGCACACCGACGGGCTTATTGCTGATGAAGAGATCCCCAACAAGTGAGCGGATTCTAACGATGTGCCATACCCTCAATGTCAGAGGGCGAAACTGTCGAGCCCAAAATCTGACGAATTGCGGCTTCCAAGACTTCGTCCCTTCCTAACCGGATGCCAGAAATGGTTGGCCTGACCTCGATGTCGGCGACGATGCCGATGCGCTGGGTCGGCCTGCCATCCGGGTAGAAGACGCCGATCCCGCTGATCATGGTGCGCAATCCGCCAGGTATGGGTATCGAAGAGACGTTGCCGTCCGCTCCTGCAGTGGTACTGCCCACCACGATGGCACCCGGTGCGGCGCGAAACGCCATGGCCGTATACTCGGCATTACTTTGCGAGACCTCGTCCACCAGGATAACGACCTTCCCGGTGTAGTGCGGCGCGGCTGGTTTAAGCGATTCTGTGACTCCACGGTGAAATGCCCCCGGGTTCGAGAGATCAGCGTTGGTGAAACTTGCGAAGGGCGTCGGCTGCTGGACCAGAAGATTGCCGAGATCGAACACGACAAAGTTTGACGGGTAGTCCCTGATGTCGATCACCAGACCTTTTGTGCCCTTTGCGGCCTCGATGTAGTGGGGCACATCGACGCTCTTAATGGAGGAGAGTTTCATATACGCGACATCCTTCGAGAGCAGTCGGAACGTCTCGCCAGGCAAATCGTGCGTGGACTCGATCGGCCCCGCTTCTGAGTTGGGCAGGCGGGAAGGGGTCAGCTCCATTGGTCTATCGGATCGACGGACCTCGACTCGCGCGGGGCCGCAACTACCATTCGTGAGATTGCGTGCTATATCGCGCAGACGTGAAGCGTCATTTGAGTCGGCGTAGACCGGTGTCCAGGTTTCGACGAGCTTCGCTGTGGGTACACCATCCAGCGCGGTGATCTGGTCCCCGAGCTCAAGCCCCGAAGCCTTGCTAGTTGTCACCGAGGTATAGCCAGTAACGACAGCGCTGTTCTCGATGAAACGGACAGTTACGGGCAGGCGGCACGCCCCGGTCGGCGGTCGAAGATCGATGGAACTCCAGAGGTTTGCATGCGTGTCATGTAGGAAAGTCACCTTCTAGGTTGACCGCATACTGCGTTCCGCTGCTCGTCTGCGACGGCACCATCCACACCGAACCCTTATGGCGCAACTTCACCGTGGCCGCTATTTCCAGTCCTCTTTGCTCTCGTCCGTCCATAAATCCCCCTACATATACATTCTGTCCAGTGGGGGCGAAACGGGAAGTTAAACTTCGGGAATCCCAACTGAATGGCTTTGGAACCTCTCAGATAGAGGATAGTGAAATGTGCGTTGACTCCCAAAGTCCTTCCTCTCCCGCGTTGGGGTGTACGATGTTCCCATGCAAAAAGGAGAGATTCATGCAGATTCGCAGCCAGATTCAACAGTCAGGCGTGGCTGACGAACAGTCCGCGCTCATCGCTGTCATCCGGCCCATATTGGAGGGCCTGCTGTACGCACTGAAACGCGAGGTCGTCGTATCAACTGTTGGCAACTATGACAAAGTCACTCTATCCCAGTTGGCTCGACTGTACCGAGCGGGCGACAGAGATTGCGGGATTTGCTTTGAATACGCTGTTCACGATGCCATTATGCGCCGTGAAGCAGGCGTTTTAGAGAGAGTCGGTGATGCTCTCGATATGTGCAGCGTGTATGGCGACAGCCCTGACTCGATTCTCTTTGGCGTCGAGAAAGCAGGTGCGCTAGACCTCATAAACACTGCGAAAGATAGGCTGACAGAAGACTCTCGCCTTATGGCTGGAGCAAGAGGACAGCCAGCGAAACTGAAGCGCCACATCGACAGCATCGCAGCCGCATTCAGGAAACACCACGCTGGGCTGCTGCCCTACAGTATTTCTGGCCTATGGAAGGCCGATCTATTCTTGGGGAAGATGGAGCCTGATAAGTGGGTCGGAACTTCCGTGAAAATCAACATTGACCATTTGGAAGGTGCACGCGGGTTGCGCGTGGGCATTGTTCCCACACGCGGAGGCAGATCGGATTCCATCCAGAAAGATGAAAGCAAAAACCTAGTCGTCTGTCCCCTCCCGTATGACGGCGGTTTTATGGAGGTTTTCTATTCCGGCTGGTCTATCGTTCAACAGTTCATCGCTGCTGACGCGAAGGTGCCCAAGGAGATTGCACTTCCCCGACAGATAGACCGATTCGTTGCATTGCAATTAGAGGATCGCAGAAGCTTCAATGTGGTTGATGTGATCGAAGTGCTCAAACCAATGTCCCAGCCGCAGCTACTGCTTACTGAAGAGTCTGATGCAACTCTTGTTAGTCGCCGTGAGGCCGCTGTCGAAAATGAAACCGGCGCTGTCATTGCACCGGTGGCTAAATCAGGAAACTAGCACTTAGAGGTGGGTATAGATTCTGAACAGCTTACGACACATCTACTGGAGGTTTTGCATGCCGCCCGTTCCTACCGTTGAACGCGTACAGGCAGAATGCGACGCCTTCGATCTGGACTATCAACTAACCGAGGAAGCACTCCGTCTGCTCATGGATAGTTCGATGGGCGCAAATGCGGAGGAAGTGCGTGAAAACCATGAACTCCAATGAGATCGAAGCCGCAAACCGTGCGGAAGTGACTGCCATCCTTATCCGTGCCGGTTACAGAGTGTATCGGCCAGAAGCCGATGTATCTGGTGAGGACTTAGTGGTCCGAACGCCCGACGGTGAACTTCGCCTAGTTCAGATGAAAAGCCGCCCTACGGTTGATAAACATCGCTATGGCGGAAACCCCATTTGGATGTTGTTCCCTGATCCGAAGGGTGATAAACATGGACGACCTTGGTACCTAATCAAACACGATGCTCTTTTCTCGTGGGTCGAAAAGCATCATAGAGTAACAACGAGCCAGAATAAGGTATGGCACTCCCCACAGATAAGTTCCGGTCTGCGCGACTTTCTCCAAGGTGCTAAGGCGGAAATCGAAACCGTCAAGTGAGCCACGCGGCTACTACCTTTCACAAGCAATTTGTTTGCGTTCCCGCCCCCCGGCCCCCAGCGCCCAGCGCCTTTTTGAGGCAAACCGCCGACTTTAAAGGCAAACAGTATATTTAGGGCAAAGCCGATGCAAACCCTCTCATCACAACTAAGAACTTTGGGATGCGGACACGATCGCGATCAGCACCTAAGAACGCCGAACCCTGGAAAACTTGAAAATGTCTATTGAGACCGTCGTACCATTGTCGCTGCCTACCGCATGGACTGATGCAATTGAGCTGGTTCGAAGGCGCAGGAGCAAGCTCCATTACAAGCCAGCCGCCTTACTCGTCGCTTTGGACCTCCTGGACGAAGCGGCTGCTGGCCGGGCACATATCACCCGGCATCTGGTCCGGATACATCCTGGCGGTGGAGAAGGTCAGGGGCTAACCCTTATGGACGAGGGATGACTCCTATTTCGGAGCGCTCGTCTCGTTCAGCTTCTGAATCGACTCTGCGTCGAGTGTCAACTTCGTCGCTTCCACCAGATCGGCAAGCTGGTTCGCATTGGTTGCGCTGGCAATCGGAGCCGAAATTCCGGGTTGCGCAATCAGCCATGCCAGCGCCACACGTGCCGGAGTCGATCCCTTTGCATTTGCGACTTCCTCCAGCGCGGCGACCACCCCGAATCCCCAGTCGTTCAGGTACTTCTGCACCATTGGACCGCGTTTGGCATTCTCCGTGTCCTGTTGGCTGCGGTACTTGCCTGTCAAGAAGCCCGCCGCCAACGAGAAGTACGGAATCACGCCCAGTTGGTACTTCTCCACCACCGGCAGCAGGTCCGTCTCAAATTCATGCCGCTCCACCAGGTTGTAGTGCGGCTGCAGCGAGATGTAGCTTGCCAGCCCATGCTTTCGGCTCGTCTCCACTGCCTCGGCCAGACGCGCTCCACTGTAATTCGAAGCGCCGATATACCGGACTTTC
>Ga0302320_10005527_pt1 | contig 28308 bp, 26 predicted proteins | sample Bog_T0_3_FD_202130 | JGI IMG/M metagenome (GOLD analysis project Ga0302320, IMG submission 202130) | Peat permafrost microbial communities from Stordalen Mire near Abisko, Sweden - Bog_T0_3 | ecosystem: Environmental > Terrestrial > Soil > Wetlands > Peat | place: Sweden: Abisko, Stordalen Mire...
CCCAAACCGAGTGTGAATTCTCCCTGTACTCGACCATCTAACCATTATCCAGCACAGATGCTGGAAGCTCTCCGCCTGAAAGGCGGAGGGCTTAGACCCGGTGGCAGAAGCTAAACTCGTCGATAGCGAGCCTCGCCAGAATAAATGACGCAATGTTTGCCCTGTATTTGTCCTCCACAGCAAGCACAAGGGGATCATCATCTTCTAGATGGGCAACAGCCTCAGCTTCATCTTGGATCGATTGGTTGATCACGCGATTTAGCATGATTGTTTTGACGGCCTCGATCAGTTCCTTGTATTCGATAAGGAATTCTGCATATTCCTCGGCAAAGGACTGTTGCATCGCTGGGTCGCCGAAACTAATCGACAATGATTCCATAGGGCTCACCTCGGAACGATAGTACCGCACTTTGTGGGGCCGGAGCACCCCAGGTTCCGGATCTGGGATATGGGGGTTTCGCAAATCAGAATCAGTTTTTATGGCGGGTGGCCCAACCTTTTTAGCCCATTGAAGTGGGTGCCCCATCCTTGGCGCAGCTCTATCGCGGCAAGGGTGGGAGGCCACGAACCCTCTTCCCTGATCTCCGGACGACAGTAAGGTTCCCACCCTTCGCAAAGAACGCGAAGGATGGGGCACCCAACGAGCGCATAATCCGATAGTTATCCATAAACGTCCATCTTGCCTAGAGAAATTCTGGATTCAAGTCAAAAGCAGAACGACCAATTTTGCCACTTATCTGTCAATGCCCCCACCACCATTTGCCGCGCAGAGAGCCAACCCGTGGGCAACCGACGTGAACTCGTTGCCGCTGCGAATGCGGTCCTCGCCAAAGCGCGTGGTGAAGATCGCTCGCACGGCAGGGACAAAGGAACTTCCTCCCGTCAGGAAGACGCGATCCACCTGGTGGGGATGAATCCCGGTCTTCTCTAAAAGCCCATCGACACAATGCTCAATGGCACCCAGTTCGTCCTTGATCCACGACTCAAACTCGCCGCGCGTGACGGGAATGCGCAGATCCATGCTGCCGTCTCGGAAGCGAAACTCCGCCGCGGTCCCACGCGACAACTCGTACTTCACCTTCTGCACCGCCTGGTGCAGTTGAAAGCCCAGATCCTCGTCAATGAGAGAGATGAGCGCCTCAATCTTCTCCGGCTCCAGCGCCTGTGCCCGTGCGGTCTTCAGAATCTCGCGCACGTTGTTGGTGCGCAGGAAAGACAGATAGTGCCAGCGTTCGAGATTGGCGTAGATCCACGCCGGAACAGCGGGCAGCCGCTTCTTGAAGGAAACGATCTCGGTGTTCGATCCCAACTCCGGCGACACCAGCTTGCGGATGATGCGCGCGTCGAAGGCGTCACCGGCCAGTCCCACGCCGCTGTTGCCCAACAGGTCTTGCGGCGTGCGGCCCCGCTTGCGCACCTCCGGGCCGACCCGCAGCAGAGAAAAGTCACTGGTGCCGCCGCCGAAATCGCCAATCAGGATCAGCTCATTGCGCTCCAGGGTGGATTCGTAAGCCCAGGCCGCGGCGACCGGCTCGTATTCAAAATCTACCCGCTCGAAGCCGGCTTCCAAAAAGGCCGCGCGCAGCCGTGACACGGCGAAATCATCGTCCTCCGCTGTCTCCGCACCCACAAAATGTACAGGACGGCCTGCGACGGCCGCGCGAATCGGCTGACCGAACTGCTCTTCGGCCTGTTTGCGCAAGTCCTTCAACATGCGGGCGATCAGGTCTTCGAGCTGGTGTCGGCGGCCGAAGATCTCCGTGCCGGTCAACGAGCGGCTGGAGAGATGCGATTTCAGCGACTGAATCAGGCGGCCCTTCTCGTCCGCCTCCAGATAGCGGCGAATGGCGCTGGGGCCGGTCAGCGAGTGCACGCGGCGTACGCCGGCGGCGGAGGCCAGCTTCTCCAGATAAAGAACCGAGCGGAAAGAGGTCGTGGATGCATCGAGGGAGGGGAAGGAAACCAGTTGCACCGGCCCCTGGCCGTCGACCAGGGCGATGGAACTGTTGGTGGTGCCGAAATCGATCCCGATCACCGGCGCCTTTTTGAGCGAAGTGTGCATTGCTCCCATTATTTCGCAGTTTGCGTCGGCGCGTGTCGGAGTGCGATGCGCCGAGTGTCCTGAGGTGGGGGCGTTCAGGCAGCAGGGCAAGGCAATCGCACTTGAAGAATCTGAGCGCGAACTGATTTGTACGAGCTTCAGACCGTACAAATCAGCACAAACATTGGTTGGGCTTCGGCCCCAGAGGGATTGTTTTCGTGGGTAGTTTCGTCAGAATTGATGGAAGATTCTCCTCAAAAAGGTCATCTTGGGGCCGGCATCCTCTGCCCTCGGGGGCTAAACAGGCTGCGGAAAAAGGCTGTATTTCGCCAAAAACCCTGAAATACGTCCCTCGGTGGCTAAAGCCAACGCTGATTTGATTGACCTTATCGGCACGGCTAAAGCCATGCCCCTTCAAAACGAATGGCAAAATAGAGTTTTTCCGCAGCCTGTAAAGCCCATTGCTTCAAGACGCATTCGAGTACGGGCTGAAGCCCATATCCTTCAATGATTCAAGTGCGATTGACCTGGGCAGCAGGGCGAGGCAACTGTACCTCGGTCGCCGATTCCCGGTATCCTGAAGACAGGCTCCCCGCCCGGACGTTTCTGGGTATAGCTTGACTTCCGCCCCTGGTGGCGTTCTGGATGAGGTATTGGATGACGATTTCCCCGGGCCTTTCGCTGATTACTTCTCTGATGGGCATGACTGCGGTGCTGGTTTGGCGCATCCGCGAAGGGCGTACCGCCGTGACCATGCGCAAGATCCTCATTCCGCCGATGGGCATGGCGACCGGATTTTGCATGTTCATCGTGCCTGTCTTTCGTGTGCCCTGGACCTGGGGCATCGGCGCATTTCTGCTCGGAGCGGTGGCGCTCGCTTATCCCCTGTTGAAGACCTCGCGCCTGCATCGCGAAGGGGATACCGTGATGATGAAACGCTCCGGCGCATTTTTCGCTGTGGTCATCGTTCTGGCCGCGATACGCCTGCTGGCTCGGAGCTACCTGGATACGGTGCTCACCATAGAGCAAACGGGTGCGTTGTTCTTCGTGCTGGCCTTTGGCATGATCCTGCGTTGGCGCATGAATATGTACTTCGAATACCGGGCGCTGGTTGCTTCCGCGTGATCGCGCGGGTCACAGATTCCAGTATCGTGACCGGATAGGTTTGTCCTTTCCCATGTCCCAAAATCAGGGACATGGGGCACTCATTCTGTCTAGGCGATACTTGCAAATTAAGTGGTCAAAACTTTTAGTTTTTCCCTAAGCCAAAGATCTTCTGCAGGATGTTCCGATGTTCGGCGGGATGGTCGCAGGTTTCCATCGGAGCGGTGCCGGCGAGAAAGCCTTCGGGCAGGGAATCCGGGCAGGTGTCATCGCTGATCAGGTTGCTGACCTTGTCAATGTTCACGACCTCGACGCCATCGGGTGGCGTGAACTCGTGCACATCGGAGTATTGCGGCAGCAGGACAGCCTGCTTCATGAAGGCAGCCCAGATCGGCGCGGCTGCATCAGCACCCTCGATCTTGATGTCGGTATAGTCGTCGTTGCCCACCCAGACAATGCACAGCAGATTGCTGGTGAATCCGGCGAACCATGCGTCATGATCCGTTCCCGTTTTTCCGGCGGCGGGTGAGGTGAAGCCCATATTCCGGACGCCGGCGGCGGTACCATGTCCGCGCATCACGTTCTCAAGCATCGAGGTGGTGAGGTAGGCAACGCGCGGGTCGAGGATCTGCTTGGAGGTCGGCGTGTAGTCGGCGATGACGTCGCCGGTAGCGCTACGCACGCTGGATAGCATCCAGGGGTCAATGTGCAGGCCGCCATTGGCGAAGGTGGTATAGGCGCCTGCCATGTCGAGCGGCGTCGCGTCGTAGGAGCCGATGGCAACCGAGGGCGTTCCGCGTGCGGTCTTTACGCCCGCTTCGCGTCCCAGTGCGGCCACGCGATCGAAGCCCACCAGCGCGGCCAGTCCGATGGTCGCATTGTTCAGGGAGCGCTGCAGCGCGAAGCTGGCCGGCACCTCGTCATGATAGTCCCCGCCAAAATTCCTCGGGGTATATTCCTGACCTCCCACGTCGTAGGTGGTCTGTTGGTCGTTGAGCATGGTTACCGGCGAAAAGACCTTGGTTTGACCGGGAAGAATCGTTCCTTCGACCGCTGTTTGAAAGGCCGTCGCATAGACGAAGGGCTTGAAGATGGAGCCCGTGGGGCGCTTGGAGACCGCGTGATTCAGTTGCGAGTTGCCATAGCTGCGCCCGCCCACCATGGCCAACACCTGACCCGTGTGGGGATTGAGGGCGATCAGCGCAACCTGCGGATAGGTAACGGCCTCACCGGCTGTTCTGTGGCGGGCATGCAGTTTCTCCACGCGCGTGTCGATCAAGTGCATGGTGCTTGCGACCGCGGCAGTCGCCAGGCGCTGCAGGTCAGGATCGAGCGAGGTATAAATGCGCAGGCCATCGCTGTTGAAGTCGCGGTCTCCCAGTTTCTTTTGCAATTGGTCGTGTACCAGGTCGACGAAATAAGGTGCTTCGCTGGCGTCTACGCTTCCGGGAACGAGATGAAGCGGTTCAGCTTTGGCACGCTCCGACTGTTCCTTGGTGATGGCTCCGGTTTCCACCATAGAGTCCAGCACCAGGTTGCGGCGCTCGATGGAGCGCTCTGGCCAGCGAAAGGGGTTGAGGCGGCTCGGGCTTTGGATGATACCGGCCAGCAGCGCAGACTCGGAGAGAGAAAGATGACTAACGTCTTTGCCAAAGTAGGCTTGCGAAGCCTCGCCAAATCCGTTGATGGAAAAGCTGCCGCGCTGTCCCATCGGGATTTCGTTGGCATACATCTCGAAGATCTTTTGCTTGTTGAAACGATGTTCGAGAATCATGCTGATCACCGCTTCACGCATTTTGCGGGAGTAGGTGCGCTCGGGGGTGAGAAAGAATCCGCGAGCCAACTGCTGGGTTAGCGTGGAGGCGCCTTCCTTGAAGCGATGGCGATGGAAGACGTCGTTGCGCACCGCGCCGAGGATACGGACAAAATCGATGCCGTTATGCTCGAAGAAGCGGCGATCTTCAATGGCCACGACGGCGTGGACAATGTTCTGCGGGATCTCGTCGTAGGTGAGCAGGCGGCGCTTGGTGCGGTTGGCGTCGTCGCTGAGGCCGGTGATCAGCAGCGGCTCCAACTCATAGCTTGCGAGTCCCTGGCCCTTTTCGTCGGTGATGTATTGCACGACACCGGAACTGATGTGGATGGTGGCGCTATCCAGGGAGTGGAAGGACTGCGGCCCGGTGCGAACCGTGATGGACTGGCCGGTCACGCTGTAGGTGCCCAACTGCGAGGTTTCAGATGCGCCATCGGCACTGTAGCCGGCTTCGTGCAACTCGCGGGCAATCAGGGGTACGGTGAGTTTTTGTCCCTGTCGAACCTCGCGCGGGGCAGCGAAGATCTTGGCCGTGTTGGCGAAGATGGGCGACTTCAACCGGTCATCGACAATCTTGGTGTACTTGACGTAGAAATAGCTGTAGAAGCCAAGGAAAACGACAAGGAGAACCGCAAAGACAGCAAGGGAAGCACGCAACAGCAGCATTGCCCAGGGATATTTCCCCAACATTTGGGGGATTCTGATTTTCAGTGCCATTGCCGCTCCTTGTATGTCGCTTTCAGCTTCTAGCTATCAGCTGTCTTGTTTCTGCCGGGCACTCACGGTAGGTTATCAATGCCCTTGCTCCTGCTAGTACCTTGACCGGATGATTCCGAATTCAAGGTCCCGAGCTTTGGGTGCCCCAGATCTCGATTTTGAGACCTGGGAAAGTACAAACTATGCGGTCACGGTACTCGCGAAAACTTGCAGCTAGTGCTAGCGCCGTGTCCATGTGAAGTGGTGGTCATCCCAGGTCTCAGAATCGAGACCTGGGGCACCCATAGTTCGTAGTCAAATTACAGAATCACACGGTCACGGTACTAGAGGCTCGCAGCTAGTATCAGCTAATCTTCCGCAATGCGTTCCTTGAGCAGTTCGAGCATGCTTTCGATTGCCACATCTGCATTGGTGGAGGTGGCGCGGGTCACCAGTTCAACCTTGCCCTCCGCTACCTTCTTGCCGACGTTGATGCGGTACGGAATGCCGACCAGATCCGCGTCTTTGAATTTGACGCCGGCACGCTCGTCTCTGTCATCCAACAGCACATCGAGCACTGCTGCAGAAAGTTCCGCTGCGATCTTTTCGCCGGCTTCCATCAGCGCTGCGTCGGTGGAGTTGGTGACCGTGACCACCACCGCGAAGGGAGCGATCGAAGTCGGCAGCCAGAAGCCGTTTTTGTCGTTGGATTGCTCCACCGCGGCTGTCAAGATGCGCTCTATGCCGATGCCGTAGCTGCCCATGATCGGAGTGACTTCCTTGCCGTCCATGTCGAGCACTCGCGCGCCCATCGCCTCGCTGTATTTGTAGCCCAGCTTGAAGATGTGGCCGATCTCGACCGCCTTGCCCACAACCAGTTGGCCTTCGCAGCCATCCTTCGGACAGCTTTCGCCTTCGTTGACGGTGCGGATATCGGCAGCGAGGGTCCATGTGAAATCGCGACCGGGAGTGACGTTGCGGAAGTGGTAATCGAGCTTGTTGGCGCCGGCGACCATGTTCTTGCGGCCTTGCAGAGATTTGTCCACGACCACGGTCAGGGCTTCATCGAGCACCTTTGCACTGGGCTTAAGGCCAACCGGGCCAAGAAATCCAGCCGGACCGTTGAAGAACTGGGCGAGCTCTTCCGCGACCATGGTGCGGAGTTCGGCAGCACCGAGAGCGCCGAGCAACTTGGTCTCATTGACCTGATGATCCCCACGCAGGAAAGCGGCGACTGCGTGCCAGGTATCGGGCTTGTCGCCTTTGCCTCGCACCATGGCCATGTAGGCCACGCACTTGATATCGGACGACTCGGCCATCTTGAGAAACGCGGCGATGTCGGCAATGGCTCCCATGCCGGGGGTATGAATCAGCTCCGGCGTGCCGTCGCCGGTCGGTTCGAGTTCCATGAGCGGGGCGAGTAGGGAAGTCGCTTTCTCGGTATTGGCTGCATAGCCGCAAACCGGGCAGCTGGCGATCAGATCCTCACCGGCATCGGTGTAGCACATGAACTCCTGCGACTGCGAACCGCCCATGGAGCCGGAGTCGGCCTCGACGGCGACGAACTTCAATCCGCAGCGGCTGAAGATGCGCCGGTAGACGGAATCATGCAGCGCAAAGCTCTTGTCCAGCCCGGCCTTGTCGATGTCGAAGGAGTAGGCGTCTTTCATGGTGAACTGGCGCACGCGCAGCAAGCCGGATTTGGGCCGGGGCTCATCGCGGAATTTGGTCTGGATCTGATACCAGATCTGCGGCAGCTGCTTGTAGCTGCGCAGTTCGTTGCTGGCGATCACGGTCATGATCTCTTCGTGGGTCATTCCCAGGCACAGGTCCGCGCCCTTGCGGTCCTTGAGGCGGAACATGTTGTCGCCCATGCCTGTCCAGCGGCCGCTCTGCTCCCATGGTTCTTTGGGCAAGAGGGCGGGCAGGAAGAATTCCTGGCCGATCTGGTCCATCTCTTCGCGGACAATGCCGATGATCTTGTTGATCGAGCGCTGGCCGAGGAAGAGGTAGTTGTAAAGCCCCGCCCCAAGCTGGCGAATGTAGCCGGAACGGATGAGAAAGCGGTGGCTGGCCACTTCGGCGTCAGCCGGGGCCTCGCGGAGAGTCGGAATAAAGAGCTTGGACCAGCGGTGCATAGGGATTTTGGGCGAACTTTCCCGCCGGGTGGAGCGGAATTTCCCATTTGCCTGCCCCTGTGAGCCCGGTGCAGGGCGGCTTTCGCGACGAAAAAGACGCTCAGGGCCTCAGGTCTCGAAAAACAGCAATTGGGAAACCGCTGTACGCGGCGCAAGACTATTTACGGCAGAGTCCATTCTAAATGTTCCCGGGGGTCCAGACGCTGGGCCGGTGGCGATCAGGAGTCGATTCCGCTGCTCCTGACGATCAGCCGCTCAAACAGACTCCAGGGCAGAAGAGCCCGCAGTATCAATGCGATACGGGCCTCGGAGCCAACCGTATACCGCAATTTCGGCCGGGGATGCTCACAGACGTTGGCGATGCAGTCGGCCACAATCTGCGCGTTTGGCCGGTTCTTTGCGCCTTGAACGCGCTGAAACAGCTTGCTTGCCCTCGTAGCATTGGGAGAGGACGAGTCCTGCGCGGCTTTGGAAACGGTTGTCCCGCGGGTCCAGATGCCTGTATCGAAGGGACCGGGCTCGACCAGGGCCACCCGAATGCCGAGCGGGTTCAACTCCATGCGGAGAGATTCCGTCCAGCCTTCCAGGGCAAACTTTGACGCCACGTAACTGCTGACCCCAGGGAAGCCGGTGCGCCCGGAGATCGACGAAACCATGACGATGTGACCGAAACCCTGCCGGCGCATCTGCGGAAGAAAGGCGCGGGTGACGGCGGCATGGGCAAAGAAATTGGTGTCGAACTGCCGGCGAAGCTCTGTGTCGGACACGTCTTCGGCGAATCCCGCGACGGCGAAGCCTGCGTTGTTGACGAGTGCATGCACTTCGCGTGGGGCGAGCGTCGCCGCTAACGCGGCAATTTGCACGTTGTCGGTCACGTCGAGGGGCAGGATTTCGATGCAGTCGAGAACACCGGCGGCGCGGGCTGCGGACTCCAGCTTTTCGCTGCGAGAAAGATCGCGCATGGTGGCGATGACGCGCCAGCCGCGCTGGGCCAGCGTGACGGCGGTGAGCAGGCCGAAGCCGGAACTGGAGCCGGTGATGAGGGCGGTGCTGGTGGAATTCCCGGCGTTGCGCAAGCTGTCTTGATCCCTTATCTTCTGTGCCATCTTGCAGCTTCGAATGGCTATTCGTCTGCGAAGGTTGTGAAGACATCGCGGCTGGTGTGGAGGATGCGGAGAATCCGTATCTCACCGGAACGAACAGCGTAGAAAATCACATAATTGTCAACGGAAAAGGTGCGGACGCCGGGGCGCAACTCCAGAATCTTGCCCAGGTGTGGAAAGTTCGCGAACAGGGCAAACTTGTTCGCAATGGCAGTGACAACTCTGGTTGCGGTATTGGGACTGCTGCTCTCTCGGGCTATATAAGACCAGATTGAGTCGAGGTCTTCGCGGGCCTGCGGAGAGAGACGAACGCGCATCATTGACCGGCTAGATTGGCGATCCCGCGTTTTTTGACGGACTCAACCAACTCGTTCAGGTTGTCGACGGTATATTCTTCTCCCTCCCCGGCTTCCAGGGATTGCTCGGCAAGGTCGAGCGAAGTCAGCAACTCGATGCGTGCCCGCTCCCGCTTCTCCCATTGTGCGAGGGCAAGTTGTACCACCTGATCGGAATCTCGGAAGCGCCCTTCCTGTATTCCTAACTGGATGAATGAGTTCTGTGCTGGTGTAAGCTCAATCCGCATAGCCTCAGCGTAGGACCGAAAGTGCACGCTGTCAACCCTGGTTTGTACCAGAATCCAGCCTTTCAAATCAGTTCCACGCCCCACAGATCGTGCAGATGCAAGACACCTTCGACGTTGTTCTGCGCATCCACCACGACCAACGACGTAATCTTTCTCTCTTCCAGAATCGCGAGGGCGCGGGCGGCAAGTTCGCTCGATGCAATCGTGCGCGGTCGCGCATTCATTGCCTCGCCCGCGGTCTTGCACAAGGCGGCCCCGCCTTCGCGCTCCAGCAGGCGGCGCAAGTCGCCATCGCTGATCACGCCGCGCAACTGCCCTGATTCCTGGACGGTGGTCATGCCCAACTTCTTCGACGACATTTCGTAGATCACGTCCGTCATCGGTGTGGTCAGGGCCACAACTGGAATGGCTTCCCCCGCGTGCATCAGGTCGTTGACCTTGGCGAGGCGTTTCCCCAGCTTGCCGCCGGGGTGCAACTCCGCAAAATCTTCGGCGCGGAAGCCTTTTCGCTGACTCACGGCAATCGCGAGAGCGTCGCCCAATGCCAACATGGTGGTGGTCGAGGCGGTGGGGGCCAGGTTCATCCCGCAGGCCTCGCGCTCGACGGAGCAGTCGAGTGCCACATCGCTGGCCTGCGCCAGTGTCGACTCGTTGCAGCAGCAGAAGCTGATCAGGGCATCGCCTTTGCGCTTGAGGGTGGCCAGCAAACGCAGGATCTCTTCGGTTTCGCCGCTTGCGGAAAGGGCAATCACCACGTCGCCCGCCATCAGCACGCCCAGGTCGCCGTGCACGGCTTCGGCGGGGTGCAGAAACAAGGCTGGCGAGCCGGTGGAGCTGAGGGTCGCGGCGATCTTCTGGGCGATGATCCCGCTTTTGCCCATCCCGGTCACGACGATGCGGCCGTTGCCCTGCCCGCAGCGCAGAATCAGATCCAGGGCGCGGCCAAACGGCTCAGCCATCGGACCTTCCAGGCGGTCGGCCAGCGCTTGGAGCGCGGCAGCTTCGGTACGCACGAGGGCAGCGGGAGTCGGATCGGAAGACTTGCTCATCGGTTTCCGATGTTAACAGCTTCTGCTTATGTGCCCCCGAATGGGTCGCGGGACTGGTCGGCTTCCGTACTTTCTCGCGCCCGGAATCGTGAGAGGGGATTACCGCATCTCGGTGCTCCGAGGGTTCGGGCTACCGGCAAAAAGTTTTGGTCTTGCCTTATTGGTCTGGCCCTTAAAGAGTGCGACCGGCTTCCCATCCATTCCGCAGAAGACGCGGAATAGATGGGGCACAGAGCGATTGTATTCGCGGGCCGGATCAATCAGTGGATGTGCCGAAAGGGCAGGGCTCCTCGTACAATAAAGCTGAGGTCACTTCCCGTGAGACGAAACTCCCTGGTACTTTCTGCCGTGCTGGTGATCCTGGCCGTTTTTGGCTGGGCCGGATGGGCCAACTTCGAGTACCGTAAGCAGGCCACTGAGCGCCTGATGGCTCAAGCAGAACTGGCAAGCCGAGGCCAACTGGTGATGGCCGCCGGAGACACTGAACCCTCGTTTGTCACCCCCTTGAAAGGGAAGCCCGCGCCGCCGTTTACCCTCGAAGATCTGAGCGGCAAGAAAGTATCGCTGGCCAGCTACAAAGGCAAGGCGGTGATGGTCAACTTTTGGGCCACGTGGTGCGGCCCCTGCAAGATTGAGACTCCCTGGCTGATCGAATTGCGCAAGCAATACGCGGCCCAGGGCTTCGAGATTCTTGGCGTTTCCGCGGATGATATCGACCGCGACGATGCCAAGCTGTTTGCCGGCGAGAAGAAGGACATCGCGCGTTCCGCGGAACAGATGCAGATTCCTTACCCGGTGCTGATCGACGGGGGGAGTCTGAGCTCGTCCTATGGCGGGCTTGATTCGCTGCCCGCGTCGTTCTTCGTGGACCGCGATGGCACAATCGTGGCCGCGCAGGTGGGGCTGACTTCCAAGGAAGATATCGAAGGCAATATCAAGTTGGCGTTGAAATAGAGAACAGAGAACAGGGATCAGGGGTCAGGGATCAGGGGTCAGCCGGAAGACAAGCGTGCGGAAGGGATCTTCTCCGAATCGCGGAAATTGAGCGGGGTTTGCGATGAAAAGTGGGGCTGTTGGAACATGCGTTCTGGCTTTAGCTTGCGCGGCGACTTACGGCCAAGCCGTCTCCGGAGATCTCGGCTCTTTTGCGAAATCCGGCGAGCCCGTCAAGACCGTCGTGCAATACCTATTTCCTGAACAGGTCACTGTCTCCTCCGACAAGCTCACGACCGTTGCCTTGCACTTCCGCATTGCCCCTGGGCTGCACATCAACTCCCACGCTCCCAAAGACGAGTTCCTCATCTCGACGACGCTCTCGATTCCCGAGGGCATGGGAGTCAGGCTCGACGGGACGACCTATCCCGATGGAGTTGAGATGACGCTGCCGCTGGACCCGGGAACGAAGCTGCGTGTCTATTCCGGGGACTTCGTGCTGCAGGCGCGTGTCGTGGCCTCCGCCGGCAACCACTTGGTGGAAGCCAAGCTGCGTTATCAGGCTTGCGACAACCATGCCTGCATGCCGCCCAAAACGATTCTGGTGCCCATTGACGTTGTTGCCAAGTGACTGCGCCATCCCCTTAGAGGCCAGTACGAAACTAGGGCATTTTCGGTTTGAGGGTGAACGAAACTTTCCGTGCCGCATCCTTGCATCGTTTTTTTAATGCAAGGGTGGGAAACCGCAGAACTCAATCTCGTCTGTAAGCCGTTCAACCAAAATTGCGATAGCCTGCCGCAGCTACTGATCCAGGCTTTCTCCCGGAAATCCGCTGCAGCTCTGAATGGCTTCATCGAGCCATTGTTCCTCTTCCACGCGTTCCAGCGGCCAGCGCACCTTGAGCTTCATCAAAGCCGGGAGCAATGCGCGATCGGCGAATTCTTCAGCGGCATCGATGAACATGATGTCCACGTGTTCTGCGCTGAGTTCCTGCAACAAAAGTTCTGCCACACGGGGGTCTTTGCGACGCGCGAGCCCAGCGAGAGCTTCTGCGCGCGCATCATTGTAGGTGTCGGTGGTGCGCGCCCAAAGGGCTTCGCGAATCTCCGGGGTATCGGCATCAATCAGCGACCCCAAGCCAAAGGTTGCCCAGTCGCGAATCTCTTCGTCTTCATCGCCCGACAGTTCGATCAGCGTTTGAATTGCCAGCGGATCATTGTGTCGACTGATGCCATGGGCCACGCCCCAGCGCACAATGCTCGCGGGATGGTTCTTCAGCGGGGCTAGCAACTCGATGCAGCGTGGATTGTTCAGATGTCCGAAGCCGACCGCGATGGCTTGCAGTGTATCGGGGTCGGTCTCGGTCTGCAACATGCGCGTCAAGCAAAGAAAAGATTTGCCCGGGAAAGTCCTTTCCGGAATGCCTAGTTGCCCGATAAGGGTGGCGCCCAACTCTCGTTCGGTGGCCAGTTCACTGGTGCACAGGCGGTCGGCCGCCTGAAAGACCTCGCCATCGCCGCGCAGTTGCAGCGCAGAGACGTACTCCCAAGCCATGTCCGCATCGCGTTCGTTGAGGGCCAGTTGGATCAGCTCCTCAATGGGGCGAGGGTCTGCCTGGGCCATCTTGTAGCTCGGCTGTTTCATCAAGATCTCCGCAACACCCGCCGGCGCCCGCGGGGGAATTCAAGCAGGCAGGCTAGAAACGCGCACCGAGCCCAGTGTCAGAATAACCGCTAAGTGCTTTCGACGAGGCGATTGCCGGTTGGAAAGTGCCCTTGTACTACAGTTGCATTTGTTTCGGTTTGAGGGGATCCGGGCCTAAAGGCCCTCAATTCCCGTCGTATTTCAGGGGCCTGAAGGCCCCTGCTCCCTCCGAAACAACTTTCTGCAACTGTAGTACTAGGTCACTGGCCGCAAAACTCTGTTCCTTTGGTTCGTGCCTTCCCAGGTCTCAAAATCGAGACCCGGGGCACCCATGGTTGGTGCAACTTCAAGCGGTCAGAGATCTAGGCCCCGGCCTTCTTCTCGATCTTGGCCCAGGCATCCTTTAGCGGCAGTGTCCGGTTGAAGACCAGATTCTCCGCGGTTGTGTCCGGGTCGACGCAGAAATAGCCGACCCGCTCAAATTGGAAGCGCTCCCCGGCCTTGGCTTTGGCGAGAGATGGCTCGAGTTTCGCGGTCGTCAGAATCTCGAGCGCTTTGGGATTGAGATTGTCGAGGAAATTCCCGCCTTCCTCCAGTTCGCCGGGATCGGCTTTGGCAAAGAGTTTGTCGTAGAGGCGGAGCTCGGCGCTGATGGCGTGCGCATTGGAGACCCAGTGCATGGTGGCCTTGACCTTGCGCCCGTTCGGAGAGTTGCCGCCGCGGCTCAAGGGATCATAGATGCAATGAACCTCGACGACTGCGCCCGACTCATCTTTCACCACACTCTGCGCGGTAACGAAGTAAGCGTTGCGCAGGCGTACTTCTTTGCCCGGAGAGAGGCGGTAGAACTTCGGCGGAGGAACTTCGCGGAAGTCGTCCTGCTCGATGGAAATCTCGCGGGAGAAGGGAACCATGCGGGTCCCTGCCGAAGGGTCTTCAGGATTATTGGCGACCTCGACAAACTCCTCCTGGCCTTCAGGGTAGTTATCGATGACCAGCTTGAGCGGGCGAAGCACGGCCATGGCGCGGGAGGCCGTGCGGTTCAGATCGTCGCGCTGGTAGTGCTCCAGCATTTCAATGTCGGTGCTACCGTTGGTGCGCGAAACGCCGATGGCGGCGCAGAAGGCGCGAATCCCTTCCGGCGTGAAGCCGCGACGACGAATGCCGGAGAGGGTAGGCATGGCCGGATCGTCCCAGCCGCTCACCCGCTTCTCCTGCACCAACTGGAGCAGCTTGCGCTTGCTCAGCAGAGTGTAGGTGACATTGAGCCGGTCGAACTCAATCTGCTGCGAGGGGAAGATGCCCAACTGCTCGATATACCAGCGATAGATGGGCTGGTGGTCGGCGAACTCCAACGTGCACATGGAGTGGGTGACCTTCTCGATTGAATCCGATTGCCCGTGCGCGTAGTCGTACATGGGATAGATGCACCAGGTATCTCCGGTGCGCTGATGCGGCAAATGGAGAATGCGGTACATGATCGGATCGCGCATGTTCAGATTGGCGGAAGCCATGTCGATCTTGGCGCGCAGCACCCGGCTGCCGTCGGGGAACTCGCCCTGCTTCATGCGCTGAAACAGATCCAGATTCTCTTCGATGGAGCGGGTGCGGTAGGGACTGTCTTTGCCGGGAATGGTGAAGTTGCCGCGGTACTCGCGGATCTCGTCGATGGACAGATCGTCGACATAGGCCTTGCCGGCCTGGATGAGCTGAACGGCCCAATCATAGAGCTGACCGAAGTAGTCGGAAGCGTAACAGAGGCGGTCCCACTCGAAACCGAGCCAGCGCACGTCTTCCATAATGGATTCGACGTACTCTTGCTCTTCCTTTTCGGGATTGGTGTCGTCGAAGCGCAGGTTGGTTTTGCCGCCAAACTCGTCGGCCAGACCGAAGTCGAGGCAGATGGCCTTGGCGTGGCCCAGGTGAAGATAGCCGTTCGGCTCCGGAGGAAAGCGGGTCTGGACGATGGCGTCGCCATATTTTTTAGTGCGCACATCTTCGGCGATGATGTCCTGGAGGAAGTTGGTGGACGTCCGAACGTCGGCTTGAACTTCAGGGCTTTCCGGATTGGGGTTCGTCATAACTGCTTTTCCTTGTGCCTCGGCGAAGGCATTGCTGAATCGGGTGACTAGAGGAGAAGGCCTTCGGCCTGGCGGATGCGGGTGAGGCAGAGCTCGCGTCCCAGGACGGCCATGGTTTCAAAGAGCGGTGGCGCGTTCTTGCGACCGCAGACGGCGACCCGGATGGGCTGGAACATGGGGCCAGCCTTCAGACCGAGATGAGCGGCTGCCGCACGCAGCGTCTGTTCGAGCGATTCGTGGTTGAATTCCGTTGTGGCCAGGACCTCTTGAGCATAGTGCAGAATCTGGCGCGCCTGCGCGGCATCGCCCTTTTGCGGGATCAGCTCGGCAGGATCGTACGGTGCAAGCTCGGGCAGAAAGAAGAAGTCCGCCACCGCGACGGCATCGCGCAGAAACTTGATGCGCTCGCGGATGAGGGGCGTCACAGCAAGCAGTTTTTCAGGCGGGGTATCGAGCCCGGCCTCCTGCAAGAGAGGCTCAAGGAGCGTGCTCAGTTCCTCAACGGGGAGAGCGCGCAGATGCTCGCCGTTGAGCCAGACTGCCTTGGGGTCGAAAGGATCTTCGTCGTTGAAGTTGACCACGGCGTTGGCGCGATTGACGCCTTCCAGCGAAAAGAGCGCCGTGATTTCGTCGACCGGGAGGAACTCGCGGTCGTTCTTGGGCGACCAGCCAAGCAGGCACAGAAAGTTGATGAACGCAGACGGCAAGAAACCTGCATCGCGATAGGTGGTGACGCTGACGACCGGGCCATGTTTGCGCTTGGAGAGCTTGGCGCCATCGGGCGCGACCAGCAGAGGTAGATGGGCAAAGACGGGCGGCTCGGCTCCGAGACCCTCGAAGGTGAGCAGATGCTTGAAGGTGTTGGTCAGATGGTCCTGGCCGCGAATGATGTGGCTGATGCGGAGATCGGCATCGTCGACACAGGAGGCGAGATGGTAGGTGGGCATCCCATCGGAACGCAGCAAGGCGAAGTCTTCCACCTCGTCGGCCTGCTTGGACTGCTCGCCATAGACCGCGTCGGTGAAATGCAGGGTACGACCTTGACCACGAGGCACGCGATAGCGCAGTGCGAAGGGTTCCCCGGAGGCGGCGCGGCGGTCGCTCTCTTCACTGGAAAGTTCGCGCATGGCCGCGTTGCAGAGCCAGGCGCCTTGCGAGTTGGGCGCTTCCCCATCGTCAGCGTGGGCTGGAGTGAAGTCGCGATAGGCAAGGCCTTTGGCGAAGATCTCCTCAGCCTGACGATGATGCAGGGCGAGGCGCTCGGATTGCTTGTACTCCTCATCCCAGCCGAGCCCCAGCCAGCGCAGCCCCTCGAAGATGGATTGCACGCTCGCGTCGGTATTGCGCTCGACATCGGTGTCGTCCAGGCGCAGGACCATGGTTCCGCCGTTGTGGCGCGCATAGAGCCAATTGAAGATGAAAGTTCGCGCGCTGCCCACATGCAGAAAACCGGTGGGGGAGGGGGCAAATCTTACCCGGGTGGGCCGCATAGAGGGAGTCGATTCAGGCATTTTGAGCATTTCTTTCTACTCAAGATGCTAGCACTGACCCCCTGCTCGCCAAAGACGCGGCGCATTTCTCACGCGCAACTAAAAACCGTAGCGCTGGCCTCCCGGCCAGCTGCCTTGGAGGCCTCATCAGGCTGCGGAAAAAGGCTGTGTTTCGCCAACAATCCTGAAGTACGTCCCTCGGTGCCTAAAGCCAACGCTGATTTGATTGACCTTATCGGCACGGCCAAAGCCATGCCCTTTCAAAACTAGTGGCAAAATAGAGTTTTTCCGCAGCCTCCCACGGCTCCCAAGGACTTCCCAATGGCTAGAATGCAAGCGCATCGCGCCGCCTGAGAGAAACACACCCTAACCTTGGGGCGGAGGCGGGGGCTGCGGCGGAAAAGACTGCGGCGGGTACGGAGGATAGGGCATCGGCAGTGGCCAATTCCCCTGCGGGGCGGGCACTACCTTCCAAGTGGAGAACGCCAGGAAGTAGAAAAGGAACAGATTGCCGAACGGAACAATGTAGATCAGCGAAAGCCAAGGCGAGAAGCCAGCCTTCTTGAGAATGAACCAGAAAGGCACAATCACGATGGCCAGGCAGATCAGGATAATGAACGGCAGGACCGCAAGGAAAGTCAGCGCAAGCTTTTGGATCTGCTGAGGATCCGGCTGACTTTGCAAGAAGAGGGCGACGAAATGCATAGGGAACACTCCCGAAGGCGAATTTCAACTCCGGGAAACGGTACGGCATTCAACTGAAATCCGCAAGCTCTGCCGGGAACGAGCGGCGCGACTTCGCTCGCTAGTGTGTCATCCATGCAAAAGAGCAACCGCAGGTCTTTCGACTCCGCTTGGCCAAAGAGCGGCCAAGCTTCGCTCAAGATGACAGCAGGATGATGAGGCGAACTTTGAACTCGGGCCGTTTGGGAACTTCGCCATAGCTGAAATGGGCGAAAATGGATCCGCGCAAACCTTTGAAAATAATGAATGATATACATATAGTAATTACATTATGTAGGTTAACATCGTAATTTTTTGGTGCAGCTACGGGCGCTCCGGTCCCGCTTTGGGACCGGGGAGTTACCCGGTTCAGAAGTGAAAACGGTAGCGCAGACTCCCCGCGAACAGCCGCGGATCGTTCCAGTGAAAACCGCCCACCGTGATCGAGTTGTCCAACAGTACGCGATGGTTGGTGGCGTTGATCAGGTTGACCGCGAGCTTCCAGTTCTCCCCCAGCGCGTGGCCGGCGGAGAAATCGACGGTTGTGTGGACCGGCAGGTAAGGGCCGTTGTAGGGGCCGACACCTGCCCCCGCCAGTCCGTTGGTGAATCCCGATCCGTAATAGACGTTGGCCGCAAACCAGCTGTGCCGGGGAAGATTGGCGGAGAAACCGGTGTTCAGTGTCTCCCGTTGGTCGTGGTCGACGGCGGTGTAGCCGGAGTCGAGCGTACAGGCAGGGTCGCCGGGGAGGCTGCAGGTGAACCCGCCGAGGATGATTCCGCGCTGTTGGGCGATCTGGTTGGCATAGGTCAGATGGAACTGACCAAGCCTGGCCAGCTCCGGCGACCGCAGAGTCATCTCCCATGCCCGAACCAAAGCGCCATCCACGGCGATGGGGAAGTACATGTTCGACTCGCCCAGATTGGAGTGGTCGAGGAAATTATTGACGCGGTTTTTGACATTGGAAATATCAAGATTCCAGCCCCGGTACGGGATTTGCAGCCCGAACTGGTGCTCCTCGTCCCGCTCGGAAGGGAGCGGGGAAAAGGTGTTCTGCCCGGACGGCAGGCTGGTGGCATAGTTGAGAACCGAGTTGGAAACCGTCTGGATCGGCGCGGGCTGGAAGAAGTGGCCATAGAAGCCGCGCAAGGCCCAATGCAGCCGGGGAATCTGCACTGTTGCGCCGATCCTCGGATAGAGCGCCGTTTCGTTCAGCTCCGCTCGGTAGATGGATGCTCTTTCGCCTCCCAGCAGAGTCACATAGCGCCCCAGGCGCAGGTGGTCGCTGACGTAGAACTCCACCAGTCCGGCATTGGCCATGGAAGCCTCATTGGGCTGTGAAGCGGCGGAACCATCGTTGACAAGGACGCCAAAGAGGTCGTTTTCCGCCTGGAAGAACGAATAGAGGCCTGACGAAAAGTTGTTGGGACCGGCATCGGAGCGGAAGTCTGCCTGCGCACCGGCATAGTTGGAGCGCTGGTGCCAGGTGGTTGCGACCGGGGAGTCGGATGCGGGCGAGTCGTAATTGGCTTGGTTGAGGTGATAGAAGGGCGCGACGGAGACCAGCGCCTTCGCGGACAGGGTATGGACCCAATTGGCGAGGACGGAGGCGTCGCGCTCGGTTTGCCGATCTCGCAGGCCGAACGATTGATAGTACTGACTCGCTTGCTCCCAGTCGGTGGGATCGGGATCATAGGGGATCTGGAAGAAGTCCTGGCGGTATTGCGCGTCGACACGAATCTGGTCTTTGGCGGTCTGATTGCGGATTACGGAAACGAAAACACTCTGGGAATTGGTGGCGTCGTGGTGGATGGAGGGAACCGGGGTGGCTAGCCCGTAGTTGGAGCGGGAGCCGGTCAGGCTGGCGTACCAGGCGGTCTGTAGCGAGTGGTCCCCAAGAGACAATTGGGTTTCCCCTGTATAAAGATTTCCCGCAGAAGCGCTCAGTTCCCCCTGTCGGTCGCGCTCGAAGCCATTGCGCGGCAGAACGTTGAAGACGCCATAAGTCCGATCGCCCACTCCGGCCTCATAGCTGCCTCGTTGCGTCTCCAGAGAGTCGATATCTTTGGGGTCGATTTGCGGGCCCACGTTGGAAGCGATCTTGGTATTGGGGATGGAGACGCCATCGATGAGCCAGCTGGTTTGGTGACCGCCGTCCATGTGCAGCATATCGTGGGTCATGTAGGCCCCGGGAACGTAATCGGTGATCATTTCCATCCCCAGGGTCCGGCTGGCTCCGGGGGTCTTCTCAATGTCTGCCCTGGTGATCAGAGAGGTCGGAGTCACTGAATCCGAGGCAGAGAGCGGGGAGTCCACTCCCTCAACCTGGATACTCTCGACGGCAGGGGCCAGTTGCAGAGGGATGTGCACGACGGGGTTGGTGCCTGAGGAGGCCGTCAGGGCTTCGGTGATTGCGGCAAACCCGGGAGCGGAAACGGTCAGGCGATAGAGGCCGATGGGAGCCTGGGGCAACTGGAACTCGCCTTCGGTGTTGGTCGTGGCATGGAGAATGAAAGCGGAATCGGCGGCTTTCAGGGAGATCTCTGCTCCGGCGACCGGGCGGTGCTGAGGATCATGCACCACGCCGTGGACGGTGGCGAATACGGTGGCGAACGCCGAAAGCGAAGTGGCAACCAGCAGGGCTGCGGCAAGGGATGAATGAAAACGCATGAAAATACGAACCTCCGAACAGGAATCAGCGGCCGCCTGCGAACTGGGAATCTTGCGATTCAAGCCGCACGGCATCCGCAGGCAAAGGGGAATTGGCGGCTGACAGGCCTGAATCCACAGTGGCGGGCCGGTGGAGGGGAGATCCTTCAGGTCTGTTCAGACTGGAATTGGACAGCTTGCCTCATCGGATGAGGGCTGGCCAACGGGCGACTCTCAGAACTTATCCGTATTCGTTAGCGCATTTTCGCGAATAGTGTAGACCGGAATTTCATTGACTTCCCAACCCATTCCGCAGAAAAAAGCGGAATGGATGGGCACCGAAGTCTACAGTAAAAGCAAAAATGCTCTAGCGCTGGCCTCCCGGCCGGCTGCTGTACGGGTCACCTGACCCGCGCATCGCTACTTGGTGCGCGTTCCACGGATAAATTCTTAGCTCTGGACTGAAACGGGAGGCCCGCGCCCGGCGTGGGACCGAATGATGGGGCAGGAAGCGGCCAAGCGGCCTGAAGCAGTCCGGGTCGCCCGCGCCAGAAGGGCGGGCATATTCCCCGGGACCAACGCCAAGGCGAGAAGCGTGGACGTCGCAGGAGTCGCGTAGCCGGGAAAGAAGGGGCAGGTTGGCGGAGCCGTCACCGTCGGCGTGGAGCCGGAAGCCGCTTCGAGCATTCTGGCCATCATCCCGGAGGACATGGCGCAATGGTGCGCTCCGTGGCGGCGGCAACATGCGGGCAGGCGTGCGTCCTCGCTGCCGGGCAAAGCGACCGCAAGCGGTCCCAGCCCAAAGAAGAGGATCAAGAAGATGGAGAATCCGCGCCGCATCTGGCATCGATGCTACACGAAGAAAGGTCATCCCGGCGCAATGTGGCAAATAGGTTGAACGAGGTCAGGTATTATCGGCTTATTGCACGGTTTCAATCATCGACAAGAGGGAAAGCCAGTGTCCGAGCCAAACCTAGCTGCAGAATCGCAACTGTCGTCCGCGCGGGAGTCCCGCATCCAGAGCCCGATCCGCATCGCCCTTTTGGGCTTTGGGACGGTGGCAAGTTCGGTGGCTCGGATCCTGATCGAGTCCAGACCGGAAGGGCTGGAACTGACCCATATCTATAGCCGCAGCCTGGCGCGCCGCAAGGCGGACTGGGTTCCCGCGAGCGTGACCTGGACCGCGGATGTGGAGGCAGTGCTGACCTCGCGGAATGTCGATGTGGTTGTGGAGTTGGCGGGCGGACTTGATCCCGCCGGTGGCTGGGTACGGCGCGCGCTTGAAGCAGGCAAGAGTGTGGTGACGGCCAACAAGAAGCTCATCTCGTATCACGGAGTGGAACTGGAGCGTCTGGCCGCGAGCAAGGGCGGGCATCTGAAATATGGCGCTGCCGTCGCCGGCGGAATCCCCGTGATTCCCGGTCTCGAACAGGGCATGGCCGGGGACCGCATCGAGCGCATTGAAGGCATTCTGAACGGCACCTGCAACTTCATCCTCAGCAAGATGGAGGACGGCGCGGACTTCGCGCCCGTGCTCGCAGAGGCCCAGGCTGCGGGCTATGCCGAGGCCGATCCCACGGAAGATGTGGGCGGACTCGACGCGCGCGCCAAGCTGGCCATCCTGGCGCGCCTGGCGATGCGTGTGGAATTGAATCCGGAAGCGATTCTGCCCCAATCCATTACCAAGGTCTCCGCGGTCGATTTCAGTTATGCTCGCGACCTCGGATGTACGATCCGTCAGGTGGCGCGCGCGGAGTTTGCCGCCGGAAAAGTCGCGGCGACGGTCGGCCCCATGCTCGTCGCGCAGCGCTCGCCGCTGGCCTGGTCGCGGGGCACAGAGAACATGGTGATTCTCACCGGCCACTATGGCGGCGACGTGGTCTTCTCCGGACATGGAGCGGGCGGGCATCCCACTGCCGTAGCCGTGGTCAGCGACCTGCTCGCCCTCGCGCACGGTTCGCGAAGGGTCGAGGTCCCCTCGGTTCCCGCCGCCGTGGACGGGGAGTTCGAGGTTCCGCACTACATTCGCTTCCTGGTGGACGACCGTCCCGGCATCGTGGCCGAGATTACCGCTGCCTTGGCGAGGGAGAGCATCAACATCCGGGCCATCGTGCAGAAGGCGGGCTATCCGCACCATGGCTTGCCGTTTGTGGTGACCGTGGAGCCTTGCAAGGCCTCCGCCATGGAGCGCGCCCTGGGCAGCATCCGCAAGATGGATTGCATGATGGAAGACCCGCTGGATCTGCAGATGCTGGAGTAGCCGGAACAGGAATTAACCGCTCGAAAGTAGCGCAGGATTATGGCTTTGTTTGCCATATGGTATATGATGCCATCAGTGAAAGCAGATGAAGGCTGAACGGCTCTTTCACCAGCGGATCGACTATGACGATGGCGCGATCGTCGAGATGGTGATCTGGCGCGTGCCTTCCCCGGTTTTACCAAGTGAGCATGGACTGAAGTATTCCCTCTTCTACGGGCGTGCTGGTATTCGGCTGGTTGGGTACGATAATGAGCGCGGCAAGGGCGATCATCGGCATTTTCAAGGGCTGGAAACGCCCTACACATTCACCACTGTGGAGCAGTTAGTCGCCGATTTCTGGGCCGATGTGAATGCAGTCGGAGGTCTTCGATGAGTGATGTAAAGATCACGGTTGGTGGTGCAATCGAGGAAGACGCATCGCGGCGGTTTATCGACGCGTGGCATCGCGCTGAACGCGGCGAGCGCTTTCAAGAGCGTCATCTGGCCTTTGAAAGCTGGGACGAACTGGTTCGTGTCATGTCGGCAAAACGGATGGAGTTATTAAGGTATGTCCGCCGTCATGAGGTGACCAGCGTGCGGGCATTGGCGAAGGCACTCAGCCGGGATTACAGCAATGTTCATGCCGACGTGCAGGCTCTGGCTGGCGCAGGGCTTCTGGAAAACACAGGCAAGGGAGTTCGGACAGATTACGACTCGATTGAAACAAAGATCGCAATCTGAGTGCGAAAGTATGAGACCAGCAGTTGAATGGTATTTTGCCGCTTCTCGCTATCGAGATGCGACCTTTCTTTCACGGAACTGATGGGGCGACCAGCGGATTCACGATCTGAATCGCGCCGTAGAGTTGTACGGCCGACAGATCTTCGGAATAGAGAATCGATACTCCCGCATCGAAAGCTGCCTGGAGAATGAGAGAGTCCCAAAAAGATATCCGGTAGCGTGCCTGAATACGGAGGGCGCCGAGGATCGACTTTGGCGTGTTGGTGACGACCTGCCACTCCGAGTACTCTCGGATGATATCTTCGATCTCTTCCATGGGCACGGGGTGGGCGGTTTTGCGCTGAAGGTTGACGCTCAGCTCCTGAAGGACCTGCGTACTGATCACCCCCTCACCCGACGTCCATAACCTATCGATCAGCTGAAGAGCGCGGAGATGTTTGGGACCTGCCAGGCTGTCGTGCGCATAGAGAAATATATTCGTGTCGACAAAATACTTATCGCTCATAGAGCTCGTCGCGCGATGCAGGTGGTGTCCAGCCAAGTTTCATTCCCGAATGGAGTCGCGCTTGCGCACTGATGCGGGCACGTTCATATTCTTTGCTCCGCGTGACCTCGCGCTCCAGACTCTCGGTGAGAAGGGCGCTGATCGAGGATCCGCGCGTCGCGGCCATGATGCGGGCCTCGCGAAGGAGTTCGGAGTCGATCTTCAGGGTGACGTTGGTTTTCATGGCAGCACGGATTAGAGTGTAGCACGGATTTATGTGCTGGACTGACTTCAAGGGGAATGGGCCAGGGCAATCGCATTTGGAACATTCTTTGAAAAAAGCGAAAAAGTAGGAAGGGTACGGGCTTTAGCCCGTACATATGCAGCCAAAATCGGCGGGGCTTTAGCCCCTGAGGGACGGAACTCGCACAAGTCTGCCTTCTTCAACCGTGTCCCTTGGGGGCTGAAGCCCATTTTTCGGCATTGCTGCAATGTACGGGCTGAAGCCCGTACCCTTCAATGGTTCAAATGCGATTGCCCTGGGGAATGGGCTGTCGAAGTGGGGAAAGCACCCTCGTGTACAGCAACTCTGGAGAGCTAGAGTGGTTGAGTGTCAAGGTCCAGGAGTTCGTATTCCGAGGCCGGGTAGCTCAAGTGGACGTAACGGCCAGGAATCGCCAGCTTTGTGTATATTCTCAAGAAAATGCGTCACTCAAGGAGACGGACGATGAAAGGCACGATCTACCGTTGTGAGATTTGCGGGCAAGAGAGCGACAACCCGGTGCGGTGGCTGGTGATTCAATGCAACGCGGAGCAATTGACGATCCTTAAATGGACGAAGGAAGCAGCCGAAGGTGCGCATGCCCGGCACTATTGCGGAGAGCAGCACGCGCAGGTTTACGTTAGCCGATGGCTCGAGTCGTTCTGCAGTTGAACCCTTTTGTTACACCTTGCGTTTTCCCGGCGCTGGTCCGGTCGATTCGCGCACGACCAGTTCCGGCGCGACAACGATCTCCGTGGGAAACTCCTTGGAGCGGTTGCCGATACGTTCCAACAGAATCTGCGCACCTTTCTGGCCCATCTCGAAGAGCGGCTGGCGCACGGTGGTCAGAGAAGGCGTAGAATAGGCCGCCGACTGAATATCATCGAAGCCAATTACTGAAACATCTCCGGGCACCGACAGTCCCGCATCCTTGAGCGCGCGAATTGCACCGATGGAGGCGATGTCGTTGAAGCAAAAAATCGCGGTGAAATCCCGGGTGCGCTCCAGCAAGGCCTGTACCGGCTTGAAGCCGATCTCCGGGGCCATGGGGTGGTAGCCCGTCTTCATCGACCAGCCCGCCGCGTCAATGCGGACAACCAGCGTGGGATCGAGCTTGAGGCCCAATTCCCTGGCGACCGACTGAATCGCCTCCCAGCGGAATTCCGAGTCGGGAATGGCCCGGGGTCCGCGCAGGATGGCAATGCGGCGGTGGCCCAGCTCGTACAAATGAGTGAGCGCCTGCTGCACGGCCATATGATGATCGAGAACGATATTGGTTACGTTGGCCGCGGCGCTGTGCGCCGAGATGGCCACCACGGGAACCGGCACTTCGATGTGGTCCGCCGGGGTGTTCAGTAACAGGAACCCGTCCACGGCGCGCTCCACAAGCAACCGCGGATATTGTTCAATGAGTTCCTTCCTCCAGTCGTGGCAGGCAGTGAAATAGAAATAGTTGGCGCTCGTCAGTTCCTGCACCACGCCGCTCATGACGCGGGTAAAGTAGCCCTCGCTCAGATCCGGGGCCAGCACTCCCACGCTCATCGAGCGGCTCTGGCGCAGCGAACGGGCAAAGTAGTTGGGCCGGTAATTGAGATCCCGTGCCGCATCCATCACGCGCGTGCGCGTTTCCTGAGGGATGGATCTTGCCGATGGCGAGTTATTGAGGACCAGCGAAACCGTGGTCTGCGAGAGCTCCAGATGTTCGGCGAGCATGCGGAGGTTAACGTGCACTGGTGGCGTGGTACTATTCCCCTTTGCCATGTTGGAGTTTTAACACGTTTGCGCATGAGAGGGAAACAGTGTCTCCCTTAACTACACCGATTTTCTCGGTTAGCGGCTCGCCCTTGCGCCTGGTCGGTTGGCGCTGGTAAAGAGTCCCGGAAGGGGATGCTTTGCCTAGGGAATCTTAACCTTCGTCTACCAGGTGAGAAGAAAGCGCCAGATCGGCAGTTACCCGAGATACTGCGGCAATGTTTCCTTTTTGTTCGCCTCTTCTCGGCAGAGGTTCTTCTCTCGAGGATCCTCCCTGCGTTGGAAGCAGACCCGCCGAAGCGACTCTGCGACCTGCAGCCGGGTACTTCGGCTTGCCGGAAATGTCCGGCTTATGCGCTTGATTTCTCAGCCTATTAACCTTCTATTCATCTGGCCCCGGTAGCCTAACAAAGGTGAATGTTCAAGTGCCTGAGATACGTATATCCCAAGTTCAATTCCAGCCTCAGCAGGATCCGGGCAACGAGCAGAACCGGGCAGAGGCGGAGCCAATCAAAGATTCGGCGGTCCGCACCTACCTTCTGTCGCGCGGCAACTCCGCGCTTGCGGATCGATTCTTCCATTGGCTGATGGTTCTGAGCGCGCTGAGTATCTTCGGCATTGTGGTCCTGATTGCCGGCGAATTGAGCGTGCACTCCAAGATGGCCTGGAACAGCTTTGGGCTGCAGTTTTTCTATAAGACATTTATCGATTCCTATACGCAGCAACCCATGTACTGGGATCCGGTCAATGCGCACTTCAGCGCCTTGCCCTTCATCTTTGGCACGCTGCTCTCGTCGCTTCTGGCGTTGATGCTGGCGGTTCCACTGGCGGTGGGGCTGGCCGTCTTTCTTACCGAGATGTGTCCGAGTTGGCTGCGTGGACCCTTGGCCTTCTTTACAGAGCTGCTGGCGGCGATTCCCAGCGTGATCTATGGCATGTGGGCGGTTTTCGTATTGGTACCCCTCCTGCGCGATCATCTAAATCCCTTGCTCATCAAGTCGCTCGGCTGGACCGGCTTCTTTGCCGCGGATAATCCAACCGGCCTCGGCTTTGTGGCTGCAGGCATTATTCTGGCCATCATGATTCTTCCCATCATCTCGTCGCTCACCCGCGAAGTGATGACCGCGGTTCCTGGATCGCAGCGCGAAGCGGTGCTGGCTCTGGGCGCGACCCGTTGGGAGATGATCTCCATGGGCGTGCTGCGCAACGCGCGCATCGGCATTGTGGGCGCTGTGATTCTGGGACTCGGTCGTGCACTGGGCGAGACCATGGCTGTGACCATGGTGATCGGCAATACTCCGCAGATCGCGCATTCCCTCTTGGCCAACGGAACCACCATGGCGTCGGTGATCGCCAACGAATATGCCGAAGCCACCAGCGATATGCATCGCGCCGCCCTCACGGAAATCGGGTTGGCTCTGTTTGGCGTCACCATCGTGGTCAATGCCTTTGCGCGCTTCCTGGTCTGGATGGTGACCCGTGGAGCACCGTCGGCGACGCACTAGAAACAGGGATCAGGGGTCAGGGCTCAGGGAGAGAATAGATTGCGGAACGAACATAAATTGCGGGCACAAATTCGGACGTGGGTCGATGGCGGCGCCACCGGCCTCGCGATCCTGTCGACCATCCTGGTCGTGGCGCCGCTGGTGGCCATCTTTATCTATCTCGTCTACAAGGGCGCCAGTTCGCTGAACCTGGACTTCTTTACGCAGATTCCCAAGCCGGAAGGCGAAGATGGCGGCGGCATGGCCAACGCGATAGAGGGCTCCGGGATTCTGCTGGCCATTGCGAGCGTGATCGGTGTGCCCGTTGGCATTTCCGGCGGTGTCTTTCTCGCGGAGTTCGGGCGCGGAACCAAGCTGGCCAATGCCATTCGCTTTACGGCCGACGTGTTGAACGGCGTGCCCTCGATTGTGATGGGGATGGCTGCTTACTCTCTGGTGGTCGTGCCGATGGGGCATTTTTCGGCCTTCGCAGGAGGCGTCGCACTGGGCATCATGATGATCCCCACGGTGTGCCGCACTACGGAAGAGATGCTGCTGATGGTTCCCAATGCGGTGCGGGAAGCGGCTCTGGCATTGGGCGTGCCGAACTGGCGGTCGGTGCTTTCGATTACGGTGAGAACCGCTTCACCGGGCATCATTACCGGTTGTATGTTGGCCTTCGCGCGCGTGGCGGGCGAGACTGCCCCGTTGATCTTCACCGCTCTTGGCAATTCGTTCTCCAGTTCGGATCTGAACCGGCCAATTGCCGCGCTCCCTTTGCAGATCTATGTGTACGCGCTCTCGCCCTATGACGACCAGCACCGGCTGGCCTGGGCCGGGGCATTGGTGCTGATCGTATTGATTGTTTTGGCCGTCTCGCTGGTGCGCTACGTGACTAGCCGCGGCGTTTTGAAGGGAGCAAGCTAAGTGGGCGTTGGCATCGAGGTAACTACCCTGAATGCGTGGTATGGAACCAACCACACGCTGCAGGACATCAACCTGAATATTCCAGCCAACCATGCGACCGCGCTGATCGGTCCCTCGGGATGCGGAAAGAGCACCTTTGTGCGCTGCCTGAATCGCATGCACGAGACCAATCCGATTGCCCGAGTCACAGGCACGGTGCGCATTGGCGATATCGACATTTATGCCGACGCCAAGCCGGTGGAGATTCGCCGCCGCGTGGGGATGGTCTTTCAGCGCCCCAACCCGTTTCCCACTATGTCCATCTATGACAACGTGGCCGCCGGGTTGAAGCTGAACGGATATACCAACCGTCAGGCGCTCGATGAGATCGT
>Ga0302320_10005529_pt1 | contig 28302 bp, 20 predicted proteins | sample Bog_T0_3_FD_202130 | JGI IMG/M metagenome (GOLD analysis project Ga0302320, IMG submission 202130) | Peat permafrost microbial communities from Stordalen Mire near Abisko, Sweden - Bog_T0_3 | ecosystem: Environmental > Terrestrial > Soil > Wetlands > Peat | place: Sweden: Abisko, Stordalen Mire...
CCACGGTCCAGCGCCCACAAGACGCGCTCACGCAAATCCTGCGAATACGATTGCATCCTGCCTCCCCTCTTCCAGCAGGACCATTATCGCATATAATGTAAATACTTAAATTAGAAATGCTCTAGTGTATTTGTATAGTTGGACAGTACGGTTCGCCAAGGTTCCTTCTCCTGAAACTAAATACTTGGTTTGGAGAAACCTCAGGCTGTCTTTTTGCAAAATACCAGGAAGACTGTTAGGAAGCCCCCTTAGCGACTCATAAGCCGCTTATTTCGAATGGCTTACAAGAGTATTGGTGCGAGAGGGGGGACTCGAACCCCCATGGATTGCTCCGCCAGATCCTAAGTCTGGTGCGTCTGCCAATTCCGCCACTCTCGCACGTTGATAATAAACAACCTAAAGTATTAAACCACATTGCTCAAAACTGCCGATGTCAGTTTTCCGGTGTCAGTTTAGGGTCAGGTAGTAGCTCATCATGGCCGCAATCGCCTGTGCTGCGTTGTCGGGTTGCAGGTGGCTATATACCATGGTTTGGTTCACATTTGAATGCCCAAGATACTTTGAAACAACGGGAATTGGCACACCGTTCATCACCCATCTGGATGCTGCCGTGTGCCTCAAACCGTACCAAACAAAATCGGTAATTCCGGCATCCTCAAGAGCCGAAAGAAACCAGTACCGTGCTTCATATAATACCCCGCCCTGTCTGTTGGTGCAGAGTGATTCGCCCGCCTTCTTTCTTGCCGTCAAGGTGTTGTACGCATCGATTGCAATCGGGGTCATCGGGACGTATCGCATGGCTGGTGCTTTCCGCTCCTTCTTCTGCCGTACCATAAGCATTTCTGTCGTGCGTGAGTAATCGCCAACCTGAGCCCGGAGTTGTTCGCTTATCCACCAGATGCCACTGGCGGGTACTTTCTCGTAGATTCCACGTTCTTTCTTGACTTGTTTCGTGGCCATACTTACTCCAATGCACCATGTTACGCCCGAGTTGACTCTTGCAGGAATCTGCTGAATACAGTCAATTCTGCCACTCGGCACGATGTTAAGCTGCCACCCAATACAGTCTTATGCTGCCACCCAGTACACAAGAATCCTGCCGTGGGCAGTCCGAGAGAACAGGTAGCAACATCCAAGCCAGATGCGTGCGGTAGTGTTTACCGATGAGTAATTGACGGTTGCCCGGTCGTTCATCCGGAACCACGGAATTTGTCTCCCCGACTCTGGATTTAAGCCTAGGCGATTTGGCGTAAATCCATAACCGGCCAGGAAATTTCTGCGTTTTCACGTTACGGATTCTCGGATCAAGATCTCGGCCAATTGAGGTCATTGTTGAGAGTGATTTAGTCACCCTCAAAAATAATGAGGGGTGTTCGTCGTGCTTTACGCCTTCTTGTGCAGATTCGAATAGGAAGAGCGGTCAAAGAGAAAAATCTGCGGGATGGCACTCCCCACTGTCCTCCCTGCATCTCGCACCGTTTCCTCTTGGAGGGCGAAATATGAAAGCGATCATTCAGCGTGCTTCCCTTTGCGTGGCTTCTCTCGCGCTTGGTCTTTTACCTGCTCACTCGCAGGCGCAGACGACCCCGGCCGTACAAGGCACTTCCATTGCCGACACGGCTGTCCCGGTGCTGATCACGCCCGCACCCGCCGGCTCAGGGTTTTTCGTGTTGAACCAGGACTTCAGTTTGTTGCAGCACTCGACCGTGGATACGTCCCAAAATCAGAATTGCACCGGCCCCAGCATCTATTCCAGGACAGACCCCGCTCAGCGAACGCTGGTGACTGACCTTTACAACGCCTATGTGAGCGGTGCGGATGCGCCCGGCGTCAGCATGGCGGTCACGGGGATCACCCCCGAGGTCTCTTGCCAAATGACGACCCCCTTCGACTACACAGGCGGAGTGTCGGCTCAATCCCTGGCCGCGAACGACACTCAGCATGGAAGCTACTTCCTGCTCAGCGCCTATGGCGGCAGCGGCGTAGACACGCTGTTGGTGCTCAACAATCTCAATAACGCCACCGTCTCCAGCGGCAATGCCTTCACCGGAGCGCTGCAGATGGCCCTGGATGTGAACGGCCAGTACACCTCGCTTGTGCCGGATGTCCGCAGCGACTTCGGACTCACCGCCATCACGGAGTTGAAGACCTCTACCAGTCCTGGAAACCTCTGGGTCTATGACCCCCAATCAAAGAACGTCTACAAGATTCTTGGGCCCGGCGGCGTCCCTCTGCCGGCCGTGACATCCTTCATCATTCCTCCGCAGATCGACGGCGGCGGCAGCCTGTTGGTGCTGGTCAACCAGGACGGCCTCACCGCCTCGAACATCAGTGCTCCGCCGCAGGATACAACGCCTTTCACCATCATTGACCTCGGCCAACTGCGGCCATTGTTTGCCACCAACCCTATTCACAACACCATCACCCTCCCTTTCGTACAGCAGATCCAGGCGACAGCGTCTTTCTACGCCATGCTGGGTGCGGCATACAACCCGATCGATCACCGCATCTATGCAGTCGTCGCCGGCGGAACCAGCATCACGAATGTAGTCGAGAGCATCCTCAGTTATGACACGCTCAATCCTTCGGCTCCGGCGGAGAAGGTGGTGGCCGATGTCTCCAACGTGCCGTTTACCCTGGGCTCCTATCCGCAGCTTGCTTTGAATGCCGCATCGGGCACGATGCAGATTCTCACTACAAGCCCTGCGGCGGTTTATAGCGTGGGGATTAACGGCACTGGCAATACTGCCGTAGAAGTGAGCGGCCCCGCATTTCCCGACTCGAACTTCCAGCCCACCTATATCGCCGCCAATGCGCTTCAGGGCGAGACGTACATCGCCTCGGCAAGCGGGCAGGTAGACATCCTCACGCGGCCAGTAACCTTGCAGGGCGGCTTGACGATCACGCTGGCCGGATCGGACCTTGGCTACACATCGCAGGAATACGATCTGACGCCGCTGGCGCTTTGGCCCTTGTACGACGCGTCGCTCGGAACCGCGAAGATGACCATCACTGTGACTCCCGATGGCGGCACGCCAGTAACCGTGGCCACCGGACATATCAGCGACATTGGCTATCCCGGAAGCAGTTTCTACACGTACACCTTCCCGGCGCCGGGCAGATATACGTTCGTTGCGACCGCGGAGGCTTCGGCGCTCTATCCCGCAGTGACCTCTCCGCCGCTCTATGTGTACGTCGGAAACACCGGGGTCTATCCAACAGCGATAACGCTGACCGCGCCTGCGACCATTCCTTCGACCAACGGACAGGCGACCTTCCACGCGACTGTCAATCTGACCGGAACGACCTACGCTCCGACGGGACAGGTCTACATCCAGGACCAAACCGGCGCCGAAGTCGCAAACATCAGTCTTCCCAAAGGCGTCATCTCAAATCCGCTGACACTCCCGGTTACTATCGGCGATGGAGTCTCTACTCTGACGGCCGTTTATAGCGGGGACGAGCAGAACCAGGGCAGCCAGTCAGCGGGCCACAGCATCACCGTGGGTACCGCGACGCTGCAGACCACAAGCATCGGCATCGTTGCTCCGGCGACGGCAACCCCGGGAGTAGCCTTCAATACTGTTCTTGTGTTCAACGTCAACGGCGCATTCACGACCCAGCCAACAGGCAATATCGTGCTGACGGCCACGCCGGCAGGAGGCACGGCGACAACGGTTGCGACAATCACTCCGGCACAGGGCATGGCGCCCGGCGGGGCTAATGTTTCTGTCAGTCTGCCTAACGCAGGCGCGTACACGCTCAATGCGAACTACGCGGGCGATTCACTTTACGCGGCGTCGACCAATTCAGCAACCGTCACAGTTGTCAGCACCGAAATTGGGACGGCGCTTGGGCTTAGCGGGTCGACGACACAGACGACTGGGGTGCCATTTTCTCTCACGGTGAGATTGACCGCGCAAGGCACGTCGCAAGCGCAACCGACAGGCAATGTTGCAATCACGGCAACTCCGGCAGGAGGTGGATCGGTCCTCACGCTCGCGACGATTACGGCGGCGCAGGCACTGACGAATGGCGGGTATAAGGCGCAAGTGACGCTGCCGTCTTCCGGTAGCTTCACGATCACCGCGACCTATGCCGGCGACCAGAACTTCAGCAGTTCTACTGCTGCGCTAGTGGTCACGAGTGAGCTGCTCAGCACGACGATGGGAGTCAGCGGAGCAACCAACCAACTGGCAGGTGTAGTGTTTCCCCTGACGATACGGCTGGCGTCGTCATCGGGAACTCCAACCGGCAATGTTGTCATTACGTCGGAGCTATCCGCGGGAGGCGCGACAACCACGCTGGCTACCGTGACTGCAGCACAAGCAATGACGAGCGGCGGCTATCAAGCGCAGGTAACTCTGTCTTCTGCGGGAAGCTTCAAAGTCTTCGCGACTTATGCGGGCGACGCAAAGTTCAGCGGATCGACGGCGAGCCTCGTAATCGCGGCGGTATTCAATCAGCCGACGCTTCAGATCTCTGGACCTGCAACAAGCGCGGTAGGGGCAAGCCCGAATTACTATGTGACCTTGTCGCAATCACTGGGTTCTATCAGTGCAACGACCACGCTCACCGCTACATTGAACGGAGCTCCCGGTCCGACGGGGACCATGAACGGTCCAGACGCCTTGATTACATTGGTTTTCAGGACGGCCGGTACGTACACGTTGACGGCGACATTTGCCGGTGACGCGGAAAACGCCCCCGTAACCTCGAATACATTGACTACGGTTGTGGTGGCACAGGCATTGGCCCCAAGCTATAAGCTCACGCTGGACACCTTCGTGAAAGGCGACCCGCCAGTGACTATACCCCCGAGCAGCTATGTCGACATACCCTTCACCCTCACTCCAGTCAACGGCTTCACAGACACCATCGTACTCTCTACTTCAACCGCCGATGGTACCTATATTCCCGGTGGCCTACAATATCGTGTGACGGATGCAAACGGAACGGAACTCCCGTTTGACACCTTCATGGGAACAAAGGTCACTCTCGGCGCCACGCCACTTCACTTAAGGCTCAGGATGTTTGGGGTGAAGGCCACGGTAGCCAGAAATCAAAGCCCATTCAACTCCAGGCGGAAGATGGAATACGCAAGCGTGATCTTTGGAATCCTGCTGCTTGGCGGAGCAAGGCGAAGGTCATGGATGGGGACTGTGGCAAAGCTGCTGGTCGTCGTATTGTTTGTCTCAGCCATCGGGAGTGTGTTGTCGGGCTGTATTGATTCCCAGGGATATCTCATCGAAGTAGACCTGAACGCAGCGCCGACTCATAGCTCGGATCCAGGTGGCGCGCCTCAGGATGTGCTTCTCCTGGCCGACTAACTCCGCAGCCGGACTGGTTATGGATGAGGAGAGCGGCGTTATCATCAGGGGAGGTCAAAGATGTATCCGGTCATTCATATTGGAACTTTCAGCTTCTACACCTTTGGCCTCGCCTTTGGAACGGCCATCTGCCTGGGATGGGTGGCGTTTGATCAATACTTCAAGCGACACAACATCCACGTGAACATGCCTCTGCTGGGTATTTGCCTCATCCTTTCAGGGTGGTTGGGCGCCAAGCTCGATAGCACTCTCGTTACGGCAATACATTTGCACCTTAGTTCGGGTTGGTTCGCTTCACACTTAAAGGATCTAAGCGGTGGCTACACCTACCTTGGTTGCTTACTTGCGGGATCGCTCGCGGGCGTTGTCTATGCGAAGGTAAATAGAATTCCGCTTCTGGTAGGTTTCGACTCCATGTTCTGTATTGGGCTTGGTTACGGAGCCGGGCGCATTGGCTGCTTTCTCGCGGGCGACGGAGACTACGGCGTTCCCTCGAGCCTTCCGTGGGCCGTCAGCTTTCCGCATGGACTTGTCCCGACGATGAACCGCGTTCATCCAACTATGCTTTACAGCGCAGTCTGGGAGCTTTGTATTTTTGCGGTCCTGTGGCACGTCTCCGACCCGAAGCGCGGACGGCATCTGCGGCCCGGTGTCTTGCTGGGATGTTACCTTATCGCGACGTCGACAGGGCGGTTTCTTGTGGAATATCTGAGCCTGAATCCCATCCTTTCATTTGGGCTGAAGGAGGCGCAGATCGTGAGCGTCGCTCTGATGCTGACGGGAACGGGGATTCTTGTCGTCTCAGGCCTTCAGATCCGCGAAGTTCGGGACATCTCAGGCGCAGTTGATGTAGCTGGGGACTGACTTTGGCCGCCCTCGTTGGCGAGGCACTGGCGCTCACGCTTCTGATACCGGTGCCAATAACAAACAAATTCCGGGTTGGGCGCCCTGTTATTTCCAGAATCAGCGCTGCGTAAGGATGGATGCAAATGCCTGCATGGCGTTGTTCGCGCGATGGGCATCCTCAGCGGTTAGGGAATTGTTCTCCCGCAGGATGGACCAGCTCTTCAAAGCGGCCTCATCCATGTTGCGTGCTCCCTCCAGGTCACCGTTCCTGGCAAGCCCACTGCCGAGAGCTGCCTGCGCACGAGCCCAATCGGAACGAAAGATAGCATTGGCTGGATCTGCTTGTGAGCGGGCGGCTGCAATCTGCTCGGCTTGTTTTAAGTATTCCAGTGCCGAATCCATACTGTGCAAGGCAAGATCAGCGTTGCCAAGAGCCAGCAGGGCCTTGCCGCAATTGGCGAGCGAGTAGGGATCGGTTCGTGGCGCCTGACTGTCACAAAGAATCTGCTTTGCACTCTCGGCATGATGTTTCGCTGCTGGTGCATCGCCGACGGCCAGCAGGCCCTCTGAAAACTGGCGCTCGCTGTTGCCGGCATCGGAACGGTATTGCGTGCTCGCTGGAGAATCATGGTTGAGTGATTGGGCCAGTTCCACGGCCCGCTGATAGTGCGGAAGTGCCGCCGCAGGCTGTGCTTCAACACGCAAAACGTCGGCCCATTGAGCTTGCACTGCAAGTTGCCGCTCGCGATAGATGGCGTTGCCCGGATCGGCATCGCGCAAAGTTCGCAACAGCTCTGCGGACCTCTCAATATGCGCGAGCGCTTCCGGTCCCTTTCCGCTCTCTAGCAGAACGCGTCCGAAGCGGACCTCGGCAATTGCCAACTCCACGTTGCCGTTCACGTCGCTCGGCTGCGCGGAAAGCACCTTCTCAATTTCCGTTATCGCCTCGCTAAAAGTATCGCCTGCGTCTACGCGCCGGCCCATAGCGATTTCGGATGTGCCGAGCGAGATGAGGCTTCTGTAGTTCTCTTTAGCGATCTCAATGTTCTCCGGGTATTGAGCTGCCAGCTTTGCAACCTGGTCTCTGCCCTGCTGGTAATAAGCAAGGGCGTCGGTGGTTCTGCCCAGACTTGGAAATCCCGTTCCGCCGGCGAGGTCGCCCATGTGATGAAGGCAATCGGAAAGCTTCAGAACATTGTCCAATTGCTGTGGAGCTTTGGACTCGATCTCCTGGCGAAGCTTGATGGCTCGCTGGTACGCACGGCCAACGGCCAGCAGGTCTCCACTGGAGTAGAGAAGATCGCCGTATGTTGTGAATGCGTCAGCCGCGGAACTCAAGGCAGGCGGCGAACGATCGTCTCGCAGCAGTTTCTCGGCGGCTGCCACGGCCTTTTGTGCGCTTGCCATTGCGCCAGCCGTATCCCCCAGGTTGTTCTCATATTCGTTGCCCTGGACATTGCTCACTCGCACATAGGCGTCCACGATTTCGCGCTGCAGTAGTGGGTTATCGGCCTCTTTGGAAAGATTGTCGAGATAAGTCAGAGCGTCCTTGACGAGGCGAGCACGCACCGGCGTGGAACCCGGCAAGCGATCAATTGCATCCGCGTAGTCGAACAGGACGGAGTGAGCAAGCTGACGAACCTCGTTGAAGCGGCGGTCGGCGCGCTCTCTTGCCAGGGTGACCTCAATCAAACCACCGATCAAGGAACACAACAGAAGCCCCGCAACCACAACTATCGCCCGATTGCGCCGAACAAACTTAGCGGCATGATAGAGCGGGGCATCGCCATGCGCCTGGACAGGCCGGCCCTGCAGATAGCGGAGGACATCTTCAGAGAACTGATCGACTGAGGCGTAACGGCCCGATGGCTGCTTGCGCAGTGCCCGCAAGACGATATTATCCAAGTCGCCCTTCAGCTTTGGCGCACAGACGCTGGGCTTTGCAGGCTCATCGTCACATACCGCTGCCATTAACTGGTGTAACGGACGATCCGCATCGCCATAGGGAGAATGGCCGGTCAACAATTCATACAGAATGACGCCAAGGGAGTAGACGTCAGATGAAGTGGTGACAGACTCTCCGCGAATCTGCTCCGGGCTGGAGTAGCGCACAGTCATCTTCAGCATGCCCGGCTCCGTGAGAGCGTCGCCGGCGAGCGGAGCCACCGGGCTGAGAACCTTGGCAATGCCGAAATCAAGAAGCTTGGGCGTGCCCTGCGCTGTAACCAGGATGTTAGCCGGCTTGAGATCGCGATGAATCACCATGTTCTGATGCGCGTAATGCACCGCAGAACAGATTTGACGAAAGAGATCGAGACGCTGATGGAGGGAGAGATTCTGTTGGCGGCAGTAGTCGTTAGGCGAAGTGCCCTCGACAAATTCCATGATCAGGTAAGGCAGGCCGTCGGCACGCGCCCCGCCGTCAAGTAACCGCGCGATGTTAGGATGCTCGAGATTTGCCAGAATTTGCCGCTCGGCACGAAAGTGTGCGATAACATCCGGCGAGTAAATGGTGGCGCTGATCAGTTTGACCGCCACGCTTTTTTCGAACTCGGCATCGACCCGTACGGCGCGATAGACCGACCCCATGCCGCCCTTGCCAATCAACTCTACGAGCCGGTATTGTCCCACTTTCTCACCGACCGCCGAATCGGCTAAATGGTCTTCCATAGCCTGGTTGCGGATGGCGGAGTGTTGCCAGAATTCCTCCTTCATCGCGGCGGCATCGGCAGCGAGCAACTTACGGAGTTCCTTCAGAAGTGTACCGTCCTCGGCGCAGGAAGACTCAAGAAAGCGCTCTCGCTCTTCCGGAGTCAGCTCGGAGGCCTGATCGAAGAGTTCCCGAAGCCTGTCCTCGTTGGTGCGCTGGGAACTCATCCCTTGGTCCCCTCCATATTCTCGCGCAGCCATGCCCGGGCAAAACGCCAATCGCGTTCAACGGTCGCAATTGAAAGGTTCATGACGCCGGCGATTTCCCTGAAATCCAGATCCCCAAAGAAGCGCAGCTCAACAATTTGTGCGCATCGCGGATAGCGCTTGGAGATTCGATCAAGGGCCTGGTCAACCGCCAATGTGTCCAGTTGACGGTGCTCCTGGATCAGTGGAAACTCCTCCATTGCGCCCGCATCTCGTTTTGCACTCTTCCTGGCACGCGCCTGGTCCACCAGAATCTGCCGCATCATCTTGGTCACCACGGAGATGAAATGCGCGCGGCCCTTCCAGTCGATTGAGCGCAGCGAAGACATGCGCAGATACACTTCGTGCACCAGGGCGGTTGCCTGTAGAGTGTCGGCGTCAGACTCGCGCTTGAGATGGTAAGCGGCCAGGCGGCGCAAGTCCTGATAGACGAGAGCCGTTACACGCTCGATGGCTTCGGCATCTCCGTCTCGCCAGAGTTCCAGCCACCTGGTTACGCTCTCCATCGATGCTAGCCCCATTGCCTGAAGTATAAGGCCCTGAATGCACCTGGCCTCGGGCAAGCGCCGGGGCAAACCAGAGAATATTGGACCCCGCAAGGAATATTTGAGGGGCGCCGAGGACCTTTTACGCCTTCTTGACAGGATTAGGAAGGGACAGGCCATCCTTGACGAAGAATCGAACGGCTGAAGATGAGTATGGCAGGTTCCTTCCGCACGCCAGACTATCGGCAGGGCACGCAAACTGTTTCCTTACAGGATCAGATCGTCTCGGGGAACTACCAGTTGATCGGAATATCGGACTCGCACGCTACCCTTGGGTTAATCTGCAAAGCGAAGCATCGACTTCGTCGGCAGGTTCGCCGCCTTCGCCCTCTACAAAGCTCAACCCAGCTCTTACAAAGGAGATCACAATGACCTCGTCTTGCGCACGCAGTCTTGTTTTATGTCTTCTCGCGGGAATGCTCGCGGGTCTTTCCGGTTGCAAGAGTAGCGGAGTGGAGGCATCTGGGAATGGCTCCGCCGCTGAGATGTCGGGTCCACCAACTTTTAACGCAGTTTATCAGGTGAGGAATCCGCGCACCTGCGCGAAGGTAACGAGCCCGCCAAACGTGGCCCAGGCGAAAGCACTGGTGCAGTGTTCCAGCGAATCCGACACGACGGGGGGGGCTACGCCCGCGATTTGGCTGGCGACGGATCTGCAGGTCGAAATGGGAGCACCGCGCAACTACATTCCGGGCACAGACGACCGGCAGGATCTGGACCCGAGCGCGAAGATTTATCCACTTCGCGGACAGGGCACCCGGTGGTCCTGCGGGGCGGCTGCAAGCTATCCGGCTGGGCAGAACTGCATGAAGTGGCCGGCAGCGCCCGGCGGTCAGGGCTCCTGCTGGAAGACTTCGTTCGGTGACTGGAATTGCGGCATGACCATTGGATCGCCGAACTGGGTGGCCAAGCAGAAAGGACCCACTACCTATTGAATTCGAGCCCGGTAGCTGCCGCGGCGTTGGATTCGGCTGCTGATCGCACTGAACTATTCCGCGACGCCTCTCGAAGAAGCGCGGTATGTCTTCCAGAACCAGGCAAGCGCCGATGCACCGAGTCAGGGTGGTTTCTGCAAATGCTGCCGAGGAGCCATCCGAAGAAACAGATGTTGGGGGGGGGCAGGGAGCCGGGCACGCATTCTTGGGCTCATTGCAGAGGAGCAGGTGGAACCATGCATGAGAATCGAAGGATTGAAAAGATTGCAATGGCAATGCTCGCTGCCGGCACAATCCTGTGCGGAGTGGTTGCCTGCCAGGTTGGAGGAAGCCAAACCATTTCCACGCACCCGAGACCATTCACTGAACCTAGCGCCAACATGCTGGTTCAACAGTACGGTGGCCGAGCCCCCCGGCCTTGCCCCGCAATCCGGCACAATCCTTCAGACTCAGAAGCGGCGGCTCTCGCGCAGTGCACCATGGAGGGCACGTTTGGATCCACAGAAACGCTACTGACCAATGTCCAGATTCACATTACCGGCTCCCACAAGTTCTCTACCGACAATGCTGGTGTTTATGACCCTGCCGTCAACAACAGGAAGGATATTGACAACCGGGCCGAGGTTCTCACCATCGTGGGCTATGCAAAGCAGTACGCATGCGGCGTACAGTCATTCGCACCTGGCAAGAGTTGCACCATCACAGACATGCCCAACGGAGCCGGTGCCTGTTGGAAGACCAGTTACGGCGAATACCGGTGTAACTTCATAAGTGTCGGCGGCAACGGCTACCAGCTTGGCCCGCCGCCGACTACCTATTAGTGCATCAGACCTTCGGAGCAACCCATTCCCGTGTTTGGAGACAGAACTGCGGTCGTTACGTTCCAGGCATCGTCGTAGTCCGGATGGGACAAGGATGGCTAGACGGCTCGTGCGGGAACTTGAGTGGAAAGCCCCAGGAAATTCAGAGATGTGGCCCCGCTCGGCAGGATTCGCCAACGGGACTTCCGTGCCAAAGGGAGGGCTTCATTATGAAATTGTCTCAGGTGGACTTCGCTTCGTCGGGTAGAACGCTGCACCTGCAGGGATTCGTCAATGCGAGGCGATCCAACTGATTAAATCAGACTCGAAGTCCCGATAGCAGCTCGCAACTCCCCACTACTCTTGAGAAGACAAGCTGCATCCGTGGACTGTGCTCATGAACTTCGCTCTGGGCGTTATGCCAATGCGTGTGAGATCTAGACGATCTGCATCCCAGCAAGCCCCAAGGGTAGGATCTTTACTCAACTGACCATGCGTGTGCCACCGGCAAGCGTTCTGCAACAGCTCAAGATGCGTATTACTCAAATCGAAGAGGGTCCCCCGCAAGCTCGCAGCGTATTGAGCCCCGCGTTCACCATGCTCGCAATCTTGGCCATCATTTTCCCGGCGCGAATCATGAAAGACGGCGAAGAGCCTCACCACCTCAACAATCGCTCCATTACTGGCCGAGATATTCAATGCGTTCGTTTCAACCCGCCGCCAGTGATCTGGTCCATGAATCGAATCAAGGTCGCACTGAAATTCTTTGGTGACGTAAGCCCACACGGCTTGAAAATCGATGGAGATGATCTCACACATAAATCCTACTCTGGGTTGCGTTCTGTGATGCTTGCGGTGAGAGCTACTTCTTCTGCCTGTGTCAAAAACCTGACCGAAGCTTCTCAGGGGCATGAAAAAGTGGAAAGCAAAAAGCGCTTCCCACTTTCCCACACCCCCGACTACGGCGACGGGAGATATCTATTTCTCCCGTCGCGCTATATTAACAAGTCCACTGGTACAAGATACCGGGCAGTCCATAGGCATACCGCCTCAATCGTATGAACTGTTAGTTTGAAGAGGACAAATGGCCTACAAGAGTGAGATCGATCCCAACCTCTTTGGCAACCTTGAGGATGAAGATGCTGGGATCTTTCAAGCCCCACTTCACGTACGGAACCGTGAAATGTGTTTTGGCCGTGAGGTTTGCTCCATCGATATGGATCTGCATGGGAACCGTAAGATCATGCGGAGTGCCGTGAAGAGTAAAGATGCCGGAAACCTGAATGGTGGAGTCGCCCGTGGCTGCGATGGCGCCTTGATAACTCTGCGGTACGAAGGACACATCAGCGAAGTGAGCCGTGTCCAGGACATCGGAGTTCATCTTTTTGTCCCTACTCGGCTCACCGCTGTCACCGCTGCCCGCCGCGACAACCACCGATCCTGAGATCTTCTGTGCGCTGCGGTCGAAGTCGATGGATCCGCTCTGCACATGGAACTTGCCGGAGACAGAGTGGCCCGTGCCGGTCAGAGCAAAGGCAACCGTGCTTGCATCCGGATTTACGGTGAAGGTCTGATGCTGGGCAAATGCGCCGGGCGCGAGAAGCAACGGCAGGGAAATCGCGAGCGAATAAACGATGGTCTTCATAGTCTCTCTCCTGGATGGATGTTTCATTTTAGGGTTCGTACCGGCTGTGTGATGAGTTGCGACAGCCACAGGCTGATGGAGGCAATCTGGTTGTCGGACAGGTATTCATGTCCGGGCATATCGGTTCCGGGAATGCCGAATTTGGCAATCTGCGCCAGCCGATCGAGGCGCACTGCATCCTGACCGTACGGCGGCAGATAGAAAAAAGGCCCAACCGCAAGATCGGGAGGAAGCCGCTTGAAATTGGCCTGCCAGTTCAGGCGCGTGAGCCCGCCGGCGCTGTGGCAGGTGGCGCAATAGCGTTGAACGAGCCGCTGGCCTTCGCCGGCATTGGCCTCTGCGACGGCAGAAGATGAGGGATGCCAGGTGCGCTCCGCAAGTTGATGATCGGCAGCGCCGGCGCCGTGCAGAGTATTGAGGTAAGCTACAAGATCGTTTCCCCGCTCATCGCCGAAGAGAAACGCATACGAGGGCATGATCGAGGCGCCACTGACCACAGGCGGATTATAGAAGTGGGCCTTGAGCCACAGCGGCGAACGCCGGCCGCCAACCTCGGCAAGGTCCGGACCTTGCCGGCGATTGCCGATGAGAGGCGGGCGTTGCAGACGGAGTTCCTGCACGGACTCGACTGGCCCCCACATCAGAACATCGGGCGAATTGGGACGCACATATTGGGAGTGGCAGTTGATGCATCCCTCGGAGATATAAACCTGCCGGCCGCGTTCCACCTGCGATAGCTGGGGAGTTGCATCGACGGCAATCAGAACGTGATCGAGATAGAAGGCCGCAAGAAGAACCAAGGCCGTAAGAGCCAGTTCGCGCGTTCGTTGCCGAAGCATGGTGAGAAGCCACGGAAGCAAAACTACCGCTCCCGCGCCCAGAACAAAAGCCGGAGGAACATGGCCGAGATTCTGGCCTATGCCGATCCCCATCGCCGAGCCGCACCAACCGGCGATGGCGTAGATCCATCCCGCCTGGCGGCCGCGTTCTGCCGCGGAGGCAGCCGGCGCAATCAGGGAGGGATAGGCAACCAGCGCCACAGAGTACAGAGAGACGCCGACGGGATAAAACACTGAAGCCAGTAAGGCGCGCTGCGGGTCAAGCAGGAGCAGGCAAGCGCCGCCCAGCGCAACAAAGGCTGCCGTGAGAACAAGCCATAGACCGCGGCGGCGAAGCAGCAACCAAGCGCTAATCAGCGCCGCTGCAAAATGCAACAGACCGTTGGCCCACAGATGACTTGAACCCTGCCACGTTCCAGCCTTCAACGCAGGCGTGTTTTGAATAATGTAGAAGGCGGCGGAGTCAAGCCACACCAGCGCGGCAAAGCACGCCAGTGCGCGAAGAAATGAGGATGCAGGACGCGGTTCTTGCATCACTGTTTCCGCAACTGGCTGAGGTGTCTTTTGCAGGATGACGAAGATGCCGGCAAGGCAAAGCAAAGCGGCTGCTGCGGACTGCGTCTGGGGTGACGCGGTGAAGAGTGGCGGAAAATTGCAGACCAGGTAGCCGATGCCGGTGCCCAGGCCGACCCTGAACAGCGGGCTGCGATTGCCCGTAAATTGGCGCAGATGCGTGACCAGGGTGACGGTGAGCAATCCCAGCCCTGCGCCGATCAGCATTGCTACGGCCATGGCGGCAGCAGTCCCAAGCGGCAGCAGAGCGAGCAGCGCCGCGGTGCCTGATGCGCCAAGACCGAAGCCAAGCCGCAAATTCGGAGAAGGCCAGAACTTCAACCGGGGAGTCAGCAGGCTTAAGAGAATTCCGCCGCAGGCCATTGCGGCCATCACGGCTTTCAGTTCAGTGCCGTCTATGCCAAGACTGGCCAGCCGCTGCAAAAATGCAAACTGGGCAAAGATAAGGAAATAGACATACGTGATCGCGACAAGGCAAACGCCTTGCCATCCGGAAAAGCGCGATTCACTTTGCCGCATGACGCAACCAGCCTTTGCGCAGGCCAGCGGCCTGAATCAGAACGCAGGCGCCATCGGAAGCAGCAACAGTCAGCCAGCCTGATTCGAGCGATCCGGAAATAACCTGTGCGACGACAAAGATGGCCACGCTGCCGCGCGTGATCGCGGTGAGCAACCATATGATTTCAATCTTTGCTGCGCTGGCTTTGCGGTAAGTGAGCCACGCACCATAAAGACATGCCAGGCCTACAGAAAGAACAAACGCGCCGATGAAAGAAATAAAGGGAAGCGCGTCGGCGGGCACATGCAACTGCATAAGCCCGAGGGTCAATGCCGGCACGCTGATCAGCAATGCGCCGGTCACAGTGTCAGAGAGTCCAATAAGCAGCTGATAACCAAAGAGGATAGGACGGTTCATGCGGTCTTCTCCTTTGCAAAGTATGCTGTGCCGGTAACTGTGCCGACTTCGCGCAGCAGCGTCGAAGCATCTATAAACCAATCCAATGACGCAAGCAGCATGAGGATTCCGCTCAGCAGACGGAGTACATAGAGCAAGTTGCGGAACACCCCGGGGACAATGGTGAACGATGGGTCGAAGCCTTCGCGCCATCCTGCAACTGTTATCAACAAAATATAGGCAATAACGCTTCCATTCCAGAGATAAAACGACCGGGCGCGATTGAAGATCCATCCGCCCTCGCCCAGCATTTGCACCATGACAAAAATAAGCAGGCTCGACGTGAAGCCGGCCATGGCAACAAACGAATGGCCGACCAGGCCATCGGTAAATTTGAAGTGGTCTAGAACTCCGGGAAGAAAGAAGATCCAGCCGGTAACGATCAGGGCCGCCCACCACCAGAGAAAAGCCAGGCGCCAGCGGCGCGTGTTGCTGTGCCAGTTGAATGCCGCATAGTAAGCAGGAGTGAGCGGCAGCCAGGCGAGAAGGCTGCCGAGGCTCAGATACTGCGCGGGAAGGTGATGGCTGATGTCGGCGCGGCCCAAAGCAGCGCAAAGCAGCGACTCCGCCACCAGGACAATCCAGCCCGTGGCGATAATTTTGGTGTACCCGGCTTTGCGCTGCGTCAGTCCGAACGGAAGCATCAGCAAAATGGCGACAACAGCCAGAGAAGATTCCAATTGGCTTGCACCCGTGGGTCCGCCCGTGTCGGGATTGACAGCGGGATAGATCGCGGGGCTCGACGCGATGTAAATCAGAAAGGGCACAAGCAGCAGAATCACCAGACCTATGAGCTTCGCTGCCCGTGCAGTCATCGCGGCGTTCTTCGCATGATTCCAGTTGGCGACGAGGGTTAAGGCCAGCAGCAGCCAAAGGGCCACCAGAGCGGCCGGAAACAGGACGCGCGCGTACCCGCTCCAATCCAGAAACAGCTTGCCGCTGGAGTAGCCGGAGAGCCAGGAAAGCGCGCCCACGCCAAGGGCCGCCGACCAAACCCAGAGGACCGGCCGGCACCAATTCGCAGCGGGTCCGCGGTCAGCACCGTAAACTTTGAAAAGAAAGCCGGCAAGGGGAAGACTGGTCCAGCCGTACAACTCAAGATTCATGTGCACCGTGACCCATCGTCCGTATGTCCACTCGCCCAGTGCCTGGTTAAGTCCGGGAAAGAGCAGAAGAATCGCGATCAGCACACCAATGGCATTCGCCGCCACAAGCCAGAGCAAGCTGTGCCAGGCTGCGCTGGCCACAACCTGCGGAGTCTGGCGCGCAGGCGCAGGCTCATCGAGCATCTTCAGATTCATGAATTCTACCATCGTGCATTTCCACAAGGCGGTTGCAACGCTCTGCGAGACCGCGATCGTGTGTGGCCATCACCAGGGTCACACCTTCCGTGGCCACAAGGTCGAGCAGGAGATCAAAGATCGCGGCGCTGCTCTGCTCATCGAGCGAGCCGGTAGGCTCATCGGCAAGCAATATCTTTGGCTTGTTCATCAATGCGCGGCAGAGCGCGGTGCGCTGGCGCTCTCCGCCTGAAAGTTTCTGGATGCGATGGCCAAGGCGATGACTTAGGCCGGTGCGATCGGTAAGTTGCCGCAGGCGGGCTTGCGCAATCTTATGATCGATTCCCGCGGCGACCGTTGGAATAAGGCAGTTTTCTGCAAGCGTTAGATCGGGAATCAGGTTATGAAGTTGAAATACAAAGCCCACCTCGTGGCGAAGTAGACTCAAGCGATTGCGGTGACGATCGATCTCGATATTGTTGACCGACAGGCTTCCGCGATCGGGCTCGTCCAGGCCGCCAAACAGATGCAGCAGCGTGCTCTTGCCACAACCCGATGGTCCGCAGAGCGCGATGGTCTGGCCCTCGACGGCTTTGAAATTCACTCCCTTGAGAACAGCAATGGTCCCTTCGTCATAGCTCTTCCAAACATCCTCCGCGTGCAGGACGATGCGTTCGTGGCCGTTCGCTTGTGCAGTTGTGGGATTCATTCGAAGCGAAGCGCCTCCACTGCGCGAATACGCATGGCATAGATGGCCGGGTAGAGCGCGCCGGCGATTCCTGTGATCAGCGCCAGAAGAACAACAATCAGCATCACAACCGGTTGTATTGTCACGTCCACATAGCCGTGCAGAGCTGGAACCAGCTTGAGAATCAAGAGCAGGCAGGTTCCGGTCAGCAATCCCAGCCCTGCGCCCAGCAGCGACACAACCGCGGACTCGCCGAAGATCATTGCGGCAATCTGCATGCTTGAGAATCCGTTGACGCGCAGGATAGCGATCTCGCGAATCCGCGTAAACACAGACATGATCATGGTGTTCGCAACGCCGAGTCCGCCCAGAATCAAACCGCATCCGCCCACTGCCCAGGCCGTAGCCTTGAGAATCCTGAACTGCGAATAGGAGTGGTTGAACTCCGCGTCTTCCAAGGCGATCAGGCTGGCATATTTCGTCTTGACCATGTTCTTGAACGAAGCGGCATCGTCCCGGTTGCGCAGCTTGACGGTAATGACAGAAGACATGCCGTCCTTGTGAAAGAAGCTTTGTGCCGAGTTCAGCGGCATGAACACGCCGCCATCCTCAAAGCCGTTGGCCGTCTGTAGAATTCCAATCACGTGGAAGATCCCGTGTCCGATCGGCACATGGCTGCCCATTTGTGCGCCCAGAAACTCCGCGGCCCGTTCTCCAAGAACCACATCGTCGGCGTGTTGCGCAAAGGTGAGGCGATCGCCCGCGATCCATGTAGCCTTGCGGATGCGTGCGTCGCTGGCGGTTACGCCAAAGCACGTAATGATGGGGTGGTCGGCGCTGGACACAACACCGAAGAGCACCGGATCGGCATGCAACACCATCGGCCAGCTTGCGATCTCATTCACTGCCGCCGCGGGAACGTTACTGAAAAAAAGATCGGAGACGTTGCGCTCGAATACGATGATCTCGCTGTCGCTCGACAGAATGCCAGAAAACATGCCGATTGCGCCTTGCAGAATGGTGACCACGGTGAGCATGGCCGCAACACTGAAGGCAATGCCCGCAACACTGATGAACGACCGGATGCGATGGCGGCGCAGATTCGTCAAAATGAGCTTGAGAAAAATCACCTGCACTCTCCCGGAATCAGGTCGCAGGCATTCTGAGTTACGTGAACCAGTTCCTCCTCAAGATCGCTCCGCAGCTTTTCCAGGAACCATAGCTCCGGCCTTGTCTGCAAAAGCCGGCCAAGCGTCACATCTCCCAAATGGATAAAGCGAGTAAGACGCCGAACAGCACCGGAGACTCCCATCGCATGCGCGGCATTGGGCCTGTCGAGCAGCAGATCGCGGGCTACCGTTTTTCCGGCTTCTGCCGAGCTTTCCAGCACATCCTTCAGATCGTCGATCATCTGATACCCGAGTCCCCAGTACTGCGCAATCCGTTCCATGAGTTGCAGTTCCCGCACTGAAGCACCGCCCAGCATGGCCGGCAAAACCAGCGTAAGCCGGATCAGCGAAACCGTCTTGCCCCGTGCAATCGTTTCAGTTGTCTCGCGGTTGTGAGGCAAGGTCGAGTAGTGCAGGTCCAGGCTCTGTCCGTTGAGAAGTCCGTCTACACCGAGGCACTGCTCAATGTAAGCCTGCGCGCTCGCCTGGCATGGCTGCGGCGCTGCGGCCACTGCCCGCCAGCATAGCGCGTATGCGCGATTGATGAGCGCCAGCGCGGCAAGAATCGCGCCCGCCTCGCCGAACGCAAGATGAACACAGGGAACGTCGCGCCGCTCCACGGCATTGTCCATGCAGGGCAGATCGTCGAATAGCAGTGAAGCGGTATGGAAGTATTCCAGCGCAATGGCCAGCTCTTTGGCGGCAGTCGCATCCAGGCCATATGCCATCGCCACCTGAAAAACCATCCGTAGCCGGACCAGGCTGCCGGGATTGTCCAGCACATGGCGAAGAGCTTCTTCCAAGTGCGGATCGAGCGTGGGCGGCAGCGGCAGCCCTGCGCTGAAGGCCTCCGCAAATTGCTTGGCGTTCGATGTTTCCATAGATTCATCCGCGTGAACTCTGATATTCGTAATCTCCTAATTCTTGGAACTCGTTACTTATTCTGAAGACTAACGTGCATTGCGTGAGCCATTTGCCGAATGTAGTATCTATTCATTCAGACGAAGGTGAAGAGCCATTGGAAAGCATGCTCACGGCCTGCTTTCAATGACAATGTCGTCATGTACCTGAAGCTACTCTCCAGCATAGTGAACAGATATGACGGTAATCCAACCCGGTCATGACAAATTGTTCATCTGAAGGCTTGAATAGCCCTTCTTGACTGAAACCTGCATGCCGCTGAAAGTAAATGAAATTCCGCAACAAATGCACTAATATCCATGTATGCGGCTCCTGCTTGTTGAAGACGAACTCGACATACAAAGCTTCCTGAAATGTTCGCTTGAAGAAGCTGGCTATCAGGTGGACGTGGCGGCGGACGGCAAGACTGCCGAGCAACTCGCAATTGAGGCAGCTTTCGACATATTGATCGTCGATCTTGGTTTGCCAGACATCGACGGTATTAGTTTAATTCTACGCCTGCGCCAACTTGGTGTCAGGGCGCCGGTTCTGATCCTTTCGGCAAGGAGATCCGTGGACGACAGGGTGCGGGGTCTGGAGCAGGGAGGGGACGACTATCTGACCAAGCCCTTTGCGCTCGCGGAGTTGCTGGCAAGGCTGCGCAATCTGCTCAAGAGAAGCGCACCTGCAGGAAGCGAGGCAACCCGCCTGCATGTACTTGATCTTGAGCTTGACCTGCTTCGCCGCGAGGCCACTCGCGCCGGCCAGTTACTGCAACTTACTCCGCAGGAATTTGTTCTATTGGAGTACTTATGCCGCAATACCGGCCGCGTGGTAACACGCTCCATGATTCTCGATAAAGTCTGGGGCATGCGTATTCAGCCCGATACCAATGTTGTGGATGTACACATCTACCGCTTGCGCGGGAAGGTAGATGGCAAAGGGCAGCAGCCCCTGATTCGTACCCTGCGAGGTGTCGGCTATGTCCTCAAGGACCGATAGTCCAAAGGTCCGAAGCGCGGCGTGGCGTATCTCGCTTTGGGCTACATTGGCATTTGCCTTTGGCACCATGATCGTCTTCATCTTTCTCCATGGCTTTGTCGCCGGCGATCTGCAGCGCCGCAGCGATGCATGGCTGTCGGGCGAGGTTGAAGTTCTGGGTGATGTCGCCGAACGAACGCCGAAAGATGCCCTCTATGGCCGGGTTGTGGGCGAAGTTGCGGAACTTGCGGCAAGAGAGGTTCCTGACAAACAGATATCAACAAGCAATTCTGACAATTCAGTTTTCTTCCTTCAAACGGGTGGAGACGGCTCTCTCAAATTGTGGGTCGGTGCCGGAAGCGGAGACGCATTTTTAAAGGCTATCCAAGCCAGCATAATCACCCCCGACCGTCCGACCGACCTGCGTGTCCCGGGATTCTCGGTTCCATTTCGCGTAGCATGCATCCGTATCGGGGATGGCAGTCATATCTTTCTGGGCCTGTCGGAACGAGATGAACTGCGCGTGCTCAATAGCCTGCGTCTGCGCTTCATACTTCTTTGGTTATTGATTGTTCTGCTTGGTTTCGGCATAGTGTTCCTTACAACCCGCCGCATGTTGAGACATGTTCGTGAGATAACCGAAGCAGCATCGAGAATAGGCCACTCCGATCTCAACACCAGAGTACCGACCACCAAACGCAACGACGAAGTTAGCCAACTCGCCTTTACGCTCAATCGCATGCTCGACCGGATCGAGAATTCCATGCACCAATTGCATACCATCACCGACTCACTGGCACACGATTTACGCAGCCCCCTGACGGCTATTCGTGGAAAGCTTGAAATGTCATTATCTTCCGCCACGTACGGAGAGCGCGTTGAGCCAATTGTCGCCGCGATTGACGAATTGGATAGACTTACCGACTTCCTCAACAAATCACTTGACGTAGCCGAAGCCAAAGCGGATGCGCTGCGGCTCACGCGCAGCGCGATCGATCTGAACGAGTTGCTGCGAGTCATGATCGATCTTTACGAGCCATCTATGTCGGAAAAAGGATTGCAGGTGCGGCTGCGTAGCGGCAGTCCATTGGTCATCTTCGCCGATGCCGCGCTCTTGCATCGAATGGTAGCGAACCTGCTCGACAATGAACTCAAGCATTTACCACCCGCCTGCACCCTCACGATTGAACTGCGAAACGAGGTGGATGTTGCGCGGTTGATTTTCGAAGACGATGGACCGGGATTCGATCCAGAAGTGCTTCTGCACCTGTTCGAACGGCGCGTTAAGGGACGGGATTCAAATGGACATGGACTTGGCCTCACCTTCGTCGACGCGGTGGCGCGCGCTCACGGTGGAGGTGTTACCGCTTCTAATCGTGAAAGCAGCGGGGCCCGGATCGCAGTTACACTGCCGCTCGCAGCAGAATAAGGCAATTACTTCCCGATCGCGGCCATATTCAGTGTGAATTGATGCCAGGAGGTAGCCGCGGATGTCCCTGGAGAACTGCTCACAGCGCTTATCACCGGCGAAATTACGACCATTCATCTGGTTCCAACTCTTTCATGCATAAAGATCTCAAGAGAGTCGCTCTCTTAGCCAGAGGAATAAGCTAAGCCGGCATTCCGATAATGATTAGTCTTCGACGAGTGCATTATGGCCGGGCGAGAGCGCGCGGCCTGAGCAGCCCATTGCCGCGCTCCTCGTCTTCGAACAGTATTCACCAATTCCGTTTTGAGGGCCCTGGATGCCGCAGCGGAACTACTCCTTCGCCACTTCAAGGTTGTCAAACTGGATGTGGTCCCATTCCGTGCCCAGCGCGAACATGCCGTGGCTATGCGATGAGTTCTCGATTGTTGCGAGGACTGTCCCGTCCAGGGTGGCGTCAATCTGTTGCCCATGAAAGCGCAGACCCAAACGATGCCATTGGGCGTTGTCGATCTTTGCAACCCCGGACACCAGCGTGACTGCGGGCTTTTTGAATTGCACGTCCAATAACGCCCAGTTACCGTCGGGCTTGAGGCGAAGGATATACCCGCTAGGCCACCGCGCTTTGCCGTCTTGAAACACATCCGCTGAATCAATGCGGCCCATCACGACGGCTGGCGCTGAGGTGAGGAAGTGAACATCCACTGACACGGTATAGTCACTCCAACCGGCATCTCCCGTCAGAGTGAATGGATCGGGCAACGGTCCCCAGGGAATAGGTTTCTGTGAGATGACCTGTTCCAGGCACTTACCAGGCCGGCCGGCGCATGGCCTCACTTCGAAAGCTCCGTCCTGGTCTGCAAGGTACTTTGGAGCATGTCCCGGGAGAGTCTGCTCAAAATCCTCCTTGTAAGGAAGAGGAAAAGGCGCGGGCGACGGAGGCTGCGCGGTTCCTTTGGCTTGTCCTGTCGTTGTAGTTAGTGAGTAGATCGACTCTGGATCAAAGATGAAAGTGAACCTTCCGCCTTTCGCATCCACATCGGCAACGTGCTCGAAGATGCGGTTGGCATTTGTTTCCCAGATATGAATCTTCCCCGCTGCCAGGCCACCGGTAATTGAAAAGTTGACCTGCTGAACCTGCCTGGCGCCGATCGTCTCCAAAACAACACTCCAGTCGCGATGGTTCTGAGACTTGAGGCTGACGTAGGTTCCTTTTTGAGGCAGATAGCCTGATGCGGAGTCAAGATACTGCCATCCTGGTTGAGCAAATTGTGTCGTGTGCGCCGTAACCCAGATCGTCGACTGCACGTCATAGCTGCCTGACCATGGAGTATTGGCGTACATCAGTCCGGAGTTCGGCGCGGCAAGGTTGTCGTAGTAGGCCGTGATGGGACTCCAGATTTCTGTCTTGGTCATCCCGCCTTCGATGTAGTTTCGGTTGTATACATGTGCCAGAATCCGGCCACCCACAATCCACGTGCGAGGAACAATCGGTCCTCCTCCGCTGTTTGGCTGATCTTCGCTTGACCACAGGGGTTTGCCGCTGTCCCTTGCCGTCTGCGTGGTTGTCACCTTGGCCTGCTCATCCAGCGGATAATGGACTCCAATCACATCCACCGCCTGATTCAGCTCACCATCTGTCAGCATCTCATCGGCAATGGCCCACTGCCCCTTGCCATCGGCCTCATCGCAGCAGACCACCTTCACATCCAGATCGTGACGCTTGAGCGCCCGCTTCAGTTCCTTAACGTACTCGGCATCGTGCAGGGACTCATTCCAGATGCCCGCGTAGCGAATGTTGAGCGCATACTTGTCGCGTGCTCCTTCGATAAACGTCGCCATGTACTCCGCCATATCCCGGGTGTAGAGCCTGTTCTTGCCGCTAACCCATGCGGGAGCGCCCCATGGCAGGATGTCGAAGACGATGTCTGGATTGCGCTTGTGCGCCTCAACTATCAGCCACCACTCATAACCGCGGGTGAAGTTGCGGTCGTCGCGCGTGCGCATGTGGCTTGGTTCAGATCCATCGGTTGAATTCACATCGCCGCCCACTTCCACCTTGAGGTGTTGCAGGGCCGCGCCGTAAGCGGGCTTGAACAGGTAGTCCAGAATTTCGCTTCGCTGCGGCTCGGGATAGTCGATCAACAGCCTGGAAGAGGCGCCCGCACTCAACGCGCCCAGTCCTTCAAAGACTCTGCCTTTGCTTTGGCCATCCAGGATAATCTGCTTTGTCTGCCCATTCGCCGCCTGGCCGTAATTGGAAAGCGTGAGGCAGAGCAGAAGAGAAACCAACGCGACTCTGCCCCGAAACTGTGTTGTCACCATGGCTTTGTCCTCATCGATTCCTGATCGTATCAGCAGCACGCCTACCTTTTCAGCGGCGCCAATTGCATCCGCCTCTCCGTCATGTCGATGACACCCACTGACATCCTGCGCGCCCAACGATTCTCGAACCAAAGTGACCATCGATGAAAACTCAGTTGTTGATTTTAGTGAAGCACTCATCCACATGACTTCCGTTACAACGAAATCCAGGTCCTACCGGGTTAGTCCCCTGAAAGGCGCATGACGACGCCGATCATCAAGGATGCCAAGATCTTGCGGATTCCAGCCGCCATACCGACTTGCCATTACAAATCCGGTCCTCGATGAGTGCTTTGGCGATTTTTGGCGTAAACCGAGAAACAGGATTAGCGACTTCCGGATTCCAACAATACGCTCGCATCATCTTCCGGTGATTCCTACAGGGCAATGCTCGGATGTTCCCTCAATACGCTTGAACTGCGACCAATCTAGTCGTATATTAGATAGAGACTAATTTAGTCGGATATTGCAGCCCCGGTCTTGCTACTTTCTTTCGGCCAATATGCGCCTCCGGCCGGCTGAATCGTCCAGTTCGGTCTTCCGATCCCAAGGAGTAACGGTTGAAGCACTTTTGTTGCGCTATTCTCGGTCCTCTCTTCTTATTCTGTTTTGCCGCCAGCGTTTCCGCCGATCCTGCTTTTACCATCACCGGAGTGGTACACGACGGGAGCGGCGCGCGCATCCCTCACGCGCGCGTTTTGTTGCTCCAGGCCGGCTCTGAGGTAAAGCTACATACTGAGACTGGAGAGCAGGGCGAGTTTAGTATCCAGATTCCTGCGCTGGGCAGCTACCGAATCGAAGTTGCCTCAGACGGATTCAAGCCTCTGACAACCGAAGCTGTTCTCACCCAAGATGCAGCGATTGCCAAACTGGACTTGACGCTGGAAATCGCTGAGCGCTCGGAGACCGTGGAGGTGACGGCAGACGCCCTGGCTGCCGAGACCACCAGCACCCAACTGGGCGAGACACTGGACACCAAGAAGTTGGAGGGCGTGCCGCTGAACGGGCGAAGCTTTACCGACTTGATGGCGGTACAGCCGGGGATTGTACCGGTGAACACGGCGCAGTCCGGCGCCGTCATCATGACCGGCGTGGCCTCAACGCCGCCATCAGGCAACGCTAACCCCGGCAACCTCTCGATAAGCGGCCAGCGCGAGTCCTCGAACGGCTTTCGGGTAAATGGCAGCGATGCGGAGGAGGACGTGAACATGGGCACATCGATTGTGCCCAATCTGGACTCGATCGACAGCTTTCAGGTACTGACCAGCAACTTCGATGCCGAGTACGGCAACTCCAGTGGGGGCCAGGTGCTGGTCACGACCAAGTCCGGCACTGCGCAGTTACACGGATCGGCTTTCGAGTTTCTGCGCAACACGTCTCTGGATGCACGTAACTACTTTTCACAGGATCGAGCGGCTTACCGTCAGAACCAGTTCGGCGGCACGGTTGGCGGCACGGCCCCCGGCAAGAGCGTTGCCGTTTTTACGGATTATCAGGGAACGCGGCTTACCGAGGGCATTGATACAGGCAACGTCGCGGTTCCGTCCACGGCCGAGCGGCGCGGCGACTTCACGCAAAACCCGCTCAACGGGAGCGTGAACGGCGATTCCTGGGCGGCGCAACTCACCTCGTTGCTGGGGCGCGCCGTTACCGCCGGTGAGCCCTATTCCGCCGTTTTCCCAAACGGGCAGATTCCTGAATCCGCGTGGTCCGCGCCTGCCAGATACCTGATTGCTTCGATTCCTAAACCCAACGCCGGGGCCGCGCTCTTCGCGACGGCTTCTGAGGCGGAAACCCTCCAGGACAACAAGGGCGCCCTGCGCCTGGATTGGTCCCATGGCAAAGGAACGCTGACAGGCTACTACTTCCTCGACAGCTACTCGCTAGACAATCCCTATCCAACCGGCACGGGCGGAGCCAGCGTGCCGGGCTTCGATGCAACCTCCGGCGGACTGGCGCAATTGGCCAGCTTGGGCCATACCATTACATTTGGGCAGGCGGCATTGAATGAGTTCCACCTGAGTTATATGCGCAACGCGAACGCCGTAGGCCAACCAAGGGGCGGCGTGGGGCCGTCACTCGCGGCACAAGGATTTTCAGGCATTGTCGCCCTCAAGCCGTCTACCGTAGGTATCGAAAACGTAGCCTTCAACGATTTTGCGCTGGGCGTGGACACCACGGCCATCGTGCAGGCAGAAAATATCTACGAGGTGAGCGATGCCTTCTCGCGCATCCTCGGCAAGCATGGTATCAAGGCCGGCGGAGAACTCCACGCCAACCAGATCGATACACACCCCGACGTCATGTTCAACGGCAGCTTCGCTTTCAACGGGTCTGAGACCGGTCTGGACTTTGCCGACTTCCTGCTCGGTGTGCCATCGAGTTACACGCAGGGCCAGGCAAGCAGCTTTTACAACCGCAACCTCTACATGGCTGCCTTCGCGCAGGATAGTTGGAAAGCCACCAGCCGGCTGACGGTAAATTTTGGTGTGCGTTGGGACCGTATCCGTCCCTGGCAGGAGAAGTTCAATCAATTACAAACACTGGTGAAAGGGCAGCAGTCGCAGGTGTTTCCAGGAGCGCCGCTGGGGCTGGTTTTCCCCGGCGATCCCGGCATACCGCGTTCGCTGGCCTCCGTGCAGAACGATTTTTCTCCGCGTTTAGGCATCGCTTACACGCCCGACTTTACCGCGCCCTTGCTGCGCAAACTCGTCGGCCCTGCCGGCCAGACCAGCATCCGCGCCGGCTACGGACTTTTTTATACTGCCTACGAGGGACTGTCGGCAGGCATCATGAGCGCCAATCCGCCCTACGGCTACACGTATACAAGCGCAGCGCCGCCGCTCTTTGCTCAGCCCTTCACCGTTGCAGCAACTGGTGCCGGCGCGGGTCAGCGATTCCCGCTGCAAAAGGTTGCTTATGGAGCTTCTCGTGCGAATCCCGACACAGCCGTCGATTGGAATAACTTCGAGTCGCTGGTAGGCATTCCTGCCGTGGACCCGCGTGACGTGACGCCCTATGCGGAGCATTGGATGGCCAGCATCGAACGGCAATTTGGCGCGGGCACGCTGGTCAATCTCAGCTACATCGGCGCAGAGTCCCACCATCTGCTGGTGCTGGAAGAGGCAAACCCAGCCGATCCAGCGCTGTGCCTCAGCCTCGGTGCGGCGGTCTGCGGTCCCTTCAACGAGCAAGCAGCTCGTACGCAATTCGGCTCAGCCTTCGGCAGCGTCGAGTTGCAGCGTACCATCGCCAATGCCAATTACAACGCCCTGGAAGCCACGCTGAACCACCGCACCCACGGCCTCGAATTGCTGGCCAGTTACACCTTCTCGAAATCCATCGATCAATCCGCTGGCCTGCCCGAGCCTGTGAACCCGGTGAACCCTTCGCTCAGCCGCGCACTCTCGGCCTTTGACCTGCGACACAACCTGGTCGCCAGTTTCCACTACGAGTTGCCTGCATTGAAAAACGCACGCCTGCTCAACTGGGCCATTTCCGGATGGTCGCTGGCCGGCATTGGCCGCTTCACCTCGGGATTGCCTGTAACGCTGCTGAACAACAACGACACGTCTCTGCTCGGCACCATTCCCAACGGGATCAACAACAACGGCGTCGATACGCCGCAATGGAGCGGGAAATCCCTCGGTATCAACCGGAATCCACGCGGCGGCGCGGCGGTCTTCGACTCAGCACAGTTCACGCTTCCGGCGCTGGGAACCCTCGGTAACGCACGCCGACGTTTCTTCTCCGGCCCCGGCATGGAGAACCTGGACGCCACGCTTTCCCGCACCATTGTTGTCGAGGGCAACCGCTCGCTCGAATTCCGTGCTGAAGCCTTCAACCTCGCTAATCATGCGCAGTTCTTTGGTGCTTCCACCGTCCAGGGCAATGTTTCCAGCAGTAATTTCGGCGAGGCGGTCAGTGCAATGCCGCCGCGCCTGATGCAACTGGCGATGCGCTACCGGTTTTGAAATGACTCTCAACTGGAGGTAACAGGGAGATAACCGGCCAATATCCCGGATCACACCCTACGCCCTGTAGGTAAGAAGTTATATTTCTTTCAGTTGGATTTTTATCAGGAGGCGGGATCCCGCTTCCAGCGATGAT
>Ga0302320_10005531_pt1 | contig 28297 bp, 22 predicted proteins | sample Bog_T0_3_FD_202130 | JGI IMG/M metagenome (GOLD analysis project Ga0302320, IMG submission 202130) | Peat permafrost microbial communities from Stordalen Mire near Abisko, Sweden - Bog_T0_3 | ecosystem: Environmental > Terrestrial > Soil > Wetlands > Peat | place: Sweden: Abisko, Stordalen Mire...
GCTCCTTCGTATTGCACAACTACGTCAATCTGAACATAGGCTCGGCGCTAACCCTCCAACAAGCAGTCGCCTATTTCGTGGAGTGGACGGTCACCGGCATCGTGATTGGAGTCATCTACCGGCCCGTAGTTTAGTCTAAGCGAAGCGGTTCAGAGTCTGGAGAAACCGCTCTGAGAATTGTAGGCTAGCTAGGCCACGAATTTCTTCAGCGGCTCCCAATATCTGACTTTCCATCCCGAGTCGAGGTGGTCGAATTCGCCTTCGGGAAAACCGGTGTGGTCAAGAACCAGCGTTGTTCCCGAGCCTTGCGGTTTGAGCTCAAACCTGACAATCGAGTAGACGCCCGCATCCCAATGAGTGGGACGCCATGCCTGCACAACTCGCCCATTAGAGATCAACTCAACATTTCGCCCGACAATCAAGCCGCCAAACATAGAAAATGCGCCTCCGGCCTTCGGGTCGATCTCGGCCGGCATGCCGGTGAAAGTGGCAAATTGCTTCGAGTCCAGGAGCGCTCCATAAATGCGCTCGGGGCTGGCCTTAAAGTCAATCTCCTGATGAACGGAAGTACGCGAGCGGTTGGCATCGGTCCCCGGCAGATCCTTCATAGTCTGCTGCTGAGGTTCTCCCCAAACCGAAGAAGCCGTCGCCAGACTTCCCAAAGCGATGCCCATGGCAGCTATTACTTGCCGCCGAGTTGAAGCACTTGTCAGAGGAGCCAAATTCTCTTTTCTGCTCATTGATAGCCTCCCCTATGTGAATTTTAACCTCACGCATTTAATCATAGGAGTGAGCTATCTTCAAGATAATATTATTTCGTGCTGAGGAACTTCCCGAGGTATCTTCAGGTCTGGTTCTAGCAAAAGGACAGTCAGGTCTATCGGCCGTAACTAGACTAACTCATAGGAACGTAGTGAAGAGGATTCGGCATCCACTTATAAGTCCTCTGTGTTGTCGGACGTCCGACGTCGTGAAATGCGTATCCAATATTCGCTGGCCATCCGAGTTAAAACGGCGATCAGAAAGCAACTTCGCGCGGTTACAGCCCGTTTGCTTCGATTGCGAACGCCTCTTTGCGTGGAAGAAGAATGCTAATGCCTTTGTTCTTTGCCAGGAGACAATCAGGGATCCTCCACTTGCGCAGACCCACAATCTCCTCCGAGATAAGTTCCGCCCAGATTCGCACAGGTTGCCTCGTCGAGTTGCTCACAGATGGGCGGCCCACCGTTGGGATTGGGAAGCATGCATGCGCCGAATATTAAGCCAGATGCTCGCGACTTGGTTAGCCGATTTTCAATTGTTTTAAACCAAACTGCGACCATTTGTCTCACCTAGTAACACGAGATACCAAAGTCCTTCGCGATTCTGCTCACTTCTTTTGCGACGAAAATGCGTAAGTTAGGCTGGCACTGGTGGTAGACCAGTTCTTCCTCCGATTCGGGGCATTCTCCATGTAGTCGTCGCGGTATTGAATGTTCCAGGAAAAGTTCTTGAAAATAGGAATGCTTAGATTGGCATTTCCACGGGCCTGCCAGGCTTTTTGCTGGTTGATGGCCGGAAGATAAGCTCCAGTCTCGCCGAGCGTAAGGTTTCCGCCTTTCAAGTGAGCAAGCACGATTGTGTAAATCTCGGTGAGATCGGCGGCGGCAAAGCCAAGACCCCTGGTGCCTTCGTAGAAATGCTCGCCGATGAATAGCAAATTGGACGATAGTTCCAAAGAGTCCTTGCTGCCGCTAACCCTGCCTCCGAGGCCCCCACCGTAGGACTGCTCAAGATAGAGTTCAAAAGAGTTGTTGTGGTACCCGCTGGCAAAAATGTTGGCGTATAAATCTCGTGTCAAAGTCACTTCGTTATTGAGTTTGCCATCGTATTCATGCGAGCGAATGGGGGCACTTCCAGGCTGGGTTACAAGTGCGTTGCTCGCATCCAATTGGAGAGCCGAAGACTGTTGGCGCCCATCCATTCTCGCAGGGTGCGCCGTCCGTTTGATACTCAACGATCCTCCGAAGGTCTGTTGCTTTTGCACTCCCGAGACCAAGCCGGCAGTGGGAGCAATCACGCCCTTCCAAAAGGTCGGATCGGACATTGCCGTTGCCGAGGAGCTCGAAATGGAGTCCAATTCTTCCCGAGCAATCGTCATACTGCCGCTCTCGCTGACGATGACCAATCTGTGCCCATCCACATCAATCGAAGCGCGGTCAAGCGCCACTGCAGTAGTTTGGGCGTCGGGTCCCTTTGCGACCCGGAGGATCGTTTTATGATTCAACTCCAACTCTTCAATCTTGTCCCACGGAAGGGTTATCGAAGAACCCGAGTCAAGCACGAATGAAATCCCGTCGTCCTTAGTACCCTGGAACAGGCCGAATAGCAGATGGCCGCTCTCCGGCACAACCACATCAAAGTCCGTTACGATCACAGCCTGATCGGACGCGAATAAGCAAACCGGGGGCAACAGGATACGCAGCAGAAGAAAATATATTGTCCGGCGCATCATGTTGTCTCTTTATTTCTCAGCCGCGTGAAACCTTTCGCGTTACTGAACTCATGAACTGGGAAAGCCACTGCTAAGTGCCTACTTCATATGCAAGGTTCTAAACTGTTGAAATCTCCTTCGCGGCGCTCGCGCCCGTGTGTAACTCGGCCACTATGGTCAGTGTTAAGTGCGTCATAAAGGGAGACACAATATCGCAGTCCTTTTGCCTTTTGATTTCGCCTCGTGTCTACTCGTGGGCCTTTTGGTCGATTAGGTTGCCCTGCGCAGGAAATCCTCCCGTGTGGTCACCTTGGACTGGGATTGCCACGCCTCGAGCAGTCATGCTTTCCGAAGAAAGTGATCCGTGTTTCAACCAAGAATTCCCATTTTGGGAGTGCTCACCTCTTTTAGCGCTCTGATCGCCACTTATTCCTTCTAAATCAGCAAATAATGTGTTACCGTTTTGGCTTGTGGCGAGTGGCGATCCCGGCTAATCGCTACCTTATCCCCGGGTGATATCCCCCGTGATCTTAGTTGGGCAGAGTCAAATCCCTCGTAGATGTTGCACGGCCTGCTTCCGCGGAGACCGAGGAAGCATAAGGGTGGGGAGACGAGCTTGCGGCGAGAAGCCAGACGAGCGGTGCACATCAGCGACGAGGATCTCGCAGCGTTGCTGGATAAGACGATTTCAATGCGGCGTTGTAGCCAGATTGTTACACACCTCGCAAACTGCCCCGACTGCCGAAAGGCAGTAAGTCAAACTGTCGCGAGCAGATGCTCTATCGAAGATCCCAAGTTGTCCTCGATTTGATCGTTTTACCTTTCTCTTTGCACAAATTCCTCTGTTCCAGTTGTCTAACTGGGGGGAGCTATTATCTGGATGGGTGGGCGGACCGTCTGCAGGATACGCCGACTGGTAGGATTCAATGCGCAGCCCAGAGTATCCTGCGCGACCTGCGCCTGGTCAACCCGTCAGACTTGGCCGGGAATCGATTACAGTTCAGTCGACGTTCATCGTAGCGATCAGCTTGCGATAGCGTGGATCGGAGCGGAAGGGGTCGAAATAGGGCTCAGCATCCATGCGTGTGAGGTAGGGATCGCGTTCAGCCAGAGCAGCGTCCAGAAATTCGAACATCCTGTCCGCTTCTCCGACCCCCGCATAATAAACGCCAAAGCATGCAGGCGAGACGAAGTGGTTGAGGCTCCTCTCTTTTACCCCATCCATCAGCTTTTCCGCGTAAGGGCGGTTTCCCAGGCGTACGTACGCAGCCGCGAGGAATGCCGTTGCCAAGGTAAAGGAAGGCGAGAGCCGCAGCGCCATCTCCAGACTGCCGATCGATTGCTGCAGGCGTTCCGTTTGCGATAACGCCAAACCCAGGGCAAAGTGCACCAGCCAGTATTCTGAAGAGAGGTCCAGCGCCTTTGTTGCCTGCTCAATCGAGAGTTCATACTGGCGTTCACAATAGGGGGTAAAAGCCAGGCCGAAGTGGACCATCATAGCCAGCGGGTCGGTTTCAAGCGCCCGCTGGTATTGCGCGGCGGCCTCCGGGAACCGCCGGAGTGGGGTTAGGAAATAGAGGGCATAGCGAACTCGAACGAGCGGAGGTACCGCATCGACGGCCATCGCGGCCTGAAAATGGCGTTCGGCCAACTTCCAATCGTATTCCACAGATCCCGCGACGAGTCCGAGCACGCTGTGCGCTTCGCTCAAAGTCGGATCAAGATGTAATGCCTTTTGGGCACACGATTTTGCCAGGGGCGCCATCTCTTTCATCCGCTTTATGCTGAGAGCCCCGAGGCCATAGTAAAAAACCGCCAGTCCTGCGTAGGCGGGTGCATAACCCGGATCGTGGGCCAGGGCCTGCTCGAACGAGTCCTTGGCTTTGGCAAGACTTTCAGGGTTATACCGCTGATAGAAGTAAAGACCTTTGAGATAGCACTGAAAAGCCTCAAGGTTGCCCGCAGGTCGTTGCGAACCGGCGAACTTGACCTTCAACGCACTGGTGATGGCTTGGGCTATATCATCTTGTATGGCGAAGATGTCCGTCATTTCCCGGTCGTAGCGATCCGACCAGAGGTGCGATTCGTCCGCCACGTTAATAAGCTGCGCGGTGACTCGAATGCGATTCGCGGCTCTACGAACGCTGCCCTCGAGAATGGTTCCTACGCTGAGCCTTTGCCCGATGGTACGCAGGTCTTGGTCCTTGCCGCGAAAAGCAAATGCCGAGGTGCGCGCGATTACACGCAACTCGGGCACCCTGGTCAGCGCGTTGATAATCTCTTCGGCCAGACCGTCGCTAAAATATTCGTTTTCTTTGTCGGCGCTTAGGTTGGCGAACGGAAGCACAGCGATCGATGCCGCCTCTTTCTTGGTTTGGCTCGACAAGGTTTGGCTCGACAACGTTTCGCTGGACCAGGTCTCACGAGACAAAGTTGCCCCGGCCAGTGCGCGTCGGACATCAGCCATGCTCTGAAAGCGCTCGTTGGGATCTTTGCGCAAGCATCGAGCAACGTGCTGCTCGAGACTGAACGGAATTGAGGAATTGAAATCTCGGAGCGGCTGCGGTTCCTTGTGCAGAATGGCTGCCAGGGTGGAAATCCAAGATTCGCCTGCGAACGCGCGCCGGCCGGTGAGCATCTCGTACAAAACTAAACCAAAGGAGAAAATATCGGAGCGCGCATCGAGATCTCGTCCTTCCGCCTGCTCGGGAGACATATATGCGGCGGTTCCCATGATTGTTCCCGATAAGGTACGCAAGCTAGCGGTTTCGGCATCGGGGCCCGGCACATCGGGTTGGCTTAATTTCGCCAGTCCGAAATCCAAAAGTTTCGCCCGCCCATCTTCGGTGACGACAATATTCGCTGGTTTCAAATCACGGTGGATGATTTTCGCCGAGTGAGCAGCAGCCAGAGCATCGGCGATCTCAGCGGCATACTTCATCGCGTCTTCCAAGGGCAAGGCGCCTTCGGCGATGATTTGATCCAGGGGCTTACCCGCGATGTATTCCATCGCGATGTAGCCAACGCCGCGCTCTTCCGAGATGTCGTAAATAGTAACGATATTAGGATGATTGAGGCGTGACGCGGCTCGCGCTTCCAGCAGGAACCGCGCTTTCCGATCGGGGTCCAGCACGTTCTCTGTAGACAGAATTTTCAACGCGACGACGCGTTGAAGCCTCACGTCTTTCGCTTTATACACTTCCCCCATCCCGCCCTTGCCCAAAAGGGTGAGGATCTCATATGGACCGAAGCGAATCCCTGCGGCGAAGGTCATAACACTCAACCGATTCTAAACCTCATATTAATGTCACGAGAAGACCCTGCGCGAGGAATGAGATCAGGACGCCGACCCGGAGCGGGCAAACGGAATGGAGAAGTGTGACTTCAGAATCTTGTGATCGAAAAAAAGAGCGAGGGTCGCGGCCGTCGGCCCCCGCGAAAGCGAAACAAGCACACTTCTTCACGTGTTGTTGCTGGATGGCGCTGCCGAAACAGTTTATGTATTTACCGGGATTTGTTTCTGCGCACTCCAGGTGGCGCCGTCGAAGACCGAACACCAGATGGACTTATCGTCACTCGCTCCCTTCCACACTGCATAAAGTGACGAACCGAAGCTGCCGAGTCCTGCGCCGGCGTTGCTGATAATTCCCGGCGCCTGCTTTTGCGCCGTCCAGGTTTTTCCGTCGAAGATTGAATACCCTGAACTCTGGTCCTTAAATTTGCTCTTCCAGATTGCAACGAGAAGATTGTTGAACGCGGCTAGGGATGGTCCTTCAGTCGCAAGAACGTTTGGTACTTGCTTCTGTGCGGTCCAGTTGGTGCCGTTGAAGCAGGAGTACCAAATGCTGGGGTCACCGTACGTGCCCTTCCACGAGGCGTAAAGTGCATTATTGAAAACAGCCAAGGCCGGGGCTGCACTGGTGGCAGCGCCGCGGATTTGCTGCTGGCCCTCCCAGTTGGACCCGTCAAACTTGCTCCAGAAGATTCGCTGATCGCCTTCGAGGCCCTTCCACGCCATGTAAAGAGCGTCCGCGAAAACCGCGAGCCCGGGGCCAGTGCTGCTGCTGGCAACCGCCGCACGCTGTTGGGGAGCCCAGTTTGTACCGTCAAAGATCGTATAGTAGATGCCGGAATCGTTTCCTGCTCCCTTCCAGGCCGCATAAAGTTTGCCTGCGAAGGTGGCCAGCGATACGCCGGAAGTGGTCTCCGCCCCGGGAATTTGCTGCCCCGGCTGCCAAGTCGTGTTATCAAAGCTGCTCCAGAAGAGCTGCTCTCCTTGCCTCCAGGCGATGTACAGATTTTTGTTGAATTCGCTGACTGCGACGGGAAGGCCCGCGGCTTCCAGGGCATACATTAACGCGGTTCCATCAAGGCTGCCGAAACCCGTGCATGCATCCCAGCCAGGCGCCGATGTGTAACCCGGAGCACCGTTGGTAGCGTTGCTTTTGCGGTCGGCAATGTCGCGATAGACATCGGTAGCGGCCAGGGCATACAGAGTAGGGTTAAGGTAGCCGACGGGCTTGCCGAGATTCGCGTTCAACCTCGCCACCAGTCCGGCATACAACGGGGCCACCGCACTGGTACCTCCGACAGGACCAGCGGGCGCGCCATTGTAGACGAGTTGATAACCGCTGTCGGGATCCGCGTTTCCGGCGACATCCGGAAGGCCGCGCCCGACGTGTCCACCGGGATTTGCGGAATGTGGAACTTTCACCCAATTTTGCCACGATTGCAGGGGGAAGATTACGCTGATCCCGCCGCCGGTGGCGCCGTTGTCATTCCAGGTTGCCTCGGCGAATGAAGAGGCGGAGATATTCTGAATCGATGTGCCACCGCAACAAGTGACCCAAGGATCGGAAGCAGGGTATAGAACCAAGGCTTTACCTCCGGCTAAGCCACAACTCGATCCGTTATCTCCGGAGGCGGCCAAAACTGTAACTCCTAAGAGCGCCGCCTCCTGGAACGTGGCACTCACTGCGTCGATGGCGGCCTGAGTCCAGGTCAGGTCACCGATGGTTTCGTTTTCCGGCCAGCCCCAACTGATGGAGAGCACCGAAGGCTTATTCTTGGCGTCATGCACCGCGGTCGTGACCGCGTCCACCCAACCTTGTTCGGTCCAGGGAGTGAAATAAACAGCGATCTGCGCCCCTGGCGCGGCTGCGCCCGCAACATCGATATCAAGTACGACCTCAACGTCATCCTGGCTGCCCGGAGCGTTCGTTGCACCATCGACTCCTACCACGGTGACGGTGGGACTCGGGAGCTTTTGCTTCTGAAAAAACGCGTCGATGTCGCTTTGCTTGAAACCGCCACCGAATTCCAGGATGCCGATGGTTTGGCCACTCAAAGCTGGAGAGTCGGGGGGAAAGTCATAGAGAGCGCCAACCTGTTGCGGCGTCACCGGTACAGCCGCCTGAGCAGCACCCAGCACATTGAGTGGCCCCGCCATCTTGCGGTTGTCGAGTCCGAACACGCCCTCGACAATGCCGTTGAGATCGACCGGCATTTGCACTTGACCTTCGCGGCCACGATAAATCCCGTGAGGCGATTCGTAGCTGCCCAAATCTATCCCGAAGGCGCGGTTCATCTGCGAGACCGTACCGGAGACCACGACCGTGCGCCTCGGAATGCTAGTCTCGACGATCTGGAGTCCGTTCTTACGAGAGAATTGAGAGACGCGTTCGAGGTCGGCGGGGTCGGCGCCATAACGTGTGGCGAATTCTTCGCGCGAAAGCACGACGCCGGGACGGGACAGAGACGCCGCCGCTTGTGAGCGAATGGGGAGCGCCGGCGCGTCGGCGCGGCGCCGCACCCGGATGCTGACCGAAAGGGTCTCCTGTGGATTCGCCGGTCCAGTCCGGCGCGATCCACGCACTGCGCGCCTCTCTGTTTTGTTCAACGGCTTATAATTCGCTGGCGTTGCGGACATATTTCACTCCTTGGATCCAACTCAATTGCGAGCACCGGATGTACTGCGTTCCGTAGCCGGTGGTTGAACTTCACAGGATTTATATACAGTTGACAGCGGCGCATTTGCGGTACGAGGTTGGCGGCAAGAGCGTTATGGATCGCGAACGGCAGCAGGAAACTTTGATAAGTCCAAGAGAACCAAAAAGCGGGTTTCTCGACTCCGCAAAATTGCCCGAAAGACGGGCAATTCCGCTTCGCTTGAAGTGACAGGTCCCAGTTAATCGGAGCTTCTTTATGCGCAGGTGCCGGAGGCGGCTTTCGAATTTTGCTGTACTGCTGCAGTCATCCGATCGGCAGTGCGTTCGGCAAGCGCCATGATGGTCACCATAGGGTTGGCTCCCAGAGCCGTAGGACAGGCACTGGCGTCTCCGATCCATACGCCCGGCACGTCATAGAGTTCGCCGTTCGTGTTGGCGACGCTGATGGCGGGGTCTTTGCCCATGCGGCAGGTGCAGAGCTGATGGGCACTGATCATGGGCTGGGATCCATTCAGGATGGGTAGTTGCGCTACGGATTGAATAAAGTCGTCGAGCTTCTCGCCTCGCTTCCGCGAAACGTACCCATGGGCGAGACTGATAATGATCTCCTGCGCCCCCGCCGCCTCGTGGATGCGGATTGCCTCCCCCGCCGCTCGCCGAAAGTTTTTCTGATCGGTCTCATCGTCCAGCGAGTACACGGGTATGGCGTTTCCCTCGGCATCAATTGTGACTCTTCCATATCCTCGATCACGCAGAAACCAAATGAACGTGCTGATGAACGGAACTTTCATCATCAGTTCTTTATGTTGCCGGCCCGACGCCCAGGGAATCACCGACGCCACGAAACCTGGGCCGAACGCGGGTATCTCCATATAGAAACCAAAGCCTTCCCCCATGTTGACAAACTGTTCGCAGTTGGTAGTCATCGGGGATCCCCACCATCCTTTTTGTTTTTCCTTGTAGACGCCATAAACTGCTCCACCCGGTTGCAACCGAAGAAACTTTCCCACCGCCGCTCCTCCGATACCGGTGCGCAACAGCAATGCAGGCGACTCCAGAGATCCACAAGCGACCACGACCTGCGGCGAATGAACCGTCACCTTGGTGGTTTGTCCATCGTTGGAATAGGTCGCTTCTACTCCCGCCGCTCGCCCATTCTTGACTAAAATACGGTCTGCACGGCAGTGAACGATGAACTGCGCTCCATTACGGAAAGCATCGAGCAAGAACGTTCGCCGCGCAGTTTGCTTTCCTCCAGTTTGGTCCCCGAAGCCGGTGTATCCCGCCATCAGGGGGTTAAACAAGGCAGGATCCCAATTGATGTGCGTCTGCTTGTGAAGGTAGTGAAGCTTCTCGCAACCTTCTTTCATTCGCAGATTTTGTGCGTTGTAGTAAGAAGTTTCCGTCGAGGACAGAATGCGGCGTTCCACATGATCCAGGTAGTCGTCGAATTCTTCCTGATCCAAGCCGTCCAAACCGTACTGCTGGGCCCAGTCCTGGCGGACCAACGCAGGAGTGCGGACGCAATTCATCCAGTTGATTTCCGTGCCTCCACCCAAGGATCCTCCGGCGAGAAGGGCAACGGTGCCGTTGGCCGTGGGGGTGGCGCCACCTCTGTACCACAAGTGCCGGTATCCCCACAGCTCTAACTGATGGAAGTCGGCCGAGTTGTAATGTCCCCCGGCCTCGAGAATGACGACACGTTGGCCTCGGGCGGAGAGCTTGGCGGCGATCGCAGCACCACCAGCGCCAGACCCGACGATGCAAACGTCGGCGTCCATGCTTAGGCTGTCGCCCTGCGGGGTGAGAGTGCGAATCTGTTTTGGCTTCGGGTGTGGGATGCTAATCGGCCCCGGGTATCCCATTGCTTCCCAGTTTGGATTTTGTCCGCGTGGAGATCCATAAGTGACCCCCATCGAGTTGTCTCCTGGCTCTGCGGGAAGACCATAGGTGAGAACCAGGGTTTGCTTTTGAAAGTACGCAATGAGATTCTCGAACTTCGGAGAAGAACTCGAGAGTCCCGTCAACATCTTCTCGCGCTGCGGCAGGGACGCTTCGACGAAGCCCTGGGTCGAAAGATCGTCTAACAAACATATGAGCTCGAGACGCAAACCCTCGGGCACGTCTTCAAACAAGGATTTCGCGATGACCTGATCAGATCCAATGTCCGACGCGGTTCGGGCCCAGAAGCCCAGCGGATCATCTTCGACCTGAATCGACGGAACGAAGGTATCGCACAACTCGCGAAGGACGACACTTTGCGTTTCGTTCAGTTTTGTATACATCGCAACTCTCCGTGCAGCTTGTGTTACTGCGGGCTTGTGACTTGATATCTCAAAGCGCCAGGGGAGGACGCAGCGCCGGTTGTCAAATTGCCGTTCTTTAATTAATTGGTTGAATTAATGGTTTGGCCGCCATTTCAACTGGCGCGTTGGTCTTGGGGAATCAATTTGAAATAGGTCGTCACTAACGCAGTGAAACCAGCCGCCAGGATTTTAATCTGTTGATCGAGATCGTTAGACCAGACCGGCAAGTAACCGCTGCCCAGATACACGGAGGCTCCGCGCACCCCTTCGTACCGTCCGGTTGACTGAGTAACCATGGCGCCACTGCACACCCAGAACTGAGCGCCACCATTCTTGAGCGGGGCAATCTTGGGCGTGGAGGGTCCTACGGTGATCAAAGAAGTGGCGTCCGAATCGAAATAATAGGCTTGCTTGGAATATCCCTGGTTGGTCGCGTGGGTTTTGTCTACGGGGGGTTGGTCAAAAGGGGATACTTGCACCGGAGGCCATTGGAAAGACTCGCCGAGACTGGTGGGGTCGATGGGGAACGTGGTTGCCACTCGCGTTCCTGGCAGAATTTTGTGGTTGAGATCGGTGAGCGGACCATGGGAAGAGAAATAAGGGCTTCCCGTGGGGTCCTTCAACACAATGAACTCATTATTGTTGAAGGCCAGAACTTCTTCCACCGGGCCATTTGCAAGCTGGGGAAATTCGATGCCGCCCGCGAAAGACGCGATGATGTCGCGAATTCCGTCGAGAGCATCGACGACCGTCCTCTGTTCATCGGACATTTTCCACTCCTCGTTCAGAGATAGCGCGGAGTTGTGCCGGCAACTCTGCGTCGATTTAAAGTTCAATGGGAAGGGACAAGCGCTGCCCTCAAATTTGCGGCTGTGGGAGTTTGCCGAGTTAACTAGTCGCAATCGCCGAATTCCGTCGACTGCGGGAGAACCTGCCGGATTTGATCGAAGGTTGAGAGTTCCACGCTAAATTCGTAACGTCGAGGCTTCATGCTTACGAACGGCGCGGTAAGTGCGCCGACGCGGGTAAATCCATTTTGCAAGAAAAGATCGCCGAACTCTTTCGACTCCCAGAAGCTGATCGAGGTAACAAGGTCCGGATCGACGCTAGACTGCAAGACGATCTGCCCAACAAATCCCTCTGCCGGTGTGATGATCTCTGGTATGGCGTGATCGCGGATGGCCGAAATCAGCAAGCTTGCCTGGCCGGGTTTAGCGCTTAGCTCAATGATGTGACTGTGCATGGGGATCGGCTCCTTTTTCTTGCTGGGTGTCGCCACGAACCGGTTGTGGTGCGATTCGGTTCGCCGCATTCACGTTCGGGTCAGCTCCCAAGCCGGCGCTGGCTGCGGCTTTGAGAGGGACGGGAAAAGAGTTTGCGGGGGCGAGGGTATTGACGTTGGAAATCTTTCCTGCCGGACCGACTTGAATTCCAGCGTAGGTGATGTTTTCGGAGGTCGAGAATTGCGCCGCTGCCTGGACTACGCGCTGTACGCCATTCTTCGTCCAGACGCCGAAGCACGAGAGGGTGATGGAATCGAAAACTTCTTGGCCCAACGTCGCGCTTCCATGATCGATCCACGCCAGGCTGTGCATTTCGAACTTTCCTAGTTGCGAGTGATTCTCGTACTCAAAGTGCACCTGGCCTTCACCGGATTTGCCACACATCGAGAAATGGTAAGAGAAGACATCGCCGCGCGATGAGACCGAATGTTCGGACCCAATGGTAAGGTCCGTACATGGTGCTTCCACATGCTTGATTCCCCGAAGCCACAAGTAAGGATCCAGCGCACCTCCGTCGACGACCGGGAAACCCGTAGATAGGTTCGTGTCGGGAAACAGGTAGCCGGGCGGATAGGGGATATGGACCTCCCCGAAGAAATCGAACACCAGTTCACCGCGGGAACCTGCTCGCAGCTGCCCAGGCCCCTTGAAGAAGAAAGAGCTTTTAGGTGTGCGGGGCTCTACCCGAAGCAGCGCGAACAGCACAACCTGATTGATGAATGCACGGTGCAAGAGCGGATGCAGCAACCGGCCTGTTTGCAAATCGAGCGCTCCAACCGAGATATCAAAAGGGTCGTCGAAAATCGCCAGATCGTTGAGCGAGTAGGTTTGCAGAGGGAACCGGAGAGTTTCATTAAAGCCCGACGGGCCAGGGGTAAGGGTTCCGGGAAACAACTCGGCTATCGGGGTCCTGCCTAAAGGCTCAAACACACCGCCGACCGGGCATGTCGACACTGCGATCGGCACCGAGTTACCACTTCGCGGGCCGAATTGAATCTGCACGCGGCCCAGCAAGTGCGACCTGCCTAAAGCAGGCCCTCCTGTTTCCGGCGCGTTCAGGGTGAATAGGTCGCCGAAGGAACTGGCGGCAGTAAAAAGTGTGAGCTCTTGCACCGTATTGCACGGGATGATCGGAGCCTCCGGGTCAGGCTGCGGCGGTTGCGACTCTCTAGTAGTGAGTGATATATGCGGATGTAGCGCGGTGCCGTTCGAAGGGATCGAGGCATACTGTCTCGAGGGGCCGCAAAAATTGAGCGGGAAAGCCGTGTCATTGCCCAAGGGCACGAAGGTGCTTCCCTGAAAAGTGAAGTCCAGCTTGCCATCCGGTCGTTGTTCAAATTCCGCGCTGGCCGAGCCATACTGTCCTGGAAACGAAAGTGGGGTTTTGGGGAAGTTCGGATTGACCATCAGAAGCGCGAATAGGGCGCTATTGAAAAAATTGGCGTAGATATTCAAGCTGCCCGGTGTAGAGTCGACCTGGCCGGTGCGCAAATTAAGTTTTCCTGTCGAGGGGTGTGCGGGTACGTCTCCGATCCGTTGCTGTTTGCCGGGGAGCTTATAAAACGTAGGAGCGGTTAAGACCGAACCGCTGCCTACGAGGCCAGGTTCGAACGAGACTTGGAAGGTCGTCCATTCACCCACTGGAGCAGTGAACTTAATTCGGATGCTTCCAGACAGATGGCTATCCATCATTGCCAGTCCGCCGAAGAGAAGGTTGTTGCCGCTACCCCATTGAATCGTCTGCGCTGTCCGGCAATGCTGGGCGCTGATGGCGTCGCCAAAATAACTGAACTCCGGGTTCACGGGCAGGACCTGTTCAAGACCCGGAGGCAACTGCAATGCGTAGTCTGAATTGTTTTCTGCGCAGGTGGCAGCCGTCGTTGCATTCTCAGACAGTGTCTCTGGGCCATCGGAAACAAGACTGGGGACGGGTAATGGCTGGGGTGAAGTGAGTTCCTCGAGAGTCCAATTGCGCCCTTGTGCCGGAATGTAGTGCGCCACCGGATCCAAGGCCATAACGTCTTCCACGTTGACTGGAGGGAAAGACGCGCCGAATTCATCTTGGAGACAGGCGAGGAGATCGTTTGCAACCAGCGCCTGGCCAGTGCCGCCCGGATAGTATCCATTCAACGAATAAAACCCGCCGAGATACTGATTCGTGAGGGTTCGTTCTCCCACGCGTATGCTCTTGTCCTTGACCCGCTTGAAGAAGGAGCAGAGATCGTAGACAACCGCGCCTTCGTCTCTCGCAATCCGTAGGATTGTCGCATTCCATTGCCCGATGCTTGCCTGTAGCTGCCTTGCCGCGCCCGCCGGAAGAGTCGAGCCCTCGGGCAACGATGCCGAAAGCTCGCCCGATGCAGGCGCCACCGACGCAGCGTTCAATTGGAATGCAATCTCGTTCAGGCCGCTAACTGTGATGAGATCGTCAGGCCGGAGGCGCCAAAGTTTCAGCAGCATGGGCTCATCCAACTTAACTAGAGCCGCCGCGGATTTGATGGAGGAAAAATACGCGGTGTCGGCGGGATTTGGAATCGTCAGGACGACTACCGTAGCTCCGGTTGCGCGCAGTTCGCGCACGATTCGCGCGTAGTCATCGTGGAACGAATTTATGTCCGGCAAATTGTCCATCTCGCCCGTCAACGCCGCTTGCAAGGCTTCGGCATAACCGAGTTCCACGATCGCCAGAGTCGGCTGACTCTGCACTGCGGTTTCAAGCTGTGTCGGCAACGGCGCCGTCGCTCCCCTCATCATTTCGCGAACGCCGAGGATCAGATTGAGCGTGGTCTGTTGGCTATCGCATCTGTCAATCAAAGGTGGCCGGGGACGTGCGCGAATGGCGTCAGAAACGCGGAAATTCGGTACGGAGAGATTGGAAACTGGATCGGGGGGAAACTGTTCGAAGACGGTGGATTGTAAGGAGGATGGTACAAGCGCTGGCCACGGCGCAAATCCGGGTGCACTGCCAATTCCTGGGGCTTGAAAGAGAGGCTGAACCAGCGGCGTCCCCATTTGACCGGACATCAGCGCGGGAAAACTGAATTGCTGTGTTTCCGCGGATAACGAGAAGTCCCCCATCCCCGCTGCGAGCCCTTCCCCCAGCACAAGCAAACGTGAGACGTCGAGACGGCGCGCGGCTGAAACTGCATTCCGAGGCTGTGGCTCTTCCACGTCAGGTAGATTCGACGGTTTCGCCGCGTGAGGCCCTACGGCCGAACCGAGCGTTTCAACTTTCAAAGTCTTGGTGGGCGGTTGTGACTCCACTGTGTCAACCTGAACGTTCTGTCTACTCCGCGATTGATAGGTAGGATCACTCATGGGCTTCCATCCCGACTTCCTGCCGGCCGCGAGAGTTCCGTCTCACGGAACACCTGCAGCCAGCAGAAAGATTTTTCGGGCGCGCGGCTTATTTTCCTCATGCCCTTGGGATGGAGTGGCCACTTAACTCACTTGAGTCAACACGTTGCAAGTTTCCGACAGTGCCAGCGGACCGCCGACAGCATCGGGATGAGTCAGAACCCGCTTAGTAACGTGTTGAGTGATGGTCTTTCCGCCGTCGGAAACAACGAACTCGGCACAATTGGTTTCCGTTGCGCCATTGGGGAAGGTCCGAGTTTGGTTCCAGCCCCATTGTCCGTTTTTCTTCCCGATGTAGGCGACATCGGTGGTTCCATCGGCGTTGACAGTTGTTTGTTTGATCTGCCCGGATGCACTGTCGTAGACCGCGACCCACCGCGACTCCGGAGTGGCAGACGCCGCACCTGCGACCGAGGGTGAACTACACTTGGCCTCAAGGGCGCTGCCTCCCTCCATCCAGCTAATGGTATGGCTTCCACTGGAAATCGCCAAAGCGCCGCCTTCGCCGGGCGTGGCGCTTTGGATTTTCCATTTCCCGGCCATGAGCCGGCCCCACTCTTGCAGAAGTCCTGAATCTGGCATTTCGTATCTCCTTGTCCGCGTCTCAACGCGGCATGAATGTCCCGGCGGCATGCGGTCATCACGTACCTATCTTCTAGATAGGTTCTAGAGGGCTCCGCCGCCGGTGCGTGAATGGTGACTGTCCTGTTCCCCCCTGGCCGCCCCGGAAAACAAACAGCGTTGGCAACATCGCCATTGGGCGATGATTCTGTGTTGATTCCGTTTTCACGCAATCAACCCCTGAGTCCAAAGTGTCCCTGGATGGTTTCACTGCTTTTGGCACTGGGTGTCCCTCGCTGCCAAAGAGTTACGCCATCGGTTTGAGAATCCAATCATCGGTATGCCCTAACGAATGGACGTGTATTCAGACATACAAGCAGATCGAATTTGCATAATCTCGACTCTTACGGTTGCAATCGGCACGAACATCACCCATCAAGCGCCGATTGAGAACCGAGTTGGAAGAAATAAACGACGGCTCGACAGTGTTGGGGAGATGCAGTCAAAGAGAGGGAGTCAAAGGCGAGAAGAGTTCCAGGTTCTAGAACGACCTGCAAATCACGGTTAGTGTCTCTGTCTATTGGTTAAGACGCTCTGAGAGATCGCTTTGAGGCGATACTTAATACAGCCGACTTAGAATGAAGGAACAGGGGATCCTTTGCCAGGAGAGAACACCATGCGGCAATTCGCTAAATCTGCAATCAGTTTGGGCTGGGCGCTTTCCTTGCTTGGCATCAAGCAAGCCTATGGTTTCGTGGCCAACAACTCGGAAGACCAGAGAGACGTACTAGCCTCCGTCACTCAGACCGCCGTCGGTCAATTGGATGACTCTATGAAAAGAGTTCACCGCTATGCCACAAATATGGAGTCTTGCGTGGTTGACATGGCATTTGCTTTCCCAAATCCTATCCGATGGGCGAACCCGCAACACTGGAAGGGCCGCTCCCGGTCGACCGCGAATTCCCCGGAACCAGAGACCCCCGGTGATCCTGCCGTCAACCAAGATCCCGACGGAGGCGCAAACTGGAAGTCTTCCGGAGCAACTGGTGACAACAAGCCTGGCACCGATTGCGGTTGCACGCACTGAGACGGTCTCCGGACTATGACTTGGTTTCCAGTCAGACATAGGCTAACCCTCCGTTCTAACTCGATCCGCTCATTTTCTGCATGTCAGCAGCCAATCGTTGATCGATGTGTAGATCAAATCCATCGCCAGCTTACTCACTCTCTCGTGGGACCGTGCGCAGCGAAGGACTTAGGCTCCGATAAGCGAAGCTGCGCTGGAGCGACAGTGCAACAAATCAAGGACCGGACCCTTTGAATACTCCTTCAAAAGTGGTTGGCGCCCAGGCCCTGATCCTCTCGGGAGGCGGCGCCCAAGCGGCCTATGAGGTCGGCGTTATGAGCGGATTGCTCACTGGTCAGTCGCCGGCAACCGAATATGTCCCAATCCATCCTTCGGTTCTGATTGGCACCTCCGCTGGCTCAATTAACGGCGCTCTATTTCTTTCGTCGATGGGTGCGGGAGCAGCAGAGGCAACCAAGTACATGGAGGAAGTGTGGACCCAAGATATGGCCACTACTCCGGGAAGCTGCGGCGGCGGAATCTATCGTCTTCGGACCGACTTCTTGAATGCGGCGTGCCTGCTCGCCCATCCGTTGAACTCGCTTGCAAACATCGCCGCCGATAGCGGCATCCTCGCCCGCACTGCCGTGAGCCGAGGAATCGATTTTTTAATGTCGGGCGGATCGGCGCAATTGAGAGCTTTGGAGTTAGTTGATTTGAGTGCCTTGATTTCAATCGAGCCATTGCTGGAATTGATTCACGACAGAATTCGCTTCGATGATATTCGGCGATCAACTTGCACCTTAAGGGTTGCCGCGACCAACTGGCGAACGGGAGAGGTTAGAATTTTTGACAAGCCCGAGATGTCTGACACGGTGGGCCCGCAGATTTTGCTGGCGTCGAGCGCCTTGCCGGGAGTGTTTCCGCCGGTCGAAATTCAGGGCGATCCCTTTGTTGATGGTGGTCTCGTGATGAACACTCCTCTTAAGCCGGCGATCGAAGCGGGGGCGGACACGCTTCACATCATTTGCATGGATCCGGATATGTCACGTGTTCCACTCCCTCGAATGCCCGGAACTTCCGCCGTATTTTCCAGATCCATCGAGATCAATTTTAGGACAGCTATCGTTCAAGACATTCAGTATGCCACCGAGGTAAATCATGCCCTCGCCATTTTAAACGATCACCAGCCATTGGCAGACCACAAGGGTCACGGCAGCCCTCACATGCTGCGGGAAGCTTTGAAACGAATCATAGGCCCTTCAACAACTCGAATTCGTCGGCCACTCACCATGCACTTGTACTACCCCGCGGGCGGACTGAACGTGGGCTGGCTTAATTTCGGGCTCGACGGCATCGCTCGGCTTATCCGGCGAGGTCGAGAAGACGCCATTAGTCACGATTGCATCGCCAACCGTTGCATCTTCCCGCGCGGTTAGGGATTGCCAAAATGGAGATGCACACTAGCGCTACCAGTCGAAAGATGTGCTGTCAGTAGCCGAGCATTCATGGGCTGATCCGCCGTTGCCTCGTTGTCTTTTCCACCAGAATGACGGATGGCGCAAATACCTCGCGACAGGCTGTCTATAGCATACGAACCTGCGAATGTCGCGGCGACTCATAACTTAAGTGAAAGCGGCAAAAAGAATCGAAATGCGAGCCTTGATCTGTGCAATCCCGGCCAATTGATGTTCTTCGACCTTTCACCATAGTCCACAATCGAGTGCGGTTCGGTGCTGGACGTACGGCACCGAATGTTTGAGGGTTTGCGCATGTCAGAGTCCACGGAACCGCGCCATTTCGATGTGGTTATTCTAGGCGCCGGACTGGCGGGCTTATCCCTTGCCCGCCAACTGTTGATGAATACTTCAAAAACAATTCTTCTTCTGGACAAGCGTGCCGTAGTTCCCTCGCAACGCCAGAAGGTTGGAGAAGCCACGGTTCAGTTGGGAGCTTACTACTTCGCGAAAATACTGGACTTGGAAGAGCATCTCTTCCAGGAACATTTCTTGAAATACAACCTGCGCTTCTATTGGACCAGCAGCGACCGCGAAAATACCAGCTATGAAGACTATAGCCAGTCGTATATTCGCGACTTATCGAATATCGCGACGTTTCAAGTCGACCGGAACAAAATCGAAAGGGAACTTCTCCGGCTCAACCAGGAATCCGATCGCTTTACTTTTGAATGCGGGATCACGAACATCGAAGCGGCTATCGGCCGGTCGGGTGCGTCACATACGATCAGCTACGAAAGCGAAAACCAGCGAAGTGAGATTCGCGCCGGTTGGCTTGTGGATAGTACCGGGCGAGCAAAATTCTTGGCAAAAAAGCTGGGGCTCACCAAGTCTAGTCCCATCCATCATGGCGCAACCTTCTTCTGGGTCGAGGGCCTGGTTAACATCGAGAAGCTCACGAGCGTATCGCAGATGCATAGAATTTCACAACCCAGCCGTCAAAAGTTGGGGCACCTGCCTGCGTGGCTCGCTACGAATCATTTCGTGGGCGAGAATTATTGGTTTTGGACGATTCCCCTCCACGGGAAAACTAGCCTGGGACTGGTTTATGACTGCTCCGCTGTGGTGGCCGACGAGGTGTCGTCGCCGGAGAAAGTCATAGCTTGGGTCGGCAAGAGGTTTCCCTTATTTATAAGGGAACTGGCCGATAGAAAAGTTCTGGACTACGGCTTGTATCGCGACATTTCTTACGACTGCGCGCAAACCATCAGCATCGATCACTGGGCCATTGCCGGAGAAGCCGGTCGGTTTACAGATCCGCTTTACAGTCCAGGGAGCGATCTTATCGCCTTGTACAACACGCTGATTGTGGATGCGATTCTCACCCAGGACCAGGAATTACTGGCTGTCAAGTCGCGGCTCTACGAACTCTTAATGTGGGCCTGTTACGAAGCCTACGTGCCGAGTTATTCGACGAGCTATGCAGTATTGGGTGATCAGGAATGCTTCGCGATGAAGTACGGTTGGGAGTTGATGGTGTACTTCACATTCTACGTATTTCCCTTTGTTAACCAGGCATTCACCGACACAGCGTTCATACTTTCATTTCTCGACATATTCGCCCGGCTGGGTGCAATCAATAACAGCCTCCAGTCTTTCATCGCTGAGTTTTACCGCTGGAAGAAACGCCGGCCGGCACGTCCTGAAAAACCAGCTTTGTTCGACTTTTCATCGTTCGAACCGCTGAAGAAAGCGCAGGAGCTATTCTACCAAGTAGGATTGACGCCTCAGGAATGCGGCCGCACCCTGAAGCGTCAGATGGCCAACATCGAACAGATGGCCAGCTTCATTGTTGCGTATGTCTATTCTGTCGTTCTTGATGATGACACCGTCTTTACCGCCAGGAATTTGGTTGACGATATCGACCTCACTAGGCTGGAGTTCGACCCTGACACCATGCGAGACGTGGCGTCCACATTAAATAAGACGCGCGATGCCAAACTCGCGAAAATGGGCGCCGAGTTCATTTCACAGTTTCGCCGAAAGGGAGAAAGGGCTGTTTGAAGTTAGAGGTGTGCTTACGGTTTACCATCGAGGGCAGCATAGCGCCCACAGCTTGCGCGGGTATCGATGCCGACCTCCCCACACAGGCTTTTTATTGTTTCGGGTAATGCCCCTGCACAAACGTCAAGACGATGGTAATGAAAGCGGCGATGGCACCACCCAATACCCCGTAAAAGCCAGCGATGAAGCTCAGCTTCATTTTCAGAGTGGCCACTTCGACTTTCAGGCAGCTCATCTCGGCATTCATCCTGTCTTTGTATCCATCGAGTTGTGTGGCAAGCTTCTCGATGTCGCCGCGCAGCATTGTAAACTGGCGTAGTACTTCCTCTTTGAAATCTCCCGAGCCGTCTGGTGACACGCTTACAAGCCTCGCTTGCGACGAATTACAGTGTTGATGAAGAGTCCGCTATCCGTGTCGATCGGACTCAGGCTGATCTCAACGGGCAGTTCTTCTCCGTCTGCTGCAAGCAGCCAAAGGTCGAGAGTTTCCCCCATTAACCGCGGTGAAGGGTCGCGCACATAGGACTCGACGTTAGCCCGATGCGCTGCCCGGAAGCGTTCCGGAATCAATTCCTCCACGGCCTTGCCGCGCAGTTGTTTCTGGCCGCACCGGAGCATCATGCGCGCCTTGCGGTTGGCACGAAATATGTTTCCCGACTTATCGAAAACAATTTGAGCGTCGTGCGACTCTTCCCAGGCATTCTGGTAGATGGAAAGGCGCAACTCCTCCTCCGCGCGGTCCTGGGCGACGATCTGGCTAAGCCGGTCATGGGGATCGGAGTTCGTCGCTAATTCCTCACGCGACGCAGTCGTAGTGCTCAAGGGTTTGGGGAAATGGGGAAAAGTCGGGCCTTTAGGCAGTGACAATAGTTGGATCATGTGCTCCTTTCTCTGGCTGAGGACTCACACGAATTGACTGTCTAGAACCACGCCGCGTGCCGGAGAAACGCACGTTGCGGATCTTAATTCCTTGTTCAGTTCTGATAAAGCGAGCCGTTGTCGCTTGTCGAAATCCAAAAGTTAACTGCCCGCGATCGACAGAAGCTAATTGCCGAAACGGAGCCACAACCCTCGATGACTATGACAATGCCATCCACAAAACCGCGATTTAGGCGAATGATCTCTGGCGTCGTCTCCGGGCTAAGCAGAGCCAGGATTTCCTGGTCGAGCCGTTCCTCGTCTGTGACCTCGACCACGCAGCTATATTCAGTCGCCAATGATGTGTCCCCTTTCGCGCAAATCACATCGTTTTAAATAAAGCTGTGGTGAATGCGCTTAGTGAGAGGCAAGGTCTCGGAGGGAGCGTTTTCACCACAGCTGAACCCTGCATGAAGAAGCCCTAAACCATTCAGAGCACTTCTCTTCTTCATGCTTGGCTCTTGCTTGCTGTCACTTATAGACAAGAAGCAGATAGCCATTTGCGAGTCTCGTGCGTCTTGCGCGATGGGCATCGCCGGCAGCTTCGGGCAACCAGTCGGGAGCCGCGAAGCCAGGGGTTTCAGCGGCCCCGGGGAGATAAGCGCCGGATTTGTGAGAGGAGCCAATTACAGCCAGCCGTCAACCTATTCCGCACGGACTTGAAGGATACGACGATAATCGAGGCTATTGCGCCTACCAAGCAACAGAGAAACATGGGACATCACGCTCGCTTTCGGTATTGAGTGCCTTGCGTCAGGCTGAGGTTGGATGCCTCACTACGCCGGAGAACTGTTATCCACATCGCATCGTTCCCAGCCCTGCTTTCTTGTTAAGACAGTGAAAGCAAATCAGCTTGCGCAGAGTCTCTAGAGGGCGGGGCTTGGGCATGTGGAAGCCGATCTGCCAGTTTCTGCAAAAAACTCTGGACGATGGGTCTAAGCAGGTAGCCTCGTCTGCGACATGGAGACGATCTTTAAGATGACACCCGACAAGCCAAATGCCGGATCCGCGCAGGAATTTGGCCGGCCGCTGCCTGGTTTCTCACTTCCCGTGCTGGGCGGCCGAGACAAACGTACTTTGCAAGATTGCCTGGTGGGCAAGACCGGTGGGGTAATTGTCTTTTGGTCTGCGATATGCGCCCACTGCCGTCGCTATGACGAATATCTGAACTCCTTCGCAGAATTGCATCCGCAACTGGCACTTACAGCGATCGCCTCCCGCTACGGTGAGACTCCAGTTCAGATGCAAACCGCTCTTCGGCAACGCCAGTTGATATTTCCTGTTTTGCTCGATCAGTCAAGCGAAGTTGCCTGTCAGTGGCATGCGCAGCAGACACCGCGCAGTTATCTAATCGATCCCGATGGCCAACTGGTGTACCGAGGAGCGATCGATAATTTTAAGCACCCACTCGACACAGGTTATGTAGCTTTCCTGGAGCCGGCGATACGCTCCTATCTTGCTGGCCAGTCCATTGCACGGGTGGAAACCGCGAGTTTCGGATGCGCCATAGACACTGCGTATTACCACCTTCCGAGACAGCTTTAAAGTCCGCAAGGGCGTGCAGATGAATGGATTAAATACCATCGTCGCTCTCACTTCGAAACTGGCACAAGCCGGTTTGGTGATGACGGACACTGTGCTGAGTGGCGCTCAAGGCACACTGGAGAGAGTGATCGGGATGGAATCGGATACAGGCAGGCTGCCTCCCGTTGAGGGGCCGCGTGATCTGGATCATGCCGCCTCTGAACTCTCCAACCGTAGTTTGCGCATCATCCACTTCAGTTCTCCGCACCCGGCGGCAATTCCGGGAGCCATAAGAGACTGGTTGCGGTTCGCCAGGTTTTCCTTCAATTTCGTCGATTGGAAAAATCCGAAGAATTTGGCGTTGCCGCTGGTCGCGCCATTGTCCCTGGCAACCCTCGGTACACAGTCCGGTCTACGCGCGCTGGCAACTCTCGATGCAATTGGCCTACCGCGTTATGTGGAGTTTATCAAGTTCTGTGTTGAGATCTTTGCTGAGTTTCCCGTCTATGTAGGGCTTGAATACGAGGCGATCATCGAACGGCAACAGACCTGGTTGGCAGACCATCCGAACGACGCTGCCACCCGCACAGAACTGGGCCGAACGTTGCTGAAAGTGGGACGGTTTGAAGAAGCTCGCGAGCAGTTGGAAAAGGCGGCGCAGAATTCGGAGGCCCGATCCACCGCGATGCACGAGGCGGGATTAACGTATTACCACTCCGGTGCCTTTCGGGAAGCAGTCCAAGCCGGCTGCGCAGCTCTCGAAGCGAATCCTGAGAATGAGCCGGCGCGCCACTGGCTGTGGCTGGCCGCGGAGCAACTGGGAGGTTATCCGCCGCAGGTGCCTGCAAAGTTCCGCATGAGACCGCAGGGCGGATGGGAAAAACCGACGGTTCGTTACGAGGAGATCTCCGCCTCTTGTGGGCTGGATAAAACCAGTGGCGCCAGAGGAATCTCAATCTTTGACTATGACAATGACGGTCTTCTTGATGTCGTGATCGTAGGCGCGCACGCCGGAATCACTCTGTACCGGAACAACGGCGATGGCACCTTTACCGATGTAAGCATTGAATCGGGTTTATACAAATCGACCAACGGCTTCGGGGTGAGCGCCGGTGATTACAACAACGATGGCTTTGTTGACCTTTGCGTTTGCCGCATGGGCTTTTACGGCGGTGAGTGCGAGTTATGGCGCAACAATGGGGATGGTACTTTCACGAATGTAAGTCAACAATCCGGCGTCAGCTCCTGGGCCGCGAGTTTTAGCGTTTCCTGGGTCGACTACGATTGCGATGGTTTACTCGATTTGTTCGTGGCCACCAACATCGGCGGTCTATTTGACCGCAAGACGCCGAACCGGCTGTTTCATAACAATGGCGACGGGACCTTCACCGACGTTGCGCAAGAAGTGGGCATCCAGTCAAGATGGCCAACCATCGGTCACTCCTGGGGCGATTACGATAATGACGGATACCCCGATCTGTTTCTATCCAACGCCATTGGTCCCCCAGAGTTATATCGCAATAACGGCGACGGTACCTTCACGAATGTTACGAACCAAGCAAATCTGAACCATCCCAATCTAGCTTTTGGCGCGCAATGGTGCGACATCGACGACGACGGCTGGCTCGATGTGATCCAGTACTCGTGGTCGATCCACGAAGATGTCGTGTACTCGATGCGCAAAGGAGAAACGCCTCCTTACGGAAACCCCACCCGGATTTACCGCAACAACCGCGATGGCACCTTTACCGAAATCGGGCGCGAGATGGGGATATGGGAATGCTGGGGCAGCATGAGTGGAAACGCCGCCGATCTGAATAATGACGGCCATCTCGACATCGCGCTGGGGAATGGAGGTGCACTCATGGATCGCGTGGAGCCCATTGTGCTTCTGGAGAACGACGGGAAGAAATTCCGCGACGTAACCTTCGCAGCGGGGTTGCCGCGAGTAGGCAAGAGTCATGGCCTGAATTTCGCCGACCTTTTCAATGATGGCCGACTCAGCATCCTTGTGGGCGCCGGGGGAAACTACCCGGGAGATCTGATGACCAGTACCGTTTTCTGTCCCGTCGAGCGTCCCGGCAACTATCTCTCTGTCCATCTTACGGGCACGGCCAGCAATCGAAGCGCGCTGGGAGCACGGCTGAAATTGATTGCAAACGGAAAAGAGCAGCATCGTGTTGTGAACGGTGGCAGCAATTTCGGCTGTCTGCCGCCTGATCAACACTTTGGCCTGGGTGACTTGACACACGCTGAACAGTTGGAGGTCTGGTGGCCCAGTGGGCTGAAGCAACGCTTCGCAGACTTGCCGGCAAACCAAAAAATCTGGATCACCGAAGGCCAGAGTCAGTGGGAGAATCGCCGACCTTCTCGTGATCGATTTTCGGAGCGGGATCAACCAACGTGGAGGCAATAGATGGACAGTAATACTCACAATTCACCTGACCCTCCGAAGGCAGAAGTGGGGCGCGCTCGCGACCTCACTGCTGCTATGGAAGTAGTCTGCCATCAAGTGCAAAGCCACTTGGGAAGCGGGACTCAGGCGGCATTTTTTTTCGGCGACGGCCTGCAAAGGACGCTGACGGACGGGATTTTTGATGCGCTCCAGCCACGCACCTGGAGTCCCCGAAATCTTTCGAAATTGGGCTCGCAGTTCGTCGATCAATCGGTGCGACTGTCGCAATTGCTTACTCCTAAAAACGCGCACTTGGCTTGGCAGGAACTCCTCAACAAGGTTGAGGTGTTTAGGCTGGTGAGAAATCTCTCTTCGATTCTAAAACTGAGCGACGGGGACTCGTCTTCGCTGGCGGAGCTGGTGCAAAAAGCCTATTCGCGTTCGCCATTCGAGGCACTCTGGGCGGTTGAGGGAGTAGGCCATTACTATGCAGACGAATACTGGAAGCGACTTGGGCCACCGCGTGGTTTGCTGCTCGAGGCAAATCCTGCGCTTCCAACGAAGAGTCTGCTCATGCTCCATGCCGGCATGGGATTGTGTTTTGCCGATCGCCTCATCGGAAACCTGACAACTGAGTCGACTCCGAGTGAAGTGCGTGACGCTTTGGAGCAGTTTGTCAGACTCTGCAGAGAGAATTCACGTCCGGGATATCTCGGAGCGGCGATCGAATCTCTGGGCATTGTCACGAGAGACTTCTATCCCGACTTGTTCCGGCCCATCACTGCGCAATTCCGCTTCGTGGCTTCCGAGTTCACCGGATATTATTGGCACGGAATAGGCCGCGCCATTTACTTCTCGAGAAAGTTTTTCCTGCCGCGCCTTTTCTCCATGTGGAGTGACGTGAACCACGAGGCCACCAGCGAATCAGCCCGGCAGGGTGTCATGGCTGGCCTTTCCTGGGCATTTACGCTGGTTAATATGAGGCAGCCGGATATCGTCGAGAGTGCCCTTCGCTCCTATTCCGACAACTCTTCGCGCGGCGAGGCATTCTCCAACGGAGTCTGTTCGTGCATCATCATGAGAACGGACACAACCCCCGAGGAACCGTTCGTGTCTGCATTCTATCGCCATCGTCCCTCCCCAAGATCCTCTGAGCTGACCTCGATCTGGGAGCAGCGGATTTCTGAACCGGCGATCATCGGTATCGATGCCTATTATCCAGTGCTATGTCGGCAACATGCTCTCGACCAAGTATTTCGACACCAAGATCTAGGTGAACTGGTCAAACATCTGCAAGCGAGGCCCGAGCCCGCCGCCACGGGCTCTTCAGTGCCCACCGCGCCCAAGGGTTTGCAAATTATTCCAGGAAGGACAGGACCATGACGGAAGCGCCGGTCATACCGCAGGCTGAAAAGGGCGCGGCTTCCTTCACCGCTGAGGATCGGGCTATTTTGAGCACTGTCGAGGACTATCTGGAAGCAGGCCTTGCGCTGCGGAACTGGTGGAAGGATGACGGGATTCGGGGCCGGCACGAACAAGCATTTGACCTAGAGCGCTCGTTCAACCGGGCTAGCAGTAGTTATGGTTTCTTCAGCAAAGCGAGGGTGCAAGGGCGGACGGTAGCGATCATGGGCAACGTCCAGGATATGCTGTTTGACCGCGCCAAGACGCCTCCTCAGCTTATTGAGGCAGGTACAGAATGGACGCGACGGCAGTTACGCGAGTTTGTCCTGAGATACTTCCTGCGGGTGAGTTCGTTTCGTCCGCCCCAAGCCGCCGTCGATGACGATGGATCTACAGTTTCTTCCTGGCTGAGCAAGATAAGCTGGTGCGCCACGCCGGACATCCTTCGCGAAGGTTTCGGATTTTCGCAGATCTACTACAAGACAGTTGCTGGTGAGATCGGGAAGTTCTCCGACACTGCCGCGATCGTCGATATGCGTGAGATTGGTGATAAGTATGAGTGGGTTGTTTTAAAGGTGCGAATCTTCAATTTCAATGTGCCCGCGCGTCCGTTTGGTCCGTCCGGTCCGGAGTTAATGTTCAATCTGGATGAGGAAAGCTATCTAGTTGTAAGTTGTGACTTTATCCTCGATCACGACCGGCGAGCTCCAGGTGTTATGGCGGAGTACGGAATCGGCTATGCCTTTATCAAGAGTCCGAAGCCGGAGTTTCTCGCGTTCGGACCCGGCGAGTTTGCCATGGCCATCGAACTCATCGAGTTTCGGGTCGGTGAGTCCGGAGATATCTACGTGCGTACGGTGTTCGTGGTGAACCGTCCAGAAGCGATCGCAAGCCTTACTTTGGATCCAGTGAATTGGGCAATTCGATTGCTAGACTTCTGGTCATTCGGAATTTCGTCTCCAGTGTTGCATCGATTGCGGATTGCGTTGTCGCATTTGCCGCTACGGCTTGGTACGGTCGATCCCGTGTACTCCTATATTAGGCTGATGAATCTGCTTACGGACGGCCAGGCGCAAGAGAAACTTTGCATATCGAGAGATCAGCTCGATAAGCGCTTTTTGCTGCAGCACTTTGTGCAACACTATGAAACGCTGGCCGGCGCCCTCTTTACTTGGCGGCAGATACCCGATTGGCTGGACACTCCCGCGTTGCCTCGATGGGTCGTAACTGGACGAAGTTCATGAACGAATGAAGAACATGGTTGTGAAGCATCTTCATCCGAATGGTTGATCCGGAAAAACAACCCGGCAATCCAAAGATCCCGTGTGGTCTTAACTTCCTCATGACGGTTGTCGTCTTCGAAAAACGCTTACGTACCTCCCGCATCAGTCTTTGGTATGTGTATGTGTGCGTGTTTCTTGTTGTGTGGGCCGTATTGGTCTTTGGTTTTGGCCTTGTTTGCGCGGTCTTGCGCCAGTGGCCTATGGCCTTGGTCATGATTCTGGGATCGCTGGTTGCGGGCTCCACTCCCATGGGCGGGG
>Ga0302320_10005533_pt1 | contig 28293 bp, 20 predicted proteins | sample Bog_T0_3_FD_202130 | JGI IMG/M metagenome (GOLD analysis project Ga0302320, IMG submission 202130) | Peat permafrost microbial communities from Stordalen Mire near Abisko, Sweden - Bog_T0_3 | ecosystem: Environmental > Terrestrial > Soil > Wetlands > Peat | place: Sweden: Abisko, Stordalen Mire...
GCTCATTTCTTTTTAAAATACATTTTCTTTTAAGAAATCTGAAAAACAATTCTCATTTTTCTCATTTTTCTGATTTTTCTTATTTTTCTATTTTTCTAATTTTTTTTTTTTATGGATTTACCTTATTGAAACAGCCCCTAATCTGGTCTGGCTCGAAGCCCTGTAGTTACAAGCAAGGCCATCGTCTGTCAACTCCAAGTATCCGTTTCCTCCATTGCCCCAATTGCCCCACGAATTGCGAAATATTATATGGTCGCGATTTGCGTGAGATCCATAGCCAACGACCAAGACATAATGCCTTCCCATAGTCACCTGGTTCCAAAATCAATTGCAATTAGCAGCTGTGATTAATTGTATATTATTAGTAGTTTTTATTTGAGTTAAGGCCTGGTTCCCTCTTGCAGAGACTGTAATCCTCATGATAAATGGCCCATTAGCATCAAAAAAATTTTTAAAAGCAGTGACAGAATTAAATGCCTCTTGTGGATTCTGAATAATTGCATTATTTAAAATGTGTGCAATGCCTAAATTATGCTGATTAGTAAAGTCAGTGATACTATTTCCCCCATTATGATTATTATTATAATAGTTAGTGCAGAGAGTTTCGTAGTTGTTGACTCCTCTAAAAATATTATAAGCAGGAACTGCAAAGACACTTGGGTTATCATTGAGTAACATATTGCCGGGATTGTGTTTGAGATAAACTGTTGGTGGCCCGGCAACTCCGATTAAATCTCCTCTATTGAGAACGTAATTTTCTAAAAATCCTAAGTAGGTAAACACCCCTAGGTCATTGCGTTCATTTGCGCCTCCAGGTGCGTGCTGGTAGGAACTACATAGTGCTAGTTGAACAAAGTTAATTTGTTGTGGTAGGAGTGAAGGATGATTATTTCCCGCTTGATGAGCCAATCTGGAGATTTGAGTGTTTAAAAACATCGAAACCAAAGCGGAGGCGACAGCAGCATAGCATATTCCTTTTTGCCTTTGATTAAGTGGTTGGTTTCTAAAAAACTCAACTCGAGTTGTAAAATCAACACCGCCAATTGGATGTCAAGGAAATTGTCCAAGAACACATTCGAATTCACGTCAACTTTGGTTTTATGATGCAATTTTTTTGTTCGTTGGGCAAATTTGAATGTTGGAATCGAAGTTCTACTGTATTCTGCTATATTTTGTTGTGTGTTTGGTTCCATTCTGGAAGTCATTTTTTCTTCGAGAGCTTTTTCGTTTTCCATTTCGTTTCTAAAAATTTGTTCATGGAGGGACACAGGGAGGCCAGAATACCAGCGCAAGTCTATCTTCTTTGTTGAGTTCAGAATAACTTTCAATTATAATTTCCAATGATTCAAATAATGCTTCTTTAACAGCCTTGTCGTCAAAACCTTCACTTTTCTTCAACGAGTTGTACTGTTCTTCAAATTTGCTTTTGTAGCTTCTTAGTAGATTATTTGAGGCTATCGCTTTTTCTGTTGGGTTGAAATTTAATTTTGGAACAATGGAATCTAAATATATTGAGTCCAATACTTTGTTTACTTTGTTTATTAAGTCATTTGAAGCACTTCCGGTTAGGATGTTTTCAATTCATCCATATTTGATCTATTCTTTGACTTTAACTTCATTTCTGCCGGAAATGTTAATGTCACTCGCAACAACATCACTATTAAGACAATGAGCTGCATTTTACAATTATTTAAATTATAGGCTTTCCTAACTGTATAAATATGAATTTTTCTAAAGTTAGCAAATTAATAATTTTTTAATGGGAATAATCAGCAGTCACTCGACTTAACTCGACAGCCAGCTCACTCTGATTCTTTCAGAAATAGAGATGAATGCAAACTTAACCTTAGTTGATTTTGACAATTTTATGGACTTCTTACTTAAATACAAAGGAAAAAAGTCAAAAGTCTTAAACAAGGTTGACCAAGAAAGGAAAATTAAGATAGGAAAAAGAATATTAGAATTAATGACAATTTATTCTGATTTAACCGATCCTAGAAATATCAAAGATAAAGAGTTCATTGAAAAAGTGTTTCCAGATGAAAATGTCAGGGCCGAATCAGCTTATGTATACTTTTCTACATGCATTAGGTTTCTTTTAGAATTTGACATGGAACAAAGCTTATCATGGCCTCACTATTCATTTCAGTATCAAAATAATTGGATTTGTAATCGAGCTAAGACCGAAAATTATTATTTTAGAATTAACCACGGGGTTAACGTTGATTATTAAAAAAATAATTTTTTGTTGGGTAATTGGAAGTTGAGATCGGGTTGGGAGGTGTGGTGGTGCGGGAAAAAATTAAGTCTTCTTTGAAAGGATGCGTTAAACTGAATTTTGATTGTTCTTTTTGAAAAAAAAAAATAAGAAATTGGGTTTTACCCATTTTTAAAAATGGAATACTAAACTTTTTTTGTGATTTTCTTGCAAAGTCTTTAAAAAAAGACATAATTCCACAATTTTAATATTTTTTACAAATAAATTTGGTGTTTTTTTTGTCTTTTGATAAAGGTCTTAGCTTAAATAAATAAATCCACTAATCAAAAAATTAAAATGAAATCGCAAAAAAAAATTGAATGCCATTATCAAGATTGTAATAAGTCCTATACCCGGAAGGATGCTTTAGTTAGGCATCAAGTCAAAAAGCACAGCTTGAAAAAAGATCAACCAACGTGCGAAAAATGTTTGACCACTTTCAAGACGAAAAAAATTTTGAAGCAGCATCAAAAATTGGAAAAAAAATGCCCTACAAAAAGAAATCTGATAAATTTTACTAAAATTGGAAGTTTCCCTCAAGTTTTAACCATATTTTTTAATGAAAATAATCGGCTTCAACCAGCAGATTTTTATTTGAAGTATGCTCATCAACCGCTAGTGATCAGGAGTTTTCAAGGCATAACCTTTGATTTTGAAAAATTTGAAGCTCGAAATTTCGAAGTATTATTGAAAGATAAGAATTTCAATGAAAGTGTAGTTCCTTATATGAAATTTCTTGAAGATCCCAAAAATTATGGGATTATTAATGTTTATCCACAAAGCCCTGATCCAAGCTTCAGAATAGTGCCAGATTTCTTTGGTCATTGAACATCTGATTTTGAGAAAATTTTTTCCGATTTGCTTTTCATGTATTAATTTCTTTTTGGTTAAGTTAAAGGGATATTCAACTCCGGCAAGTGCTTCTATAGAAGTAGAATATGGTAGCGTTTTTAAAGCTGATTCCATAGGATAAGTAGTTTTACATATTCTGGTCTCAATGCCTTTTTTATATTCAAGCACTTGATCTACATGAAGATAGTGGGATCCAGGCTAATTCATGAAGTTGTCCATCATATTACATATTCTGGTTAAATGATACTTTTCAGGCTTGATCTCAATGCCTTTTTGATTTTCACTTTCTTGATATACATTAGGATCGTGGGATCCAGTCTCATTCAAGAAGTTGTCCATCATATTACATATTCTGGTTAAATGATTCTTCTCAGGCTTGATCTCAATGTCTTTTTCCCTTTCACTTTCTTGATATACATTAGGATCATGGGATTCGTGGGATCTAGGCTGATTCAAGAAGCCATCATATTACATAAATGATTCTTCTCAGGCTTGATCTCAATTTTCTTGATATACATTAGGATCATGGGATTCGTGGGATCTAGGCTGATTCAAGAAGTTGTCCATCATATTACATATTCTTGTTAAATGATTCTTTTCAGGCTTGATCTCAATGTCTTTTGGTTTTTCACTTTCTTGATATACAAAAGGATCGTGGGATCCAAGCTGATTCAAGAAGTTGTCCATCATAATGTTAGAAGAGGTGAAAAACATGTATGGAAAAATTTGTTATTATGTATGACTTATTTTTTCTGAGATCACTTATATATAAAAAACTTCAAAAAACAAAACTCTCAGAAAAATTAAAAAAAAAAAAACTCTAGGAAAAAAAAAAAAAAATACGAAATTTTATTGAAAATAATATGTTTGTTATTTTATTGTTTTTCCAAATTAGAAAAAAATATCATTTGAGAAAAACTGAAAACTGTGATTTTCTTCTAAATTTCAAAATTCGCAAATTTTCAAAAATTTTCTTTAAAAACCTCAATAAAAACATTTAAAACCCAGTAAACCAAACATGAGTCTCGATATATCAGAATTTCCTCTCCATTGTTGGATTCCTGCCCCTCCAAAATCCCCTACACCTTATATTAAAGCCCATATCATTTCCCATAATTCACAAACCTATACCTATGAATTTGAAGACTCGCCTTCATCTCCAATGGAATCTCCAATATCCACCCTTCAACCTCATAATCCTTTAAACACTGCCAAATTATTCAATCTTCTAGATCTCAAATATGCCAACCCCTCTGAAATTCTTAACAATCTCTATGAACGATATAAAGAGGACCAAATTCAAACAAATCTAGGCAATTCTCTTTTAATAATAAACCCTTTGAAGACCTTGAGTTCTGAATATTCCCCTGAAAAATTGCGTTTTTTCTGCAATAAGCTAAAAAACGCAATGATATCTAAGAAATTCGAGGATTTCAAAGATCCGCATATTTTTTCCAAAGCCGCACATACTTATTTTTCCTTAGCCCAAACCCAGAAAAATCAAGCCATAATAATTCAAGGCATTGCAGGCAGTGGCAAAACCGAAACAATTAAACTCGCAATGAAATTCTTAGCCAATTTTAATAATTCCGATCTTTCTGATACTTCCATTGAAGAGAAAATCATCAGCACAATTCCCATTTTAGAATCTTTCGGAAATGCTAGAACCCTCACTAATCCGAATTCCAGTCGATTTGGGGAATTCATCAGGATTTTAATAGAGAAATCAGGAATGAAGATCCAAGGAGCAGCGATTTCGAGCTATTTGCTTGAGAAATCAAGAGTTAGCTCACATCCAGATTGTGAGAGAAACTATCATATTTTCTATCAAATATTAGAGGGATTGACTTCTGAAGAAAAAAGCCAATTTTTATTGGATTTGAATAATGTTAGTGAGGATTTCGCATATTTAAGATGTAAGGATTTGAAAGAAGAGGATAAAGAAAGGGATTTTCAGGATTATAAGAGATTGTTGGGTTCTTTGAAAACAATAAATTTCACTAATGAGGAATTCCAAGCAATATTAGCTATAATTTTCTCAATATTATATCTGGGAAATCTGAATTTCAAAGACCCAGAAACTCAAGATAAGCCATGTCTTGATATAAATAGCGAATTTTCAAGGAAAATAGCAAGTCTTCTTCATATAAATCATGAGAAATTATTGGAAAATTTGCTTTATAAGACGAGAACAATTGAGAAAGATGTTATAAAAAGTCCTTTGAATTTAAATGAAATCTTAGGTTTGAGAGATTCATTGGCCAGAGGAATGTATGATCAATTATTCAATTGGCTCATGAAAAGATTGAATCTGACGATTATTCCAAAAACCGATGTAAATGAGAATATCCCAATAAGGAAATCTCTGCAATTCTTGAGAAAAAGCCTTAATAATCCAACTAGTGAGAAACTTGCTATTGGACTTCTTGATATCTTTGGATTCGAAGATTTGCCTTTTAATGGATTCGAACAATTCTGCATAAATTTCCTCAGCGAAAAACTCCATCAAATGTATCTTATTGAGACTTTTAAACTCGAAAAACGGATTTTTCAAGATGAAGAAATTATGGAATTCTCAGGTTTCAATGATTTCTATGATAATCAATTGTTATTGGACTTATTTGAGAAATATCCATTGGGTCTTTTTCAATTATTAGATGAATCAACAGCTTTAGCCTCGAATGATGATAAGAAATTATTGGAGAAAATCATTAAGACTCATGCTGAACATCCGAACTTTATTAAACCCAAAGCAATTTTCAACACTTTTTCTATAAACCATTATGGGAATTCTGTTCAATATGATATTCATGGCTTTCGAAACAAAAATAAAGATGAAATTCCAAAAGAACTTCAAGAAACCATTGAAGAAAGCGAAAACACGCTGATTTCTAATATTTTCAGGGGATTTTGTGGGTTCGAAACTGAAAAAGTGCTAGATTATAAGAAGAAATTCAAAGAAAAACAAGGAAATTTGTCAAAGAAAAAAAATGAAAAGTTCCTTGGCGCAAAATTCAGAAACGAAATCCAACAATTAATCGAAGAAATGAACACTTATGATATCAGTTTCGTGCGATGTCTCAAGCCGAATATCACAAATATACCGAATTTCTTTGATTTTCATCTGATTTTCCATCAATTGAAAGGAATGGAGGTGTTCAATACTGTGAAATTAAGAAAAGAAGGGTTTTGTTATAAGAAGAAATATCAGGATTTCTTAAAGGAATTCGGTGGATTGTTAGTTGGAGATAAGGAAATAATGAAAAATGATGATTTTAAAGAAAAAAGCAGGAAATTGTTAAAGAGATTGAATAAAGATATGTATTTGGAAGGAAATACAAGGGTTTTTATTAGATATGAGGGATTTTTGAATTTGGAGGAGGAATTAAAGAGATTGAGGAATAGGAATGGAAAGAAAATATTAAAGAAATTGATATTGAGGAAGATGAAGAGAAAAGGACAGAATGTCAAGGGTTTTGAGGAGAAAATCAGGAAGTTTCAAAGGATTTGGAAGGAGAAAAGAAAGGAGAAAATGAAGAAAATGAAGGAGGAGAAAAAGAAAGCCGAAGAAAAGAAGGATTTGGAGGAAATTAAAGAGGAAGAGGAAATTATGGTTGAAAAAGAAATAAAGGAAAAAGAAAAAGGGGGAGAAGAAGGAAGAATTGAGAATCAAGAAGAAAATCTTGAGAAAAAAGAAGAAAAATTAGAACAAGAAAATATCCAGAAACAAGAAGAGCAGAAAGAAAATAAGGAAATTCAAGAAAATCAATTGGAAAAAATGGAAGAAAAAGTTGGAGAAAATGTGACAGGAGAAGAAAAAGAAAGATTAGAAAATCATGAGGCAAATGAAAAAGAGATGCATAAAAATGAAGGGGATAAAAAGGATTTTGATATATCAGAAAACAAAACAGATGAAATTATTAATGAGATTATTAAACAAGAAAAAGAAAGCCTTAAAGAAGAAGCAATATTAGAAAATGCAGAAATAGAAGAAAATAAAGAAAATCTTCTGAAAAAAACAATAGAACAAGAAAATGTCCAAAATGAAAAAGAAACAATTGAAATAAATAATAAAGAAAATATCGAAGAAATAGAAAATAAACTCATGGGAGATATACCAACAACAATAGACCAAAATATTCCTAAAGAAAAAACTCAAGAAGAAGATAAATCAACAAAAATAGAACAAGATATTAAAGAAACCTCTTATAAGATTGAGCAAAAAAACAATGTTGAAAAAAAAGAAAAAAATCAAGAAGAAAACGAAGAAATAATTTCACAGGAAGTGAAAATTGAGGAAGAAAATAAATATAAAGAGGGAAATGAGCCAAAAAAAGAAGAAATCATAGAAAATCAAGCTCAAGAAGAAAAACCCATTATTGTAAATGAAGGAAAAGAATCAATTTTTAATGATGATCATTATAAGAACAATTTAATTCCTGAAGGAAAAGAAGCCCCTCATGAAATTAACAATGAAGAAATAGTTCATGAAGAAAAGGATGAATCTAATAAAAAAGAAAAAATAGAAACAGATAATAAAATTGATGAGAGTTCAATTGTTGAAAAAGGGGAAGAAAGGAAAATGGAAGAAATTGGTCATGAAGAAGAAAAACAAAAAGAAGTTGAAGAGTTTTTGAATAAAGATAAAGAAGAAGATCTGATAATTCAAAAAGAAGGAAAACAAATAAATCAAGAAGAAGAAATGAAAAACGGAACAGAAAAAAATAAGAATGATTTTATTAAAACAGAAGAGATCAAACTTGAAGAACAAATTAAAGAAAAAACTCAAGAAATTGATTTGAATGATGATATGAAAGTAGAAACCATGAAAATTGAAGAAGATTTTCAACAACAAAATCAGGAAGTGGAAGTTAAACCAATAATTAAAGAAAAATCAACAAATTTAAATGAAGATATAGAAGAAGTTCCTACTAAACCAGAAAATTTTGAAGCAAATCTTTTCCCAGAAAATCAAGAAAAACAGCTTCTTCAAGAAATATTAGCAATTAAGGAAAATGAAGAGGAAGAAAAAAAGAGAGAAGATAATTTAGAGAAAATAAGACAAAATAATGAAGAAAATAAGAGAGAAGAAATTCAAGCAGAACAAACAAATAATGAATCACCTCAAAATCCAAATCCTGACATTTTACAAGAGGACAAAGATCTCCTTAATGAAGAGCTTATTAAAAATCAACAAAAAGAAATATTTCCAATTGAAAATAAGGGAGAATTTCCTATAATAAAGGAACAACCTGATGAAAACGAAGGGTTTTCTGAATATGAATCCTCTCAAAATGTCGAAAAAGGGTCAAAACTTCAAAAAGAACAACCTCCAAATCAAAATCAAGAACCAAAAGAAGCCCTCGAAATGATCATTGAAGAATATGAAGATAGAAAAACCTCCAATTCCCAAAACCCCCATTCTCCTCTTCAAAACCCTCCATTTTCCCCAATCAAAGAATCAATAATCGAAGACCAAAAATCCAGCCTGGAAAAACGACAACCAAATCGCCAAATTCTTCAAAAACTCAAAGAACCTTCTCCTAATGATACACCAGAAATGAAATCACCTTCTCAATCCCCTGAACTCCTAGATGAAGAATCTTTGATAATGAAACTTTCTTTAGTCCAACCCAATTCAAAACGCCCTTATATACTTTCTTCAATCCCAGAAAATGAAGAACATATCCAACAAATTCAATCAGAAAGAACGGAAAAAAAAGACTCAAAACAGGATTTCCAACGAAAATTATCTGAAAAGCCTCTCGAAGAGAAAAAAACCCCAGAATTGAAAATGAAAGACTTGAAACTTGATTTCCAAAGGACTTTTTCAGAAAGGCCAGAAGAGAAAAAAACCGCAGAAGTAACAAAATCCATGCAAAAAGCCATGACTCAACAGATAAAATCAATAAATTCTGCTAGATTTTATAATCAAAGTTCCGATTTGAAGCTGGAAGCCGAAATGCAGAAGCTTTCTTTAGAGAAATCTTTAAGGAAATCCATCCTTTTATCTCCAAGAGAGCCTTTTTCTGAATCCAAGGCCTCAGAAACTCTTAATGATGCCTTGAATGAATTTCTCGATGAAAACGAAATTCTCAACCAAGCAATAGAGAAATCCCATGAATGTATTGAGATTTATCAAAGTTCAAGTCCTCGAATCTCTTCAAAAGCCCAAATTCTACAGGAATATAGACCAGATCTCGATAAAGACACCTCTTTATTAGATTTGTTCCTCCAAATGAAGGTTACGAAATCGGCTTTAAATATCAACACTTTTCCTTTTTGTTCAGATCTCAATATCGATATGAATTCTCTAGATAGAGAATTCATTAAACTCGTGATCAGTCATCCATTCCAACAATTCGCAGAGAAATATCTCCCCAAAAGGACCACTTGGAGCGGAAAATCAATCCCTATAGGTGAACTCTTGAGTTTTTCCCCGAAACCCAAACTCGGATATCCGTTAACTCCTTTGAATAAAGCCAATGAAAAACTGGCCTTTAAATCGTTTAAACTCATAATAAATTATCTCTATGAAAAAGATGAGGAAAATGGCCTGGAAATCGCTAAGGAACTCCTGACAATGGTGTTTTCTGCTTTGGATCGTGAAGAGTTTAAAAACGAGGTTTTTCTTCAAATTTTGAAACAAACAAGGAGATGTCCTGATGAAATCTTGGCTACAAAAGCATATATTCTATTGATTTTATTCGCTAGTGTCTTCAAGCCTGCGAATGTGTTCCTTTTCCCTATATTTCAACATTTATATACTGCGATCCAAACTAATCAGAAAACCGATGAAAATCAAATACTTCGAGCCTTGAATAAAGCTTGTTTTATGCGAATTTTAAGGGTTTTCGTGAACGGGGAAAGGAAAAAACTACCGAATATCAAGGAATTGAAGATAATTTCCAGAGTTAAAAAGATCATTATTCAGGTGATATTGCCTAATAATTGGGAGAGATTCATATCAGTTCCCATAGAACCATATACTACAGTTTTCGAGGCTAAAGCTCTTCTTTTGAAATTCTTGGATTTGCATGAAAATCAGGAGTATTTTGGTCTTTTTTCAATAATTAATAAAAATGGCGAATTAGAGGAGATTTTCCTTGAGGATCAAGAAAAATATATGGATATTCTTGATGAATTGGAAACTCAAAAAGAGGATTTCGAAACGAGAGTTTATCAGGGGAAAAGCAAGGGTTTTAATAAACTATGGTTTTTCGATTATAGAATAGTCTTGAAAATAAGGCTTTTCTTTAAATTATGGGAAAATGATGTTGATGGCTTGAATTTCTATTATTTGCAACATCAAGGCGATTTTCTCAATGGGAAATTCGCGAATATCTCGGAAACTGACTTATATTTATTAGCAACTTTTTCTTTGTTGATAGCTTATGATATAAAGCTTGATAATCCATTAGAAATCAAGGTCTTAACGAAACTCTTGCCTCGAAACCCGATAAAACCCTTTAATTTAAACTATATTTTAGAAAATGTGAAGAGTTTGATTGAGAAATTCAAGGATTTATCGAAAAAAGAGCTGAAATTACAATATCTTGATATTCTTAGGAAATACGAGGGTTTTATGACGCATGGTTTTCTAATAAATTATCGTCAAATTAATAAGAAAAACGAGGAAATCTTCAAAGGACATCTGAGACTCTTGATAAGGCCATTACAGATCTTTTTTATGGATGAGATCACGAATAAATGCATGAAGGGATATCGATTCGAGGAAATTAAAGAATGGGGGATTAATAAAGGCAATTTGTTCATTGTAATGACTGAAGACGGATTCACACATGTTTGCGAGACTAATCAAGGGAAATGGATGGAATATCTAGTCAAGAAATATAGTAAAATGGCCTTGGGGAAAGATTAGAAATCAGAAATTTAAATATATATATATTTAAGTAATTTGACAGTTTAAATAATGAGGGTCTATTATTTTTGAATTAAAGGAAATCAAAAGAAAAATTAAAAAAGCTTATTAAATTATAAAAGAAAATATAAAGAAAATATACAGTAATAGAAAGAAATATAAAGAAAATATAAAGAAATAGAAAGAAATATAAAGAAAATATACAGTAATAGAAAGAAATATAAAGAAAATATAAAGAAATAGAAAGAAATATAAAGAAAATATAAAGAAATATAAAGAAATATAGATAATTATTGATATTTATTAGCTTTGTAAAGGAAAAACAATCGAGAAATTAGAAGTACCATTTCGGTCTTGATAAATTAGACTATAAGTTATTGATTAATTTCCATGCTTTTTATGTTTTAAAACAAAAAACTAAAACATTTTAAAGGAAATTTTAATTTTCCAAAGAAAATAACCCCAATGCAAAGTCTCCTTTCTTTCTTCGGATTATCTCCTGTTTCCCAGCTTTTCAAGTATCTCCTCGAACGTCTTCTTGGCAGCTATTTCATCCAACCCGAAAAAGCTGCTTTTTCCTTTAAAAACCCCATTTTCTTCAATCATTTAGCTTTAAACCCCTCAAAAATCAACCAAACTATCTTGAAAAACGGACTTTTCACTTTAAAATCAGGCTGTGTCAAAAACTTCCATTTAAAAGTGCCCTGGTCTGATCTTTTGACTGAAAGTATTGAGGCTTCCTTAGATGAAATGGAGATTTTCCTGATGAAATCTATAGAAAAACGCGAAAATACTGATGAAAATTCGAAAAATACTGAGGAAAATGAAGAGAAATCGTTGGACTTCTCGAAAAACTCCAGCGTTTTTAAGAAAATCGTTGAGAAAATCATCAGAAATCTCAAATTAGAACTCAAGACTATACGAATATTCCTGGAAATCGACCCTGGATTCATAATAATTCTCGAATTTTCAGGTCTTTTCTTCAATTTCCTCTCAAATCTCGATTATTCCTTGAAAATCAAAACTCTCATAGTTTCCAACTCGAAACCAATGAAAATCGTTAATAAAGTCCTTTTTTCTAATGATTTGATTGCGATTGTAAATAAAGAGGCTTTGAGGTTTTCGATTTCCTTTAAAACACTGATAATTGATATGGATTTGGACTTAATTAACGATTTCATGGCAATTCAAAAGAAAAATTATTGGAAATCATCAGAGAAATTCCTTGAGAAAACTGAGAATTTCTTCAGATCGCAATTTTCTAATAAAAGCAATGAGATAAACAGACTTTTTCCCGAGGAAATCGCGAATTTCGCTGAAGATGAGAATTTGAAATCGATAATAGCGGAGATTTTCCAAAGTTTACCTGATTTACAAGATAAAAACGAGGCTTTTTCTAATGAAAAAGCCTCGTTTTCTAATGAAAAAGGTGATAAAACTGTGGTTTTTGAGATCATTGGTAATGAGATAAAAATAGCTTTATTAGAGGAGTTTATGGGGAATAATGATAAAGGTTTTTCTATGGAAATCCGTGGGATTCGATTAGAGGTTGCTGAGAAAACTATTATAGGAAAAATAGAGGAAATTGTAATTTTCGACGATTTAGAGGAAAATAGCGAAAAAAAGCATAAATGTAGGAGAAATATAGCGAAAATTCAAGGGAAAAACAATAATTTTGCTGGGAGATTCGAGAAAAATAGGAATAATAATAGCAAAGAAATCACGAAAATATATTTGAATCCAATAAAACTCAGACTTTCTCAGGAAACTCTAGAGAAAATCAAGGCTTTTAATGAAAAAATTAGCGGTTTTAATGAGGAAAACGAGGAAAAACCAATGAAATTCCCAGGCTTTTCTCTAGAAATACCCTCTATAGAGGTATTATTTGAGGTTTCCCCTCCCAAAACCTCTAAACTTCTTTGCGATTATTGTGAGAAAAAGCCTCTTTTATATATATTTCAACTCAGAACCAACACTTTTCTAATGAATTCCTCAACGAAAAACTCCTCTCTTTCCTTGAAAATCCCAAATCTCGAGGTTTTTATGCAAAACCCCTCAAATAATCAGCATTTTCTCAGTTCTTTTAGGGGTTTTGAGCTGGAAATCGGATCAAATAATGGAAAAAAGCCTGTTTTCACTGAAAAAATAGCTAATTTCTTATTAAAACTCAAGCTTTCTGAAGCAAAAGTCTTTATAGATTTGACAATTTTATATGAATTTGTGGTTTTCCTCAAAAACAGCCCTCAGGACTTCTCACAAGATGAGATTTTCTCTGAAAATAACGCTTCTTTTCAAGAAAACCATGAATTTTCTCATATTTCAACAGCGGAAAACCCATTTTTCTATGAATTCCAGCTAGAAACCTTAGAAATCCTGACTTTTTTATCAGAAAACCCCTCCTTTCTTAATATTAATCAAAATTCTGATTTAGAATCAAGTCTTTGGAACAGATTTTCTAATATAAATCTCTGTTTTTCTAATAATTTCAATGAAACTCTGATAAATTCTGTTGATTTCTCGCTTTTCTTCAATAAATGGACCTTTTCTGTAAATCCATTGAAAATAAGTCTCGATTTCCTCGAAAATGCGGTTTTTACAGAGGAACTTTTGTTTTTAGAGACGAAAAACATTGAAAAAGCTGATTTTCGGTTGGAAATCGAGCTTCAAAGGAATAATTCAATGAGAAAAGCCCCAGTTTTTGATGAAAAAGTCGATTTTTCTGCAGGTTTGCAATCTGTGAAGAATAGCATATTCTCAGAAATCATTCCTGAAGAGGAAATTCAGGACTTTTCAATAAAAAGCCTGAAATTGAATATAGATGGAATGAATATTAAGCTAGGAATGCTTATTTTGCCTGTTTTTCAAAGAATTCTAAAGAAAATCAGAGAGATCAGTGAAGTTTTTGAAGAAAAACAAGGAAATTATGAGAAAAAACAAGAATTTGACCTTGATATCTTGATAAATAGAGTAGATATTGATATTTTTCCAATAAAAATTGATAAAAACTTGGAGTTCTTGAGCTCAAGGTCCTTGATTTTGATCAGGAAAGTCCAAATTCAAAGGAAAGAAGGCGATTTCTCTGGGAAAATCGAAGAACTTCGTGGATTTTTCGCTTATTTTACGAATAAAATCTCACTTCCCCAGGCGAAAATACAAGAATTTGTGGAGTTTCGAAATAGCGATGAAATTCCTGCTATTTTCAAGCCAATTTTCGAACTTCAAAGTCTTTTTTTTTCAAAGAAAAAGCTTGAAATCTGCGATTTTTTCTTAAGTTTTTGCAAAGACACTCCAATTTTCTTGAAAAAACACATCGAATTCCTAATAATTGAGTTATTTGATAAATATCAAAGGCTTTTCTCTAGGAAAACCTTGATAAATCAAGAGAAAAAGCTCGAGTTTTCGAATTTCGAAACCTTGGGAAAATCATTAGATCATTCCGATTCCTTTGAGAAATGTGAGAAAATCCTTGAGAACTCAATTAAAGATCTTGATTTTCAGATAGTTTTCAATGCCATAATCCTTTATTTATATGATGGGATTGATTTCCCCTTGATTTCAGCTCTAGATTTCGAGATTTCGGCTTCTTTTCCACCAAAAGTCCCGAAATTTAGCTTAAATTATAGCCATTTTGAGCTTTTTAATGAGGAAAAGAGGAAGGAATGGAGAATTCCTGAGGGGATAGAGATAAATAGGGTATTTTCTAGATATTTACAGGTGAATTTCAAGGCTTTAGAATTGTGTTTGTTAAAGGAGAAATTCGATATTTCTTTAGGGGATTTGAAGCTATTTGAGAAATTGGATTACAAGAAACCGCTAAGACAAAAGGCCATGGGACGAGTTTCCAAGGAATATCCTATATTGGAATTTTCGATTTCCTTTGAAAATGCAACGAATTCCATTGAAACGATCTTCTTGAAGTTCAAACCGATGTTTTTCACTATAAAGATGGACCTCTTGGATTTCCTTATAAAATTCATAACAGCGAATATTGACTTATTTCAAGATGACATTAAAGACCCTCTAAATCCACAGGAATCTACCAAAATCACTGAATCTCAACAAGAAAGATATGGGAAATTTTATATCGCTCCTATGAATGAAATAAATGAACCAATGAGATCAAAGGGCGAATCTGAAACCAGCCAAATAGAAGATATGAAATATTCAGAAGGACTTACTAAAATCACAGATTCCATTAATGAAAAAAACATGGAATTTTCACAACATATCAATAAAGAAAATAAGAGAAAAGGCATTAAAATCAAGAGATTCGTAAGTGAAGGATTTAAATTAGTCATTAATTTCGAGCCGAATTATCAGAATTTGGCTTATGTTTTTCAAGACCCTAAACAACTCATGAATATAGGAGCTATTCAAGGCTTGGAAATTTGGCTGAAATCAATAGTTTTAGATGATTGGGAAATCGAAAATATTGCGAAATTTTGCTTGGAAGTGTGGAGTTTTGATATCAGAAGCAATCAGAAGCTGGAAATCCTAAAGAAAATGCCTTATATTGACAATTTGGTGAATGTTTTCACAGGGATATCAAGGAAAATCAGTTATTTGTTCAGCAAAACTAACTAATCATAAAATATGGGAATTTATTATTTATTGTTAATTAATTATTTGTTTTATTATAATATTGAAAATTCCTCCATTTAGTTAAAAAACTTTGGTTTTTCTAATTTTTTCATTAAAAATTTTTCACGAAAAAATTTTTTTTTTTTTTTTCCTAAATGAAAATTTATATTAATTAAGAAACTATTTTTTTTTTTCCACAATTTCCGAATTTATCTTTAATTTTCATTAATTTTTTTTTTTTTTCGGAATGAGATTTATTTATGATTCGAATAAATTTAATAACTTCTGTTTATCAAAAATAGATTTTCCTTAAAATTTTGAACTTTTAAAGTTATTTTTTGTAATAAGAAAAAAGCTGAGAATTTGAAGCATACCTTAACTTTTTATAAAAAACACTGCAATTTTGAAAAGTCCTATAAGGTCTTCAAAAAATAATATTATTTTTCTAAAAAAATATGTGATTAAACTTTTTTCATGATTTTTTTTCCTATTTCATTTTTAATTATTAGCCTATTAGCTCTCTTTTAATTAATTAAATCCTTTATTCATTGTTCCCTGAACAAAATTCTCGCTGCCTGGAAAGTATAGAAAAACATCTCGAACTCCTCCTTCTGATTGGTCAGTTTCCTCATGCTCAAATCTTTCTGCATATTAATCTACAAAAACTTAATTTATTATCAAAATCTTCTTAATTACTTCCTCAAATTGTCTTTTGCTGATATTTTCCTTTTTCACTTCTCTCGTAATATCCATGATTTCCTTTTCAAACTTCCCAGTGACCTCTTCTCTCCAATGCAATGAATCATAAGCACTGTTCAGATTCAACAGTTTCATGAAATATGCACAACCCAAAGCGAAACCATCATCTGAAATGAAGGCATCCTGTGAATTTTTCTTCATTAGTTTTTCCTTGGAGATCAGGAAATGCTCGATATAATTCAAGGTTAAAGAGGGAAGTATCAAATAGAAGTAATTCAAATGCTTATTGGCTTCTTGGGTCAAATCGATCCCCTCAAACGCCTTGACCAGAATCTTGAGGTAATCTGTTTTATCTGAGAAATTCTCACGGAAAATGAAGAAAATCTCATCTAGATCACGACCTGCAAGTTCTGTTGTTGCTATAAAAAAATATTAATAGTAGATTCTATATAAAAGCTTTTGAGACAAAGAAAGGTATTAAAAATGTAGCAATAATAAATTTATTAGCTAAAAAATAAAAATCTTTTACAGCTAAATCTTGCAGTCTGAGCGATTTCTGAAAAGCTAGTTTCTGTGTCAATGGCAGGGAAAAATTCAATATTTTTAGAGCAATAGTTCAATCCTGCAGACTTTATCAGCCTCACAAACCTTTTATATAATATTTAGACTTTAAAACCTCTCTTCTTTTAATTACCCAAGAGCATTTCCCACTGAGGTTATCAAGACTCTGAATTTATCGAGGAAATTTTTGCCATCATCGAAAAGCCCCAATCTCTTAATTTCCTTGATAAGACTTTCAGCTCTTTCAAAGGGATATTTCCCATTGATTTTCTCTTTATTTTCCTTCAGGAAGCGTTCTTCTCGAATCAAAGGACTTTGTATTAATTCGTCGAATAAAAACTGCGAGAAAACAGCGAATTTCTTCAAAATGAACTTATACACCGAATTAACATTTGTATTGACGATTCCCAATCCATGAGTATGAATAGAATCTGCTATTTGTTCAATTCCAATAGTATTTAATTGCTTATTTTCTCTTGAAAGTTCAATAAAAGTCTGATTATAAAGGTTAAATGTATATTTGGTCACGAAATTCTGTATATTTCTAATAATATTCAAAATATCAAGAGTTCCTTGATTCAAAGTCTGGCTGGGAATAAAGACATGAGTCATATCAAGGCCGAATTTCTCCATAGCAAGAGTTCGAATTTCCTCATAAGTCTGATAATCATGCATATTAAGCACATTGATATTATAGAAGGTTTCATTGAGTATTCTTGCGATTTCATCTTTCAGATCAATGACAATATCAGCGATTTGGACCTTATTAATTGATAAGAGCTTATTCAAAGCTTTGACCTCGGTTTTCATAGGATTGATCCCTTTGATTTTATCAATAAGTATCGAATGAATGGTGATTCTGAGAAAGTCCTCTATTTCTCGAGTTAAAGGGACTATGTATTCTCTATGGAAATCTAAAAGGACTTGTTTTCTGAAAGATTTCACTAATTCCTCGTTATTATTCAAATGGACTGCCTTTTTCATTTGGATTATCCCATCATTTAAGGAATTTAACAGGAAATTCATCCTTTTCGCTTCTCCTGGATTTTGAGTCATGAATTGGAAAAAAATAGGGATCAGGTCTTTGCTCCAATAAAGGAAAATACAATCAGTTGCTTCATTTATATAGGTTCGATAATTCGCGATCACTTCATATTTCCATAACAAATATCTGAGATCTTCAGTCTCGTTTTCCTTCAAAATCCCCTTGGTTAAAGCGTAATTTCCACAAAAGTTCAAGATTGATAATCTCAAAGGACTAACTGGCCCTTTAAGAACCATGAGAATCAGTTGAAGAGAGGAAAAGGCATCAGCTTTCTCGTTTTTATTGGAAGAAGAAGCTTTTTTGAGTTTTTCGAGATTCGGATTGAATAAATCGAGGATTTGTTTAGAGATCATTCTTGTGAGAATAGGTATATTGAAGGCTTTTTCTTTGAGTTCAATGATAAGACTGATGGCTTTTAACAATTCTATGGCATGGCAGAAGGATTTAATCAGACTTTTGGATAATTCTATCCTTTGATTCAAATGGAGAAGAAGACTTGAAAGCAAGAGGTTTCTTATTTGATTTGCTAATAAAATCCCATTGATTATCAATTTGGTCCGATACATGAGTCTTTCATGTATTAAATTGCTATTTGAAAGCACCTTTTCATTAATAAAAGCCAAATTGGAAGATATAGAAGATTCCATTCGGACAACCCAAGCAGTGAAATGCACATATAAATTATGTATATCTTTTTCAAAACTTTCATTGGCTTTCGTTAGATATTTCCTTATGAAATCTTTATAATCTTTAGGGTCGATATTACTCGTTTTCTTTGATAAAGGGACTATTTCTAACATAAATTGTCCATATAACACTATAACATGAGAATGCATCAGTAAAACGGGAGTTCTTTTCTGAAAAGACCAGAGCGTTTTCCAAAGTTTTCTATCTTCTTCCTGAGGGAAAAGTCTTCTGAAAAGTGCATAAACACATAATAAATTCATCAATTTCTTCCTTTCAGTGGTTTCAGTAGTGCTTCCGATCGTCTCGTTCAAATAAGCCATTGTGGTCCTGATATAAGTCTGGAATAGGGACAAAAGTTCCTTATTATCCTTGATCATATATGTAGTTTTTTCCTTCAGATTTGATAATGTGATTGTTATTGACTTCACGTTGAAATTCTGACCGAGACATATCTTGAAACAATTGCCTGTAAGCACTGTTTTATCTACTCTCACAAGAATCTTCTCAAAAGCCTTGATTTTCTCCTCTGTGGTATTGTATTTACTTGGCTCGGATCTCACAATCTTCAACATTCTCTTATAAAAATTCCAATGGTTGCGCAGATTCTCATTCTCTTTTATAAGGCAATCCAACGTGAAAACCACATTCAACGCCTTGCCGAGACTTTCCAAAGGACTGAACAAATTGACATTTTTGAAGACAGTTTTATATAAATTATTGCTTTTGTCATAGATTGCATGCATTTGATTCACTAAATTAAAGATCAGACTAGTCAATCGTTTGACTAAATCGTAGATTTGCTTATAAACTCCGAGAATTCGACCGGTTTGAATCTCAGCTTCACCATCTTTCAAGATATCTGAATTGACATTGGCATCTAAAGGCGTTTCACCATAAACTACGATAATATGGAAGAGACTAGACTCGAATTGCTCGACGATTTTGTTGATTTCGTCGTCGATTACTGAGAAAACGCAGGCAATTTTGTTGAAGATCTTATTGTCTGTCTTGATGATGTCAAACACTCCGATGTTTTTCTCATGACTCTAATTATTGAAAATATGTTTATTTTAGAACAATCTTGAAAACATTGAAAAATAGATTAATGTTTAAAGAAAGACTAAAGGAAATAAAGTAAAAATATAGAAATAAAAAAAAAATCAAGAAAAATGCCTCAAATAAAGAAGAAAATATTGAAAAAGAGTCAAAGGAATAATGAAATATGATAGATTTTCAAAAAAATTAGAAAATAAAGAAATATTTCACATTTTGATGTGTGACGAAGGTGGAACTCGATGGGACAGTTCGCAGAATTTCGTTTTTCATTTGGAACTCATTGAGTTTTTCTATGTATTGATTGAAGAACATATTAAGCTTATCGAAATATTCCTCATATGGTTGATCTTTTCGTCATTTAATAAAGAACTTTAAGCAAAAATCTTACTTGTTTTGAGGTCTTCTTTTTCATAGAACGAGTATTTGGCCAAATCGTCTTCTTCATTGTCAGAATCAAGGAGGTTCATAGGCTTTAGGGTTTGATTTGTTAGGGTTTTTTAAATAAATTTATTAAGTCTGAGAAGTCCTGAGATTTTAATTAAAGGAAATTAAGGGTAAACTCCGAAAATTAGAAGATTTAAAAAATTTCATAATTCATTTATGTTTTTCTTGAAAAAACAGGTTTTTTTCGTTCAATTATAAACCTCGTATTTCTTCTTCATTTGGTTCGTTTTATAGACTATAGAAAAATATAAAAAATTAACAGCCTTTGATTAAATTTGAATTAAAATACTTCTTCCTTCTTTAAGAAACTTCTTTTTGAAATTCCGAATTTCCTTGCGTTTTCTCTCAGCAAGCTTTTTATCAATTTTCACCTCTTGTTTCTCATATTGCCTAAGTAAATTATAAACATTAATGAATCCCCAATAAAAATAAAACAGAAGTTTTAAAAAATGCCATTAATTCAATTCTCACTTTAAATCCATTATCGGATCTGTCAACAGCTTCGTTCTTTTTAAAGCTTCTAATTTCTCTATGTTCTTAATCTTATCTTCCAAAGGCACACTAATTTGTCTTAATCCCGTGACCCAGACTGATTGTTCCCTGGCTTGATCCATCACAGGCTTATGAAGCTAAATTGCTTGAAATTCACTCAAATTCAATTAATTTTTTCTTTTTTCAAACCTCCTTCAATTTTTCCATTTCCATACCTTCTTCTGGCTTGGCAACAACCACTGGCGGCGGTTCTATTTCATCAGATTCATTCTTTTCTATTTTATTGATCTTCGCATGGAACTCTTTAAGTCTTTCCTCCATGAATTTATCCAGCACTTTATCATTTCTACCAACATTCAAAGATTGTTTCGCCCATTCTTTTTCCAGAAAAGGAGAATCTTTATTTTGAGGAAGGGTTGGTTTGCTTGGGGGTTGGTTTAAAGTTGTTTGAGAATATTGAAGACCTTTGAAAAACTTTTTGCGTGGGAGAGAAGAGTTAAAAGTGTCTGGATCGGGACTGGACTCTCTAAAAAGAGTAGAGCCAAGAGTAGATTTGGAAATCTTTTTCTTGAACATTTTGAGAAAGATGTTGGAAAGAGGAAATTTGAAAATGTTTGTTTCTATAATAATTTTATTAACAGAAGGTTTTTTATGATAATAAATGTTGAAAAAATATATTTGGGAAAAATTGTATTTATTTGTTTTGAGTTTAGAAAAATTATTTTATTCAAAGTTATTATTAAATAATAAAAAAAATTGTTTGAAGAAAAAAAGACAATTATTTCAACATTTTCTGAATAAAAATATCAATGTTTTAACCAAAAACTCAGTAATTTTAAAATCTGCTCTTTTAGAAGCAACCTTAAAATTTATCGTTCCAGTGGGTTTGAACTGTATCTTGACCAGGAGGTCCTGTTCCTTGCTCTCAACATAAAACATTCCCCCGATTGTCCAATTCCCTTTTTTTGCAATAAAATCATATTCTTTCTCTGGTTTCAAATCAATTAAATATTGGAAGTATTTCTTCATATTTGAAGGTCCTTTCACTAAAAAAGGACTCGGAATGAAGTCTTCTGAATAACAAACTGATTCTTTCTTGAGAAGTCCCCATTTCGCTTTGAATTCGTTCGCATCTGACATCGCTTCAAACAGAAATTTAGTGATAGCACACGGGATTACGAGCAAAACTCTCCTGATTTTCCCTTGATATTTGTAAGAGCATTTTTGTAGAAGAGCTGTAAAGGGGATTTCATGAAATTTTATGATTAATTCTTGGTTTTTCTGGGTTTTTGGGGGAAGAGCTTGCCCGTTTATCTGATTTCTGGTCCATAGACTAAGAGCTTATATATTAAAATTATTAAAGAAATTTGAGAGAAGGATTTATTATGTACTAGAATTTCCTATGAATTTTATTTCAAAATCCTCTAATGGAATCTCTGTTTTATTGGCGAAGAAGGAGTTTATTTTAAGTAGAATCTCCTGTTTATGATAGGCAGTCTGGCTAGTGAATGCCAATTGTATCTCTTGATCTTCAAATAAAACTCCTTTATTTACGAGACAAGCTTTTTTCAACAAAAGCAAATTTTCCCCTGCAAATTCCAGAAAATCCTTAAATTCCTTATCATTTTCATGAAATTCGACCTTAAAATATCCTTTTTCTGGATCTTTCCCTTCTTTTTCGATATAATTTGAGATTTCCAGCTTATTGGTCCTTTTTGAAAGGAACCCTTTATCCTTTGGATTCAATAGAACGGATCTTTTCATATTTTCCTCATCAAACACCTCATAAGTTTTTGTTCTTATCGGTGAACTATCTTGATTTCTTTTAGTTTCTTTCAATAATTCAGGGATCTTTTCTCCATTTTTTATTGAACTTCTAATTTGGCTTTCGAAAAGCACTTTATCATTATTTTGCTGAATTCTATAAGGACTTTTATGAGAATCCATCAATCTTCTGTCTTGATTTTCTTCATTTCCTTTTAATAAACTTCGAGCAAGGTTCCTTTCTTTATCTTTATTCGGAATTATTGGATTTTCATTCCCATCATTTGCCTCGAAACTATCATTGCCATCGTTTCTTTTCAAAAAAGGAGTCTTCTTTCTGATTTCTAGAACAACCTGTAAACTAGTATCATTCTCCACTGATTTATAAGCTCTCATCGGCTCGAAAATCTTCATTGGACTTTGATCAAAGGAATTTCTCGTCATATTTATCAATTGAGAGTCATAATTTCGTGGTCTTTTATTAGATGGAACTCCTTTAGATATTTGGATTGGGAGATCAGGCTTTTCTTGGAAGTTAACTCCATGAATATCAAAGAGTTTTTTCTTGAGAAATTCATTTTCTTGTTTGAGGCTTTTTATCAGATTTTTCAATTCTTCTCTTGGGTTTTTCTGAACTGAGTATTTATAGATCAAAATCTCTGATTCTCTGACTTTTTCTGAGGATTGTTTCAATAGATGATTGTTATATATTTGATAATCTTCACTAATTTTCTCCAAATGTTTCAAAGCTTCTTCCTTATCGTTTAAAATTCTTTCCAAATCCTCTATGTTCAGTTTGGAATTCTGATTTAAAGCCGAAATTTCGTCGATTTTTGTCTTATAATTAGGGTTTCCATCGATTTCACCATAGTTATTCATCAGCTTCTTCTCCAAAGTTTGTATTAAACTCTTTAATTTCTCATTTTCTTCTTTTAATCTATCATCTTTTCCCTTTAAAACCCCAACATTTTTATCAATGCTTTGTTGAGAAAGCATTGATCCCAATTTTTCTTTTATAGGCATTAACTCTAGAATTTTGGTTAGAGATTGAAATTTCATATTTAAATTGCAAAAGATCAGAGGATTTGGGGCATTGACCCCTAGATTCATTAGTTCCTCTGCTTTTTTTCTTAAAAAAGGCGTTTTCTCAGAAAAGATCATTTCAACAAAAAATCTCTGAAAGGCTTCTTCAAGAGATTTTTTGTCTTTATCTTCTAGTTTTGCCATATGAAAAAGTCCAGGGATTTTTTCATTTACAATGTAGAGGATTTTTTGAAGAAGAGTTTCAGAAAGCGGGATTTTATCGAGAACTTTGTTTAGAAACTAATGGAAGAAATTAAGGAAAATCAACGAAAAAAGGAATTACATAGAGAGTGTTAAAAAGGATTAGAGGGTCTGTTTGGGGGGTTTGGGCTAATAGTTCCATGATCATAGGCTCGAAATAGGAAGGTGTTTGGAATGAAGGAAGGAGAATAGTAAAGGAATCATTGGAAGAAAGGAGAAAATCAATGAAATCTTGTTTGTCCTGTTTTTTGATCATTTTTCAGGTGTTGTTTTTCTTTATTTGACAGTTTAGACTGGAATTAGAGGTGTTTTTTGAAATGTTTTATAAGACATAATATTTTAAATAAGAGTGTTTTAAATTTATTAAGGATTATTTTTTGAAATTTTATTTGTTTTTTGGGAAAACAAATTACTTTTTTTGGAAAATTTTATCAAAAATTATTTTTTTTAATTATTATAAAATTCAATTTTAAAATTATTAATAAAATATAATTCAAATCAAATATATTTTTTTGGAATTTTTTTTCTCTCTAAAAACCTGACAATGTAAAATTTAAATTATTAATAAAAAACATTTTGCACTTAAAATTTCTATTTCAATTTTCATTTACATTACTACGGGCTTTCCTTAGATGTATCCATTAGATCATTGGATTCTTCTTCAATATAGCTACCATCATTGAACACAATATCATCTTTATTAAGTTTTCTCTGATAAGTAAAATCTCCCCATAAACTAAGTACTGTCATCTTCAGCAAAAATCGTTTCTTATAAGCCGTTACACAAATAAAAGTCGCTACAATCACAATCAAAATCCAAATGAGCTGACTTCTTGACAATCCCAAGAAATATATAGGGCATTCCAATTCAAAAGGGTCAAACACTGTTTTTCCTTGACAACTGTCTCCCAAGATTTTTCTATACCCGACAGAAAACAGATAATTTTTTTTATGGAAATTATAACATTCTATCGTAAAATTCGTTTGAACTAATCTTTGACTAATGGCTTCACAACCACCAGTGCTTGTTCGATAAAACCCCCAATCGCATTCGAAATCCAAAGATGAACATTCACAATTTTCCTGTTTTTCAATTGGTTCGAAGTCTTGTCCATTATAACATTGACTATCTGGCTTTTTCCTCAGATACGAGACTCTTCTGCCTAAAATACAATCTTCTTCATAAGCTTTTGGTGTAAACAGCTCATAATCATCAGGTTTCTGGCATTGCCTTTCTTTATCTTCTGAGAAATCTAATAATATGACAAATCCTTCAAGAATCCCACCTTTATCAGTTTCACCTATAACAAGAAACTCTTGAGCATTCGATAAAGGATGAGAAACGATGTTGGTGATGGCTGCTTGGTTGTGAAAATTATTAAGTGGGAATTCTGTTGAGTTGTACCCCATGTTCCACGAATATTTCAATGATAAATCTTGATTGCTACCTAAAAGAATCAGAGAACCAAGATCACAAAAACTAAGAAAATCAGGAGCAGAATCAAGGAGTTTCCATGTCACTCCACCATCAACACTGAGGAAAGGCTTCAAAGATTCAAGATCTTCATTTAGATGATCTCCTAAATTGCCTAATGAGAGTATGATACCTATTGACTTTGATTTGATCACAATTGATGGGGATAACCTATGATGCATATTGAGAGCCAAATGCAGATGACATTGATCTTTATAACCACAAAGTATAGGCTTGCCCAAGTTATCTTCTTTTGGGGATAAAAGATAATGCCATTTGTTTCCGTTGTCATAAGAAATGACAGTTTGGACTTTTTGTTGGATTTCATTTCCGACGGGTTTTAAGAGAACGATGTTGGCGAGAAAAACACCATCAAGAGAGGTTATTTCAAGAAAATCAAGAAGTTTATGAGGACTTTGATGGAGGTTCGGGAGGAGTTTTGTGAAACGCTGTCCAGTATAGTCAGAACGGTAAAGAGTTCCATATTCTGAATCTTTTTCACCTAGGTATAGGAACATCAGCCCATGTTTGTCTTCCTAAAAAAAATAAATAAAATTTATTAAAAAATAGTTTATTTTAAAAAAATAAAAAAAACTTCATCCAGTTTAGAAAAATAAAACAAATAACTTAGTCTTTAGAATACCCTTATTAAACAAAACAAATAAAATTTATAAATTAAAAAAATGGGAAAAATAAAGACAAGAGAAAAAATTTTGATTTTGTTTAAATAAATTTTTTACAAAAAAATGGAAAGATGAAATAGCAGGACTTGAATTATCAGCAAAAGTTATAGCAGCATATTTATCCAAATTATGTGACACTAAAATCTTAACCTAAAAAACAATATTCACTTTTTTTTTTCAAAATAATTGTAACCTCACGATTCGCCCCATAAAATGCCAAATAAATATAATTCCTAAAAAAATGGAAGCTATGCAAATTCTCCAACAAATCATTGCATTTAATCTCCCCATTAAATTTCATACTGAAACAAACTGACATAACTTCCCCTTTTCCTTCTTTCTTCCTTGAAAAATACACCGTGGTCCAATCCACATGTTGTACATCTTCTTCTCTATTCCTCATCCTGTTTCCAAAGACAAAATGTTGATGATATCTTGTTTCTATTTTGTTCAGCACTTTTCCAGCATTCCCCCATTCGAATCTCTTTACATTCCCATGAATCAAATTCCAACTATGTCCCATCTCATGACTCACTAATAAAGCCTGTTGACATTCCATTCCTGGATTATCTGGAGACCAATTTTCGCAACCTTCAGGTCTTAAAACTGAAGCCAACAAGCTGGAATTTTTAATAGGATGTAATAAAACACTCGAAGCAGGGTAGATTTTATCATCATAATCAATAAACCAAGGAATATAGCTTTCTCCAGCATTTTCAGTCCTCCAATTCATTGAACCCTTTCCAATTATCCAGAAGATATCTGGGTTTTCAGGACTGGGAATTATGTCTTTAACTAGGAGGAAATCCTCAGTTTTTTTAAGATCATTCAGGTGTTTTTTAAGCTTTGTGTAGCGAATGAAACCATCTTGCATATCCTCAGCTTCATCATCCCAAATTTTACCCATGTCTGTGCTACGGAAAAGCTGCCCATTTGTCAAAAGAAGGAAAACTATATTTCTTCCAAGGACACAACCACAAGTGTGCAAACAGTTTTCACCAAGAGAGTTCTTCAGACAAATTTCTTTACATATCAAGTTGCAATCCTAAGGAAAAGAACTTTGATTTGGGACAAAAAAAGAAAAAAACTTTGTTTTGGTTGGTGCCAGCGTAGAAGATTTTCGAAACCGGAGAAGGGAAGAAGCTGGTGTGAGGTAGGATTTGAGTAGCTAAGAACAAAGGGAAGAATGGCAAAAAGATTTTCAAGGGGATAAACATAATTCTGAAAATTTAATATAAATAAAAAACTGAAGAGAAAGTGGTTTTTTTTTTAAATACCGCCATAATTATGAGTTATAATTTTTATCAAAAAAATTTAAAGCAAAAATTCTCTTCACTCAATAAGTTATTGAAACCGTTATGAATTCTTGAGTTTAAACTTTAAATAAATAAAAAATAATCATCAATCCTTAAAAAATCCACAAAAAACTAAGGAAAAACGCAAATTTAAATTATAATTTTCTGTTGCTTTTCAAACCGAGGCTTCCTTGGTCAAATTCATCTTTGCATCTTTTTCCTCCTGAGCGTTGGCCCAAATTCCGCATGTTCTTTCATACCAATACGCAAAGAAATTATCAAAAGATTCCCTGGCTTTCTCCACCAACATAAAGCAATAATGTGACACAATCAATCCAGTCGTAATATCTAAAAAAATTGATTTTTTTATTAAACCCCTCTTAATATTTACCAACAGTATAATGAACTCTGAAGATGAGCATCACAATGGCCATATAGGCATTGAAACTCTCCACTAAAATTCCCATTCTTTTCTTTCCCAAAGCAAACCATTCCAGGGCGCAAATGTTCAAAAACCCGCAATGTCCTGAAAAGAAGAAATCGCTGGTATTTCCATAAGGCACGACATAAGAAGGAAATCCAGGATATTGCCACTCATATCCATCAGGATATTTAAACTGGACAAGAACTTGTGAAAACGCTCGAACGCTATAGAAAAAAATCGTTGCAATAATCAATCTGCATGATTTTCCATAAAGAAACCAATATGTGAATATCGAGAAAAAGGATATATCCATAAGAAGAGAACTGGAAATTTGAAGAAATTTGGCAGCATCTCGATTAGTGAGAGTTTCTTGATTTGGGGTTTGGAGCAAATTGTGTACAGGATCGTTGAGGCAATTCACTATAACTGAAGGAGTTCCGTAGGCTTTACCGAGCCAGACCCCGAAAACCATGAAAAGGAATACAAAAAAGCGGCAAATACGACCAAAGAGAAGACTCTCGCTAGGATTGGAATCAAGAAGTTGAGGTTTCATTTCTTAGGGTATTTTCTGAAAGATGTATTATTTTTTAATTTTTTCTTCTTTTTTTTTAATTATAAATATATAAATAAAAATTTTTTTTTTGGAAATCTAAAATTTCCAAAAATAGTCCTTCAACCAAAGTCAACCACTGCCATTCCACTCACCAATAAATTGCTCTCTAAAGCGTGAACCCTTTCACAAATGGCCCTACCCCTCCACATCGGATGGATTCCATCAGAGGCCTTTTTTGACCCCAGCATTTGATCATTAAA
>Ga0302320_10005535_pt1 | contig 28289 bp, 30 predicted proteins | sample Bog_T0_3_FD_202130 | JGI IMG/M metagenome (GOLD analysis project Ga0302320, IMG submission 202130) | Peat permafrost microbial communities from Stordalen Mire near Abisko, Sweden - Bog_T0_3 | ecosystem: Environmental > Terrestrial > Soil > Wetlands > Peat | place: Sweden: Abisko, Stordalen Mire...
TCGGTGGTCTTCATCCCACCAAATCTCATCAAAAAACCTGCTTTTTGTCTATCTCAAAATAGCCCCTCTCAAAATCAACAGCTTACCTCTTTATTCAAAAGTGCCCTGGGTGGGAGACCAGAGTTGCTCTAGGAAATACTCGACATCCTCTGCTCCGCTTACACCATCATCCGCATGGTCTAAAATATACCTTTGCTCAAGGCCGATCTCGATTTTGTCTTGTCGGCCATTCTCAGCCATAACCGGTGCATCGAAACTGAAAGGAGGGAGAGAACTCATCGGAAAGCAGAAAAACTTCTACCCCTACCGTCAGCTTATCGGCTTAACGAGAACTTGCGAACAAGATCGCGGGGGCGGGCAATGACAATCTGGTGAGTTTGCGTATCAGACGCTTCCAGAATGCCCCACAGCTTGTGAATATCTTCGTTGGCATCCAGAAGATGCTTATCGCTTGTGAGGAGAATTTCACACCCCTTCATCGCGGCTTCTGCAAGCAACGCAGCATCGTTTTCTTCCTCGTGAGGGATGATTTCCTTGATGCGCAATTTCAGGCTGATTTCACCCGCAATTCCTCGCTCTATAGGCGACATGGCAAGGGGCGTATATCCACGATCCAAAAGGTGCATCAGTGCGCCTGTGGCGAGTTCTGCGGCTGGGGCCTCCGCATTTTCAGCAAGCCAAGCAAGTTCCTGCAAAACCGTTTCCGTGACGACAAACTGAGCCTTTGGAATCCGCCGCTTGATGACAGACAGGGAATCAAGAACATCTGGTTCCTGATCCTCTTCGTCCATCAGGACATTGGCATCAACCGCGATGAGCAACGGCTTTTGTCGCGCCTGCTTGATTGTGGTAAATCAGGCGCATGGCTGAAGCTGTCAGATGGACACGGGATTCATCAGAAAGCTTGTTGCACTCTTTGCGGGCAGCGGCAGCGAGCTTGGTTCCCTTGGTGAGGGGGGCTTTCTTCTCGGATGCGCTCATAGCAGAAACCATTCATCAATCCAATCGGCTGGTCAAGCATGAGAAGCGGACAAAAACCGCGAAAGGCCGGCAAAATCATTGCCAATGAATCGGTTTCATGTCACACAAAGAGCATCCACATTGCACACATGGTCGGCTTTCCAACGCCTGATTATCAACGAGTTGCAAAATTAGGGAGATAATCCCTCCCCATCCGCGTTCTTGTTCAAAGAACAACATGTCTGATCGTCATCGCCCTCCCCTTTTCAGGGTAAATCTTCAAAAAGGCGATAATACGCGGGAGCTCTCTTTCTCGAAGTATTCCCAGAAAAAAAGGCCACGACCACAGGCGTCCAGTCGCAGTTTTGCACTGGCGAAATTCTCGGAACAAACTAGATTCAATGGCATGGCCACGACGCAGATTAAATCATCCCAAGCGGCTGAAAAACCATGCAAGTCCCTGCCTCTCTTCCCACGAGTCTATCCGCGTCAGACCTTATCGGAGGAGGAGCAGGCCAAGCAATTTCAGCAGAACAACCGCTCTGGGATCTTAGTCCGACACGCCCGCTGGAATACTCGATAGCATCCAGTCCCTACGACATCGACTCCGAGGAGAGCAATCTCCTTGCTTGGGCAAAGCGGAATCACCGTTTCCTTACCAAAAAGGAGGTCGAGAGTTTTGAGAAACAGGCCGGAGTGCAAGGCGGAGGTTCTGAGCATGATGTCTGGAGAATAAAAGCTCCCAAAGGAGCCGTCATCATCCGCCGCACGATTAACGATTCCTATGGGTTTGCCCATAGTTCTCCCTTCCAGTATCTCCAGCGTCTAGTTGATGTATCGGCGGCGATTCCCGATGCGCCAATTTCTTTTCTGGGAATGTCAAAAAATAGCCGAGGCAACGGGATCGTCTGGACGGTTCAACCGTATATCGAAGGCATCCATCCAAAGGATGGTGAACTTGCCGCATGGCTGAAGAAAGCAGGGTGGAGTGAGGTGACGGACTCAAGAGGTCGTCTGATCTACGAAAAAAGCGGCGTCAGAATCCATGATGCCCACGCTGGGAATTTCATCAAAACGAAAGACGGACACATCATCCCGATTGATGTCTTCTTTGAGGGGTTGGAGTAATCTTCTCCTATGAGACTCCAACTCTACGGTCGTGATGCCAGTCATTGCATCCCAGATTACTCGATCATTCGGGGGCTTCTCTTTGAGATTGTCGCCATGACTAAGGAGTGGGAGTTATCCCCCTGGGAAAAAATCTTTGTCATTCGAACCATCGGATTGCCGGTTCATGCTGGCTGGCTGACCAATGTCTATATGGAGTGCGGGTGCTTCTCGGAAGCAAAGAAAAGGTATCTCGAAGCGGAACATCCACGAAAGCTTGGGGATATCTGCTGGCGCGAAGGCAAGTTGGATCAGGCGGAAGCGTATTATCTTCAGATCAAAAGCGAAGCCCGTCCTGAAAGGAAAACACCCGACGAGGATCGCTTGATCAAACTGGCCTTTTTCCAAAGGCAGTGGGACAAGGTGGTCGGTCGCTTTGAGGCTGCTTCATTCGGCAAATACCACCCACCGGAGGAAGTTTGTCTTGGGAACAATGTCACCCGAACCAAGACCTATCTTGAGGTTCTTGCCGTGGCTCTTGCCCAGTTGAATATTCAGACACCCCCCAAAGTTCTCAAGATGCTCCAAGAGATCATTGGCCTCACCAAGAAGGAGTGGAAAAGCTTTCTCTCAAAGCCCTCTCACCACTCAGAAGAGGCAATAGCCAGACTCAAGGCCCACTGCCGCCCCCTCATCTGCAAGACTCCGCAAGTTTCGCTGGAGGAAACCCTTCGCAGGGGAGATACAGCCCGCGCAAAGCATGTCATCACCTACATGCTGGAGGCCGACAACAATCTCGAATTGGCACAGAGAACCCTGGAGCAATTTGGGAGAACGGGAGAGGAAGACTTGCTCCAGAAATTTCTGAATCTGGTCACAGGTTCCGGGATTCTCTCGATCAGCCGATCCTTCCTGTTCTCTGCCTTCGGGCACGACTCTTTTCTGGATCTCCAGGATATACCCAAAGAGCATTTCATCCGCCTCTTGAGCAGCCATCCCATGATGGAGCAACGCCATGGGCGGAAGCTGTGGAAGCTGAAACAAGGATAACCCTATCCGTCAGGATCATCCCGCAGAGAACTCCTTACTCCGATTAATTACACTTCGATAAGGGTGTCGGAGAATCACAAGCCGTAGTGACATGATCAATCTAATCCTTGGCCTCGGCTTCCCTCAATTCCTCGCGAGTTTGATGAAGCGGTTTCTTTTTCACGACTCAAGTGCTTTAAGTTGCCTCTCCCACACGGAACTCACAGCAGGTTGAGTCCTTGCCGCATCAAGTTGGCGTTGAAGCTCCGAGAGGGAGTCTTCGAGCGTATATTTTTTCTTTCGAGAAGTCGGCGGTTTAGGATCGGCCACCGTGATGATAATGCTGCACTCTTCATCACTAGGCTCCCAATTGATACCAAGCCAGAGAAGGATCACGGGTATGGCAATCCAAGGGATGATCATGATTGCGATGCAAACTAGAAAAAGTTTTATGCCATCACCCATGATCAAATCTATGCTCCTGCTTGAACGACAAATCAAGATTACTCAGGAATAGAGGGGAATGCATGGGATGCGACTTGCCTAAATGGCACACTGATCCTACGGTTTACTTATGTCCGCTGTCGTCAACAGCATCTTCCAAGAGGCTTTACACCTCACGGTGTTGGATCGCGCGAGTCTTGCCGAAAAGCTCGTGGAGAGTCTTGAAACGGATATTCCCGAGGAGATCGAGGCATCACATCTGGCCATCGTGCGTCGGAGAATAGATGAAATATCCGCTGGCGGAGTGACTCTACTTGACGGCGAGAGTGTCATGGCCCGGATGCGGGCAAAATTGAGTTAATGAGGACTTACGGGTTTCATCCCGAAGCATCCTTGGAACTCTCTGAGGCGTTTGATCATTACCTTGAGATTGATGCCAAGCTTGCAGAGAGCTTTGTTTCAGAAATCGAATATGCGTTGCTGATTGCGAGGCGCAGCCCCGAACGCTGGCGGATTGTGGAGGGGGAGGTTCGCAGGGCCTTGGTGCATCGTTTTCCTTACGGCATCTATTACACCTTCACGAGTGAAGCGGTGCAGATCTGGGCGGTGATGCATTTGAGTCGGAAGCCCGGCTACTGGAAAGACCGGCTGTAAGATCAGAAAATTTTATTCCTCGGTATAAGTCTCGTTGTAGAGATCGAGGAGAGAGCGGCCTTCGTAAGTCCAGTGTGGTGCAGGCTGGACACTGTAATCGAGACCGAAGAGGAGTCGTGTAGCGGCAGTAAGCGACATCTCCTCATCACGAAATCTGACTTTTCTGGGGCCGACCACGATGGCGATCTCATCGTTCTCCATAGAGTGGAGAACCGAGCCAACAGGAATTCCCATCTCTGTAAAATTCATGTTTGGACGGCGAGATTTCAGAGCTACAGCCGCTTGTGCCGACTCGGGATCAATGCTTGAAGTCTGTGCCGCGACCTCCTTCGTAGCATCCTCTGTTTTGAGCAGTCGGAGAATGGCAATGGCCTGCTCCGGCTCGATGCGAAAGAACTCCCGCTTCGGATTGATCCGCTGGGGGCCAAAGGCAATGTGCAGTGCCTTCTCGACCTCATCGGGGTTCCCCACCTTACAGGCATACTCGATGGTGAAGGGAACGGGGACTCCGGTGGTGTAGAGCTGAGAGATGCGAATATTTGCATCCTCATTGGTCGTGCGTCCGATTTTAACCAGCCCTGGCATGGCTGGGTTCGTGAGGATATAGACGATCATTTTGTTGAGAAGAAATATTTTAAACCGAGTAGGTCTCACCTGATTGGTGGGCGCGGCCCAGGGTGACGAGGGTTTCGAGGATTTCGACGATGTCGGGTTCTTTGGCTCGGGCGAAGCGCTTGGTGAGGATGGCGGCGGTGACGGGTTTCCCGGCGGTTCTCAGGGCTGTTTCAACGGCTCGGACGCGCTCGGCCAGGGACTTGGGCCAAGGGATTTTGGCTCGGGAGACTTTGATTTTGGCGGCTTTCTCCTTCGTAAGCTTGAGGCCGCTTTGGTTAGAGCTGCCTCCGCCGGGATCCTGATACTCGGGGCGGAGGTAGCGGATAATGCCTGCGGCCTCCTCGGCGGCTCGCTCGGCATTGAGGGCAACGAGGCGTGTCAAAATCTCCTGATCGCTCAGATCGCGGCCATCCCCCCAGCCATAGGCTTCGGCGACGGCGGCATCCAGTTCGTCATGAAGCTGGCGGAGCATGGAGACAAGACCCTGCTCGTGGATGAGCTGCTCCTTGGGTGTGAGCAAACGCCCTTCTTGTAACGCCTCCAGGACATTGTAGATGCCGGTGAGGGTGAGCGTGGGATGCTCGGCCTGGACGCGCTTGCGGTGGAGATCAATCTCTTCGGCTAAGGCTCGAATCTTGTCCTTGGTTGCTTCGCCACACACGGGAAAGGGGAATTTATCGAAGCTGGCTGATTTTACATAAGTGGGATCATTGCCAACACCAAGCCAACTGCCTGCCGCCAAAGCCCATTGGCAGTGAACTCGACTGCTAAGCACTCCGAGATAAAAAGGATCATCAAGAGGAAAAACAATGAGCTTACTATCAGGAACTACTTCAACTCCAAGAAACTGAAATGTTCGATACTTTGCCGTTTTGATCGTAGCGATGTATCGAGCAAGATCTGCAAGTGCTGGGCGCAGATCTCTGCGTGGTTCCCCGAAAATCCACCAATTATCTCGGTAGGTTGAGCGGTTATTGGCATCACGTTCGGGTTTCACACGAGTGAGTACATGCTGATAAACTGCTGGGAACCGGCTGCGAACTTCATCTGCGGATAGTCCGAACAAATCGATGACCATCACATCTCTGGATGAATGAGATAAATCTTTCCCATTCATATAAGGGCGGATGATTTTTTCTAAGCCAGAAATCGATCCAAATCCAAGTGCGTGAGCCTCTTCACGCGTTACAACAAAACCCATTCCATGCAGTTTGACTCCCTCGTAACTCATCTTGTCATTAGCTTTCAGTTCAACGCTTCCGCTGACATCAGCTCCAGCAGTCAAATCAGCAGCAATCTTCCCAGTTGATGTGGTGAACGAGACAATGGCCGAGCCATCGGGCTGAGAAACCTCGCTTTCCACTTGCAGAAGCTGTCCTGGGTTCTGCGAATGATCAGCTACGGTCATGGCGATACGGACGGCTGCTCCTTCCTGGGTATCGACCCATGGATGATCGGGGATGGCGAACCGGAGGGAGATTTTATCCAAATGCCGTTCGAGGACGCGGCGATTGAAGGTCTGTCGAAGGCTATTGGTCGTGATCAGGCCAAAGCGTTTCGTTGAGTCTGCTTCGACGGCCAGGGCAGCTTTCTCCCACCAATACATGACGAAGTCGGCACTCTCGGGAATATCAGGATAGGCGGCCCGTAAGGTCTCGGCATAGCCATCGCCCAGATCTTCGCGCATCCGGGAGGTGCCGAGAAAGGGAGGATTCCCCACGATATAATCAGCACGAGGCCATACCGCAGGGCGGGCATTGGGATAGCTCAGGAGCGCTCGACGCTTCGACTCATCAGGGACTTCGCGTCCGGTGACAGAATCGGTCTTCTTGGATTTGCGATCCCAGAGGGTGACAGGCTGACCCGATTCATCGAGAACGGGAAGCGGCTCTCCATCCCAGGCGAGCACGGCGTCGCGGCACTCGATATTGTGAAATTTGCGGAGCACCGGCTCGGCGGGCAGGGTCTGCCCCCGCGTGCGGAAATGCCACTGGAGGTAGCCGATCCAGAGAACCATCTCGGCAATGGAGGCGGCGCGGGGATTGAGTTCAATCCCAAGGAACTGGTGGGGATCGACGCTGTGGGTGGAGATGTCGAGCAGGAGGTTCTCGCCGAAGTCGGCGGCGGCATCGAGGACTTCGCCTTCGAGGCGCTTGAGATGCTCTAGGGCGACATAGAGGAAGTTCCCGGAGCCGCAGGCTGGATCGAAAACGGTGGTTTCGCAGAGTTTGCTGTGGAAGGAGAGGATCTCCTTGCGGGCCTCGGAGAGCCTGCCCGCCTGGGCATGGACGACGGCTGCCGTGCGGACGCTTTCCCATTCGGCGCGGAGGGGCTCGACGACGGTGGGGAGGACAAGCCGCTCGACATAGGCGCGCGGCGTATAGTGGGCTCCGAGTTGATGGCGCTCGTCGGGATCGAGGGCGCGTTCCAGAAGGGTGCCGAAGATGGCGGGCTCGACATCTTTCCACTGCTGGCGAGCGGCCAGGATGAGGATGCCAAGCTGGGTGGTATCGACCGGGAGGACGCTCGCATCTTCAAAAAGGCCGCCGTTGAAGCGGAGGAGCTTCTGATTGAGGATGACCGAGTAGTCGGTGCCGGTCTGCATCTCGGCAAAGAGAGTGCGAAGCTTGGGCACAAATCCCTCGGGATGATCGCGGAGGGATTCCAGGAGGTGGAGGAAGCCATCAGTGGGGAGGAGTCCGACATCCTCGGCAAACATGCAGAAGAGGCAGCGGGTCAGGAATTCGGCGACGAGGCGGGGAGGATGGCCTGATTTTTCCAGCGACGCGGCCAGCGTGGCGAGATAACCGGCAATCTCGCGGGTGACGGCGGCACTAATTTTCGCTGGGTCGAGCGCAAGGGGATCGAGCCAGATGAGGCGGAGACGCTCGCGGATTTCTCGGACGGCAAGATCCGCAAGCCGGATGCGGAAGCTGCGCGGATCGGGGAAGGGAAGGTAGGCTTTCCCCGCCTGGGTGAAGTCGGCAAAAACTTCGATGGAATGTCCGACATCGACGACGAGGAGGAAAGGAGGAGTCGGCTCGGAAGCGGGAAGAGAACGAGCATAGCGCTCGGCCTGACCTCGGGCCTTCAGCATGGCATCATCCCAGGCACCGGTGCCACGCAGGGGGCCGCTCTTCCGCGCTGGGAGATAGACTCCTGCCTGCTCCATCACGCGGGCGGTATCGGACTTACTCTCAGGGTCAGCGTATTGCTTCGCCTCCAGGACAAAGCAACCGCTACGGTAGAGATCCAGTCGGCCATCGGCAAAGGAGCCGTCTCCAAGCGGGATCTTCACCGGATACTCGAATGTGTAGCCGTCGGCGTGGGTATTGGAGGGACGGGGGACTTCCAGCAGATCGGCCAGCTCGATCAGGAACTGCTGGGCATTGGCCCTCTCGGAAGCCTCGGCCCGCGACCACCGCTCGATGAAAACTTCGGCGGGGTTGGGGGTTGTCGTTTCGTTTGCCATGAAAGGAATGTGAGACGATTAACGGTTTGGAGGAAGGGTGACGAGAGGGTTTTGATCCCATGCTAATGATCAGCTCAAACCGTTGCTGAAATCAGTAATGCGTTACGGGAGCTTTTTGCGCTACAGTGATCATTCTTCAGCTCGTCCTCAGAACCTAACAGTCTGCCAGCCTTCAGCCTAAAAGCCTCCTCTCTCCCAAATGTTCGAAATCAAACGCCGTGAAAAAATGGTCGAGCGCGCCCTACTCGTGGGCGCCTACACGGCTGCGGAGGAGAAGGGTGATGCCGAGGATCTGCTCAATGAATTGGGTGAACTCGTCCGCACGCTCGGTATTCCCATCGTCGAAAAACTCCTGATCTTTAACCGAGAACCTCAGGCGCGCCTCTTTGTCGGCTCCGGCAAGGCGGAGGAGGTCTGCAACCGGGCCAAGGAACTCAACTGCGATGTGATCGTCTTTGACAACGAGCTCTCTCCCGCCCAGCAGCGCAACTGGGAAACTCTGGCCGGGATCACCGTGATCGACCGACAGGAAATCATTCTCGATATTTTCGGCACGCGCGCCCAGACCCGAGAGGCGAAGATCCAGGTCGATCTCGCCCGCATGGCCTATTCGCTGCCGCGTCTCACACGCGCCTGGAGTCACTTGGGCAAGCAGGGGGGCGGCATCGGATCGAAGGGCGAGGGCGAAAGCCAACTCGAACAGGATAAGCGCAAAATTCGCGGCCAGATTGACCGGCTCAAAAGCGATCTCAAGGAAGTGCGCCGCAACCGCGCCAACCAGCGCAAGGATCGCAAGCGCACCCCTGTGCCCAATGCCGCCATCGTTGGCTACACCAATGCGGGCAAATCCTCCCTGCTGCGCAAGCTCACCGGTGCCGATGTCCTCGTCGAGAATGCCCTCTTCGCCACACTCGACACCACCACGCGCAAAATTGATCTGCCCAATAAGCAGCCTCTGCTCCTGACCGACACCGTCGGCTTTATCCGCAAACTGCCGCACCAACTTGTCGAATCCTTCAATGCCACGCTGGAGGAGGCGGTCATGGCCGATTTCCTTGTCCATCTCCTGGATGCCTCGCATCCCCGTGTACTCGAATTTTACGGCACGACCATGAAGGTGCTCTCCGAAATGGGGGCTGATGCGAAGAAGACGCTGATTGTTTTCAATAAAATCGACCAGGTGGATGATCCTCTCACCCGGGCCATGCTCCGAAGCCATCATCCCGAGGCGCTCTTCATCTCCGTCCACACGGGAGAGGGGCTTGAGGAACTGGTCAAACAACTCGGCGGCCTTGTTGATGCAGGAACTCAGGAAATCCTCCTCCATCTGCCCCACGACCGCAGCGATCTCCTGGCCCGCCTCCATCGGGAGGCCACGGTGCATCACATTGATTACGAGGAAGAGTTCATCCGCATCCAGGCAAGCGTGCAGGAACGCTTCCGACAGACACTCGAACCATTCATTGTTCTGTAGGGAAACGGCGAAAATATCGCGGAGCGACGCGGAGACCGAAGGGGGATTTTTTACCACAGAAGACTGGCAAAGGACCGGCAAAGATAACTAAAAAGATTCTCCCTTCTCCAGCCCTATCAGCTCCCGACAGTCTCTGATTTGATCGGAATAAATGTGCTGCCATTTAAGAATCACTACTCTATCTTCTCTCGACCATGAGCGACGATTCCAACGCCCCAGCAGACCTTTCCAATATCGGGATTGATCTTTCCCAAATCTTCCGTCCCTCCTGGACGGTGGAATCTTCCGACAGCACAGCCCGTCTTGCAGCCAAGTATGACGAGGGAGATCGTCCCGAGCGTTCCGATCGCCAGGGTGGACGACGCCACGAAGGTGGCCCCGGTCAAAACCGTGGACCCCGCCCTGATAGAGATCGTAACTCCAGAGGCCCTCGCCCCCAAGGTGCTGGTGGCGCAGGTGGTCCTGGTGGTGGACGGGATGCCAAACGTGATCGTGCTCGTGACCCACGCGATCGTCGCCAGGAAGAACGACGCCCCGAACCCGCTCCCAAGCCGGTCTTGGAGGGATGGGCGATCACGCTCAACCCGGAGCATTCCGCTCTCGAGGCCATCACCAAGCAGATCCGCTCGCGAGCGAAGTCTTACCCTCTGTTTGAACTCGCCCGACTCATTGTGAAGCTCTCCGATCGCTATAGTATCACGCTGAAAGCGGAATCAGAAACCAGTCCCACGCTCTTCCAAGTGAAGGCTGACAAATCCATCTGGACTTCCCGCAAGGCTGCCATCTCCCATCTGCTTGCCAAACATCTGGAGAAATTCTATCGCCGTTCCTCCCTCACCATCGAAGCCCCCAAAGGCTCCTACTCCGTCGTGGCCCAGTGCGGCATGAGCGGCGTCCTGCTCGGCCCTCCGAATCACCACGAGTATCAGTCCCGTCTGATCGCACTCCACGCCTCCCGCTTTAAAAATCTCCCCTTCGAGGTTTACAAGAGCCGGATCAAGATGATGCGCGACGAGGCACTCATGGAACAGTGGAAGACCGAGCAGTCCACGCGCACCGTCTTCACCCCGATTGATCCTGCCGAGGAATCCATCGAGGTGGCTGAAGTCGTCGCCGAGGCCGCAGAAACACTCACGCCTTCCGAAACGCTGGAAACAGGTGAGGTCGCCACCCCCGATGCAACCTTGGAGGAAGCTGCTGCCGAAGCTCCAACCTCTGAAGAAGAAACCCCTGCATCCGAAGAGACCCCAACAGAGGAGCCCCCAGCAGACGAGCCTCTGGAAGCCCAGTCCTCGGGCGAGTCTCCGAATGAACAGCCCGCAGATGGTCCGCAACTCACCCTCGAAGAAGCCACCGAGCACTTCCAAAAAACTCATGCCGAGAATGAAGTCGAGCAGGTCACTTCCCCGATCACCGTCCCAGGTCGCATCGCCCTGCACGAATCCGATCCGCAGCTGCATGATCTTCTGATCAAAACCCTTCAGGAACTCGATCGTTTTCCCCTTCCCCTGGCTCAGGTCATCGGCAAGGAACTCACCTCGGGCGGACTCCAGATTTTTAAGGCACAGAAAAAGATCATCCATGTCTCCGTGGCTCGCCCCCGTTATCTCGATCGCGCCACAACCCCGACTTCCGCAGGGGCCCGCTCCATCCTTGAATATCTCGAAGCCCATCCCAAACAGCAGAGGGACAAGCAATGGGCCGGAATGCTCGCCCTGCGCACCGAACCGGCTGGAGACGACGAAGCCGCCCTCAAGCAGCGCGAACAGGCACTCGGCACCGACCTCCTCTGGCTCCTCCATCAGGGCCATGTCATCGACTTTGCCATGGGCAATCTTCAGGCGGCACTCCGCCCCGTGCAGCAGCAGAAGCCCGCTCAGACTCCTGCTCCGGCAGCTCCCGCCGCCGCTGCTGCGACCGAAAGCACCCCCGTTGAGGAAATCGTCCTTGCGGAGAACACCGCCCTTGCAGAGGAAATCGTGACGGAGGAAATCGCTTCAGCAGAAAGCGTCACCGAGACTTCGGCCGTGATCGAGGAGATCCCGGAATCCTCGCCCGAAGCCGCGGAAACTCCCCAGGCTCCAGAGCCAGCGGGAGCGGTTGTTCCCGAAGCACCTGCTCCTGTAGTGACACCGCTTTCGTAAGACATCACCGCACACGCACCATTTCACCTAGGAAAGCCCTGAGCGAAATGGCCGAGACCAACCTGTACGAATCGCCTAAACTTCTGGGCGAATATCTGCTCCTTCACTTCGGAGGAGCAGCGGAGCTGACTCATGATGCACTGCCCGTCGATTCAACGCTAACGGCCACTCCCTTCTCCGTGCGCTGTGTCCGGGAGCTGCTTGACATCGATTTACTTCCCAAGGATGCGCAAGCCTTGGAGGTTGGCTGCGCGGTGGGAGGATCGGCCTTTGAACTGGCCCGTTCCTGCACCCAAGTCGAGGGGAGTGATTACTCCCGCTCCTTTATCGACGCGGCTCGGGTCCTTCAGCGCGAGGGAAAGCTGGCAGCCTCCCGTACCCTTGAGGGTGACATTACCGCTCCTTTTACAGCCGTCGTGCAGCCGGAAATCGACCGGAACCGCGTCAGCTTTTCCGTGGCCGATGCCACGAGTCTTCCTGCGGATCTCGGCAGCTACGATGTCGTCATGGCAGCCAATCTGCTCTGCCGCCTGCCCGATCCCGACGCCTTTCTCAGACGCGCAGCCTCCCTCGTGAAACCGGGAGGCCAACTCCTCCTCACCACCCCCTTTACCTGGCTGGAAGAATATACTCCCCGCGAGCGCTGGATCGGCGGCATTGATCCGCAACGCCGCAGTGAAGGGGAACTTCTGCGACGCCTTTCCCGCGACTTCCGATTGCATCGTCGCCGCGATCTGCCATTTCTGATTCGGGAACATGAACGCAAATACCAACTCGGCATCGCCCTCGGCACCTCCTGGATCAGAAATTGATCCCACCCTTGATCCCACGGATTGGGAGGCCCGCTATCAAACTGGAGACACGCCCTGGGAGAAGGGAGAGCCGGCCCCTCCCCTGATTAGCTTTCTCTCCCGCCATGCGGTTCGAGGCAGCGTTCTCAATCCCGGCTCCGAGGAAGGCCCTCCGTTTGGCGTGAGCAAAGAAGAGATCGCCCGGCTCTTCGACGCGGATTTTGATCTCCTGGAATCCTGGGTGCCGGAGCAGACTTTCCCCGGACGCGAAGGTCGCGAACTCTGCCAACTTTGGAGGAAAAAGGACCGAGGTGGGATTTTTTACCACAGAGGACCGGCAAAGGACTTGCAAAGATGACTGAAAAGGACTGCAAGGAACAGATGGTATGAGCTGGAGGAGCAGGCACTCGTCCCGGATACGGGACGATACAGACGGATTGAAATGCTCTTGCAAGCTCGCTTGCAGAAGCATTTGAATCTGTCTGTTAACTGCTGCCCATGGCAGCGGGTGCCTACTGTCCCTCTCGCTTGGATTCCCCTTGGATGGCCCTCTGTGGTAAAAATTTCCCCTTCCTCGGATCCCCATTGGATGCTTCTTTGAACTCGATCCTCCTCTTCTTCTTCATCTTCAGCCTTATTTCCTAAAGCCTAAAAACCTCCACTCATGAGCGACTGCTGCTGCCATCACCATCCGAAAAAGGAACCGAATGCTCCAGCCCCGGAGGGCTCGCTCTACACCTGCCCGATGCATCCCGAGATTCTCCGGGAAGGGCCGGGAGATTGTCCGAAATGCGGCATGGCCTTGGAACCCCTGATCCCCACGGGTGAGGAGGATCGTGAAGCACCACTCATGGCCCGGAAATTCTGGCTCTCGGTCATCTTCGGCATTCCGGTCTTTTTCCTGGCGATGGCTCCGATGCTTGGACTCTCGCTGCTGCCACTTCGCTGGGCAGCATGGATGGAAGCCCTCCTTTCCATCCCCGTCCTCTTCTGGTGCGGTGCGCCGATCTGGCAGAAAGGGATTCGTTCCTTTGCTGAGTGGAATCTCAACATGTTTTCACTGATCACGCTGGGGACTGCCGCCGCGTTCCTCGATAGCATCGTCGTCCTGCTCATTGGCAATGATCACGATCTCCATCAAGGCCTCTATTTTGAAGCTGCCACGACCATCATGGTGCTGGTGCTCCTGGGGCAATGGCTCGAAGCCCGTGGCCGGGCACGCACCGGCTCGGCACTCCGGGAGCTGCTTGATCTCACTCCTTCCAAAGCCCTCCTCGTGCTGGAAGGAAAACCAGATCAGGAAATTTCCATTTCCGATCTGCATCCCGGAGATTGTGTTCGCATCCTGCCGGGCGACAAGATTCCTGCGGATGGCAAGCTTGTCGAGGGATGGAGTTCCCTGGATGAATCCATGCTGACCGGAGAATCCCTTCCTGTGGAAAAGGTTCCCGGATCGCCGCTCTCCGCAGGAACGCTCAATCGACAAGGGAGCTTCATCATGGAAGTCACTCGCATGGGAGCGGAGACGGCCCTCTCCCAGATCATCTCCCTCGTCGCCCAGGCGCAGCGCAGTCAGGCCCCGATCCAGCAACTTGCCGACCGCGTCGCCGCGATCTTTGTCCCCATCGTGCTAGGCATCAGCGCTCTGACACTTTTGCTCTGGATGCTCCTCACACAAAGCTGGGCTCATGCTCTGACCGCCGCCGTTTCAGTACTGATGATCGCCTGTCCCTGCGCCCTCGGTCTCGCCACGCCGATGGCTCTAGCCGTTGGCATCGGGCGGGCGGCGCGACACGGTATTCTCATCCGCTCTGCCGTTGCTCTACAAAACCTCTCGAGCACAACCCTGCTGGCCCTCGACAAGACAGGCACTCTCACCGAGGGAACCCCGCGCGTTGCCTCGATTCTTCCGCTGGGAGAGTGCAGCGAAGAACGCCTTCTCACGCTGACGGCTGCCGCCGAAATTGGCAGCGAGCATCCACTGGCTCATGCCGTGATTCAGGAAGCCAGAAAACGCGGCCTGAATCTCCCCAAGGCGTCCGAATTCACAGCTCATCCGGGGGGAGGCATTTCCGCAACTGTGGAAGGAGTTTCTGTGCTGGTCGGCAGTATCGCTTTTCTGGAGACCCGGGGGATTTCGATTGGGAATTTTGAAGTCCACCCCATTCCTGATGAATCCGGAGCGATTGCGGTTGCTTTGGAGGAAAAAGCGGCGGGCATCCTGATCGTGCAAGATACGATCCGCTCTTCGGCAAAAGGTCTCCTGCGTGATTTCAAAGCTCTCGGCGTCACGGTTGCCATGCTCACGGGAGATCGAACCAGCACGGCCCGCAGCGTCGCCCGGGAGCTAGGCATCTCACTCTGGCGGGCCGAACTCTCTCCGGCGCAAAAAGCGGAAGCTCTCCTGCAATGGAAGCAGGAAGGATTTCAGACTGCCATGGCAGGTGACGGAATCAATGATGCTCCGGCCCTGGCCGCTGCCGATGCCTCCCTCGCCATGGGCGCAGGCTCAGACATCGCCAAGGAAACAGCGGGTATTATCCTGCTCAAGCCCTCACTCTCCGGCATCATCACCTCGCTTCGACTCAGCCGCGCTGTCATGCGCACGATCCGGCAGAATCTTTTCTTTGCCTTCGCCTACAATCTCCTGGGGGTCCCGATTGCCGCAGGAATTCTTTACCCCACCTTCGGCATTCTGCTCAGCCCGATACTCGCCGCAGCAGCCATGAGCCTCAGTTCCGTCTCGGTCATCGCGAATTCCCTCAGGCTCAGGAAGGTGCGGATCTGAGCTAGCGAGCTGGACTTCGAGCCTTTCATCAAACCTACTCCCAGAGGGGTTTGATGATGGTGGCTGCATTTCGGTAGAGGGCGTGCTGGCTGGAGCGCGAGAGTTCCAGGAGCAGGAGTTCGCTCGTTTCCTCACGAGGGGCTCTTAGCGAACGGGGGGCACAGCCGAAGTGTTCTCCGCTTGCCGTGATGAGGAAGATGTCGCTGTTGGCTTCTCTTGTCACTTCGAACTTGGCTGAAACGGATTCCAAGTGAACTCTACTGATGCTCTTTCCTGCTGTTTCCCGGAAGGAGACGGCTATCGAATTTCCACGGGCGTCCTGGAATTGCGGATGCTCGCTCTCGATGGTGAGGCGCCAACCGAGTCTGTCCGCCAGCCATCCTACAAGGAGCAGGGCCGTGGTGCGGTATCCGGGAGCATGATCGATCTGGAGAGTTTTCAGGAATTGAAGCTCGGGCAGGGCGCAGGAGGCGTCAAAGATGCCGGCGATTGCCTGTCGGAGAGGGAAGGAGCGGGTCCAGTTGAGATCGCAGAGGATGGTGCGTGCCTCGGTGATGGAGGCGATTTTTTCCACGAGTTCAAATTGTTCCCGGAGATGGCTCCAGGTCTGGCTGTCAAAGAGAAGTCGATCAACCCAGCGCCAGAGTTTGCAGTCGATAGGGGAGCGGAAGTCGGCCTGCCACCAAAGGATAAGGGGGAGGTCGGAGTCGAGGTGAGAGAAGACCACGCTCTGGAGTGAGCGGGCTGCCTCGCCGCAAAGTTGGAAGGAAACTTGTTCGCTGCAAACCTCACCACCCTTGGCTCCCCGCAGGTAGCAGTTCATGCTGATCCAGGCCTCGGCGCTGCTGCCGGGAGCCTCAGGATTAGCCTGGATGAGGAGTGAGCGCATGGCATGCTCACCGGCGATGCCTTGAATGACGGCCTGGTTTTTTTCCAGGGAGTCATCCGCTTCGCTGTAGATTGCCAGATTGATAAGGGAGGCGCGGGTTTTGCTTTCGCCGCTTTCTTCCCAGAGTTTGCCGAGGGCCTTTTCAATGCCACCAATCGGCACGGGGATGCCGGGGATGAAGCTCATATTCTTCTCCAGATGACGCCGTGACGGGCGGCGAGCGCAGTGGCTTCCGAAGGCCCCCAGGAACCGGCGGAGTGGAAGGCAAGATCGTCGGAGCGGGTTTTCCAGGCCTCCTCGATCGCATCGACAAAGGCCCATGCTTCCTCGACCTCATCGCGTCGTGCAAAGAGGGTGGCGTCACCCGACATGGCGTCGAGAAGGAGGCGCTCGTAGGCCTCTGGTGTCGCCTTGCCAAAGGAGGTGCCGTAATGGAAATCCATTTTCACCTGCTCAATGCGGAGGCTGGAACCGGGGCGTTTGGCGCTCATGCGGAGCGAAATTCCCTCGTCCGGCTGGATGCGGATGACCAGCACATTTTGTTCGAGATTCTCATCTTTCTGGTTGAAGAGGACCTTCGGAACGGATTTGAAGGTGATGGCGATTTCGCTGCCCCCTTTGGGCATGCGTTTGGCGGTGCGAATGAAGAAGGGGACTCCGGCCCAGCGCCAGTTGTCGATATTCACCTGGAGGGCCACATAGGTCTCGGTGGTGGAGCCTTGGGGAACCCCCTCGGCCTCGCGATAGCCCGGAACAGGCTGGCCGTTGATCAGTCCGGCTGTGTACTGGGCGCGGACGACATGCTTAAAGACATCGTCGCCCTTGAGAGGGCGGAGGGAGCGGAGAACTTTGACCTTTTCATCGCGGATAGCGTCGGCGCCCAGGCTCGTCGGAGGCTCCATCGCGGTGAGGGTCAGGAGCTGAAGGAGGTGATTCTGAACCATGTCGCGCATGGCTCCCGATTTGTCGTAGTAACCGGCACGGCCTTCCACACCGAGAGGCTCGACAGCGGTGATCTGAACATGATCGATATGGTTGGAATTCCAGAGCGATTCAAAGATCGAATTGGCAAAACGCATGACCATGATGTTCTGCGCGGTCTCTTTGCCCAGGTAGTGGTCGATGCGGTAAGTGTCGCTCTCAGCGAAGACTTCGTTGACCAGAGTATTGAGTGCTTGGGCGCTCTTCAGGTCGGTGCCAAAGGGCTTCTCGACGATGACGCGCGACCAGCTTCCTTCCTTGGCGCTGCTCAGTCCGCTTTCGCGCACATTGGCCAGAATGACGGGGAACTGATCGGGCGCGACGGCAAGGTAGTAGAGGCGATTGCCACGGGTGCCATGCTGCTGGTCGGCCTCTTCCATGGCCGTGGCAAGGCTCTTGTAACCTTCGAGATCGTCAAAGGAGCTCTGATGGTAGGTGATGGAGGCGGCAAAGCTCTTCCAGAGATCCTCATTGAGCGCGGTGCGGGAGAATTTGCGCGCCGAGGCCTCCAGTTCGGCGCGGAATTCGTCGCTGGACTTTTCGCGTCGTGCAAACCCGATGATATTGATGGCGGGCGGCAGGGCTCCCTCGGCGGCGAGGTTGTAGAGGGCTGGGATGAGCTTGCGGTGCGTGAGATCGCCGGTCGCGCCAAAGATGACGAGCGTACACGGCTCTGGAGCAAGTCGGTTGGTGATGCCCTCACGGAGAGGGTTCACGGTAAGGAGATTAGCCGGATTCATGAAAATTGGATCAATGATGAATGAAAAATGAGTAGTAGGGGTGCATGTGAACACCCAACTACCCGTGATGATCCTGTGATTTTATGGAAGAGGGAAGCGAGCGGTGAAGGCCGTGACTTCGGCGCGCAGGGCCGCGAGTGCCGCGTCGTCATGACGAGCCTGGAGTCCGGCGTGGATGAAGTCGGCGACCTGCATCATTTCCTCTTCCTTGAGTCCGCGCGTCGTCATGGCGGGAGTGCCGAGACGGATGCCGCCGGTCTTGGTGATCGGCTCGGTATCGAATGGAATGGCGTTCTTGTTGACCGTGATGGCTGCCTTGTCGAGGGTCTCCTGAGCCTCAAGTCCGGTGATGCCGCTCGGACGGAGATCGACGAGCAGGACATGGTTGTCCGTTCCCCCGGAGCTAATTGTGTAGCCAAGCATGGTGAGGCGGGCGGCGAGAGCCTTGGCATTGAGCACGATCTGCTGGGCGTAGGTCTTGAATTCCGGCTGAAGCGCCTCAAGGAGACAGACGGCCTTGGCGGCGATGACATGCATGAGCGGGCCTCCCTGGACGCCGGGGAAGACTTGTCCGTCAATTTTCTTGGCATACTGCTCTTTGCAGAGGATGAGACCGGAGCGGGGACCTCGTAAGCTCTTGTGAGTTGTTGTCGTGACAAAGTCTGCGTAGGGGACGGGGCTCGGATGAACGCCTCCGGCGACGAGTCCTGCGATGTGGGCCATGTCGATGAAGAGGTAGGCTCCCACAGAATCGGCAATCTGCCGCAGTCGTTCAAAGTCGATCGTGCGGGGATAGGCGGAGGCTCCTGCCGTGATCATCTTTGGCTTGAAGGATTCTGCCTGGTGCGCGAGAGCATCGTAGTCGATGCGCCCATCGGTCTGGGAGACGCCGTAGTGCATGACTTCGTAGAGCTTGCCGGAGAAGTTGGCCTTGTGCCCGTGGGTCAGGTGACCGCCGTGTGAGAGATCCATGGTGAGGATCTTGTCGCCGGGTTGCAGGACGCTGAAATAGACGGCCATGTTGGCCTGGCTGCCGCTGTGCGGTTGGACATTGGCGTGATCGGCCCCAAAGAGCTGCTTGGCGCGCTCAATAGCGAGGGTCTCGACGACATCCACATATTCGCAGCCTCCATACCAGCGGCGGCCCGGATAGCCCTCGGCATATTTGTTGGTGAGGCAGGAGCCCTGGGCTTCCATCACGGCTGCGCTGGTGAAGTTTTCGGAAGCAATGAGTTCGATGTGTTCGACCTGGCGATGGCGTTCTGCGGCGATGGCTTGGGCAATCTGCGGGTCGGTCTGGGTGAGCGGGCTGTCGGTGCGTGGTGTCATGGATGTAGAATGAAGGAGGGCGTAAGATTGATCAACGAAAGTAAGGATTTGTGCCAGTGCGGTTTTGATGACATCGCGGCAGTGTTTGTAGGTGGAGACTCCCTGGCCGATCGGATCAGGAATGTCACCGCCGCCACGGGTGAATTCACCCAGCAGGCGGATTTTGGATTCATTCTCTGGGTAGAAAAGGGTGAGGAGCCGCTTGTGCTCTCGCGTCATGGTGAAGATGTGAGTGCATTGCTCCAGTAGCTCCGAGCTGACTGGCTGGCTGCGGAACCTGGTCAGGTCGATGCCCTCCTCGGCAAGCGCCACAACAGACTGCTGGCTGGCCCGATCTCCCTTCCGCGCATTGACTCCTGCCGAGAGGACGGCGACATCCTTTCGGCCTGCGACGAAGTGACGCATGAGCGCTTCAGCCATCGGACTGCGGCAACTATTGCCGGTACAGACAAAGAGGATTGTCTTCACGGCGTGCGCATTTGGCTTGAGGGGTGAATGGGCATGGTGATTCACCATAGAAGTTACTCTCTCGAAGTCAATCCGAGGCGTGCTAAAAGCGACTACCGATCAGTTGGAAAATTGACGCTATTATGGCGTTTATGAAATAACATTTTCGACGAAACATTAGGTTAAAACTCTTTCACTCATGAAAGGGCTATTTTTTTAATGACACAGAGAGGTGTCTATGATAGAGTCTCCGTTTACTTGATATGCAACGCAAAAGTGCTTTCTCACGCAGACTACCAGATCTGGTAACCGAAGAATTGGTAGCAGTTCTTTCAAAAAAAGGGGCCTCCTTTGAGTTTAAGCAACTCTTTGATATCATTCATGAGCGCCTCAAAAAACGGAATGCCGCCAGTGGTGGCGAGGAAATGCTCCGACTTCGCGCCTACGAAAAACTTCAGCATCTCGTATCCCGCAACATGGTGAAAAAGACCGGCAAGAAATACAAAGGTCTTGCTGCTCTGGCCAACGCCCTTGCTCCCGCCGATGCCGCGCCCAGCAAGTCACCTGCTGCGGAAGCTGCCTGATTTTTTAAATCTTTTTTCCGATGACCGTGCCTCAACCCACCGGCGAGTTTGAATCCCTTTTCATCCATGTGGTGATCGCAGTTGGATTTGCCTTAGTCACCTGGATCGCCAGTCTTTTCCTCGGGCGCGCAGGGAGACGGCATGGCGTGAAAGATGTGGCCTACGAGTGCGGCATGCTGCCGGCACCAGGAGTCCAGCCCCGCTTCAGCGTCAAGTTCTACCTTGTGGCGATGCTCTTCATCCTGTTCGATATTGAAATCGTGTTTCTCTATCCCTGGGCGGTTGTTTACCGGGAGTTCGTCGAGAAATTGGGAGTACAGATTCTCTGGGCGCTCCTGAGCTTCACGCTGATCCTTCTTGTCGGCTACATCTACGCCATTAAGAAGGGTGCTCTGGAGTGGTCGCGCAGTTAGATCGATTTCATAAGAGGTCGCTTGACCTTCTCGTGGTAACCATTAAATTGATCCACTATTTTCTTAGGAAGGGTGGCTGAGCCCGGTCGAAGGCACTCGACTCGAAATCGAGCGTGGGGTTATTCCCACCGTGGGTTCGAATCCCACCCCTTCCGCCATTTCTACAGAGAAATAGCTCCCTATAAGAGAGTTGCGATGATTGCGTTAGACTGGACTCATTCCTCGAGTCATGGGAGGTGACACGCCACGCCTATGAACCTGAGGCAAACCTAAAACGCTATCCCATTGCAAAAGGCCGAAGAGGCGCTCGGTGTTGTAGTTCAGCTCTTCGCCGAGTTCGATATTTTCCCCGTTAGCATTTCTGCAACTGGGTGAATCCTGAGTATCTCAAAGATTCCGTCGGTTCCAGAACTTGTCCGATCAATTCGATCCATTGAATTGAGTATGGCGATTACTATCTGAGGATAGTAGATCCAAGATACCACCTTTAAGTAGTATCTTGTAATTACCACTCCGGGATGGTATATTAAGCCGATGAATCAGAACTATCCGGTTTCAATACCGATCCAACTCTCTCAGACCCTTAAGGCGTTGAGACATGCCTCCGGATTGAGTCAGGAGGAGGCGGGCCGTCTGCTGGGAGTCAATCAGAAGCGTCTTGCGAGGATCGAAGCTGCTCCAGAGAGGACGAGTTTCGAGCAGATTTCCCGGCTTGTCACGGCGCTTGGGGGGAGGCTGGAGGTGAGTATTGTCTCTGCGACTGATGCCAAGAAACCAACAGAGACGAGTGCCGAGAAGGCCACCTTAAACTGGTAGTTCACTGCTATGGCAACCAAGACACGCAGATCTCCGCTGGTTATCTGGATGAACGGCATCAGGGTAGGCGTATGGAGCCATCCGCTCTCCAGCGCATCGAGTTTCCAATATGACCCGGAGTGGATTGATGCGCCTGAGAGGCGAGTTCTTTCCCTATCGTTACCCTTCACTCCTGGAAATGTCCCTCTTCGTGGAAAAATGGTGACGGATTTCTTCGATAATCTGCTCCCTGATACAGAGGAAATCCGGAGGAGGATCATGGCTCGTTATGGGACTCGCTCAACCAAACCATTTGATCTGCTCGCCGCTGTAGGAAGGGAATGCGTGGGAGCGATACAGCTTCTGCCGGAGGGAGAGATGCCGGACGGCTTTGACCGCATCAAGGGTGAGCCGCTCGATGAAAAAGGTGTGGAATTGGCGATCGGTGCGGCAATCTCGGGGAGTCCCCTCATGGCCGTCGAGATGGAGGAGGAATTCAGGATTTCGATAGCCGGGGCGCAGGTCGTCGCAGACATGGCAGAATTCTGTTCTCCGTGCTGACCTTGTCTTACACTCCGTAATGACGGCTGGTTTCTCGCAAAAGTCCTACCATTTCAGCCTGACGGCCACCAGCCGTGAAGCACGACTGCAGAGTGCCGTGGCTACAGACCTGCAGATGATGGGAGAGGCGTGGGAACTCCTGATTTGAAACGAATCCTCAAAATCAAGAATCCATTACACCTTTAACCCGAACTCCGAAGTTGAACAAAGCTCGGGTTTATTCATCGAGCAGAGAAATGCAGGGGTAGCGCTTGCGGTAGTAAAACCCCTTGAATCGGCGCAGGAGATATTCAATGTCCGCCTCGCCGTCGGAAAGAAAATAGAGACGCTCAATGCCTGCGCTTCCCTCTTCACGGATCACGCGTCGAACGAAAGCAGGGCTGATCGTATCTTCCTCGATGAAGGCTTGCAGAATTTCCAGTTCCTTCCGGCTCAACAAATCGCCCCGATTTCCAAGTGCCGAGAGGAGGATGTCGTAACCTTCGATCATTTCCGTTCCCTCGCCTTCGTGATAAAAAACGGCCACGCCTTTGCCGCTTTTGATAAAGCCTTTCGGCAGTCTCATGGAGGGAGAGGAATCCGCCTTGCCATATTTTCTGAGGATTTCCGCAAGATTCTTGCCTGCCTTTGATTCCGAGAAAATCCGCATCCTCTTTTGTTCGGCGGCAGCCGCCGAGAGTCCGTCGGGAAAGACCGCCAAATCGGAACCGTGAAATCGCACAAAATCCGCAAAATGTTCGGCGGCAAAATCGCGCGCCCGCTGCGCACGGTCCGGGCAGTAGCGGTAGGTGACAGCGGAGTTCGTTGCAAGAAAATCCCGCTTCATTTCGGAGAGTTCCTTTTCGGAGCGGGATAATCGGTATTGGGCGCCCGACCAATACCATTCCCCGCGCCAGGGAACGAGGCTGGCATAAAGCAACTGGTCAACTTGGAAGAGGCAATCATCCCGTTCGACTTCCATCCGGACGCGGTAGGACTCGCCGTTGATGAGATTGATCGCATCAAGCGTCTCGACCTGGGAATCGCGGATTTGCCAGGAATCGATCCGGAAGAAAGCCTCATGGCGTTCATGCCATCCCCGCAGCACTGCCCGATCAGCATCCGGCAAATCCAGAGCGGAGGAGAGAATGTCCAAGACTCCCAATCCCGACCACTCCGTGCATTCCTGGCATAGGAAATCATCCGTGACGGCGATTTCGGTATTCGCTTCCGGCGTCCTCCGGCGTATGTAGTCCTTGAAAGCGAAGCGAAAAAGAAACGAGCGGGTTCCAAGCCAGACGAGCTTGCGCTTGACCTCCCATCCCCGCCGGTTGGCTCCGGACAGAAAGGCGACCACAGAGGACTGGCGAGGGTGTGCGGAAAAGGCTTCCGTAAAATACCTGCCCGCCAATTGCGCGAGGACTCGAAGGCCTTCGTGTTTTGGAGAAATGACCTGTTCCGGATGGAAATGCCGCCACACGCTGAAGAGAAAAAACTGGAACCGCCGGACATCAAATGTTTCCGGCATGGGTTCGTCGATTTTTCCCAAAAAAGGCAGAAAAACACCGAAAAACTCCAGGTGATACGCTTCCAGACTTCTCCAGAGTCCGGTATCACAGTGGAGGTCTTCCGCAAGCTCTGTCAGGGCGACTGCCAGCTCATCAATCTCCGCCGCCTCCAGAGAAAAGGAGGCCGATTCGATGCGCTCGAAGCATCCGGCAAGCTGATCCCGGAACCGGAGGGCAATTTTGAAAATAGCCTTGGTTTCGCTTTTGGGAGCGCTGGAAGGGCGGCTGGCTTCCACCAGATCGCGGAATGTCGGGAATCCACTCATTTCTTTCCACCTGCCTGCGGGATGAAATCGGTCAGCGAGATCCCCCGTGATGCCGCCAGCCGGTCCCCTTCGTAAATCTTGCTCTCAATAGCAAAGAGAATACCGGAATAAAAGGGATCGTTCATCAAGTCGCCGTGTCGCATAGCCATCCGCAATATGCGGGATTTTTGCAAGTGTCCATCCGCGATTTTACAGACACACCTTTTTGCAGAAGTGGAAACGAAGTCCCGGAATCAGGGCTCACGGAACCAAAAAAGATGCTTCCGCGCTTCCACAACTCCTATCACGCAGCATCTTTCGCCAATTGAACGCGGGCTTTAGCCCGAGCCACTTGCCCCTATCGTGGCTGCCTGCTGGCAATGCGAAGCACTGGTAAGTGCCCGGATAGCCTACCCAAAGCGTAGCCCAAGGGTGCCCCTCGCGGTAGCGAGGGCAGCAATCTAAACTCTTTTGACTCGCTCGCGCCACTCGGTTCACCCTCTCGGGCTGTGCTGCTGCACACGATATCCAAGCCGTACCCACTGCTATGTATTCGCTAGTCGCTCTTTTCATCACCGCCAACTTCGGAGATCGGGTTAAAAAATGGTGGAGGCGAGGGGAGTCGAACCCCTGTCCCCGAACCGCATTAGGCGTCCGTCCACATGTTTGACCGCACTTGAGATTTAAGAGGTCGGCCACTGTGCGGCACGCTGCTTTCCCCCGATTGTCCACGAAATCGATTCACTCCCCAGCGCGGTCAATCCGCCGGTGAGCCAGCCTTCTGTCGTCGCCTTCACACCTAGTAGGCGTCGGTGTGTCAGCGTCGCGGCGTTAGGCCGCGAGAGCTAGATCTTCGTAATCTGCGTTTATTTTTTGTGACTCGATTTTTAACGAGGCCAACGAATCATCCTCGACATGCAGAACGCGCAATGAGCTTCGGGTCGAAGCCAGTACGCCCCCATATTTTCTAACAGGTCCACTCTTGCGCATGATTGGCCTCTGCGCAAGGGATAACCGCTTATTTCAGGAAGCGAATGATGTAGGGGTAGCGGTAGTTCTCACCATTGCTGGTCTTGATAGCAGCGATGATGGTGTAGACGATCCAAGCAATTGCCAAAGCGAAGCTCAGAGGAATACCGATGCAGAAAAACCAGCCAATCATGGTGACGGCAAAATAAATGGAATAGGAGATCTGAAAATTAAGAACCTCCTTGCCGGTTTCATTAATCAGCGGGCTGTCGGCCTTTTTGATCATCCAGATGACCAGTGGGGCCAGAATATGTGCTAATGCAAAACCAAGCACGATGCCGGAAAGACCTGAGAGGTGAAGGCCGATGCACCACGAACGATCTCGTTCCGAATTTGGCGGCGTGTTCTCAGTAGGATCAATCGGATCAGGTGTCAACGGTGGAGGCGTGTCCATGAGCTCAGCTGAACTCCCGTTGCTCCCTGATGCAAGCGCAAAATCGTCGAAAGTCTCAGAAATCTACGCGCTGAAAAAGGGAGCAATTTGGGAGATTTTGGTTGCCAAAGTGGCTCAGCTCGGACTCATTTGCAGAACGCCAATTTCAGGCGACTATTTTCTATGAGTGAACGCAGAGTTGTTATTACTGGTCTTGGAGTTGTCAGCCCCGTCGGGTCGGATATCGCTACCTTTTGGAAAAATCTTACTGAGGGGCGCTCCGGCATCACCCGTCATGAGGCATTTGACTCGACTGGTTACGACTGTCTGATCGCCGGTGAGGTCAAGGGATTTGAGGCGGCTGCCTGGTTTAAGACGCCAAAAGATGCCCGGCGAGCCGACCGTTTTGCACAGATGGCGATGGCTGGTGCCAAGCTTGCTCTCGTTGACTCAGGCATTGATCCTGAGAAGACGGATCGCGAGCGTTTCGGTGTCATCATCGGCAGCGGTATCGGCGGTCTTCAGAGTATGGAGACCGAGGCCCGGAAACTGGTGGAGCGAGGACCCTCCAAGATTTCCCCGTTCACCATCGCCATGATGATCAGCAATATGGCGAGTGGTCTTGTCTCGATGGAATACGGTCTCACAGGTCCGAACATGTCGATTGTCACCGCCTGTGCCACGGCCAATAATTCGATCGGCGAGGCCTGGCGTATCATCAAATTCGGGGACGCCGATGTCTTCATTGCGGGTGGTGCTGAAGCCACCATCACCCCCCTCGGGATGGGAGGCTTCTCCTCGATGCGTGCCATGAGTACGCGCAATGACGAGCCTGAAAAGGCCTCGCGCCCCTTCGACAAGGACCGTGACGGATTTGTCATGGGCGAAGGTGCCGGTATTGTTGTGCTGGAAGAACTCGAACATGCCAAAAAGCGCGGTGCTACAATTTATTGCGAACTCGTCGGTTACGGTGCAACGGCTGATGCCTATCACATGACCGCGCCTCGCCCTGAGGGTGAGGGAGCAAGCCGCTGCATGCAGATCGCGATGAAGCACGCCAAGGTCAATCCTTCCGAGATCGGCTATATCAACGCCCACGGCACCTCCACGCCGATTGGCGACATCTGCGAGACCAAGGCGATCAAGGATGCCTTTGGTGCCGATGCGTACAAGGTTCCTGTCAGCTCGACCAAATCGATGACCGGACACCTGCTCGGTGCTGCTGGCGGTATCGAACTGGCGGCCTGCGCCCTGGCCATCAAGCATGGCGTCATTCCTCCGACCATCAATCTCGACAACCCAGATCCTGAGTGCGATCTCGACTATGTGCCCCACACCGCTCGTGAGACCAAAGTGAAGATTGCCCTGAGCAATTCCTTTGGGTTTGGCGGACATAACTCCTGCGTCGTCATCCGTGAATTCGAGGGTTAGGAACTTCTTAATCCCCGTCCTGACCAATCCCCTTTACCTCCTTCATCCCTGTGAATCTTAAATCCCCCAAATACCTCGCTGCGGCATTCGCCTTGGCGGCCACCCTCCTCCTCAACCCCGCTCCACTCATGGCTCAATCCTCCAATCTCGAACAAGGCCAGGCATTCCTCTCCGCCAATGCCGCCAAGCCCGGCGTCCACACGACTCCAAGCGGACTTCAATACAAAATCATCACCGAGGGGCACGGCAAGAGCCCCAAGGCCACCGATACCGTGCTCGTTCACTACCGTGGCACGACCATCGACGGCACGGAGTTTGACAGCTCCTACAAGCGGAACGAGCCGATCTCCTTCCCTCTCAATGGCGTCATTCCCGGCTGGACCGAGGGTGTGCAACTCGTGAAAGAAGGGGGTAAAATCCAGCTCTTCATTCCCTCCAATCTGGCTTACGGATCACGCGGCGCGGGTGGAGTGATTGCTCCAGACTCGACCCTGATTTTCGATATTGAGTTGCTGAAAGTTCAGTAAACAAAAAAAGGGAATCCCCCGATGCGCTACGAAATCACAGGCACGACCATGCAAGTTGTGGCGGTCGATCTCGATCCGGGTGAGACAGTCTACAGTCAGACCAATACCATGGCCTGGATGAATGACTCGATCACGATGGATACGCACACGGGGGGCGGATTCTTCGCAGGACTGAAACGCTCCTTTGGTGGCGGATCATTTTTTGTCACCGACTTCACGGCCACAGGGAGTGGTCATGTGACTTTTGCTCCACGATTCCCCGGCACGATTGTCGCGGCGGAGCTCCAGCCAGGACAATCCCTCATCTGTCGCAAGGAGACCTTTCTGGCCGCGCAGAAATCGGTGACGCTCGAACTCGCCTGGCAGAAGCGAATCGGTTCGGGCTTTTTCGGCGGGAACGGCTTCATCTTGCAGAAAGTGACCGGCCCCGGAGTCGTCTGGCTCGATCTTTCCGGTGAATTGATCGTGCGCGATCTTGCGCCAGGGGAATGCCTGCGCGTCCATGCCGGCCATGTTGGAATTTTTGAACCGAGTGTCAGTTTCGACATCCAGATGGTGCAGGGATTCAAAAACATCCTCTTCGGTGGCGAAGGGCTCTTTCTCGCCAGCCTTACAGGCCCGGGTCGTATCTGGTTGCAAAGTATGCCGATCATGAATCTTGCCGAGGAAATCGGACGCTACCTCCCTTCCTCAGGAGGAGGCGATAACGGTGCCAATTCAGGAGTCGGAACCCTCGCAACCGGAGCGACAATTGGAGCAGTCGGCGGCTTGCTTGGGGGGCTTTTTGGTGGCGACGGCCGTGATGATAATAGCTTCTAGTGTCTAGTTGCATAAATAAGGGAGAGTAAGTAAGCTCAGGGCATGAGCCGACATGCCCCTGTGGTTGAATGTTCTGCGGAAGATCGCAGAGAACTGGAACG
>Ga0302320_10005536_pt1 | contig 28286 bp, 21 predicted proteins | sample Bog_T0_3_FD_202130 | JGI IMG/M metagenome (GOLD analysis project Ga0302320, IMG submission 202130) | Peat permafrost microbial communities from Stordalen Mire near Abisko, Sweden - Bog_T0_3 | ecosystem: Environmental > Terrestrial > Soil > Wetlands > Peat | place: Sweden: Abisko, Stordalen Mire...
CCGCGAGCCATGAAAGCCTTCCCAACATGCAGGACCGCGGCATCTATCACGCGTCCGATGCGATGCGCGACATGTACGAGATGGGCGACGCACCAAGCTGCTCGACTTGCGGGGCGATCATGGTTCGCAACGGGAGCTGCTATCGCTGCATGAGTTGCGGTTCGACGAGCGGGTGCAGCTAGGGCGCCGATTCGGGAATTGCGCACATACACGGGGCTTTCCCTCAGGGGAAAGCCCGCTGATTTTGTGGGCCTTTTACGGAGAAACCGGCGACTCCTCCGCTTTGAGATATCCCGCACCCTGTGAAGCTGAGCGCTTTGAAAACTTCAAGGCCCGCGGCTAAAGCCGATCTCGTTTCGAGGATAGTTTCAGGGACCTAAAGGTCCCTGCTCCCTCCGTCGTATGTAAGCGGAAAGACTCCTACCGGAATGGTTAGCAACCTCGGCCCATTTTGCGTTTGGCGGCTGATGGATTTGGGTCAGCCTATTGTTTTCCCCACCAACTTGGTCCGGGGAAGACCGACAAGGTAAAACCAGGATTGGGCCTGGATGCGAAGAAATTGCTCGCGGCCTGGTTGGGACTGTTCACGTATCGAAAATTTCCCACGCCGGCGTAGATGTGACCAGCAGCGTGAGCGTAATTGACGGCTGTGACGGCCGCTTTGACCCAGCGCCACTTGCCCCTGGCGGGGATCAATTTGCCAACCATGAGTCCGGCACCATCGAGGCCGATATTGAGAAGTTCAACACCGGCGTAGTTTCGATTATTGACGTATCTGGCGGCCCACCCGCCTTCAGAAAAGCTTCCGTCAAGGGCCGTGACGTCGACAGCGTAATTTTCGTTTGCGCCAAAAGGAGAAGGGCCGCAAAGCGTTGCGATCTTTGCAATGCCTGGTCCGGGGCCGCTGCCTGGCTGGTAGACCGAGCCACCGATGCGGTAGCCGGCGACGAGATTCGGGTCGTAACCGCAGAGCCAGCGACTGTGAGTCATGTTCTCGTGAGTTCCGATGCCATCGACCATTTCGCTTGCGGCAAGGGCGATGGCAACCAGATTGTCGGATTTTTTGTACCATCGGATTCTCTTGGCGGGTTTTTCGACTGGCTCGGGAAGGGGCCGAAGGAAAGCGGACATCGGCTCCGGCTCTGTCATGAAAGCGATGCTTGGAGCATCCGGGAGATTTTGCGCAGGCTGCTGAGCGATCGCGGCGGTGATGGTTGCGGAAACGAACGCGATGCCGGCGCAGGTGAAGAAGGCGGTTTTCATGGGCCCCTCCCCAAGCTCCAGGTGCTGGAGCGTTGGTTGAGGGAGAGCAAGAAACCTCGTGGGCAGTTTGGGTTTCAGGCTCCCTCTTGGGGCTTAGATCGGACAGCCTGTTGGGTTCCTGCACGGGGCGACCGGATGCCGAGACAGGGGTAGGTCAGAGAGAAGTCTGGATTGGAACCGGTGTTCCAGAATGGTCGGATGGTTACGCGTATGGTGCGGGATTGTGTGAACGGAGGTAGGAAGGAAGGTACGGCGGCGGCCATTTGGCATTCTGCGTGCATGGTTATGGGCGTAACGTTGCGAAGCTGATGGGTTGGTCTGCCTTGTTGGTGCCCATGGTCGGGCGAGCCGCAATTTGGCGGCTCGAGAGGAGAGCGCTTGCGAATTCATGCCAGCCAAATCAACCTGAATGCCGAGGTGTTTGCTTCCCATGCGGTGGCACGGGCCGAGGCGAAGGCGTCGGCAGAACTGACGAGGAAAAAGCTGCTCAGCTTTGCTTCCGCGCTCGCGGGGGAAGTGGAAGACTCTGAAGACTGTGTGGTGAAACTGCGGGGGCGCGGGGAGGAGCCGGAAGGGCAGGGCCGGCACGACCAGGGCGCGGAAGATGAAGAGGCGGAACAGGCAGAGGCTGAAGAGAATCCTTTTTCGGGGTGGGCGTAGGGCGGATTTGGAAATCGCGCAGGCTGTGTTGCTTTAAATTGTGCGCGTGAGCACTTGTGGCAGACCGGTAGACTTACGATCTGTCCTTCGAGGGCTCGATTTCGGTCGCCTCTACAGGGCTTTGGGTCTTGATTTCTTGCTATTCCCAGGATTCCATCCTGGGCTATTTTCTTTCGCTCCCTCCGGGAGGTCTTGCCGCCGCGCGGCGTCAGCGTTCATTGCCGGAAAGAATCGAGGACCGGGGGAGGAATTACCTCGTAGCCGGGCAATTCTTGCCTAGTGGTTCCTGCAAGAGCTGGTCAGCATCAGGCCTTCTTGCGCGCGACACTTTTTTGAGCGTACATGGCCCTGTCGGCATTCGCGATGACCTGCTCAAGGGTTTCGCCGCTATGCCAGTCCGCAAAGCCTATGGATGCCTGTAACTGGAACTCGACCATCTTGTCTGGGCTGACCTGGGTCTTGTACCTTCCGAACGCCCAATCCTGAATTCGCTCAATTTGGGACTTGGCACTCAATCCAGAACAGGCGAGGACGAGGACGAACTCATCGCCACCCCAACGGCCGACAAGATCGGCGGAGCGGGAGTTCAACTGCAATTCCTTGGCGAATTGCTTGAGCAGGTCGTCGCCGACGGAGTGTCCCCATATATCGTTCACGATTTTGAAATTGTCGAGATCGACCATCACGACACAAAACGGCTCAGATTTGCCCATGTGGGCGCGAATGCGCTGCTCAATACTGCGGCGATTGGCCACCAAGGTGAGGGGATCGCGGTAGGCCTGATGATCCATCGTTCTGAATTTGTCTTCGTAATTGGATACGGCTGCCTGCAATTTGGCGATTGACTTCTGGTTCTCCTGCACCATTTTGTCGACGCCCTGCTTGAACTCGGTGACGCGCCGGACGATCGAGGAGCGCATCTGCGTCACGTCGTCGAGGTCTGCGATCTGTTCCAGCCTGGAAATGATGTCAGTGAACTGGGTGGAATGGGACTGGCTGTTATTGCAAGCGGAGTCGGCGGCCTGAGCGAGGGTAATGAGGAGTTCCTTGACCTCATCGGTCTTCGCCTTGAAGTGCTCGGCGGTTTGTTCTCCCCATTCATCGAGCACGGTCTCGACATGGGTCTCGGTGACACGGAGCGAATCCGCCGAGGGGTTGAGTACGAGCCGTCCGATGAGACCGTGCAATTTGGATTGCAGGTCGACGCCAAGTCCGGGAGTGACGCGCGCCGCGTTCTTGCCGATGGACGTGAGTGCAGCGTGGTAGCACTTGAGCATCGCGCTCTCGAACGGACTGGCTGTCGACAGTTGCGCAGGCAGTGGGGGGGCGTCCATGTCTAAATACTTCTTGAGTGTGATCATGCAGTGAGGCCCTTGCTCCCTCGGTTGCGAATGGAAATGCTGCAGTTCTATCGGCATGTGTGGAGAGAATTTCCAAGGTGACGGGAGAGATTGCTCCCGAGCCGGGACCTGGGTTGCGCGCGGCCAATCGCTGAACGGCGAATGCGGTGAACACATACATATGGTGAGGACGCCGGCCGGGGAGGTTTCCCCGGCCGATTTTTTTGCATGGGCGATGGGTCGAGAGGGGGATTGAGGCGGCGAGTTCACTGCACTCATTTTGGCTGCGGCGAGGGGGCGAATTGGCGGCTTGCGACCTTCGTTGTAGGAGGGTCCGGACGTCCGTAATTGGCTTTGCGGGGCATGGGTAATCGTTTCGGTAAGTAACCATGCCGGGTAACCATTTTCGCGAAAACTTTGAATCGAAAGTGACCTGAAAAAGTGCCCCTCGTACCGTGCTAACTTGTTGATTTATATAGGATTACGAGCCAAGGTTGGCTACCATTACTTCATGCAACACACCACAACAGAACGGACCTCAACCCAGGCTAACCGTGCTGTACGGAGTGAGCAAAGTAACCATCGCCCAAGCGAGTGCAAGGCAAGTTTCAGAGGTCAGGTAACCAGCGGTAACAAGCCGGTTCCAGCTCCCCAAGACAAGCCGAATTCGCCGGAGACGAAAAAGGAAACCATCATGTTTGCATGTGAAGTTAAGTTTGCAGCCCGCCTTGGAATGATTTGCCTGTTTACAGCCGCACTGCCCTTCCTGCTGATGATGCAGGGCTGCGGCGGAGCTTCAAAGGCAGCGGCGAGCCCCGCCAGCGACACTACCCCCACCATCTCTGTTCAGCCGGCAACGGCGAGCATTCAGCAGTGGCAGAACGTTCAACTGTCGGTATCGGGCGCGGAAGCCGGTACGGCCTGCACGTGGCAGGCGGCGCAAGGCTCGATTCTCTCGAGCCTGGGCAATGGACAGTTCCAAGGCAGCCAGCAAGGCTCGACACAGGTGACGGTGAGCTGCGGCACGGAGACCGCGGTGGCGAATGTGACGGTGAGCGCGCAGGTAGCGTCAGGGCCGATCAAGATTACAAGCGGAGGCACCTACTCAGGGAATTGGAGCAGCTCGGATTCGAGCACGCCGGCGGTGACCATCAATACGGATGCTCCTGTGACCATTCAGGACTCTGTGATCAGCAGCAAGGGCACACTGATTTCTCTGCAGGGAGCCAGCACCGGCGCCAATGTGACGATTGAGAATGTGACTGGGACGGCGCTGGACCCTGGGGTTTCCGGAGCGCAGCGCGGTGTTTTTGTGAACGCGACGAAAGTGACTTCGCTGGTGGTGAAGAACTGCTCGATCACGGGCGCCAGCTTTGGGATCAAGATCGCGGGAGCCGCGCCAACCACGCTTCAGATCACGAACAATCTGGCGACGGACCTGGAAGATCGGGCGAGCGACGGGAATGGCGGTTTTCTGGCGAGCCGGCCTTCGTTGGGGCACTTCATCATTCTGAATGGCGTGTCCGCGCTGAGCGGTGCTGAGATTGCGTGGAACAAGTCAGTCCAGACGATTGGCCAGACATCGACCGAAGACGTGATCAACATCTTCAACAGCCAGGGTTCGCAGGGACATCCGATCTCAGTGCATGACAACTATATGGAAGGCGCTTCGTCGCCTGTGACCGGCGGCAGCGGCCACTATACGGGGACGGCAATGGTGACGGACGGCGCGGCGACGAACCCGACGCAGGTTACGGCGTTCGTTCAATTTCAGGCGAATGAGGTTGTGGCGACCTCAGGAACCGGAGTGGGAATTGCCTCCGGGCACGATGTAAGCGCGTCGGCGAACCGGATTGTGTCTTGCGGCAAAGATGGCTCGGGTAAGTGGTATGCGTGGGGCGCGAACGGCGTTGTGATTTGGAACTACTATGCGAGCACTCTGTTCTACAACAACACGATCACGGGCACGGTGGGCGGCATGGTTGGGCCGACCACGAGCCAGGCGCCCAAGGCATTTGACGCGTGGATCAACGGGCCCGATGCGGCTGATGCGGGTACATCGATCAGCCCCAACGATTTCTCAGATCCCTGCCTGGCGAATGGAACGGTGAACCTGCAGGCAGAGAGCGCGGAGCGGGCGTTCTGGGCGGCGAAGATTGCGGCGGCGGGGGAAACGATCGGCGATCAGCACTCGAACTAGCTTGCAGTGGTTAAACACCGCGCAACGATTCAGAGCGGAAACGAAAACGAGGTGGTTGAGGGCCAGAGCCCTTCAGCCACCTCGTTCTTTGGTTCAGCAATCCAAATGCGCGCTTGCCGGGGACTTCGATGCGGAGATCGATGCTCCGTTGCAAGGCATAGACGCGGCGAAGACGCTCCGGGCAAGCGGAGCGGGTGAGTTTCAGGGAGGGGCGTCGGTCGGATTGGAGGGGGAACACGGGCGGGAAGGGAAGAAGGTGTTTGGAGCGCGCGGGGTTATGAGGCAAGAGCAGGCGGGTTGGGGGCTAGTCATACGGATCCAAAGGGACTGGATTCGCTGATCTAAATTTCCGACAATGTACGCACCTTCTCAGAGTTCGATGTGCGGCGAGATGGCTGAGGGCCGGGAGGCCCTCAGCACAGCCGATCTGGAGATCGGCGCTACGGTCTTCTGTGAGCTGGTTCGTCGATCTTGTGTAGAGAGAATTGACGACGATTCTTTTGTGGTCTTTTCGGCAGTACCAAGGGCGTGCACTAATACGAGATCGCCAAACGGAGTTGGTTCGATCCCGGGTGCCCAAGTGCTAGGCACCCGGGGCACCCTCATGAACGAGTGAACTCGTGCCCTGTTACAGGGGCTGAGCTGAGTTGGTCTAATCCCGGGTGCCTCAGAAGCTGACGTTGCGGTGAGGGAACCAAACCAGTTGGACGCTGGTGTTGGTGACGGTTTGCTGGCCTGCGAGGTAGATGGGGGCTTTCCAGCGTTCGTAGGTGAAGTTGCCGGTGACTTGAAAATCTTTGCCGAGACGCTTGACTACCTGGAAGTTGACATCGCTCAAGGTTGTGCCGCCGGGGATGAAATCTTTTGCGGCTTTTTGATCGCGGAAGCCGGCCTGAATCCATTCGTTTCCGCTGAGGTGCCAGGTGAGCCATCCCTGACCGCCTTTATCTTCGCGGCCAATCCAGTCGCCCATTAGTTGACCATTGTTGGTGTAGCCCTGACGCTGCATTTCTTCCCAGTACATGAAGCGTCCATTCTTGCTGGTGGCGACGGGCGGATCGGTGCTGACAGCTTCAACGCGGAGATCCAACTTTGGTGCGCCGGGAAAATGGGAGAGATAGATTCCGGGGCGCCAGGCGGCGCGGCGTGGAGCGTCGATGGGGGAGACGTCGTCGTGCACCTCTGAGTCAGAGTAGAGCGTGAGCCAGTTGCGCAGGTAGGGAAGGCGGTAAGAGAAATCGAATGCGCCAAAGCGCGCGCCGGGGTCCTGAGGGCTGTCTTTGACGGCGGCGGTGGGCGCACTGAGGTTGAAGAAACTGCGGAGAAAACTTTTGAGGTTGATGGGCTCGTGGCCCTTGCCTCCCCAGATGACGGTGCGCTCGAATCCGAATTCGAGGTCGCGGGTGGGACGGAAGCTGAGCTTTTCAAGATGCATCCATGGATCGCGGGGATAGACGTGGCCCTTCAACGAGCCGACCATGAACTCGTAGCGGAAGGGACCGGTGATTTTTGAGAGCAGCGGTACATTCAGCGGCTCGATGCGATTGATGTGGAGAGCATAGATATTTTCGGCATTATTGGAATAGGACATGGCGCCGCCAAGACCGGGACCCTGCCAGTCGTCCTGCTTGCCAAACGAGATGATGTGATTGAGAAGCTGCGCGGAGACGTAGGCCTCGAGAATGCGGCCGGTGGTTGTGGTTGCGATGGGGCCAGCGGGAATGGTGGTCTGCACGTTGTACGGCATCGCGGTGCAGGAGGTGCGATTGAGCCAGCAGGTTGGATTGAAGTAGTCCGTTGTTTGATCGACGGCGGCGAGTTGGCTAGAGAGCGTTGGCGAATAGCCGGCGGTTGAAGGGGCGCCTTGAAACTCGCCGCGAGCATAGAGCACGAACCGGCCCTCGGTGGCATAGCCTTCCACGCCGGAATAATTGCTGAGGCCGTTGGAATAGGGGCGACCATAATCGTTCACGACGGTTGAGCCGAGATGGAAGCTGTCACGCAAAGGCGTGCCGCTCATGCCGCGTGCGACGCTGTAGACCGATTCGACACGGACGGAATTCTTGAGCGGCGAGCAGGGACCGGCTGCGTCGTCGTTGAGTTCGTGCAACAGGGAATCGTAGATGCCTTCCGCTTCGCTCTCGCCGGGTGTTCCGTTCGAATCCTTGAGCAATTCGCCAGTCTGCTTCAACATGTGGCCCAGGCTCGCGCGCGTCCATGGGCGGAGGTTGAGGTAGATGGTATCGACGTAACCGAGGGAGTAGAGGCGCAGCACGGCAGGATAGACGAAACTGTCCACCGGAATGTACGGCGAACCCAACGCCTTGGATTCACAAGGGGCAGGTCGGCCCGTTGCTACCGTCGTCCCGGACTGTTGCCCTGCGAGGCTGCCCACAGCAGCGAGGGAAAGCAGCATGATGATGGACGTGCGGGATGCGAGGCTGGCTAGACGATTCGTTGTGTACATGCTCTTGTCTCCTGCGTGGAAGTTGTGAGCCATGGGGGGGCGGAGACGCGTTGCGTCTCCAGTTGGCTCGAGTTCAGTTTTCCTGCAATGGGTAGCGGAGTTCCCCGGAGGGCACACCGTTTTGAAGTGAACGGCAGATCATGTCACTCACCTGCTGCCAGGTAAGTAGTCTTGCGCGATCGGGCGGGCAGACAGTCTCCTGGAAAACATTCGAAAGAGCCCAATCAAAACTTTCTTCTGACAATGGATCGAAGATGTTGGACTCGGGCAGCAGTTCCGGAGCGCATCCGGCATATTTGGAACAGAGCACGGGAATGCCGGCCCACATTGCTTCGTTGACAACAAGCCCCCAAATGTCTTCGAGCGTGGGAAAGACAAAGACATCGGCGGATCGATACATCTGGTTCAGAACGTTTTGCGGCTGATTGGGAAGGATCTCAAAATGCTCAATGCCATTCTCTTGTGCCAAGGCGTACAGGCGATCGCGCTCGGTTCCCTGGCCAATAAGGATGAGAGAGAATTGCAATCCGCGTTTCGCGAGACGGCCGCAGGCCTCGATCAGTTTGTCCATACCCTTGCGGGGAACCAGTTGACCGACGGAAAGAATGACCGGGCGCTGAGCATTGTTGAATTGGCCGGTGGGCTTTGCGGGGACAACTTGAAAGGTCTCCTGCGGGACGCAATTTTGAATCTGCAAAATGCGTTCGCTGGGCACACCGATGCAGGCGAGATACTCCGTGGTGGTTGCGCCATAGCTGATCCAGTGCTTGATGAAGCGGGCAAAGAAGTTCCGCAGGTATTTCTTGGCCGTAGTGACATTGCGCTCGGAGTAGAGTGTTCCTCCCCACCAGACCCAGACGGGCACTCCGGCAAGCCAGCCGTAGGCGGCTGCGATGAGCGTGCGGAGGCCCATTTCATTGGAGATGATTGCCTCCGGCCTGAAGCAGAGCAACCAATAAACGAGACCCAAATTCAGGTGCAGATAGGCGGTGTCGGAGACGCCGTCGGCGCCGGTTCTCTTTCGATACGGAATCTGCAGTGTAAAGACCTTGCGGGCCTTGAGCGACTTGGGCAGATCAATTTTCCAGGTTCGATTGGGCTCTTTGCCTCCGTGCAACAGGAGGGTATCGAATGTGTCCGCGAGGGCGGCATAGATCGGCAACCGGTATGGAGCAACCGTATTTACAAGAATGGCGAGTTTTGTTTTGGTGTCAGGCATACGAATTCTCTATCGGCATCTGCGAGGCAGCATTGCATCGATTGAGTGAGGGAAGCAATCACGCGCCAGGAACTGGAGAGCACTCAGCCTTCAAGGACGTAGCTCTCGAGCGGTTCTTTCTCTTCCTTGGCAACGAGGACGGATTGGTAAATTCGGCGGAGGAGTGCGTAGTTGATGTCCGCTGTGTACTTTCGCTCGAATTCACGGCGAGCTTCGAGGCGCAATGGCTGGAGTAACTCCGGACGGGAAAAGGCCCACTCGATTTCCGAGGAAAGGTGCTGGCTTGAGCCGGCGGTGAAAAGCTTTCCGGTTTTGCCATCCGCAATGATTTCGCACATAGATCCGAGGCGCGATGCAAGGACGGGCAATCCGACAGCGAGGGCCTCAATCAATACGAGGGGAAGCGATTCGTACCAAATAGAAGGAAAGATGAGGAACGCGGCATCGGCCATCAGCCGAGAGACTTCATCCTTGCTACGCGATCCCAGCCATTCGATTCCGGGCACGGTCGAAGCGGCATCCTTAACAGTTGCGGCCATCGGTCCGTCTCCGACAATCTTCAAGCGGGCTCCTGCAGGGGCTTTCTTCCACGCTTCGAGAAGCACATCCAGCCCTTTTTCCTGTGAGAGCCTGCCGACAAAGAGGGCGTAGCCGCCTGATCCTGTACCGATGCCGGGATCGGAGTTTACGAAGTTTGGCTTGACGACGATGCGGTCTTCGGGGAGTCCGCCCTGAATAAACTTGTCGCGCGCGAACTCAGTAAGAGCAATGAATCGAGTTACTACGCGATCCCATGTTTTGAGGCCGCGATGAATGGCAAGCATGTTGACCAAAGCGGCGGTTGCCAGTTTGCTTGACTGGTAGCAGTTATGTTTGAGCGCGGGCCACGCGACGCGGCTTCCGAGGCAGTCTTCGCAGGGACGGCCGTCGCGAAGGAGCGTTGCAGCGGGGCAGTGCAAGCGGTAATTGTGGAGCGTTTGCACAACGGGAATGTTTTTCTCGTGGCATGCATAGTGAATGGAGGGAGACAAGCGTGGGAAGAAATTATGAACATGGACAACGTCTGGCCGGAAGGCTTGAATTCGGCTGCGAGCATGCTGAGCCGAAGAACGGGAGTAGATACATTCGGCTGCGGCTTGTGCGGCAGCGATCCATGTGACAATGCCATCGTTGTTTTCTTCGCATAATTCGACATCGTGCCCCCTGGCGCGGAGGAGCGCCATCTCGGAATGCACGACGTTGTCTTCGCCGCCGGCTTGCTGGTATCGATTATGGAAGAAGAGGATTCGCATTATTTAAGCCATTCGATTTCGCGAAAGAGAAGGTCAACGACCGGCGTTTTGGAGCAACCCTTTTGCTGGAGCGCGGCTTGAGGTAGTGATCCAAACCCAAGGAGGTTGGTTTGCGGATCGCGGCAAGTAAGTTTCTGGTCGAGAAGTCCAGCGAGGCTGGCTGGCAGGGGATCGCCAATGTTCATAGGGCTTCCCAGGAAGGTGGAGGGCGGCACGCATTCGCGAGAGGTGGCGAAATCCGCGCCGAATAGACAGTGCTGCAAATCGGATTGAAGCGGTGGTGCGCCTGCTGCACCTTCTTCTTTTCCCCAGAGTGAGTAGAGCCCGTCTTCCAAAGTCAATTGCGGTTCATACCAGACGAACGGGCCTTCGGAGAGATAGTTTGCGGCGAGACTGTACGAGGAAACAGAGCAGATGCGCAGATCCGCTTGCGACATGAACAAGAGGTCGCTGCACTCGGTTAGGCCTGTCTGCGTGAATTGCCCAGGGTTAAATCTGCGGACCGCTTCTTGGAAGTAAGGGCCGGGGCGATCGGTAAAAATATGGAACTGAATCCTGTCGCGAAATTTACGTTGGAGCTGTTCGCAAACCGACAGATACCAGTCGCCGGGGACGAGGATGTTGAATTTTCCGCGAACGCTTTCGCGAGGGTCCGGCTGCTGGAATCCATCGCCAGCGGTGCGCATGTGCACGGCGACGGTTAGTTTGCCAGGGTCGAGCGATGAGGTGATCTGGTGGAGGTTGGCGAGCGCATCCTTGCTGTTCAAAAGTTTGGCGAGAAGAAACTGGCGCGCGCTTCGGATGGAAGCGTAGCCTCCCCACATGCCTTCAACACTGACGATGTAAGACCTGGAGTTAGTGAGCCCTCTGCTTTGTGCCCACTGTTTCAACGCTACTCCAAAGTCGGCGCGGCCACTGGCGCGGAAGTCTTGTTGCGTGAAGGAATGGTGAGGCAGATGACGGAGTGCCTCTTCAAGCAGGAAATCGAGACGCGAGGTTTGGAAATTTCGGAAGTATCGGCGCGGGTTGAGTCCCCACGAGGGACCCACCAGGTGAGCGTCCAAAACCTGGCTGGCGATCCATCCCTTGGCCCATGGGAGTATTTCGTTCCCGAGGCCGGCACCGCGCTGCCCGTTTCTCTTTGCAACTACAAATCTCATGGGATGCATCCTGGAGGCGTTCTAGTTTTCTTTATGCGGCACACGAGGCTCCGGAGGTTCGAAGACTCATCGGCAGATAGTTGTTGAAGTTCTAGGCGTTTGTGAGGGCCGGGGAAGCGCTTAATCCGGACTGGAAGCGCAGACGGCTCGCGTAGCGTGATGGGAGGTGACCGGCATAGGAAAGCATGAAGGTAACTGCCTGGCGACCGAAAACGATGTGGCTCGCCGACCATATGGCCCAACCGAGGAGCGTCATGGAAAGTGCGAAGAGGACACCCAGGCGAAGTCCGGCGGCGACGTGCAAGGAGCGCAGCGATTGATCGGCACACCAGTTGATGGCGCCGAAGGCAGCGGAGAATCCGACTCGCTTGCTGAGGAGCATGAATGTTTCACCCCACGAGATGTTGAGCAAGCGGAAGGTGAATGCAGCAATCAACGCGAAACGCAGCAGCATGATGAAGAGCAGCGCCCAGGCAATGCTGATCAGGGAGAAATGCGCGGCGGTAAAGTAAGCGACCGCCGCGAGAGCGCAACTGATGGCTTGCGGCCAGAATTCCAATTCTGGGCGGCCCATGCCGCAGAGGATGGGACCAAGCAGGCAATGGACTCCGTAGAAAGGCATGGCGATCGCGAAGGGAATCATGAGGGGAATGACGCCAACCCACTTGTCGCCGTAGAGGCCCACGATGGTGGTGGCGGAGTTCATGGCAAAGGTTGCGTAGGCTGCGCCGAGGAGGCCGAAGACGATTCCCATTACGGCCAGCGTTAGATCGCGCATGAGCCGCTGGTTGTGCTGAACCTTGGCGGCAGATGAGAGAAGAACGGACTGTAGCGCAGTGACCACGGTGTTGACAGGTTGATAAGCGAAGTTGCAACCGCGTCCATACAAGCCAAGCGACGCAGGACCGAGACTCGATGCGGCAAGATTGTCGAGGTTGGAGTGTCCCCAGTTGACGAGATTGTTGGCGATGATCGTTCCGCCAAACGACGTGATGGATCGATCTGGAAATCCGAAAAGGGGAAGTAGCGTGTGACGCGCAGCGAGATACAGCAAGATGGAATTGAGAGTGCTTTGCGCAAGATACGCCAGCACCAGGCTCCAGACGCCTGCGCCATAAAGAGCAAGGGGAATTCCGATGACGAGGAATCCGAGCAGATAGCTTGCGAGCGCGGCATATTGAACGCGCTTGAATTTCATTTCGCGGCGCAGCAGCGCAGCGGAGACAAGGCCGGTGGACTGAATGAGGATGACCGCGGACATGGCGCGGATTACATTGATTGCAGATGGATCGTGGAATCGGTGTGCGATGAATGGAGCGAGGACGTAGACGAGCGCGGTTGTTAGAAGTCCTATCGTTACCTGGCAGGTGAAGGTTTTGCGAATTTGATCGGGAGTGAGTTGCGGCTTTTGGATAAGCGCCTGGCTAAAACCTCCATCGACGAAGAGATTGACGAACCCGTAGACTGTGCTGGCAATGATGACTTGCCCAAAGGGCCTTGGACCCAGAATGCGCGCGAGCACAATGCCGATGGCCACGGAACAGAGACTGGCGCAGACGCCGCCCAGGTAGTTCCAGCGGATTCCAGCAACGGCGGAAGCTGCGATATTGGGTGATTGGGATGGCACGGTTTCTCCAATGGGCCGCAGGTTAGTTCGAACAAGATACTTTGTTACGTAGACTGAAATTGGATCGCACAGTTACTGCTGCGGCAGTGCCATTCCGCCGCCCGCCTGCGTCCTTTTCCGCGAGAGCAGGCTTGAAATAATCGTCTTTAGATACGGGGAAGCAGCGTAGAAAGGCCATCGCCATCCATAGTGACGGCTAGTGAAGAGGCGCCACTCTGGAAAGGGAACCCCCTTGGGCGAAAGCAGATGCCGCCACCGCTGAGCAAATGCGATTTTGGGATCGCGCCATGAGCCGGCGCTCGAATTCGGGTTGCATTCGCCGGCATAACCGGGGATCAGCGTTACCTGGAAGCCGGCGCAGCTTGCGCGCAGCCCATAGTCGAGGTCGCCGAACTGGTGCCTGAAGCGCGACTCCAGATTTCCAAGGACGGCTGCAACCTGTTTGGGGATGAGTGCGAAGTTTGCATTCATGGTGTCGCAGAGGGATGCGGAAGTTTCGTGGGGTTGCACCTTTTCAAACTTGATCGCCCATCCACGCGTGCGCATAGAAATGCCGCCGTAACTGAGGTCTCCCGTTTGGTGAGATCTTATGCTGCCCACCACAATCGCTGGAGAGCCGGACTGTTGCAGTGCTGTCGCACAGGCAATTGCGCGTGCGACAGCGTCCTTGTAGAGGATGGTGTCGTCGTTGAGCAGAAGATAAGCATCAAATGATTCCATCAGGGCAGTCGCGAACGCCTTTCGCATACCGCCATTCCAAAAGAGACTGCCATCGCCATCGAGGACTCGAACCTGAGGGAACATGGAACGAACCGCATCCCCGGTGCCGTCTGTAGATCCGTCATCCACAAGGATAACGGCAAGCTGAAGATCTTCCGGCGTCTCCTGGAGGAATAGCGACTTGAGCGAAGCCAGGGTTGACTCGCGGCGATTGAATGAAGTGATCAGTACGGCAAGACTGTGAATCGACATGGCGGCTCCGAGTTACTCTGCAAAGCTGGGCAGGGCTTCCAAAGACCAGTCTTCCGCAAAATCCTGCTGCGGCTCTGCAGCAGGAGCGTGCACTTTTAGGGCGATTGCATTGGCGATGCCGATGAGAGCATAGGCATGTGGCTCGATGCCATAGGTGACTCCGTATACGAGAGTCATGAAGACGATGATTCCCCATGCGGATGCAGAGGGGTAAACGGCAGTGGGATCGAGTTTCGATATTCGCCACAAGCGGGAAAGCGGGCGTATGGCAAAGAAGAACATGAAGACGGTACCGAGGACACCTACCCTCAGATACTCCTGGATGTACTCGCTATGAGGAGCCACGCCGACATATCGGTCGGATACCGGGTCGATGCGCCAGAAGCCGCTTCCCATGCTTTTTCCAAGAGAAACCGTGAGTGCATTCTGATCGTCGTCGAAGAGGAGTTCTTTCCATCCGTTGAGGCGCCATTGCAAAGTCTGTGAACTGGTGGCCGACTCAGAGAACTGCGTCGTGCCTGCAAGTCCATCCGCGGTGCTCCCATAAATTGCGAGGACAGCAACGGCGACGGTTGCAACCAGAGCCGCGGGCAGGAGACGGCGGAAGAGCCTTGCATCGATGAGCGGGAGAGCGAGGGCACCGGCCAGAATCATGACCCACACGGTCCGGTGACGGAGATAGATTGCCGTGGCCACAAACATTACAGGAACAACCTGGTAGAGGAGGCCTGTTTTCTGATATCGATTCCAGGCTAGGGAGATGAAACCACAGACGGCGAGGGCGGCGGCTCCTGTTGCAGGCAAATAGCGGCCGTCAACGGCAACGGAGGACGAGTCAGCCCATGCATTCATGCCAAGGGGAAGACCGGCGGCGGCGAGGGTCGCAACCGCAGCCAGAGCAGCGCCAAAATAGAGATAGCTCATGATGTATCGCCGGACCGACGTGCGATCGGTGGGCGCGGTGAGGAAATAGAGAGCGGCAACAATCGGGCCGACAAAAGATCGTGATTCGTTCGCTGCAGCCAATATGCCATTTGCGTAGAACCCTCTTGCAAGGCTTACGGCGACGAGCAGAAGGTATGCCACGGCAAGAAAGCGTGTGAGGTTGATGGACTTTAGCGTGCGAAATGTGCGAATGATGCCGGCGGCAAGCAGACATAACGAAACCGCATCGAGAGGATCGAGATGGATTCCGCCGAGGACCTGACTCGTAGGTCCGAAGGCGATATGAAAGAGCTCCGCGACAAGAAGGCTCACGAGCCCCCAATCGACATGGACGGATAGAAGATAGACGTAAAAGACGACAAGAGCAAAGGCCGCGAGTGTCAAGAAGATTGTCATGGCGCCTCATTGTTGAAGTTGCAAAGTTGATGAAGATCGAGGAGACGGGCGAGCTCAATGGAGCTCATGTATACGAACCGTGAAGTACCGTTTCGGTAGTGGCGTTTTGGAGAATGCTGGAATACTGGGCTTCGTACCGGCTGATGACCGCGCTCAAGCGGTATAGCGAAGAGGCACGGTCGAAGCCGCGCTGGGCCACTTGCTCTCGAAAAGTTTCGTCTCGCGCAACACGAGCCATTGCTTTGGCGATGGCCGATGGATTTGTTACGTCGACGAGGATGCCACTGTTGCCGCCATCCAACATCTCCTGCATCCCCGATGTCTGTTTTCCAGCGATGAATACTTTTTTAAGCGCCATTGTTTCGAGCGCAGTCATTGAGAAAGCTTCGCTGAGAGATGGATGTACAATGACGTCAATCTCCGCTGCCACTCGGGTCAGCAAGTCTGTATAGTTCATGGGGCCGACAAAGCTAACACCCGTATTGAGGCCATTGCCAACTGCCCATTGCTCGGCTGGACCGCCGGGCCCGTAACCAACGCCAAACATGTGAAACTCAACGTTTGGAACCTTCGATCGGACGGCGCCAAAGGCCCTAAGAGCGGCTTGCGCATTCTTGGCGGTTGTCCATCCCTGGAGAATGGAAGCGAATTTGATCGCGTCGCCAGCTTGCCTTTTCTGCGGCGCACCGAATTGAAACATAGAATCGGGCAGGCCATTCGGGATGACCGTGATGTTTGCTCTGGGATTCAGATAGCGTTTGAAGTGCGAGGCGGCATCGTTGGAGACAGCGGTAAAGTGTTCTCCTCGCATTGCGACCTGGTAGGCCATTAGCAGCCTCGCGGCACGATGAAAGTCCCGAAAATTCATCAAAACTTTCCACGGAAGATCGTGAATGGTAATCAGCGTAGGAATTCCAGAAACGAGGGCCGCCAATGCAAATTGATAGGTCCAATGCGCGTGAATGACCTGGCAACGGTCCTCCGACATCATCTCCCTCAACTGCTTCCGTTCAAAAGCAAAAAGATCTCGACCCGTGCCGCCGTGACGCTGTTTGGCTATTCGAATGGTGAGACCTTCTCCGCGAAAAGTTGTTGGCGCGTCGATCTCGCGCGAAGTGGTGTAAAGGAAGACATGGTGGCCGCGTTTCATCAACTCCTGGACCCAATCGCTCGATGGAGCAAATTGGTAGCCAGGCGGGAGACGGTCGCCGTCGTCCACCAGATGACGCAGGAGTTGAAGGGATACCGGAGATGCAAAGCCAAGATTCATGTTTGCTTCCTACCGGGACACAGAGAAGGTTGGGTTATCGAGAGGCTGGAAGCCCGGATAAGACTGGCTACCGTCTAACTCGTTTGGAAGGAGCATGCGAATTACCCGGCATGGGTTGCCTGCGGCTATGCAGTTAGCAGGAATGCTTTTTGTAACAATGCTGCCAGCGCCGATGACGGAGTTATCGCCCACAGTAACTCCTTTGAGTACGATTGCGTTGGTTCCGATGAAAGCGTTTTTGCCGATTCGAACCGCGGCAACACCGATCGTGGTGGGCGTATGTCCGGAACGAAGGGCGGGTTGAAGGGAATGGAAGTCGGTGTCCGCGATGGTGACGTTTGCGCCGAGCATGGTATCGTCGTCGATCTCAATGTAACTGGCTGCGCAAATGGAGCCACCGGAAATGCCTACGCGGTCGCCGATCCTGATCCGCGCACCGGCTGCAAGAGTTTTGAGTACGACGGGATGATTGACTCCGAGAGCTGTGGCAAAGGATTTTGAGACGAGCCGGACGCTATGCCCAACAACGATTTCACTATCGGGATGGCGTTCGATGATGGGCACCCCAATTACGTCGAGACCGCGCTCGATGACGATGCCTGACGCCTTGAGCGCGGCTCGTCCGAGAAGACGAGCAAACGCGAAGCGAAAAGTTCGCGCAGGATCGAATGCTCGTCGTGTGGTCAAGGCGTTTCTCCGAGAAGGTTGGTTGAATGGTGTGAAAGAGGAATCAGAGCTAAGGCGCGCGATAGATTGCGGCCGATGTGGCGGCGCTGAGAACGTTGGAGCCGTTGATCAAGACTGCCTTCCAGGTGCTGACTGGTATATAGAGTGCATCACTTGGCTGGAGCTGCAAGGAAGCGGAATCTCCCGTCTCCATGCGTGAAAGCGGCACTTTGAACTGCGTGACGCCGGTGTCTTGTTTACGAACAACGAGAGCCCAGCGATCGGATGCCTGGAGCGTGGTTCCTCCCGCCAGAGAAAGCGCCTGGATGACGCTGAGGGAGCCGCCGTTGACCATGAGATAGCCGCCGGGACGGTTCACCGCACCAAGAACGTAGATGATGCCCGCCCTGTGAACGACCACCGTGTCGCCAGGCTCCACAACGGTGCTTTGCAGCGGGGTTGAATCTCCGCCTCTCGCGTACTCGACATGATGGCTGTCGAGACTGCCAGTGCTGGTGGGGTGCTGAACCTCAATTTCATCACCGGCCTCGATGGTTTCGCCGCCAGCCATCGCGAGGACATCTTCCAGCGAGGCGGGTGCGAGCAACTCGATGCGGCCCGGGCTCTGGACCTCACCTACGACAGAGATATTCCTAGAAGCGAATTCGAGAATGTTCAGTGTGACCTGGGGGTCTTTGAGGATCTGCTGATCCACAAGCAGTTTGGCAATCGTGCTTTGGGCTTCGGGAACCGTTTCGCCTTCAAGATGAACAGCGCCAATGAGGGGAATGGTGACAGAGCCCTTTGCGTCGATGCGCAATTGCGAAGACATCTCCGGGGTGTTGTAGATCTCCATGTCGAGCAGGTAGCCTGGGGCGAGAGTCAGTTTCTCGAAACCCGCTGGAACCGCAGCTACTCCTGCCTGAGTTAGTTGCCGAGGGCGCTTCATGCCACCGCTATCTCCCGCGTTGACGTTTGCGGTGACGAGAGCGGGCGATTGCTGGCAGAGCCCGGAAACGGGCGACAAGGCGCCGAGCAGGAGGACGGAAAGCCCGGCCAGTTTAGTTGCAGATGGACGGTTTGTATTAAGCTTCTTCAACATAGTATCCACTCCCTTTTCCGTAGTAGCCGTAGCCGGAATAAGATCCGGCATGAGCGTTCAGAGCATTGACGACGACTCCAAGTGCGGGCGCGCCCGTTGCTTTCATGAGTGACAGGCTTCTCTGCAATGCACGCCGCGTGGTCTTGTTGGAACGCAGGACCACGACGTATCCGTCAATATGCGATGAGAGCAACTGTGCATCGGTGACCAGAAGCACGGGTGGACTATCGATAAAGACGTAATCGAAGTTTTTCCGCATCTCATTCAGGAGATCGACGAATCGCTTTGAGCCAAGCAGCTCAGAAGGATTCGGTACGTGAGGGCCGGCCGGCAGCAGAAAGAGGGAATCGAGGTCCGGGAATTTCTGCAGTGCATCCTGGTAGTGCATCGAGCCACTAAGGCAATTGCTTAGGCCGACTGAATTTGTGCAACTGAATGCGGTATGTGCCTTTGGGCGACGGAGATCGGCGTCGAGATAGAGGACCCTGTCACCGCGAATTGCAAATGCTGCAGCGGTGTTCAGACAGGTGGTGGATTTTCCCTCTTCCGGTGAGCCGCTCATGATCATCATGACTTTTGGCGGATTATCAATACGGCTCAAGAGAAGGCTGGTTCTAAGCGTTCGATACGCCTCCGAGATGTGGGACCGCGGCGCCCGTAATAGCCATGAGCCTGCGCGAGTTTCCACGAGATCGTGAGTCTTCGATCCAATTCCATACTTTCCGGTTACGCTTTGCTTTTGCGTGAAATCCGGAATGGCTCCGATGATCGGAAGTGCGGTGATCTGTGCAACCTGTTCCGGCGTTTTGATCGAATCATCGAAGTAATCGCGCAGGAAAGCCGCTATGAGACCAAAGACCAGGCCGAGCATACCGCCAAGCCCCATGGAGAGTGTTGTTCTGGGTGAAGAAGGCTGAGCAGGAGTGCGAGCAGGATTGACGAGGGTAATGTTTGAGGCCTTCATCCCAGCGGTTACGCTTGCTTCTTCCAGCTTCGAATAGAGGTCCTGGTAAATCTGCCGATTCGAGAGGGCTTCTTCCTGCAGCGAGATCAACTGATCCGCTTTCGCCGAGACGTGGTTGACTTCCTGCTCTTGTGTCCCAATCTGCTGTTGCAAGCCGTTTTCCGCGAGCACTGCAAGGCTCAGGTCGTTTTTCGTCCGTGTGCGAATTCGGTCCAATTCCTGACGAATCTGATCGCCGGTGGCGTCATACTGATTTTGCAGTGCGATGATGGTCGGATTCTTGGCGCCGTATTTGACGCTGGAAGCTGCAAGCTCAAGTTTCAGACGCGACTGCTGTTGGCGTAGGTTCTGGAGCATAGTGAGGTCTGAGCTGCCTGGCGAGAGGACTGAGTCAGCGGCCGGTCCACTTACGAGCGAACTCGATCCGATTCCTAGAACGACATCAGGATCCTGAGTTGAGGCCATGCGATAGATTGCTTCCTTCGCGATTCTGGAGACCTTGGCGCTAGTCAAGTCTCGATTGAGCTCGAGCAGACGCTCCAGAGGCACGTTGTCCGACGCTGTCACCGGGCCGGCTTCACCGTTCTTGCCACTCACGGTGGAGATGGTCATGCCGGTGAGCCCTGAGTCGCGCTGAAACTGGTCAACCCTTGCCTGACTTGAGGCAACTTTGTCTTTCAAGTCGGCCAGTTCGTTGGTGAGCCAGGAAGACGCACGCGAGGATGCCTGGTAGCGGGCCTCTGTGTATTCACTCATATAAGCATCAACCACCGCGTTCGCAATGGCTGTGCTTCTTTCCGGATCGGTGTCAGTGTAGGTGACATCGATGAGGCGGGTTCCCTTGATCAGGTTGACGCGCAGCCTGGATTTGAACATGTGGAGCAGGCGATCGCGCTGGGCAGCGGTTCTCACGATTGGCGCGCTGGAATCGTTGCCTGGAGCGGAAGCCTTGGTGGTGCCGGCGGGAGCCTCGGCATACGGAGGTACGTCATCGAGCTTGAGCTTGTCGATGACCCGGAGCGCCGTATTGTCGCTCGTGATGACCGACTGCTCGGTGAGCAGATCCATGTTGGCTTCGTTTTCGCCACCGAGTCCTGAAGCAATACCGGACAGGTCGACCATCCCCAGCTCGTTACCGTTGTCCTTGTTTACTTCAATGGTGGCGGTGGAGCTGTATTGCTTTTGGGAGAAGACCAACAGTACGGCGGCAAGCCCAATTCCAAGCAGGAAGGCGAGGACGATAATCGTTCTTCGCCTGCGAAGGATGGTGACAATCTCTCTTAGATCGAGGTCGCCATCCGGGGAAGAGCCCGAGACGGAGAGGTTTGTGATGGTTCTAGGCAGAGATGAAGTTGTCAGGATGGACGACATGATGAGTTCTTTCCTCGCGTTTCAAGTTGGGATACCAAAGCAATCAGTGACGGTACGTACCTCGTCCTTCACTCGATGTAAACTTGCAATCAAATGGGAACAACTGTCTCCGATGTGGTGGCCCGGGGTTTGAGGAGACTAATGAGCCGCGTGAGCCGGCTACTCCGATTTACGGGCGCGGCCGGCTCTTGTTGATAACTTCAAACTTCCGCGGCTAATGCGAACTGGAGAGCCTCGGCGCCGCCCTTCAAGCGAGTTTCCAACTCGAACATGTCGGACTCGACCATGATCTGGACCAACTCTTTGAACATGACCGTTGGTTCCCAGCCCAGGGCCTTGCTTGCCTTCGAGGCATCCGCAAGAAGGAAGTCGACCTCGGCCGGCCGGAAGTAGCGCGCGTCAATTTCCACGAATTCGCGCCAATCCAGCTCAGCGTATGCGAACGCGAGCTCAACGAACTCGCGAACCGTGTGAGTTTCCTCGGTGCCGATGACGTAATCGTCGGGTTTGTCCTGCTGAAGCATGAGCCACATGGCGCGAACGTAATCGGGTGCGTATCCCCAATCGCGGCGCGCATCCAGGTTGCCCAGGAAGAGCTTGTGCTGCAAACCGTGCTTGATGCGTGCGACGGCGCGCGTGATTTTGCGAGTGACAAAGGTTTCGCCGCGACGCGGGGATTCATGGTTGAAGAGAATGCCGCTGGAAGCATGAATGCCATAGCTCTCGCGATAATTGACCGTGATGTTGTGCCCGAATACCTTTGCGCAGGCGTAAGGGCTGCGGGGATGGAGCACAGTGGTTTCGCTTTGTGGCGGCGGGGCATTGCCGAACATCTCACTCGACGATGCCTGATAAAACCGGCTCTTAACGCCGGTGAGCCGCATGGCCTCAAGCAGGCGGAGAGTGCCGCTGGCTACGACGTTGGCGGTGAACTCGGGAACATCGAAGCTGACCTTCACATGGCTCTGTGCGCCCAGGTTGTAAATCTCGTCCGGCTCAATGTCATGTAACAGAGAGCAGAGGGAGCTTCCATCCGTGAGGTCGGCAAAGTGGAGGAAGAAGCGGTTGTCGGTCTCGTGGAGATCCTGAAAGATGTGGTCGACGCGGGCGGTATTGAAGCTCGACGAGCGGCGCTTAAGGCCATGTACCTCATACCCCTTTGCAAGAAGAAGCTCGGTCAGGTACGAGCCGTCCTGACCAGTGACGCCAGTAATGAGTGCTTTTTTCATGGGAGAGTAGGGTCCTTTGTGATGAGGATGATTGTTATTGCCGAAAAATGAACGAAATGTTTCCGCCTCTCTTGCTCAGGCGGGCTGGTTGCGTGAAGCTCGTACTTAAACGACAGGAAGACCCACGTTAGAGCACGCCGGGCCGGGCCTCGGCGCTCAACCTGCGAACACCGAGGAATTGGAGACCGATGTTCCAGATGAATCCTGGAACACAGATGAGATAGCGCTTCCACAAACGGCGGGGTTCCTGCACGAGGCGATGAAGCCATTGCAGGCCGGCGTCCTTGAGCCACTTTGGCGCCTCTTTGACGCTGCCAGAATGAATGTCAAATGCAGCTCCCACTCCGACCATCAACTTGGTTTCGAGACGTCCACAGTACTTTGCCATGAATCGTTCCTGTTTGGGAGACCCAAGACCGACCCAGAACACGTCGGGTGTTGCCTGCGCCACCAGATCTTCCAGTTCGTCTTCCTCTGAACGAGTTAATGGCCGGAATGGAGGCGTATAGGTGCCAGCGATCGCGATGCCGGGAAACTTCTGCTGTAACTCAGCGACGAGACGATCGGCGACTCCAGGTTTGCCGCCAAAGAAGAAGTGGCGATATCCTCGCTCGACAGAAACGCGGCACATTTCCATCAGGTAATCCGGGCCATAAACGCGTCTCATGTTCTTGTGGCCTTGCAAGCGGCCCACCCAGACAAGCGGCATTCCATCTGGGGTGGTCATGTAGGAGTTGTTGAGGATTGCACGGAAGCCGGCATCCGACTGCGCTTCAATTACTGTGTGCACATCGGTGACACAAACGTAATGCCGATCGCGTGATTTGATGAGTGAATCGCTGAGCTCGAGAGCGTCATTCATGTTGATGACGCTGATTCCAACTCCGAGGACATTGGTGCGATGCACGAGCGGTCGGTCGGTTTTGACTGCTTGGTTAACTTCAGACTGGCTTTTCATAGGCACCTTTGGAATGAAGAAAAATGGATGGATTCGTGCGCTTAGAGAGCCGGGTTGGCGTTCTGTCAGACCCGAGTTGATTGCTTGCGGCGAAGAACGGAATTAAACGCCGTGCATCGCGAAGAGAACCGTATGCAACAGAATCGCGAAGTCCATGAAGAAACTGCGGTGTTGAATGTAGTACAGGTCGTACTGCATGTTCTCGTGAATTTGAAACGCCCTGTCGGCGCTGAGTTGCCAGATTCCTGTGATTCCGGGAATGACGCGGAGCCGCTGGCGATGAGAGGCGCTATATTGCTCGACGATGAAGGGCATCTCCGGGCGTGGCCCGACCAACGACATGTCGCCGATGATGACATTGATCAACTGGGGAAGCTCGTCGAGGCTTGTGCGACGGAGGAAGCGGCCCATTCGAGTGATGCGCGGGTCAGAGGAGTTCGTGGGAGAGAACGAATACTTCGGTGCGTTGACATACATGGAACGGAATTTGAAAAGAGTGAACGGCTTGCCGTCCTTGCCAACGCGGAGCTGCCGGAAGAAGATGGGGCCTGGGGACTCGAGGCGAATCAAGAGGGAAAGAACGAGCCAGAGAGGAACGAAGAGAAGTATGAGGACAGATGCGGAAACCAGATCGAAGAGCCGCTTGGCGAAGTCATATTGCCATTTGATCGCGGGCTTGCCGAAAACATTGAGCAGAATGCCATCCATATCGGCGTATTCCGTCCAGCGTCCGGAGGAAACCGCCTGGCTGGCGACGTAGGCAAAGCGTACACCGGCGGCCTGTGCGGCATTTGCAGCGCCTGTGAATTTGTCACGTCCGAGGTTTGGAATTGCGATGATGAGTAACTCACAGCGAAAGCTGCGAAGTAACTCGGGAGTTATGGGTCCGGCGATGACGTTGACGGACCGGCCACGGCGGTAGGCATACTCGAAGACTTCATGCCCTTCGATGTCCGGATTGTCATCGATCATCGCAACCGGTTTGAGCCCCAGCTTGGGAGAGCGCAGCAGGACGGACAAGATGCGCCTACCACTGTTGCCGGCACCATAGATAAGGACGCGCTGCACGTCTATATTGCGAGCACGGAGCGCTTCGACTCCGACGAACAGCAATTGCTTCTGGATAATTTGCAAAGCGGGTATGCTGAGCATCGCAATCAGGAACACCCAATGAGCCAGGAATTTACTGGCGAAAAGTGTGACCGGCAAGATGAGCAGGAATGCCTGGGCCGATACGTGCAGGGTCCGCTCAGTTTCCTTGATTCGCAGCAGGCCGTTTCCTGGGCGATAAGCGCCGTCACGGTCAAGCAAAATCAAAAACAGGACGCCCATTGCAATTGATACGGCGCTGAGTGTAGTGAAGCTGTAGTGCGCTCGCTTGCCGAGGTTGAGAAAGTGATACGCAGCATAACCGCCGAAGACGGCGATGATGACGGTCATCCAGTCCGCCACTATTTCCGTGGCGGTTAAAATGCGTTCAAAACGGTTATGGATCGAGACTTCATGTTCGGCGGACGGATCGACTTTCGTGTCCGCATTGAGCCCGATATAGGCATTCGAATTGTCGACCCCGATGGAACTCATTGAGATTTGCTCCTCTAGGCGCCTGTCTGGCTAGCGACTAAATATAAGTGATTCGATTAGGAAAAAAGTTGTGTTAATTCGAAGCAGGAACGAGGACGTTGAGCCAGAATTCCGAGAACTCATCAATCGCGTCACGCCCACCCAGTTGCGTGAAGCGGCCGCCCTTAACGAGCTTGCAGAGCTCGGGATGGGCGATGACTGTTAGTCCAATTGCCGCGGTTGCAATTGCGGGGTTGAGATTGCGAACTTTTCCATCTTTGATGTTCCTGGCCAGATAGCTGGAGATGACTGTGAAGAGTGGACCGAGATGTTCCATGCAGACTTCCTCAGCGGGGCCATGCATTTCCAGAAGGGCAACCGCAATGAGTCGCATGAGTTCAGGAGCGAACGTTACAACATCCACGAGCATGCATACGATTTCCGGAAGCATGACTTCGGGCGAGGCGTTCACAGCGGACCGGTCGAGCAATGTGATTCGAGGCTTGATGGAGCTGAAACAGGACTGCAGAGCAGACCAGAATATGGCGTCTTTGTGTTCGAAGTATCTAAATACAGTCACCTCGCTAACATCAGCCAGCCGTGCAATTTCGCGAGTTGTCGTTCCGTGGAAGCCTTGTCGAGAAAATAAGGCCACAGCGGCCTTGATAATTCTGGACTGGACTTCCGGAGGCCTGGTCGTAACCATGAGTTGGAATCCTTTCGACGTGCGAGACCGATCTACCACGGCTGGGAACTGAACCGCGTTGAAGAGCTTGTAAATGTGTTGGGTGGCGTAGTATGCGTGCGATAAATCGGAAGTTCTTGAAGAGGTCTACGGCTTCGCCCGCTATGCCGGGACTGGTTCGAGTTCCTCAGCGGCCACTTCAACAGCGGCGCTTTGATTAATGAGGTCAAGAGTCAGGACGAATCGCAGGCTGTTCTTTTTCCGGACCAGCACACCTTCAAGGCCTTGCATCGCACCATTTTTGATACGGACCTTCTCACCGACTACGAGGTCTGTGTATGGCTCAACGTTTTCCTTGCACAAGCCTGACCGCAAGAAGTCAATTTCCGCATCCGGGAGCGGAAGTGGTCCCTTATGATTCCCGATGATTCTGCGAACGCCGGGTGAACGGAGAACCGTCGAGTGCTCCGCCGCGCCGATTCTCACAAACATATAGGTGGGGAACATCGCCTGCACGATTGTCTTGCGCTGGCGGTTCTTCCAGACGCGAACGCTTTCGTATGTGGGAACGAACGATTCAATCTGACAAGCATCGAGATGCCGCGCTGCAGACTGCTCGTTTTGTGCCAACGTGAAGACCGCGTACCATTTGCGTTCCGTATGGGCAGCATGCGTGTGATGGAGCGTCCGCACGGACTGCCGAGGAACGGAATCGTAATCTTGTGAATTGAGAGTTGGCATTCTACCGTTCTCCGTTTCAGCAAACCTGGATTCATTCGCTTGCTTGAGGTCCCTGATTTTGACGCAGGGCTTCGCCATGTGTGACTTAGCAGTCTCACTGAAGGCTGAGTCACAGGGATCAATCGCCGGAGGGAGTGCCCCCGATGAAAGTGAAGCAACAACTAAGTTCTTTCGATTTGAACAATTCCAGGGAGAGGGAAGCAGTGGCTAACAATCAAGATTGCGCTCAAACGGCGTCAATATTGAGTGACAAGTAACATTTGCCACCTTTAGCTAAGTGTGTCGTCATTCCGCGTTACAGTCAATGCAATCGGTGAAGTCGGATTGTAACGAAAGTAACTGCTTGCTAAATTAGTGTGGCATCGAACCTGCTTTTTCATCTGACGCTGAACGTTTGCGGAAGATAAAACTGCAAGTTCTGGGAGTATATCGTCACATGGAGCGCACAATTCCAGCTCGTCGGCGGACAAATCGACGATGGCTGCGTATGTGTCTGCTCACTAAAGCGATGTAGCCGGGATGAAGGGCCTGGTTGTGTATGGGCTAACTAACACGGAGGGCTGGATTGTTCGATGAATCCATTACGAAAGTGTGCAAGAATTCGCGCAGAGGTCATATTCTCTTCGCAGTCGACGATAAAATCCGACCATGAGTGCTCAGACTAGACGTTCCCCGTGCAACAGAAGGAAAGCCCTGCAATTACGAATCGGCCTTACCTGTTGAGGAAATGGACTCAGTCTGCAAATGAGAAATCAATGAGAAGACTGGCAATTGAGGTGTTTAGCGATCTGAGCAGTGCAATCGCAGGATGCTCAAAATTTCTCTGGTTTCGCGCAAGCTGGTGAAGGTGGTTGCAACAGGCACGAATGGCTGACAGGCCGGTCATCTCTGTCGCCATGTACGACGAGGCCTGGGAAGCGAGTCGAATTTGCGAGCTCGAATCTGGAGCATGCAGATGCTCCAGACTCATTCTCGAGAGAAGAAGCTGTAATGCAGTGGCATACGTGCCGATAGACAAAGTCAGCGCTCTGGATCGAAGAAGCGCGATAGTTCGGCAGTTATTTTTCCCAGATCAGATTTTGTTTTGCCGGCCATTTTCTTGGTGTCTGTGTTTCAAACCAAGTTCCCCGCTGGTTGACTTGATACGCTCTCATTTCGAGACGAGCCCTACTTAGGAGATTCCAGATGCGTTCGAAGATAATCACAATCATTTTTGCCTTGGCACTCTGCGGACGTTGCATGGCTCAGGTTCAACCAGCCGCAGTAGGAAGCACTTCGAATTTCAGCGTCGGTGGCGGATTCGACTACTGGCAGGGCGATTGGAACGGAGTGACCAGGTTTGGCCCCGCGTTGTGGGTCACGGACCAGCTCTGGCACGGGTTGGGAGTGAACCTCGAGGGCCACTCGATGATCCTTGGCGGGGGCCCCCCATCGCCGAAGTACAAGTATTTTGTTGGTGAGGGCGGGGTCATCTACAAGATTTACAAATATCGGCGTGTTACTCCTTTTGCGAAGGCGGAGATGGGTTTCGCCGCATTCAGCTTCCCGCACAGCCCCAAAGCGACCTACACCCACGACACACGCAATACGTATGCGTTGGGCGGCGGAGCAGAGTTCGAAATGTCGCGACGCCTGTGGGTACGCGTGGACTATACGTACGATTATTTTCCGAATTTCTACGGCGAAGTGAGCCACCTTCATCACACCATGAATCCGAATGGAATATCGTTTGGGCCTACCTGGCATTTCCGGTAGAGGCTGACTCGCAGTTCGACTGGTTCCAAGAAATCGCCTGACATCGCGGATACGCGCGATGTCAGGCGATTTTTGCGTTTGGCGGGGGCGTGGTGGATAGCAGGAGATGAAGGCGTGAAGTGAGCTTCTTTCTTTCCCACCCATTCGCCAGAAAGAAGGCGAATGTATAGGGCACGGGGTGAGGCTGCGGTGCGGCGAGGGGTGAAGTGGAGCTTTCCTCTGTCCCACCCATCCGCCAGAAAAAAGGCGAATGGATGGGGCACGGGGCTCCCGGCACGAGGGGGAGTTGGTTCTTTCCCAGGTGCCCAAGGGCAAGGCACCTTGATGGGATAAGGACGAAGGCTTCAGCGATCCATTAGGCTTTGGTTTATTGAGGACCAGGGCTTTGGATCAGGAGAAGCCTTCTATGAAGATTGTAGGATGTGATTTCCATCCCGCGTG
>Ga0302320_10005537_pt1 | contig 28283 bp, 45 predicted proteins | sample Bog_T0_3_FD_202130 | JGI IMG/M metagenome (GOLD analysis project Ga0302320, IMG submission 202130) | Peat permafrost microbial communities from Stordalen Mire near Abisko, Sweden - Bog_T0_3 | ecosystem: Environmental > Terrestrial > Soil > Wetlands > Peat | place: Sweden: Abisko, Stordalen Mire...
TTCACGATTTTTTATCAGAAGTGTGTGGACTTGAATTCGAGACGAAAAAACTAACCGGCTTATGGCTCGTTGCGAAAAACGCAGGTTGGTTTTTGCCCCATGAAAAAATTTGTTGGATTTCCGAACGCCCCACGGTATTGCGGCGAAACGATGATGGCAGACTCCATTGCGAATCCGGGATGGCATTGGCTTACCCTGACGGATGGGGAATCTATGCACTGAACGGGATCAGGATGCGGGAAGAGCATATCATGACCCCGGCAGAGAAACTTAATCCTGGCGAAATTCTTTTGGAAAAAAATGTCGAGATTAGGCGTGAGTTGATTCGTAAAATCGGAATTGAAAGATTCCTGCAAGTTTGCCCACACAAAATGTTACACAAATCAGGAAACTACGAATTACTTTCGCTCAGTCTTTCCGCCGAAATATCGGATGCTCGATTTTTGAAAATGGTTAATCCGTCGATTGGATGTTACCATGTCGAAGCGGTTGCCCCTGAATGCAACACAGTGCAGCAGGCGATCAACTGGAGGGCTGGAAACATCAACCAAGAGTGGACGCCAGAGGTGTTGACTTAAAAAAGAATTGACAACGGAACCGCTTTCGTTAAATTAACCCCCGAATGAAAAGTAAATTCGCATCGCAGCTTGGAAAATTGGCCGCAGGGAAACCCAAGACCATGACCCCGGCAGCGATGCTTCAGCGGAGAAAAGCCGCCAAAAAACCAAGAAAGAAAAAACCATGAAAAAAATAATCCTCGCACTATTCGCCGTCACAGCCCTTGCTTTTTCGGCGTGTTCAACAACACAAACCGCCAAGGTCAACGCTGCCGCCAGCACCATCGCTAAAGACGCCGCCGCAGTCCAGTCCGCGCTGGCGACCAACGCGCCGGTAATCAGCAACGCCGCCGCCAACACGCCGGGACTGTCCGCAAAAACACAAAAGCAGATTTCCGCCGTGACAGCGGATGCAGCCGCCTACGCCGCTGACGCGCAGCTTTTGGCGCAGATTGTGGCAACATTCACGACCCCGATCACCAGCGGAACTTAACCCGTGAAAATTTTGGGGAATACAATGCGGTCAGCAGCGGCTATCGTCGCGCTGGCCGCTTTCACTGTATCGGCAGAGCCGCTACACCAGACCGCCCCGGCGTCAACACCCCGGTTTGAGGTGAAAGCCTCCACAGCGAAGCCACAGGCGCAGGAATCAGGCATCTGGAGGAACATCGGCAACACGTTTTTGATGTTGGCACGAACGTTCTTGCCAATCCCTAAAGACGTAATCGTCAGCGGACAGGCATTCACCCCATCCTTTCACGCACAGATTGATTTTGGCGCCCCGGTCAATGGGGTGTCCACAACGGGAAGCAATGGCAAGCGATAAAAAAATCCATGAAAGCAATCGACATCATCATCAACAAACCCTGGCTTCACACAAACCACGCATGCGCTGACGGCATCCTCTGGCTTAAGAATCACACCGGGATCGGCGCGAAGGCCGGCGACATTTTGCGCGACGTGCTGACAGACGAAAAGTGGGATTATTTCTGGTGGTTGGCAGTCCGGTTGATGACGCGCCCGCAAAAGGTTGAGTTCGCCATTTTTGCGGCGGAACAAGTCATCGCCATCTTTGAAAAGAAATATCCGAACGACGACAGACCACGCCGCGCAATTCAAGCTGCGAAGGATTGGCGAGCCAATCCTTCGGTCGCCAATGAGGAGGCGTGTGTTCTAGCCAGACGCGCCGCCGCCGCCGCCGCCGACGCCGCCGCCGCCGACGCCGCCGACGCCGCCGCCGCCGACGCCGCCGCCGATGCCTACGCCGATGCCGCCGCCGCCGATGCCTACGCCGATGCCGCCGCCGCCGATGCCTACGCCGATGCCGCCGCCGCCGACGCCGCCGCCGCCGCCGCCGACGCCGCCGCCTGCGCCGCCTACGCCTACGCCGGCGCCTGCGCCGCCTACGCCGCCTACGACGCCGCCTACGCCGCCTACGCCGCCGCCTACGCCGCCGCCTACACCGCCGCCCACGCCGCCGCCTACGCCGATGCCGCCGCCGCCGCCTACGAAAAGATGTGGAGAGTGCTCGGACTAAAAGTAATTGAAATTTTGAGCGCAGAATGACCGAGTTTGCAAAACAAATGAAATTGAAAGGATACTTAAAAATGAACACACTCCTATTAAAAATCACGTCACCGATCATCCGCAGCCATGTGCGGGCATGGCTCTTAAGCGCAATGACCTATCTGGTGCTTTACGTTCTGGCTTGCGTGTCGAACCAGACCCCGTCCGTTCAGCATTTGGTAATATGGGTTTTAACAGCCCTGCAGGGAACTTTCCCGGCGCTTGTTGGCATCGTTACCAATGGGCAAATCCAGCCGGACAAGCTCGCGGCCATCGTTTGGCTGTTGCTTTCCGTGACTATTCTCCCGGCGCTCTTGCGCATCCCGTGGATTCAGAAAAACCAACTTGCAGCCGAGATCATCACCGACGCGGAGCAGGTTGCGGAATCCTCGCCAGCGATTTCCACAGCACCAGCATTGCCGTTGCCAGCCGCGCCAGCAGCACAGGCCAACCCAGAAAGCCCATTGAAACAGCCATGAGAGAAACGACAATGCGGCACTCGTACGGCACATCAGGGAGCGGACTGGAAAAGTCGTCACGCCAATGATGGTGAAGGGTGCAAAACAGGCCCTAATCGAAAAATTCCGCCAACTACTAACTAATAAAGGCTTGCTCGTATGAACCTACCCGAAGACCCCCGCGAAGAAAAAGCCCTCCAAGCCCTTGTGGCGGCGGCACTGCACCCCTTCAACATCGACGCAGAAGTGTCAGAGGAGGAGGTTAATAAGTTTCTTGCAACCTGCCGCCCCTTGACTGCAGAGGAGAAAACCCACGTCCAGCGAATATCTTGCAACCCGCAGGAGTGGGAGGCGGGTGGAACCGTCAGTCACTTTGCAGGAATGCCGCTGCCTGGTTCGCCAGTGCGCGTGCAACTCTCGCGGAAAAAAGGCTGGAAAAAACCGGCAAACACGGTGGTTGTTTCACGTCCGTCGAAATTCGGGAATCCATTCTGGAAAGGCACCGGATGCCGGATGAGCGCAGCATGGTCTTATGAGTGCGCCGTTCGCGCTGAAATTCTCGGAATAAAATTACAGCTTCCGGCGATTGATCCATACTTCCGCAGGATCGCAGAATCATTGCCAGAAATTGCCGGAAAAAATCTGGCGTGCTGGTGTCCAAAAAACATGCCGGATAGCTACTGCCACGCCGGGAAGTTGATTGATCTGGCGAACAATCAGGTATCCCACGGCGAGGGCGACTCTGAAAACAACAACCAGCCCGAATCGCCGTTGCCGGGTTTCTCCAGGGAACTAGAGCGCGAGAATGCAATTCTTTACGACTTTATCAATCGTGAAATGAAAATGGCGGCAGGCGACCCGAGAATTGCCGAATTAAAAAATCGCATCGCCGCAGAATGCCGCCATTGCGGAGCCGTAGGAGGGCTGGCCATCACGGAACCAGAAGCCGCCGAACTCTAACCATGAGCATTTTAGCCACGATACCCGACCCGACAGGCTTAGTTGAAGTCAACTACCAGGACGACCCCGAAAAGGTCTGGTTTACCAGCAAGGCGGCAATCGACAGCGACGGCAGCGGTTCCAGCCACGGAGATCCCGACCAGGAACAGGACACCAGCCTGCACACCAACGGCAAACCCCTTAACGCTGACGTTGACAGATATATCGTTGTCCCGCCGTCGGTGATTCAGGGGACAAAGGGAATCGTCCTCGGATGCCGAGCCGTTGTAACGAATCAACTCACGGGGATTCAGGTGGATTGCGTCGTCGGCGACATCGGGCCGCATCACAAAATCGGCGAAATCAGCATTGCCACAGCCATAGCCCTTGTGATTAACCCGTCACCGACCACGGGCGGGATTGATGACCATGTGATACTTTACGAGATTTACCCAGGTCAACAGGCGGACGGGTATCAGTTGCAAGCGAGCGTTTAACAAAATCTTTGCCGAAACTCGTTTTTTAGTGCGACCATCATCGAAAGTTTTTCTGTTCAACGCCGAACCGGCACGGATTAAGCAGGTTGCAACTATTTTCAATTTTCTAAAAAAATTCTTGCAAGTGTTCTGTAAATAAGCAAATATAACGAACAATGAAATTAGTTTACTGCAAAATACTGGTCGTGGACAGCGTTGCCACCGGAGCGAAAGCCCGGCAAGAGCGAGAGTCCCGGGGAATCAGTCTGCGGGAAATCGCCCGGCGGATGAAGCTTTCAGCGGCCTACCTGAGCGCCCTCGAGACGGGAAAAGCCAAGTGGAAACCGGCGATGGCCAAGCGGTTCAACCGAGCAATCAACAAATAACCAAAAAGGAATAAAATAATGAGCAGAAGCAACCCGACAGACAACAGCCCCAACCCCTGCAAGCGGTGGTTTGAGTGGGACGGCGGCAACGGCCTTGTGAGATATTACGACAAGGAAAAAAAAGAAAACATCGAAGTCGGCAGCGACCTCGTTTTCATCGTGCTGGATGAGCTTTGCACCATCAAAGGATGGCATGACGCCAGCGATTCCGGTATTTTCGCCAACGAAATCCGCGACACACGCGCCGAGACTTTTGTTGTCAAGAGCTTCAAGGAAGGCGAGCTTGCAAGCGGATTTTACAAGGACATTCGCGACCGAGTGGGGAACATGGGTGGAAACTTCGTCGCGAATCTTTACATCGCCTTCAAGGAGAATGGGGAAATGCACCTTGGAAGTTTACAGATCAAGGGCGCGGCTCTTAATGCCTGGGTGGAATTCAAGAAAAAGAACCGCGCTGACATCCTTAAAAAAGCGGTTCAGATCAAGGGGAGCACCGAGGGGAAGAAGGGCAAGATCGTATTCCACACTCCGAATTTCTTTATCAAAAACATCACTGACGAAACCGACGCTCAGGCCATCGCGCTGGACAAGGAATTGCAGGTTTATCTTGAGGGATACTTCAAGCGGACAGTGACCAAGCAGGCCGTTCCCGCACACCAAGCCGCCGAGGACGAGAACCAGGAACCCAATTATCCATCGGAACCGCCTCCGGGGATTGACCCCGAAAGCGGCGAACCTGTTGGCGAGGACGGCACGGTCAACGGCGACATCCCCTTCTAACCAAATGAACGACATTGACAACAGCGACATCAGCCGGATTCAAAAACGGATGCAAGATTGCACCCGGAAAATGAACGAGCTTGCCCCAAGGATGGGAGCCGCGAAACAAGTGCGAGAGTTTTCCGGCGACCGTCGAAAACAAATTCTTGCAATGGAAATGGTCAAGGGACTCAAGGCGGACATGACGGTTTCCGCAGCGGAAGCGTTTGCACGGGCAAGCGCAGAATACGCCCATGAGATCAACGACCAGGCGCAACAGCTTGCGGACGCTGAAACCGTGATAGCCGAATGGTCGGCACTTGAAGCCAGCTTTGAAGCCGCCCGTTCCCTGTTATCAATGGCTAAATCAACCCTAAAACTATGACTTATTTAATCACCATAACCGCGCCCGCGCCTGACCCTGTAAGCCCGGGCCATGAGATTCAGCACTATCTCCGACAAGTTGACACCGCCGATATTGACGCCGTAATTACAGCTTTGGACGGCGCACTCAAACAGCTACCAGCCCCAAGGAAAACCCGCAGCGATGCGGGTAAACCAAGGACACAGGAGGCACGAAAGGAACATATGCCACCTAAATTAATTAACAGCAGCGGCGAAGCCGCAAAAACAACCGCCTCATTGCCGGAGCAATTAGTGACCCGCAAACGGACGGCTGAAATATTAAGCGTTTCCACAGAAACGATAAAACGTTGGACGAAAGCCGGGAAACTTAACCCATTTCGCTTCAACTCCCGCAACCTAAGGTATAAACAAAGTGAAATTCTTTATCTCTTGGAGCAAGCAGCGGGAGGGACGAAATAATATGCCCGGCGCACTCAAACAGCTACCAGCCCCAAGGAAAACCCGCAGCGATGCGGGTAAACCAAGGACACAGGAGGCATCCAAATGACAATGGAAAAGAATAAAATCGCAATGGAAAGCGGGCATTTTTACAGGCGGGACGGAACGCCGTGCCATGAAGTTCCATATGCAGATCCAAGCAAGGGAATGCGCCCTACGACGTTGCGGGATTTGCGAAAGCTGGATTTGGTTCCAAGCGTCACGCAAATTCTTAAAGAGGCAGCAACGCCACAACTAACCGCTTGGAAGGTCAAACAAGCGATGCTTTCCGCCCTGACCCTGCCGCGTCTTGAGAACGAACCGGACGAAGCCTTTTGCAATCGCATTATTCAGGACAGCAAAGAAGAAGCACGGAAGGCGGCAGAGCGCGGCACAGAATTGCACGGAGCGATTGAGAAGGCCATTATTGCCCGATCAATTCCCATGAATTCACCGTGGACAAAACACATTACGGCCATTCACCTTGAGCTTTCCAAACGTTCCATTGATATTTTTGACGGTGACGGTGACGCCGAAAAGAGCTTTGCCCATATAAGCGGGTATGGCGGGAAAATCGACTTTTCAAAAAAAGATTCCGTGATTCTGGACTTCAAAAACAAACCCAGGATTGAGGATGACAAACAATACGGGTATGACGAGCAGTGTGCGCAACTTGCCGCCTACCGTCACGGACTAGATTTTGACCAGCACTCAACCAGGCTTTTGAACGTCTTTGTCGGATGCGAAGATGCGCGAATTGTCATTGTCGAATGGTCAACCGAGGAAGCCGCAAGAGCCTTGCAAATGTTTTTATGTTTACTAAAATACTGGAAAGCCAAAAACCGCTTGTGAAAGATTCATGCTCATTTGATGACGCCCGCGAAGAACGTGACGCCGAGAGGCGATCACAGCGAGAACGCAGGAAACGAAACGATTACAGGGATGCAATGTGCGGAAGCCCGGAATGCCGGAACTGCCATCCAACGGAATACGTGGAGGATGAACAATGAGTAGACACATCATACCGAGGCAGCACATTCCTGCGAGGCAAACAACAATGCGCTGCCTTGTCTCGCACTACAGGCCGGACAGAACGCTTGCGATTGCCAGGTGCATTGGATTCCTTGCAGGACTCGGACTCGCCATCATTGCTTTTGCTATTTTCCTTTACACGAAATGAACCGTTGCGAGATTTACACACAGGCACAGCAAGACCGGATTGAGAACGGCAACAAATTATCCGGCGGCATCGGCAATGGAAATGACGGGGCCGGTGACGATCTTCAGTTCATGCTTTGGGACAGAAAGATTTTTGTTGATGTCGTTTATCTCGACCTTGACACAAGAACCGTTAAGCTGAAATGCAACAACCCGATTCAGCTTGCGAAAGCGGTTAAACTTCTCAGATCACTGGAATATAAACCGCTGTATGCGTCCACGTAAATGAACGACATCGACATATTAGAAAATATCCTCTGGATGCTGGCGTTAATCTTAACCGTTGCGGCAGTCTTGATGCTGCTAAACGAAAGAAAACCATGACCTTAAAAGCCGATCCTCATACGCTACGGGCGATCAAACACAGCAAACCTATGCGCAATGTCAGCACAAAACAGGCTGGCAAGCTCAGGGTTTACGCTAAACTCCGAACTGAATTTCTTACAGAGCACCCCTTTTGCGGAACAGGCTGCGGAAACCGATCTGTTGACATTCACCATACCGAAGGCCGGGGAGCGAACCTTAACCGAACAGAAACATGGCTGGCGGTATGTCGGAATTGCCACAGGTGGATACACGCCTACCCGAACACGGCCAGGCGCCAGGGATTTTTGAAATGAATGTTTGTTTTTGGCGTAGCACCAAGGGAACCGCTTGCGGAATCAAAGAGCCGCGATCCTTTACCGTTATGAGCAGAGAGACGACCTGCAACGCCTGCCGGATGGCTCTGACAAGGATTTACGGGCATTTCTGGCCGGAAAAGAAAAAGAAGTTGACGAAAACCACGGATTCAGAATAATAAAAACCAGTCAATCGAAATGAGAGCCGGTTGACCACCAAACCATGAGACAGCTAAACATTTCCAAACTTCAAATCGCAAGAGCGCAACGGGAATCGTATTGTTTAGCTGCAATCTCTCATCCCGCCAGGCTCTTGCGACTTGAGGAGTGGAAGAAATGAACTGGCTGAATATCCATATCCCGATTCTTCGATCCCCTGAATTTATCGGCTGTGATCCGGTGTCACGAGCGACATGGCTTTACGTTACGGCCTATGCTTGTGAGCAGGAAAACGGGGGCGTCATTAAGGGTTGCCGAGGCTGGAAAGATCGCCAATGGCAACAGACTTGCGGTGTCACGCTGTCCGAGGTTGATGCGTCTGAACCCGTGCTATTTTGGGACGGGGAAGATTTGCATATTTTTGCTTATCCAACCGAAAAAGAGGCCGAGGTAAAAGCAAAAAGAATTGGCGGAAAAAAAGGAGGAAAAAAACGTGCAAGTCTCGCAAAACAAGACACTTGCGAGAAAGAAAAAACAGCTTCAAGCATCCCGCGAAGCATAGCTTCAAGCTCAGCTTCAAGCTCAGCTTCAAGCTCAGCTTCAAGCTCAGCTTCAACGGAAGGGAATAGGAAGGAGAAAGGAATAGGAAAGGAAGTACCCCCTGACCCCCAAGTGGGGAAGGGGGAAGATTTGCATATTTTTGCTTATCCAACCGAAAAAGAGGCCGAGGTAAAAGCAAAAAGAATTGGCGGAAAAAAAGGAGGAAAAAAACGTGCAAGTCTCGCAAAACAAGACACTTGCGAGAAAGAACAAAAAACAGCTTCAAGCATCCCGCAAAGCATAGCTTCAAGCTCAGCTTCAAGCTCAGCTTCAACGGAAGGGGAAGGGGAAGGGGAAGGGGAATGGAATAGGAAGGAGAAAGGAATAGGAAAGGAAGTACCCCCTGACCCCCAAGGGGGGAACGGCGAAGTTGAAGAGAATCCGTCAACTTCCGTAGAGTCCGTCATAGCAGCTTGGAACGGAACCAGACTTCCAAAAGCCGTGGCCCTCAATCAGTCTCGCCGAAAAACCCTGAACGCAAGATTGAAGGAATCTTTTTGGGTAGAGAATTGGAAAGAGGGAATCGAAAAAGCCGACCGGAGCGACTTCCTTCGCGGGGCAAACGGAAATGGATGGACGGCCACTTTTGATTTTTTCATCAAGCCCGACTCACTTACAAAAATCATCGAGGGAAAATACGACAATCGGAAAAATAAATCCAATACCTGTATATGAGCTGCGAACACTTGAAAAATAAGCGCGAACGGATGCCAGAGGGCTACCCACATTACGAAAAAATCACTTGCGCGGATTGCGGGACAGTGAACCGGCGCACTGGGATTCTTCCATTTGTCCAACGTGGAAGTCAGCCATGAGCGGGGCGGCTGACGGCATCGAATTTCCAATGAGCGTAACGCGCCCCGCTCATTGGTCTGCACTGACTGGTTAGGGCGCAGCAACGAAAAACAATAAATAAAAATGAACACATCAAATGGAATGCTCGTAAGTCCTCAAGCCTTCAACGAAATGCCGGAGTCCGAAAAGAAAGGCTACGTCGAGGTCAAGCGCGATCTGACGGCCAAAGAAAACGCGGATATGCAAATCCGGCTCTACGCGCCATGCGGCTGTGGAAGTGGCAAGAAGTTCAAATTCTGCTGCCGCAATAAACCCGCGACTGCTGCGCCTAACACCAAGGTGAGCAACTCGCCGGAACCGGCACAACCAACGAAGGAGAAAAATGAGTAATACAACTGACGAAAAAACAAGCCCGGAGGCGAGTTGCGCTCCACCGTCTGGTTCTGCGGCCCCCTGTAAACAGCACCATGACCACTTCCATCGTGGATGCCAGGACTGCGAGCGCGAAGCCGACTCATCAGGGTTGCCTTCCACCTTTGATGTGTGGACACAAAAGCAAAACGAAATGTTTCTGGAAATCGAGCAACTCCAGTCAAAACTGAAAACGATTCACAAGGATTTGGGGTGCGAACTCTCCGACCCGAATGGCACGATTTGGGAGCACGCTGCCGGGCTGGAAAAGAAAATAGACGAGTTCTTGTTTGAGCTTGAAATCGCAGACACCGACGCGAAGCGGTGCATGGAGGATGCGGAATCTCACAATGATCAGGAATTGAAAAATTACTGGAAAAATTATCGTGTCTGCCTCTACGACATCATCGGGCTGGCTCGTCGCCAGTTGCAGCCGAACACTGAGGTATGCCACGGCCTGAGCCGCCCCAAGCAATGATTACAGAACAGACAACCCCGGCGAAGGACGTTGGCATGACCGACTTGTTAGCCGTCCCCGTAAATCGCTTCAAGGCATACTATGAGCGCATGAAGAAAGTGCCGGGATGGTGGGAAAACCGCATGGCAAAACAGCGTGAAAAATACACCGATCCCGCCAAGCGAGAAAAGCGCCAGAAGGATGAGCGCGAAAAATACTGGCCGAAGCGCAAAGACCGAGTGAGTGAATACCGGAAGAATTGGGCGCGTGAATACCGGAAGGCAGGCGGAACGCGAGCCGCAGACCGGAAGAAACAGGCGGCAATCAAAGCCGACCCGAAACGACTGGCGCACTATATCGCCACGCGCAAAAAGTGGTATCGCAAGAATGCTGAATCCGTCACAAAACGCCATCAAAGCTACTGCGACAACATCACCCGCGCCTATGTAGCAGCACGGCTAAAGCTACCAGCCAAAGGAATCCCCGGCGAAGTGGTTGACCTCTACAAGGCGCATTTAACCCTCAAAAGAGAAATCAGAAAAACAAAAGTATGACTCCAGTGAAAACAACCGAAGTAAAAATGACCGTGACCAATATCGGCGAACTCAGGAACGTGCTTTGCGATACCATCGCAGACGTGCGCAGCGGGGAAATCCCGCCCCAAACGGCAGAGGCAATCAGCAACGCCTCTGGAAAGATCGTGGCAAGCATCCGGGTAGAGCTTGAATATCGGAGAATGCGTGGAGAAACCCCGGAACTCCGCTTCATCGGCTAACACTAAGCTGAGCCACGGGCAAAATAAGCTATGATTTCAAAAATCGACATGAAGCCCGTTGGCTCAAGCGTCTTGTTAGATATTGCAGCCTTGTTTGTGGAGCGAGATGGCGCATATTTCGATCTCCCTGGAGTTGACGCATGGAATGAGCAACGGGACGCAAGGCAGTATTCCGGGCCGTATCCAGTGGTAGCGCATCCCCCCTGCCAGCGATGGGGAAAGTTTTGGTTTGGCAGTCCTCTCGTGGTGAAGCGAACAGGCATCCGAAAAACGCTTGGAGATGACGCCGGATGCTTTGCTTCTGCACTTCGCGCTGTGAGGCAATGGGGCGGCGTCCTAGAGCATCCCTGGGGCAGTCACGCATGGGAATACTTCCGGCTAAACAAACCCTCACGCAAAGGCGGTTGGATTCCGGCAGACAATCAGGGTGGCTGGACTTGCTGCGTTGAGCAGGGGCAATACGGACACTATGCGCGGAAACCGACGATGCTCTATGCCGTTGGAATCGAATTGCCGGAATTGCGATGGGGTATCAGTGAACCGAAATACGATCCCGCCGTGATTGCCAGAATGGGATTGAAACTCGCCAAACGGCTTGGAGAAGTCTCTGCGCGTGGCGGTGGAACCGACAGCACAGCCAGGATTCATACGCCGATTGAATTTCGTGACTTGCTGATACGCATGGCGCGAACCGCAGCAATTACATCTAACGGCGCGTTGAGCGACGGAGGGAAGCCCCATGAACAGGAGGCCCGCCGTCGCGCTAACGCGCTCTTGACCTACGCCATTAAAGTTCCCCGGCCTAAAGGCGCGGTTTCAACCCAATTATTTTGATGAAGACTCTCGAATGCAATCCAGACGCGATGGCGGCGTTGTCTCCAGCGCCTTGTTATGCCCCGTCAGTTAAGCCTCAAATCGTCGCCTTCTCCTTCGGCCAAACCAGCGCGTATATGCTGCGAAAACTGATGGATGAACACGGCGAATCTTTCGGTGAGAAGTTCACGGTGATATACGAGAACACCGGAAAGGAACATGACGCCACTCTGGACTTCGGGCATGAGATAGAGACCCGCTGGGGCGTGCCGATAATCTGGCTGGAATACTGCCGCGTGAATGACGAACACGCATGGCGCGTGGTGAACTACGAAACCGCCGCCAGACGCTTCGACAAGCGCACTCCGTTCGATGAACTCCTCGAATGGTGCGAAACAATGCCAAACGTCCGGCAGCGGAGATGCAGCGGGCAACTCAAGGAGCGCACCAAGAAACGCTTCCTGCTCTCGCTCGGCCTCGAAACGTGGACGGACTACATCGGCATCCGGCATGACGAGGCGCACCGCGCCGTGGAAATAGCCGCCTCCGTCCCGAAATACATCAAAGTCCAATTCCCGCTGATAGACCAGAAGGTGACGAAGAAGATGGTGGATGACTACTGGAACGCGCAACCGTTCCGGCTGAACATCCCGAACCACAAAGGCAACTGTGACTTGTGCTTTCTGAAAGCGAAATGGAAGCGGCTGGCAATCATGGAGGAAGAACCAGAGGCGGCGAAATGGTGGATAGACTGGGAAAAACGATTCGCGGCGAAACCTGGCGTGACAACCGGAGCGCGATGGATAGACGGGCAAAGCTACGAGGCGCATCTGAACGAGGCGCAGCACCCGCAACTGGATTTCAGCGAACAAGACATCCCCTGTTCTTGCGCGGTCGGCGGATACCGAGACGCGGACGATGAGGGGCATAACGGCGCGTTGAGCGACGGAGGGAAGCCCCTATGAAATTTACCGCAGATACTACCCAATAAAGCCGACGCCGGCGAGGAACCCAAAGGTAAGCTGACGGCCAGACTGACCATGCATACGACTGACTCAATCGCAAAAAAACAGACCGGAAGGCCGTCAGCTTCACCGGCTTGTTCGATAATTTTCAGGGCGCGTAACGGTTTCGACTTTGAGAAATCGAAAGCGACCGCAGGCCGTGGATGTCTCGTTGGCCACGTTAAAAAGTCGAGGCAAAAGGAAAAACGACACCGTAATTCCAGTGGACTTCGGCCCGCGCGAAGTCGCTCGTGCGGCTTAACCCGCACGCCGGAACAGCACAGATGCTCGCTAGTGCTCAACTCCGTCACAGCGAGCAAAACGGGCGGGAGGCAAGCCCGTTTATTGAAACCTCACCAAGTATCTCGGTTAGTGCCGAGTGGTGGAGGGTGCGTCGAAATCGGTGCGCCCCTAAATAAGCCTGTAATTCGGTCGCCAAGAAATCGCAAAGGACACGGGTTCAACTCCCGTCGCGTCCACCATTTATCGAACGAAAAAGCTGACCTGCCGCCGACCGGGGCGCGTGGCCCGCGTAGCGGAACTAAAGGCGCTATCGGCGGTTAGGTCCGGCGCTTGGTTAGCAGGCGAATCAACGACAATCTAAAATGAAAACTGCAATCGAAGTAATCAAATATGTGAACGACGGCATCGGCTGCGAAGAACGCGAACTCCGAATGGCCGAATGCCTCGCCGCCGTGCGCCGCAAAACACTGCTCGAAGCCGCCAGCGAAGTGGCCGGACACTGGAATGACAGAACCACCATGATAGTCCAATACCGACAAGCACAAATGAGTGCGGGAATCTTACAACAGCAAGCCCTCGCAGAGCCTGCTAACACCAAGAGCAGCCACGGCCAAGCCGAGGAAAAACTATGAATACAAAACAAAACGAACACAAGCGGAAGCCCGTTGCGCTGCATCGTCTGGTTCGGCAAGTGCGTATATGCGGCCATGACGTGAAAATTGTGGAATCCAACCCGGATGGCTGGAACAACAACGCGATGGGTAGGTCATGCTGCATCAAGGGCAGAATCCTTCTCCACGAAGGCTTGCCGCCCACACAAAAAGCGGGGGTTCTCCTGCATGAAATCTTCCACTCAATCGCAGACCTGAACGGCCTGAAAAGCATCTGCGATGACGAAACCACGATTTCCGTGCTGGCAAATTCCGTGCTGGCGCTCATGCGGGATAATCGCGGGATGATCGAGGACATTCTTAATCTGTCGAACACTCAGCGCAGCAACCCGCTGAGAGAAACCAAAACCGAAGGAGAAAGCCATGAATGATCCAAAACCAAACGACCAGCCCGGAAGCGGGTTAGCTGCCGCGCCTGGTTCGGTGGTCGATACGGAGCACAGAGAAAAAGTGATCTGTCCGCACTGCGGAAAATCGAACTCCGACTTTGGTGTGCAGCGCATGGTTGGGCTTTGCGCGAACTGCGGACATGAACGGTCGCTGCACTGGAATGGTCGCGGTTGCTGCCAGAACGAGGAACCGCAAGCCTTGAGTCCCCGCTCGCACTTTTGCACATGTAACCGATTCAAAATCCAAAAGCCCAACACCAAGAGCAGCCACGGCCATGACTAAGGAAACTGAGGATCAAATTATGGATGACATCGAAACGCAACCGGCACGGCCATACTCGCCGTTGGCTGACTCGCCTTGTTGGACAAAATCGCAGCTAATTCTTTTGCCGGTGCTTTCAATCCGCCAGCCGTGGGCATGGCTGATTCTGCACGGAGGAAAGGACATCGAAAACCGGAACTGGCCGACGCGCTTCCGTGGCACGTTCTTGATCCATGCCGGGAAGGGAATGACGCGCCTCGAGTACGAGCAGGCGCTCGACGTGGCCGATGATTGCGGAAAGTCGCTACCACCATTCGAGACACTGCAACGCGGAGGGATCGTGGGGCAGGCAAAGATCGTCGATTGCGTCAGCCGGTCTGATTCGCCGTGGTTTTTCGGGGAGTTCGGATTCGTGCTGAAAGACGCGCAACCGCTGGAATTTTTCGCGTGCAAGGGGGCGTTGGGATTCTTCCATCTGTCCAACACTGAGGTCAGTGGCGCTCTCCCGCCATCGGTGTGGCCTACTCACCGAACGACCAAGACTAAACTCAGCCCAAAACAACAGGCATGGCTTGACAACTTATGATCCCCCCCCGAACCCAACAGGCGCTTTTGACGGACTTCGCACCCGGCACCCGGCACGAAGCGAAGGTCAAGATTGCCCTACCCCTCATTGGCGAGGGATTGCCAGCAAGTGCGGTCGAGGCGACATTGCGCGAGAAGTTCCCGCAGGCCAGCGAAAAGGAATGCCGGGACGTGGTGGCGTGGTGTCAGAACAAGAACCCGCAGCCCTGCCCGCTGCGAAACGGCGCACCGCGAAGCCCCTACACCCCGGCCAAGCAGGTCGAGCGCAAAATGTCACCCCAAGAGGCGGCAAAAGCATTCGTTAATGGAAGTCAGGCCAACATCGGGGGATCCTTCGAGGGGAACCATGCTATTGCCCTGCTAGGGGCCTTGTATAAGCCCGAAGAGTGTGTAAATATCGTTTGCAAGTTCACGACGACCGAGAAAGACGGCAAGACCAAGGCAAACCCGGCTGGATCGGGAGCTACCAAGACAGTCAAGGACTGGATCGACTGGATCAAGGAGAAAGGGGTGCCGCAGAGCCAAGCCGGGGCGTGGATGCGTCCAAACCCGGTTAAGCCGAGAGGGAGCGGGTATGAGGGGGCAATCTGCAATTCCGACATCACGGCCTTTCGTTTTTTGCTTCTTGAATCGGATTGTCTGGACACCGAGCAGCAACTTGCGATTTACGCCAATCTTAAAATGAAAATCCCGATTGCGGCCATTCTCTCAAGCGGCGGGAAATCCTGTCATGCTTGGCTACGGCTGGACGCTAAGGACGCCGAGGATTACGCCGCCAAGACTGCTAGGATTTACGGAGCACTGGAGCAATTCGGATTCGACAAGGCGAACAAAAACCCGTCGCGCTTATCAAGGCTGCCGGGAGCGGTGAGGAAGATTGGGGCAACAGGTGACGGGATTCAAAAGCTGATTGCCATTTTTCCAGAGGTTACGGGGATTACAGATGACCAGATTAACGCGCTTGACACAGCGACTAAGCTCCCAAAATTTCAGCCCATCAATTTCAAAAACGCGATGATGGATGCGCTGGAATTTTACGATGACATTTACCGGAACAAAAAGAAAACGGGACTCAGGACGGGCTTTTACCATTTCGACAGTCTGACGGGTGGATTGAAACCAGGCTGGTTGACTATCGTGGCCGGCGAAACCAATTCAGGAAAAACGTCTTTTGCGCTGAATATAATCAACAACGCCTTGATTGCCGGAAAAAGCATCGCCCTGTTTTCGTTTGAAATGGATATGCAGGAAATCATCGACATCCTTTTCGCCCAAAATGCAAAGGTGAACCGGAATCACTTTAACAACGGGTATTTCTCGAATGCTGATTTTGACAACATGAATGAGAAGGGTGAGTTAATGCAGCATTTCAAGATACACACTTTCGACGACCCGACCATGACGATTGCGGATGTTATGGAATCCTGTGAATACCTCAAAGGGAGAGAGCACGGACTTGATTTGATCGTCATTGACTACCTGCAACTTGCGAATACGGAAGCTTACCTGCTGAGCCGGGAACAGCAGGTTGCAGCGATTGCCAGGGGCGCGAAGGCAATGGCGAAAAAAACACGGTGCCCTGTAATCGGAATCTCACAGTTGAATGAGGAAGGGAAGATGCGCGAGAGCCGGGGAATCGGCCATGACGCAAACTGCGTAATCAAAATCACGGTACCAGACCCCGAAAAACCCGAAACCGTAATAGCTCGCGTCGAGAAAGGCAGAAGCATTCCCAAGGGTGAATTTTATTTCAAATTCGAGCCGGTGCTTTGCCTGTTCCAAGATAACGGATGCGAGGAACGACTAAAAAACATGATACCCAAGGAACCCAATGAAAAAGAAACCCGCTACCGATAACCAGCCGTCTTTAATCCGAGTTGACCGGCAACCGTTTGCCCGAGGACTGGGGCTGCACTTTTCAGCATTCAACTACCGCGCCCTAAAGGGACGCGGATTGCAGATGGAAACACTCTTCGATTTTGCGAAAAGCTCTTACCTCCGCGTGCGGGTGGTTGAATGCACCCGTGCCAGCCAATGCGATGCCCTTCAGCCTCACATTAGCCGCACCGTTCGTATCCGCATGGGACGTATGGCCGCACGACTTGCAAACAAAGCTGTCTCTCGACTTCCTGTTTGCCTTCTCCGTGTGACCGCACTGACTGCACGCTTGGCTGGTAAATCGCGGGTCAATCCGCAGCAGCGGAATGCCAGCGCGGGCGCACTTGTATCCCAAAAAGGAACCCAACTGTGCGAACGCCCAACTGTGCAGCTTTGTCCTCTCGCGCTTCTTAGCCCTGACCCTCGATCTAATGCCAGTGAGTTCTTCAATGGCGACCATCCGATTTGTGCGTTTGGCGAGAGAGACTATGCGTCTCGAAATTGTGTGATTGGTGTCGGTTGCGAAACGCGACTCCTTGCGACTGCGCTTCTTCAAGAGCCTGCGAGCCGACTTCGTTCCTATGCGCTGGAGCTTTTTGCGAAGTGCGCGGTTGCGATGGCGAACCTTGTTCAGTTTTGCGCCGCTATATTTGTTTCCATCCGAATCAGCCGCTATTTCAGCGATACCAAGGTCGATCCCCAAAACGTCCACGGCCTCGATCTCTTTGTCTTCGGGAACGTCCACTGTGATGTTCAGAAACCACTTTCCCTTGCGGAGAATCAGGTCGGACTCGCCGCGAGGATAGGCAAGCAAAGCACGTTGCTTCTCACCGCACACAAAGGGCATCTTGGTGCGACCGCCAAGCGTCCAGATACTAACCGTAGAAGGAATCAGATTCAGAGACAGAATGCGCGAGTCGTAGGCGATGCAGCCGTGCTTGCGGAAGACGCGCTGAACCTTCTTGTCCAGCTTGTAGGCGTCCACAACCTTTGCGTTGAGCAGACACACGATTTGAGCGGACAGCGGAAACTCATCGCGAATCTGCCGATAGTAGGTCTTGTGGAGAGGGAAGCGGCGAAATTCCTTCGAGTCCCAAGCAAGCTGGGACAGGCGGTTCGCCGCGCTGTTGACCGTCTCCAGCGTGGCGCGCAAAGCGTCTGCCTGTTCGGGCGTTGGCAGCAATTTAATCTGGACAGTCAGTTTCACTTCAACTAAGTTATTTCAAAACCTTGAACACGTCAACACCCAAATTCACACAAACCAAAGACGGGCTAAAGCCCGTGGTTTCGACCCAATAATTTTGATGACCACACGAATCGACATCAATCTTTACCCTTTATGCCCTCGCTGCGGCGACCATTATGTGGGAAGAAGCTGTCCGGTATGTCCACCAGCGCCAAAACACTCGGTTCCCGCGCCGGAAACGGCCCTAAAACCGCTTTTGACGCCAAAACCGGCTCAGGGTAGCGGATTCTTGGCTTTGACGATCCTAGGGCAAATTAGGGGCGGGAAAAACAATATGGGGATTAGCCGCACCGGGAAGCACTACCCGAACCCGAAGTTTGCGGCATGGTCAAAAGATGCCATTCGACAAATCCGGGGCCAGCTTCCCCTAGGTTTCCAGACCTTTACCGAACCTTGCGCAGTCAATTTGAAATACGTTTCCGGCGACAAACGGAGGCGCGATCAACCCGCCATCATTGACGCGCTATGGCATGTCCTTGAAAAATCGGGGGTAGTGAAGGACGATACGCTCCTGTGGGTGACAGACAGCACGAAGCGATACGATAAAAAAGCACCGTCAGCGAAAATAATCATTGACAGTCAAACCGGCGGGTGCCGGTCGAATAGTGCTGCACTTGAGGTGGAGTGAAGCGGTTTCATTGGCGTAGGTCAAGAGCGCGTTAGCGCGACGGCGGCTCCTCCTGTTCCCCGAATTAGCGCCGCTCCATGCGCACGCGCTCACGGAACCCCGCCCGGCCCCCGCCGCCCAGCGGACCAAGCTACTCCGCGACGAAGCCGGATTCCCGGTCGAGAGCGTCAAATGGAGTTCGCCTCCTTGTTCAGCGCGTCCGTCACCCACTCCGCCAGCTTCTTTTTTGATTTTGCCGCCGACTTTACCCATGCGGCTTTTTCGAGGGGAACCGCGCGGATGTGGAGGAATGAGGAGGCTTTCGCCCCCTCATCCTTTGCCGCGTTTTTATTTTTTTCGGGGGCGCTCACTTAAGCCTGTTTTTCCTCCACAAATTTACCGTTTTTGAGCTGGTAGTAGGTATTAGGCTTAATTCGTTTTCCGACCTTGACAGTTTTCACATCAATTCTCTGCCATTCGTTTTTAATGAGTTTCCATTCCGACACCGTTATCCAGCAGCCAATTTCACCTTTCGCTTTGGATTCAATCCCCAAAGATACGGCGGCTCCCTGATCCCCGGTGGCGCTGGCGGCTCCCCTCATCCCGGTGGCGCTGGCGGCTCCCTGATACCCGGTGGCGCTGGCGGCTCCCCTCATCCCGGTGGCGCTGGCGGCTCCCTGAGACCCGGTGGCGCTGGCGGCTCCCTGATCCCCGGTGGCGCTGGCGGCTCCCCTCATCCCGGTGGCGCTGGCGGCTCCCTGAGACCCGGTGGCGCTGGCGGCTCTCTGAGACCCGGTGGCGCTGGCGGCTCCCTGAGACCCGGTGGCGTGCTGTTCTTTTTTGCTCCAGTCAGCTTTTGAAAAAACAAATTTCACGGCGGCGGAAACTAATGCCGAAAAATCTAGTTCAGCTTTAATTTCGAGACTTTTGCAAACCCGCTTTGTGTCTGACTTTGTTTCAGGAGAAACCTCGATACCTTCCACTTCTGCAAATCGACTTTCAGACGGAGCGTAATAATCAAATACATTCAGTGGATGTTCGCAAAAATGAAATCCCTCGGCGCAAAGCTTTAATTCCCCTTCGTGCTTAAAAGTTTTTCCAACTTCGAATTGAAACCCTCTACATTGAAGGTCTTTGTTGAACCCCTTAAATCCTGTTACTTTTTCTTTAGTATGTTCGCCGGCCTCGCTGGTGATTGTTTTAACGGCATCACTGACCGTCACACCCCACAAGTTGAGTTCGTTCGCAGCGGCCTTTCCGCTGGCGTACCCAGCGATTCGGCAGATGCCGTCGAAAACACCGCCCATTTCAAATTCGGATTCAGGAAGATCACAAAGGTTAATCTTTTGCGCGCTAATTGTATTTTTGTTTTTCATTTTATTTGCTCTCTTTCCGGGTTCCGCCCGGTCGGTTGTAACTCTTTGTTACGTGTGAACAATTGCCTAAACAAATTGATTTGTCAATACATATTTTCAATTATTTTTGGGGGAATTCGGGCTAGCTTGGCATGGAAAATGCTTCCCGTTGTTGCGCTGCCTTTTGAGGGCTGCAGCGGCCCTCGCCGTCCGTCGTGAGTTGGACACCCGACCGGGCGGAACTCGGCGAACTTCGCCGCCGCAAGAATCTCGCCGCCGCCGCAAAACGCAAGGCGACCATCGCCCGTCGAAAGGGCGAGATTGAGGCGGGGCGCTTAACCGATGCAAACGGAGGGCAGGGGATTAAACCGAGCGTGGCAGCAAGCGGAGCGATGACGACGCGACAGCAAACCAAACAGACCAAAAAACTCTTGACATCCCTCCCCCACTAAGCACAATACCAAGGAACACCACACCCAAGGAACAAACCCACAACCAATGGCAAGACCAGGCATCAACATCGACAAAGAGCAGGTCCGAATGCTAGTGCTGAGCCTAGGAGTCCGACCAGCAGCCCGCCAGCTAGGACTCAGAGAGGCCACGGTCCAGCAATGGAGCGCACAAGGAAAGTGGCTCGCACACTGTCACCCTAACACACCCCCAGCAACGCCCCCGCCGCCTGCCTCGATGACAAACACAACCAAACCAACCAAATGCCCTGCAGACGTGCTCAGGGACATCCTCGCAGACGACGAACACGCGACGAAACTCGGACTCAGCCGCGCAGTCAGAAAGTCGGTAACCTCTGTCCGTGAGGGAGTTGCAATCGAGAACGCCGCCGATTTAAAAGCAGTCGCGCAGACAGCAGCCCTGATTCACCGTTGGGAAGAGCCGGGGGCGAGCGGAACCCGAGGGTTGAACATCGTTTCGGCGGTTCAAATCAACGTAACAACCTCGGAGTGAGACAGTTACGGGACAATTTCGCTCCGACTTGTCATGACGGTTATTGTATTACGTTATCCTAACCCGTTGATTCCGAGGGGTTTAATCGTTTAAACAACCGTTGCCAAACGCCTGACAACAAACGTTTGCTTGCAAGAGTCTGGTAATGAACGACTTGCGAAGAACTGCTTATTGCCCGCCTCCACGGCCTCCACCGTCCGAGGGGCACAGAGAAAACCGCCTCACGCTGACTTCGTCCGCGTCTGCGGCGACAATCCTCAGACCCCCCCACCCCCGCCTGCCTCCAAAGCATTCTTTTTATCGCCGAGAGGGGTGGCCGGGGCCGATTTCGTTTGCCCACGGGGGGGCGGCGCGCGGGCGGGGGCACCCCTTTACACGCCGTCTCCGGAACGGTTTTTGATGGGGGTATCCGGGATGTTTCGGGTTCATCCCAATCATCATCCCGATATTCGCCGGAATGCTGTTGTTCAGTCCGTTCGCGCTGGAACGAGGCACACGACCAGCGCGCCGCGTTGGGATTCTTCGTAGGCTTTCTGCATCCACTTCCCGATCTCACGGCCATACGGCGGATTCATCCAGCAGCGGTGAGGCGCCCACGGGAGGGACAGTCCATCTATCCGCTTCGTGAAGTAGAGTCCGCATTTGGCGTTCCGACTGTCGGCGCACACGTCGAGCGTGAAGCCGTGGATTTTGTCTTGAGCATCGAAGAAGTCTTGGGGCGTTGCCCAGTCATCCGACGCACTTGAGAAGTGGACGTTCGCCACAGAACGTGCCGATGGAGCGAACCGCCGATAGCGTTTTCAGTTGCAATCATAGCGTCTTAGTCGGCGGTTCGCTCATCGGCACGTTCGACTCATAAGCAATGCGGATAGCCTTCGATAATTCGGCCAACAGCCGGGCGGCGGTGTGGATGCAGAGAGTGTGCTCGGTTGCCGTCCTCTCGCCCGTCATCTCATCAAATTTCGGGATTCGCAGCCGGATTTTCCCAGCCTCGCAGAATGCCCCGAAGCTGGATAATTCTTTCGCGTTCTGCTCGATCACCGGACAACCCGGCTCATGCCCGAAGCTCTGCGGTTCCGGGCAAGTGCAAACCGCCGAACCCGGCGCGGCAGCTAACGCGCTTCCGGTCTGGTCGTTTGGTTTTTGGTCATTCATTGGTTTCTCCTTCGGTTTTGGTTTCTCCCAGCGGGTTGCTGCGCTGAGTGTTAGGACCATTTATTTAGAATCGGACTGGTTGAAATTATTATCTGGTGGAGTTTGGAGGGGGTTATTTTTGAGGGATTCGGCGTGGAATTGGAGGGTTGCGATGTCGTGAGAGTTTGAGGGAGGGGTGCTGTATGAATCTTGGACGGTTTGGAGGTAATCGCGGATGGGTTGAGGGATGGGGAATTTCATTTAGGAGACGGTGATTCCGTTTGTGTAAGAGCCGATGGGGGAGTTTTGAGGGGAGTTTTTTTGACCACCGGCCGCGCCGCCGCTTCCCGCGACATTCCATTTGAAGGTTGTGGAATTGTAGAAGAGTTTGAAGTGCGGGCTTGTTTCTACGCAGCGGCCCAAAGTGGCGGAATCAAAATCTTCGGAGAAGGTTCCATCGGTGCAATGGGTTGGGGGACTCCAGCCCGGAGCCTGAACACCCGGGCTACCACCAGTAACATTAATGAGACAAGACGCAAAAGCAGTTTCACCCAAAAATGTCCAAGGGTTTATTGGGTCACCGCCGTCGGTTTGGTATTGATAACTCTTTTTGTGCCACAGACCATCTGAACCGATATAGGTCACAACCAGCGCCGTCCCCGAGTCTCCCAACCAAAAAGCATACTCGCCAGCCGCGACAACATCCGCCGGTGCTCCGGCGTAAGTTCCGGCAGGAAAGTGCGAGTTGAAATACGTCATCCCCCGGATTGATTCGTCACCCACGATGTCCGGCAGGTCAGTGGAGGGATACGCAAAAGACGCGGGATACCAGCAGCAACCGCCGCAACAGGGAAGGCAACCTGATTGAACAGTTAAAGTCAGAGTATTCATGACGACTGGAAATTGATAACGACCGAGGCGGTTCCGTCACCGTTGCAGGAGACGGTTCCGGTTGCTGACAGAGAGTTGAAATCGACGTTTCCTGACCAGTCTGTGAGCATACTGCCCTGCATTCGGCAACCGTTGATGATGATTTTGCACTTTGCGAGTTTTGAAACAACGGATTCAAGCTCTGTGATTCTTTGAATCAACTCTTTGGAATCCTGTTTCTGAGCGTTCCGTTGTTCAGAGGGGGCGTAAAGATTGTCGGATTGTTCACTCATATCATTTTGACCTGGCAGATTCGCACCTTGTAAAGCAGATCGTATTTATCGGGGACGATAGAGGTTCCGTTGGGGACAGTTTTGTAAGAGCCTATCCATCCGCTTCCGGGGGTGACATACGGGGTATTGATTGTTTGGGTTGTCCCCGCGAACACGGCATTGATTGTAAAATTAGAACCATCCGTTGCGATGGCGGTGATTGTGTAAATCACGGTTGAGTTCGGGCCGGTGAACATCATGATTGTCTGACCGACTTGGAAAGCGGTATTGGCATTAACGCCGGATACCGCCACCGTTGCGGATCCGTTTGTCCAGACACAGACTGCATAAGCAATCGTTCCGACGTATTCCGTATAGCTGGGGGTGCTGGATGGGATGGTGTAATAAAACGTCTTGATTGTTCCCGTGACACTTCCAACGGCAATATCATTTAGGACATTGTTGTAATTGATTCCGAACAACGTGAATGTGTTTGGCAGGATTGTGTCAATGTTCGGGATGCCACCGGAACCGAAAGAAGGTTCTGTATTTGAGATCACCCAAAACTCGAAAATCTTAAAAAGGACATTTGTGGCTTCCGGTCTGGAATAGATCATTCCTGGCGATGGCGTTGCACCGGCGGCATTGAGAAGATAGGCGGCTTCGACATTTACACGTGCAGGGAAAGCGTATGACCCGTCCTCATACGAGATTTGAGCGTTTGAAAAGCTGTTGAACACACTTTGAGGAATGATGATGTCCACTTCCCATGCCATGAAGGTATTGATGTCCTCCCGTTCGGTGGCGGAAACCATTGCACCGAGGGGAACGCACATCCATTGAATCCCGTTGTCAGCCGTGTTTTGATAGGGTGTTGTCCCCCATGTTGGAGCCGTCCCGCCGCTTGTGCCGTTGTTCAGGGCTATGTATTGGAAAGTATTGGGCGAAGAAGGCTGGATGACCGCGCCTTGAGCGTAAGAAGTGTTTGCCGCCCATGCGGAAGGCGACGTTGCGGCGATAATCGAGGCGGAAGGAGCGATATTGGCCGAGACGTTTTTCCGGCGTTTTGTCGGCCAAACGTCCCCGGTTTTTTCGTTCAGTTTGAAGGTGTAAAGCCATGAACCGGCAAGCGCCTGATAAATCCTTCTGATATATTGCCGGTTGATGATTTCCGTGTCAACCAGGACAAAATTCTCGTAAAGCGTTGAACCGTCATTTGGAGAAACGTAGCCGGGATACGCCGTGCCGAGCGGCACGAGTTGATAATCGGGTTTCAGGGTATCGACAATATCAATGATTTGGACATCTTGAGGGACATCCTTGTCATGGGTAAAAATTGGTTCCCCGGTTCTGGCCTGTCCTGCAAGTGGTTGAAAACCCTGTTTCACGTTTCCCATTAAAACCACTTTAATTTCAGAACGCAACAAAAATTTTCCTTTACAAATCTTTTTAAACTGTTCAATGTATTTTCAATGTCAGCTTACACTCTCAGCCAATTTAGAGCGTTGCTTGATCCATCGTGCTTCCCGCCTTCTGCGAGCAATGGCACGATGAACAACCTCATAAACAAAGCTCGGGAAGCGGTTTATAATTGCATGGAATCAGGCGGCGGATCGCTTTGGCAGGGGACAAACGTGGGGCTTCAACTCGCCATTGTAACCCAGTCATCGGGGGCTTATACCATCACGCTTCCGCGCCAGGCCGAAACCATTGAAGGAATTTACGGAACAAACTCCGGGCTTCTTTCCGTGCGGAACCAGTGGTTCTCGTATCTGAGGGTTGCACCGGGGAATTGCACGGGCGGGAGCCAGCTTGACGATCAGGGGGATGGATTTTGCGGGGTATACGACCCGCCATCAACCGGATTAAGCATCAAAATCCAAACCACGGCGACGGAAACCACAGGGTTGACCGTGATTGTTTATGGCACAGACACAACCGGAAACCCCATTACAGAGACAATCAACATCCCTTCAGGAACAGCCCCGAAATACGCGACCAGCGCAAACACCTACGCCACGATAACCGAAATCGTAAAATCCCCGACAGCAGGGGATTTGATCGTCAACCTGACGGACGGAACAAACCTTTTCTTTTATGCCAGATGGCAGGCCGGGGAGACGACCCCGAATTATCGCCGGTATCGGATGAACTTCCAAACAACCGATACCGCCCTGAACGCCCTGTGCAAGCGCCGGTTTATCCCGTTATCTCAGGACAACGACCAGATGGACATCTGCAATTTGCTCGGAATGGAGTGCGCACTCAAAGCGTATCGGTATTTGCAAGCCAGCGACCTTACCACATATCGAGAGTCGATCATTGAAGCCGTTGGATATTTGAACGGGGAACTCGCGAGGTATAACGCCGAAACCGAGAAAAATACATTGCAGTTTGAACCCGCAACCAGCATCGGGAGGGTTTGTAATATCCCATGATATTTTACGACGCACCAGATGAAGGAACAGGATTACCCGGTTCCGGGGGGATTGCCAAGTCCCTCACGCAGTCCCCTGATAAACCGGCAGGACTAGACCCGTTTCAGCAAGAACTCGAAATGCTCAACGCCATGACCGTTCGCCTATTGCAAGCCGATCATGGGGCAGGAACACTCAACGACTGGCAGCAAGCGGTTCAATCTGGAGGGGTAACAGCCAGAGAATTTTACAATCAAACCGGACGAATCAGCGCATTGACCGGACAAGAACAACAGAAGGGAGAGGACGATTTACCGCATGGACTCGTTACCTTCGGAAACAGAACGAGCGATTCAGAGTGGAATAAACTGTTCCACGGGGAACATTCACCAAAACCGGGATCGCCAGCCGTGCCATTAAGGAACCCCCTTAAACCGAGTCCCGTTGCAAAACTCTCACCAACTGGAGGAACATGGGTTGGAGAAGTAGGGGTAAAACATGGAAACGTGATTCAAAGCCCGTATGGATTTGCCGAAAAAAAAGTGACCCCTATTCAACGAAAACGACTGAACCCGAACAGCAGCAACCCGAACCCTCAAACCTTAATCGCCTAATTTTATGGCAGAAGAAACACAAAATCCAGAGGCGTTAAAAGAACAGGAAATAGGCTCCAGGTATCAGGAATTGATGACCGGACGGATGGCTCGTCATGGTCAATACATGCAAGCGACCACAGCGGCACTCAGAGCGCGGGGGCAGTTGATTCAGGAGGAAGTCGCAAAGGAACGATTCGCCATGCAGCAACAGGAGCAGGATTTGAACCGAATCAAGGCGCTTACAGAAATTACAAAACAGAGAATCGCGTTGCAGCAAAAAGCAAACGAGCAGATGCACGTTCAGCGGGCTGTATCAAAACTTGGGGAACTTCATTCGGATGACCCCGAATACATGAATAAAATGGCAGGCATCTTCAACGAAAACCCAATGGCGACAAGAGATCCCGTCATCCAGGACATTATCAAGAACCAGATGTCCGAAAGGGAAACCCAACAAAAAACAGCCAACTCACTTAAACAGTTTCGAGAAGAAGAGGAAATCCGCAATACCGCCGCAAACGATAGGGAAAAACTGCTTACAGACGCCCGGGCAACCACGGCAGAAAGGGTGCAAGCGGCAAAAGAAAAGGCTAGTGCCGATGCCAAACGCGGCATTGTTCCGGGACAAAAACCGCCTCAACCTCCCGCAGCGCCAGCGCAACCTCCCGCAGCGCCAGCGCAACCTCCCGCAGCGCCAGCGCAACCTCCCGCAGCGCCAGCGCAACCTCCCGCAGCGCCAGCGCAACCGAATGTGGCGGCGAATGCAGCGCCAGCGCAACCGAATGCAGCGCCAGCGAAACCGATTATAAAAATGAAGCTTGGTCCGCAAGGATTACAGCCCATCCAATGACATGCCGCTTTATCAAATCGACACACCGCACGGCACGTTGGAACTCGACCATGACGGGCCGGCAGACCAACTTTTGCCCGCAGTCAACACATGGGTAATTGACGAATACAACAAAAAGGGGCAGCGGGATGAAGCCTCGAAATGGCTGTCTGGAATGGGTTCACCTTCCCCAAAGTCACAGGGGATTAAGGAAGAGGAAATCAAACCTAAAACATGGGAAACGACATTTTCAGAAGTAAAAGAGGATATTCGCAGAAAGTTTTCACCGATCATTGGTCAAACCGACTTGGAAAAGTCTCAGCACGTTTTGCAGCCGGAAGAGGAAAAACAAGGCGAAATCGAGAAAGCCGGACAAATAATCCCGAAAGTATTAAGCAATTCAACAAGCGCCACGGAAACTTTAACCGGCGGACGGTATCAAGCTCCACAGATTCCGATTCATCCGACCGATGGGATTCTATCAGCAGCCGGTAAATCTGTTGCAAATGATATCATTGGATTCGTGGACTTCGCCCTTTCACCTGTTGGCCTCGGAACAGCGGAATTGGCAACTGAGGGGAAGCTTTTAACGGGTGCAGCAAAAACAGCCTCAGAACTCGCACAACTGGGCGTGGCGGTGAAGTTCACCCACGACCTCATAAACACCGCCACCAGCCAAACTAAAGCGGCATTAGACCCCACCAAGACCCCGGCAGAGCGCACGGCGGCGGGCGTTAATGCGTTAGCAGCATCACTGGGAGCTTTTGTCATTACCGCACACGAAGCAACGGGCGGAAGGGGAGGTGCTAGAGCAGAGGAAGCCCACAAGCAATCTGAGAATCAAGTCAAAGATACGATCCGTCAAATCCCGACCGAACATCTTGAAGCATTCAAAGCCGATGACCAATTCAGCAAGAAATGGGCGTTCTCGAAACAGATTATTGACGACGAACTTAAACGCCGTGGACAAACAATCAAACCACCGGAACAGATCAAAGCCGAACAAGCCGGATTACCACAAACTGCCGAGGCAATCGCATCAGCGCCAAAGGAAGCGCCTGTTGAAGCTCCAAAGACTGAACCCCCCCCACCCCCACCCACTGAAACACCAGCGCACACAGAGGAATACC